>Ga0187859_10000881_pt1 | contig 19532 bp, 17 predicted proteins | sample June2016WEW_10_1_2_FD_133019 | JGI IMG/M metagenome (GOLD analysis project Ga0187859, IMG submission 133019) | Peatland microbial communities from SPRUCE experiment site at the Marcell Experimental Forest, Minnesota, USA - June2016WEW_10_10 | ecosystem: Environmental > Terrestrial > Soil >...
TCTGCACTCCGCGCACTCCCGCCGATACAGAAATCACGTCGAACAATTCCAACGTTTCGTCCACATACACCGGAAACTCACGCTTGGCTCCGAGCGCCGTAACTCCTCCGCGAATATACCCGGTGAGCGCTTGCAGTTCTTTCACCGCAACCAGTTGAATCTTGCGCTCTCCCGCCGCGCTCGCCAGCGCCTTCAGATTAAGCTCCTGATCGCCCGGAACCACCGCCATGACCTCGCCGTTGCGATCGCCTCGCGCCACGAGCGTTTTGAAAACCTGTTGCGCTGGCAATCGAATCTTCGCCGCAACCGTTTCTGCCGCCAGGTCGTTCGGATCGACCTCATATTCGCGCAGTTCGTAGCGGATTCCCATCTCATCGAGCAGCCGCGCGGCATTGGTTTTCTGTGTCATTGCTGAAAATTGTTCCTGGGGCCGGGCTCCCTTCCCGTTCCGTTGTATATTGTCCCATCCCCGTTTCGCGGAGGGTGAACGTGCGTCTGCTACTCCATTGGATTTTAACCGCCATCGCGGTCTGGATCGTCGCCCATGTCGTGCCCGGCATACGGGTCAGCGGCCCGACTGCCGCCTTGATCGCCGCACTTGTCATCGGTTTGATCAACGCAACACTGGGGTTGCTGCTGAAAATCCTGACCTTCCCGCTGACGCTACTGACCCTGGGACTGTTCTGGTTCGTGATCAACGCCATGATGCTCGAATTGGCGGCCGCGTTCGTGAAGGGCTTCTATGTGAGAGACTTCGTTGCGGCATTCATCGGCGCCATCCTCCTGAGCATTGTAAGCTCGCTCTTACAGTGGATATTCTTGCCCCGCAGGCAGTCCTAGAAAAGAATCCCAGAAAAATCGCGCTCGCTCAGTGTCAGATCTGCGGTCGCAGCTGAGCGTACACGCGCTCCACCTGCTCCTCGGTCGCCGCAAGCGATCCCGAGTTGTCGATGACGAAATCGGCAGCTTTGATCTTCTCTTCGTCGGGAATCTGCGCCGACATACGCCGAGTTACTTCGGCTCGCGCCGCCAGTTCCGAAATTCCGAGCCGTCGCGCGAAACGCACGACCCTCTGCTCCGGATGGCAGGTCACAACGACCAACCGGTCAAATCGTCCGGCTGCACCCGCCTCGAGAATGAGCGCCGCTTCGACAATGGCGAGGGCATTCGGCTCGCGGCGCGCGAGTTCTTCCATCCACTCGTTTTCATACGCGATCACCGGGGGATGAACAATGGCATTGAGTTCCCGGACACGCGGCGTATCGCGAGAAGCGCCGGCCGGATCGCCAGACGAACCGCCAAACGCCGCCTGCGCCAGGCGCGAACGATTGATCGTTCCGTCGGGCTCCAGAATTTCGCGCCCAAAATGGCTGACAACCTCCTCATACACCGGCCGCCCCGGCTGCATGAGTTCGTGGGCAACCTGGTCCGACTGGATCAGGCGCGCGCCGCGTTTGACAAACATCTTTCCCACGCTGGATTTCCCGCTCGCAATCCCGCCAGTGAGTCCGACTTTTAACAAGGCTTGCTCACGCAATCCCGCGCCGCATCCTGGCGGCTTTCACCGTATTCGCCATCAGCATGGCGATGGTCAGCGGCCCGACTCCTCCCGGCACTGGGGTGAGCGCGCCCGCAACCTCGGCAACCTCGGGATGAACATCCCCCGCCAGCGTCGAACCTTTTGCCAGGAAAGACTCTTCACGCTTCTTGTTCCCGCTAAACGATTTTCCGCCAAACAAGCGCTCGAACTCTTTCCGCTCCGTCACCCGGTTGATGCCTACGTCAATCACCGTGGCTCCCGGCTTCACGTAGTCGCGCGTTACCATTCCCGCGCGCCCAATCGCGGCCACCAGAATGTCAGCCCGTCGGCAAACTTCCGGCAGATCGCGCGTCTTTGAGTGGCAAACGGTGACGGTAGCGTTCTGATTCAGCAGCAGCATCGCCACCGGCTTGCCGACTATATCGCTGCGTCCGACTACTACTGCTTCTTGTCCGGCAACCGCAATACCGCTGCGCTTGAGAATCTCCATCACCCCCGCTGGGGTGCACGGCACCAACCCCGGGCGCTGCGTCGAAAGATATCCCACATTCATAGGATGGAATCCATCCACATCCTTCGCCGGGTCAACCGCCAGCAAGACTTTCTTGGCATCGATTTGGGGCGGAAGCGGCAACTGCACCAGAATGCCATCGATCTCGTCACGCCGATTCAGGTCAGCGATCAGTGCCAGCAATTCGTCAGTAGTCAAACTTTCGGCAGGCGTGTGTTGTTCGCTATACAGCCCAACCTCCTCGGAGCTCTTCACCTTGCCGCGCACGTATACTTCCGACGCCGGATTATGCCCCACGAGCACCACTGCCAGGCCGGGACGCACTCCGGACGCCGCCAGCGTTTTCACCTGGGCGGCGACCTCCGCTCGTATCTCCGCGGCTATTTTCGTCCCATCGAGAATCCTGGCGGCCATCGCACCTCACTGCGGCATGCGCTCAAAACAGAAAAGCGATTCTATCGCATCGCCTGGGGAGAGCGATGACCACGAACCATAAACCACCAAGGACGCGAAGGTCCACGAAGGATGGCTTCAGGGAAGAACGCGCAGCAATCGGGGTTTTAGACAGACCTGCCACTACCCTCCGCGGTAGAATGTACTCGTCATGATCCCTCAAGACTTGCTCGACATGCTGGTTTGCCCGGTCTGTATGAAGACGGTCGTGCTCAGCGCAACCGGGGACAGCCTAAAATGCGGCGAGTGCCGGCGCGTTTACCCTGTTCAGGACGACATCCCGATCATGCTCGTGGACTCCGCCAAGATTGACGCCGCCTGAAACCGCCGGCCGGCAACCCTCGCAGAAAACGACAAGTTGTGTTTTCGCCCACTACGGAACGACATTTAGTGTCATTCCGGCGACAACTACCGCTCTTCCTGTACCCGTAACCCCTTTGTCACTATCCTCGCAACCTTTTGTAAAAACTTGGGTTCTAAGAAAGTTAGAGGGCGGAAAGCCGTACTTCATGATGTACCAAAGTTACGGCATTTGGATTGCATATATCCAAAGCGATTGTCGATGAATCTAAGATCGGTAGGAGGTCGGAACGTGAGAATGGCTATCAAGGAAAGATTTACGGTGACGGAGCTGTGCGCCTTGCGTAACGACCTGATCCAGGGCGGCATGGTGGATTCCCGCGAAGCAGCGGAACTGCTTCAGGTTTTCCTGGCGGGCCGCGGCTATGGCGTTTCGCAGACAGCCGCAATTGACGCCGCCGGCCGGGTCGAAATGGCCGGCTGTTCGCTCCCCGTTTTAGAGCGCGAGCTCGAAGGCCTTGCGCTGGTGATGTAAATTTCGCGGTCGCGATTGAACCTGGCGCCAGATCGATTTCCGCGCCACAAATTTTGAAGGGGAACTGATCTAGCTCAACTCAGCAATTGACAGTTTCTTAACTGCGAAGCGCCGGACATAACCGTCCGGCGCTTCGTATTTTGACGTGGCGTCAAATTTTGACGCGCTGTCAAATTATCCTCTCCGAAATCACACTCCGCGTTTCCTCCCTGTATAGTCTTCTGCCCTCCAAGTTTCCGAGCAACCGGACCACTCCGATTCGCCTCCAAGTCCCATGCCTTCCGCGACCGCCGCGACCGCCGAAAACCCCAAGCCAGCACGTAAAGGCACGAAGGCGCGCCCAAGCAGAAAAATCATGATCGCGGCTATGGCGGCAGCGGTTATTTTCGTGTCAACCGCTGCGATCCTGTGGATCAGATTCTGGCCCCTTGGACAAAATTCTGTCGTTCAGGATCTGCAAGAAGCGAGCGACAGCCGCGTCCAAATCCAGTCTTTTCACACGATATATTTCCCCCATCCCGGCTGCACCGTCAGCGGGCTGACTTTCATCCATGGATCCGACACCGCCCAACCGCTCATCACCATCAAAAAGCTGACTGTCCAGGGTTCGTATATCACCATGCTCGCGCGCCACGTCAGCCGCATCACGGCCGAAGGCTTGCGCATCTTGGTTCCGTCCCAGGCCAGCCAGCCCTTTCACACGCAGCGCTCCACCATTTCTATAGGCGAGATCGTGGCCAATGGCGCTACGCTGGAATTTGCCCGGCTTGATCCGGACAGCCCGCCTCTGCGCTTCGACATTCACGAAGCATCTCTCCAGGACGTCGGCTGGAAAGGCTCCCTCACCTACCACGTGCGCGTGCGCAATCCCGAGCCGCCCGGAGAAGTGACCGCCAGCGGCAAGTTCGGTCTCTGGAATCAGGACAACCCGGCGCAGACGCCCATCTCCGGCGAATACAAATTTGACCACGCCGACCTGAGCGTCTTTCATGGCATCGCCGGACTACTCTCATCCAGAGGCAAGTTTGCCGGCACTCTCGGCCACATCGATATCTCGGGCACGACCGATACTCCCGACTTCGAAGTCACCTCAGGCGGCCATCCCGTGAAGTTGATCGCCGACTTCACCGCCTACGTCGACGCCATGAGCGGCGACACTTTCCTCAAGCGCGTCGACGCGCACTTTGGCAAGACCCACGTAGTCGCCAGCGGCAGCATCGCCGGAACGCCTCACGGCAAAGGCAAGACCACCCTGCTCGATCTCGCTGCCGACAAAGGCCGAATCGAAGACATGATAGGACTCTTCGTAAAGGCCAGCCGCGCGCCGATGTCTGGAGAGGTCACGCTGCATGCGAAAGTGGAGATTCCGCCGGGCCCGCGACCTTTTCTGAAAAAGCTTCGCCTGCGCGGCAACTTCGGAATCGGCGAAGGAGAATTCTCCCAGCCCTCCACCCAGGAAGACGTCAACAAACTAAGTGCCGGCGCGCGCGGAGAAAAAAATTCCTCCGATCCCGAGACGGCGCTCACCGACCTCACCGGCCAGGTCGCGCTCACCGATGGCGTGTCAAATTTTTCCGATCTCTCCTTCGGAGTCGCGGGAGCAACCGCTCGCATGCAAGGCACGTACAACCTGATCAACAACAAAATCGATCTGCACGGCCAGATGCAGGTGCAGACAAAAATCTCAAACACCGAAAGCGGAGCGAAAGCCGTTCTCCTGAAAATGATGGACCCTTTCTTTAAGAAACGAAAAAAAGGAGAAATTCTGCCGGTGCACATCTCCGGCACCTACAACCATCCCACCTTCGGTCTCGACCTGAAGTGAGCCTATAATGGCCGACACCAATGCCTCTGGCGTCTGGCACAAAACTTGGTCCATCCCAACATTCTTTCTATTAATGAGAGGAAACGGTGAATTCGGTTAATTGTTACGAGGATGCGAACCGTGCCAACGCCTATGCGACTCTGGAGTTCGCCAACACCTACTACCTGGCATACCGCGACTTGCCGGAGATTCTGAGCGCGCATGTAATCGGCCTGAGAGCGCTCGACTTCGGTTGTGGCACGGGCAGGTCGACACGCGTGCTGAAGAAACTGGGATTCGACGTAACAGGAGTCGATATCTCGGAGGACATGCTCCGTATCGCGAGGGTCACCGATCCTTCCGGTGACTACCGCCTGGTGCCAGGGGACAATCTCGACCAACTGGCTTCTGGCTCGTTCGATTTGGTGTTCTGTGGGTTTCCGTTTGACAACATTCCCGGAGGAATGAAGGCAAGAATCTTTTGCGACCTCAGCAGGCTACTGGCGCCCACAGGAACCATCGTCAATCTGGTTTCATCACCTGAGATTTACACGCACGAATGGGCTTCCTTCACTACTAAAGACTTCCCAGAGAATAGGCTTGCACGCAGCGGTGATCTCGTGCGCATTGTGGTTACCGATCACCAGGACCGGAGGCCCGTTGAGGATATCCTCTGGACCGACGAATCGTATCGAACGCTATACCAGGAAGCAGGTCTCGAAGCGGTGAGGGTTTTTAAGCCTCTCGCCAAAGGCGACGAGCCCTATTCCTGGGTGAGCGAAACGAAGATCGCTCCCTGGGTCATCTACGTCGTACAACGTGCCACGTAGCTCTGCGACCTCACTCGCCAAGGTGGACGCCTTCCTGGGTGCGCACGGGGGCCTTCCCAACCGTTCTTTTCTGGCGACGAAATCAGTGACCGGGAAAAGTCCGTCACACCTCGTGCCAGTTGCCTCCGCGGAGAAAAAGAGAAGCGGGGCGTCCGAACCGCCAAGCAAGCGTGAAGCGAGAGATAGTTAGAGATTCAGAAACTCACGAAGCAAGTTCCAGTTTCATCGATCGAAGGTAATCGCGATAATAGCCATCGATCGCCTCGCCTATGGGTTGGAGGAGTGGCGTCCTGGTCCTTTCCAATTCGTTTTCGAGGAGCGATGCAAATGTACGGACCGCACGAGCCGCAAGCGGATACCAGTGATGGATCCACGCCTGAATCGTGTCCCTGTTGCGGGCGTTATCTTCGATCGCCATTCGAACCAGGCACTCGCTCCACTGCCGGTGCCACTGACAGTCCTCGTTGAGCGAATAAAATACCTGCCCGAGCAAGTAGTCGTCCTCGCCAAGAGCAAGATCGCTCAAATACTTCATGAATAACTCGTCGACGAGAGGTTTGAGCACCACGTTTAACCCGACGAAAGATTCTGCCCAATCATATGTGACGAGCAGTCTCTCAACGACTTCGCGAAGAGGTTGCCATAGAGAGTCCGTCTCCCACAAACTTCTGCTGTTGGCCGCAAACCCAGGGTATATCAGTTGAAGTTGCCGGATGCGATAGGCGATTCGCTGAATCCGGCGCATCTCGTCGGCGGATTGAAGCGCCGCAGCAATCGCAATGCGCCCGCTGGGAGCCATTTGGCCAATGTACGATGCGATCATTTGAAAACCATGTCCCGGATAGCGGAACGGAGCAACCACTCTTGGGAGAATATGCAGCCACGCAGGGCGAAGGTGGGCATCGTATCCGGTAAGCTCGATTTCATCCAGGATCCCGTCCACGAAGATTTCCTTCTCTCGCTGCAGATCCGTGTACTTCGTGTAGGTCGTTTCTCGCGGGTCGCGGAATTTTTCCCACGAGCTGCACACCAGGGGTGACTCTTCCTGATATCGGCGGTACCAGTCTTTCAGGGGAACATCGAGCTCGAACCGCTTCCCTGTGAAACCCTCGCCGGTGTAGCAGAGGAGTTTCGAAGTCACAATTTCGTATTCAGTGGGCATCCGCCTTTGTTGCAAGAGATGCCAATACGTTTTTTGTTGAGGCATGTATCCTCCTCGCGGACGGCAAGGCACTTGGTTCGTTCAAGCGGAATTGCGGGAGCGCACGGCAAACCGCCAGGCCGCGTCCTCCTGGTTCAACTGAAGCGAACCCTTGAAGGCCGACATGACAGTCTCCAACTCGCCCGGGAAGCGAAACGGGCGTCCCAGGTGCTTTTCGATTGCCGACCGGGTCACGACACAGCATTGCGGAACCAGCACTCTTATATATGCGCCGCGATCCACGACCATAACGTCCTGGTTCAGATCCTTAATCGCCGCAATAATGGCGTTGGCCACGGTTCCCGCTTGCAGAACAGGACCGACTCGGTCATAGACTCCTGTACCCTCTTCGGTCATCGTTCCTTCCCTTCGTCCACACCAGTTCCCAAGTTCCTAACGCCATCGATGTCGACGAGGATGTCCTCTCCATCGACCCTAATCGGAAACGGCTTCAGGCAGGCGTTCTGCGGATTCACGCCAGATCCACTGCAAACATCGAATTCCCAATGATGCCTCCCACAACGGAGAATCTTGTCCGTCAGAGTGCCTTCACTTAGACGACTCATTTGATGAGGACAAATGTCGGCGTAGGCGTAAATGCGGTTATCAAAGTTGACCAGCAAAATGCGCTCACCATTCACCTCCAGGCCCATCATTTCACCACTCCAGAGGTCTTCTGTTTTGGCGACCCTTTGAAACCCCATCACTTCTATCCTGAACGCACATCAAACCGATCCAATGCCTGCAACCCGGCCTGCGCGACTGTCATTGTCGGGTCCATAGTTTTGTCATTGCAAACCACACGAACTCGGTGTCTGGGTGCGACGCGAAGGCTGGCTGCAACCTGAAGTTTTTGAGCCAGGACTTCGAGCGTGTCCCCGTCGTCAGCCAGAATCAGAAGACCGACCGTGTCACCTTCCAGGAAACCATAAAGAGGAACGGGCATAAAGGTCAGTCCAGCAAGCTAGTGCCATCTCATATGAAGCCGTGCCCTACCCAAAACCGATTTATGAGATAGCTTCTAAGCGGCGGAGTCTTTTCGAGCTCTGAGCCACTCGTAATCACCATGATGCGCGTCTTTGCCCCATGTATCGGGAGTGAGATTGAAATACTCCGTCAGCAAATTGGGCAGCTGACCTGGGGCCTCTCCCGAGAGCACGCGCTTCACAACATCCTTGTGATTGGCATATCTTTCAGGCTCGTGTAAAAAAATCCACTGGCACGGCTCGGAGCAGAAAATGTACTTGCGCCCGTCGTGGACGAGGACCCTCGCAGTGTTCTTGCGCGGTGTACCAGCGCTCAGCGGCAACTGACACAAATCGCAAAAAGTCGGCATGGCAGTTCCGTGCACCGCCAATTCGTTTTCCGCTCCGGGCCCGACAGTTCTCCAGCGTTCGCTGATTTGTTCCCAAACGGCATCCATGTCATCCCAATATTTAAGGTATTTCTGGCGCAGCCATTTCCTCTCTGCCGGACCCGGTATGACGAAATTGAACCATAAGGTCGCCCGGTAACTGTAGGCGCTCGCGTAGATCATGTGGTGGTAGATATCGAGTTCGTCCATCAGAAGGTCCCAATACCAGGGCTTCTCAAGCCCGAATTCGTCCAAGGTGCGCAGAAACTGATCGATAATCCACTCTTCCATGAACTCTTTGAATGAATAAGGACGTTGATCCGGTGCGGTCAAATAATCGATCGAGAGTCCGGTCAAAATCGAGAATAGGCGCCAGTTTCGCCAGAACCATTTGTCGACGAGGTACTGCGCGTACTTGGGATCGTGCTTCATGACCGTAGTCAGAACGGGGTGCCCAATCTGTGCATGCCGGGCTTCGTCCGTCTGAATGCTGGTGACCATCCTCTCGAACATGTGGTCACTCGATTCGCGAGCGAGCGACGCCAGTCCAACGAATTGCAAATTCGTGAAACCGGTTTCGAGCACAACGTTGGTGGCGATGTGGAACTCAATCGCGTTTTGTCCAAGCGTCAATTCATCGAAGAAGTGTCGCGCGGCAACCGCGAACCAGTTGTTGGTGTGGTAAAACTTGTGCGCCCAATCGAATTGGGAGTCTAAGCGCAATAACGGATGAAACAGGAGCAGTGGAATTTGAGTATGGCGATATTCGTCGAGCGCTCCAAAAGTCGCCATGGTTCGCCAGGCACTGTCGCGGCCAAAGCGCGCACCCCGCAGATTGCCGATGACTCCGGTGAACTCCGCAAGTGGCAATGCCGCTGCGTGTACCTTCAGACTGTTCAGCCAAGGCAAGGCCAACTTTTGAACATTTTCTATGCGCCCGACCGCATCGTGCACAGCCTGTACAGCCATGTCTTTTTCGTATTGGTTGTCAACGTATTCGCGATAGGAAGTCTTGAACGATTCTTCCCAGTCTTTCCATTCCGAATGAGGGAGCCAAGGCCTGCCGCTGATCACCTCTGGGAAAACTTCGTCTTCACGCACGTAGGAGTAGGTCCAATCGAGCTTGCGGGCCAGGGGCAGCCATTCCTCTCTGCTAAGCATGTGTTCCTCCTCTTCACGACCCGAGGTTGGCCGCCTGAAAGGTTTTTGCAGTGGATTACATCCGCGATTGGAAACGAGTCGGGTTTGCGGTAGCATACGCTTGTCGCGGCAATCGCGTCAATCAGAGCGGCCCTCATTAAACGACATCGTTATCGGCTCTGAACCTGAGCTTAAGGGCTGCGATCGGTATCGAAGGACACGATGAGATCCTCGCGGTCCAATGTTCGTAAGACCCCTGCTCAGGCTGCCAAGCCGGTCGAGCTACGCCCAGGATCCCCTCAAATTCCGCGAAATGCAGAGATAGGAGACGAACTGTTTGAACAAGCTCCGGAAGCGATTGCTGTCCTCAGTACCGATGACCGCATCGTTCGCGTCAACAAGGAATTCACGCGCATGTTCGGTTATGAACCTGATGAAGTTTTGCAACGTTCGATCGGGGATCTTATTGTGCCTGAGGCTGAGATGGAGAGATCGCAAGCATACACGCTACTACTGGAGCAGGGCGGCCGAGTAGAGATCGAGACGGTTCGAAGACGCAAGGATGGGACAGAGATTGACGTGTCTCTTCTCGCTATTTCAGTTAGAAGGGCTTCCGGCGAGCGCGTCGTCAATTACGCGATATACCGCGATATCACGGAACGAAAAATTGCCGAAGAGCGGCTGCGGGAAAGCGAAGCCCGGTTCCAGGCAATGGCCGATACGGCGCCTGTGTTGATCTGGATGACGGGAACCGATGGTCTTTGCAACTATTTCAATAAGCCATGGCTTGACTTCACTGGCCGAACTATGGAGCGGGAAGTAGGCACGGGATGGACCGAAGGCGTGCATCCCGACGATGTGCAAGGCTGCTTCGATGGTTTCTTGCCTGCCTTCGCGGCGCGAAAGCCTTTCACCATTGAGTATCGCCTCAAGCGAGCGGATGGGGAATACCGCTGGGTGATAGAAAGTGGCATACCGAGATACACGCCCGGTGGAGAATTTGCGGGCTATATCGGATCCAACATTGACATCACGGAGCTCAAGCGCGCGGAAGCGGAGCGCCAGAGACTGCACCAGCTAGAAGCAGATCTCGCCCACATCAACCGCGTGAGCATGATGGGAGAATTAGCTGCCTCACTAGCGCACGAGATCAAACAGCCAATCGCCGCCGCCCTCATGGACGCCAAGACCTGCCTTCGATGGCTACGGGGCGATACTCCCGATGTCGCTGAAGGTTGCGAGGCGGCATTAAGAATGGTCAAGGACGCAACTCGCGCCGCCGAGGTTATCGATCGGGTCCGCTCGCTTTATGCGCGAGAAACCCCAGACCGGCAACTGCTTGATATCAACGAAATCATTCGAGAAATGATTACTCTGCTGCACGACAAGGCGAATCGGACTTCCATTTCAATCCGCACCGAGCTCGACTCAGGGCTTCCGCTGATTACTGCGGATCGCGTACAGCTGCAGCAGGTTTTGATGAACCTGATCCTCAATGGCATTGAAGCGATCAAAGATGCAAATGGCGAACTGACCGTCACATCGAAGAGGACCGACGATGGTCGACTGCTGATTTCAGTGAGTGATTCGGGCATCGGCCTTCCGAGCGCGGCCGTCGACCAGATCTTCGAGGCGTTCTTCACCACCAAAGCCCAGGGTACCGGCATGGGACTATCCATCAGTCGGAGGATTATCGAGTCTCACGGAGGTTCTTTGTGGGCCTGTGCCAATGGGGAGCGGGGTGCGACATTTCAGTTCACGCTGCCGGCCGACGCGGCGGCCTCATCGCCATCGGCCGCGTAACATTCGCGCAACATTCGCTTAACATTAAAGACCGTCTCGATAAAGACCGTCTCGATCTTTGTGTTCGTATGAACTGCTTGCCCTCATCGCCCCAATTGGGCAGCTGCATTACACAACGAATCCCAGACAAGTCCGATCATCGATCGGAACCGTTTTCGTCTAACGGGTGAAATCTTACACACCTCTTGCTATAACATTCGAATGCGCCAACACGACTACGCGCCCCGGCCCGCTCACATTAAATGGCTCCTCGATTCTGACCCGGCCATCCGCTGGCAAGTCATGAGGGATCTCACTGGTCAGGCCCCCAGCACGATTGCAGCCGAGCAGGCGCGAGTCGCAACCGAAGGCTGGGGAGCCCAACTTCTCGCCCGCCAATCTCCTGCCGGCCACTGGGGCGACGGCCCCCGCGGGTGGCGAGCCGATTTGCCGAAGGAAGATCGAGGCTTGCTTATTACCCTCTACAGTCTCTCCGTCTTGATGGACCTCGGTTTCGATCCAGCCAGCAAAGAGGCTCGCAAAATGATCGACCGGGTTGATAAGCGGCTTGTGTTCAAGCGGCTCGACAACCGACCCTACCTTGAGGGCGAAACGGAACCCTGCATCAACGGCAGAATCCTCGGCATTGGTTCGTATTTCAAAGCACCGAACGACGCGCTGGCCAATCGACTTCTGGGCGAGCAGCTGGAAGATGGCGGCTGGAACTGCGAAGCGCCCAAAAGCCGGCACTCCTCGTTCCATACCACCATCTGCGTGCTCGAAGGACTGCTCGAATATGAACGAGCAGGACGCAAATCGGCGGCCGTCGCGAAAGCCCGCAAGAAAGCCGAAAACTATCTGCTCGAGCGCCGCATGTTTCGCTCGCTTCGAACTGGCGAAGTCATCGACAAACGCTGGCTGCGGTTCTCGTTCCCGATGTTTTGGCACTACGACGTCTTGCGCGGACTCGATTATCTGCGAAATGCGGGAATCAAGCCCGACCCCCGCATCGGGGATGCCGTCCAAATCGTGATAGAGCGGCGCCACCAGAACGGGCGCTGGCCGCTCAACCTCCTTCATCCCGAACACATTCCGTTGAAGATGGAGACCGATGTCGGCCGGGCAAGCCGGTGGAACACCCTGCGCGCTCTTCGAGTCCTGCGTTGGTACCACAACTGACGTGGTAGTCGCTAATTGACGACCAGATCCAGCGCGGCTGAATCCCCGCCGATCGGATATCCGGACCCCTCGGACTCTGCCATCGGCACGCTGCCCGCCGAGGCGCCGCTTTCTGCCGTGCAGCCGGTCTTGAAAAAGGTTCATTTCTGTCCATGACCCCCAATTCTCCCAAACGTCGCGCTTACCAATGACGGCCCGGAACAGGCCCGCGAAATTCAAAAAACTTTGAGGAGAATCAAAATGAAACCATCAAACGACCACACGCTGCACAGTTGCAGTGCGACACCAACTTCACACACTTCAAAAACGAACCCGCCCGGGCTCACACCAACCCGCACGCAAAATAGGGGATTCTTGCACCGGGCAATTGTTGCCGCCGCAGCGACAGCATTGGCCCTGAGCTTTTCAACGCTGGCAGCGGCGCAAACCGAAGACCGAAGCGCCATCTTCGCCGCGGCGTCAAAAGAAGCGACGAACATCGCCGGAGTCAGCGTTTTCACGGGCGCTCCGAAAGGCTTCGATCCCCTGACCGCCAGCAACCGCGAACTGCTCGGCTATGGCTTGCCGCAGCGTCCTGACGAGGCGACCAATGCGAAAGCATTTGAACATTGGAAGAGAGGCATGTTGGCATTGAACACCCGTATCAGCGCGAAACTCGAAGCGAAGCCGTTTTCGAGCCGGGAACTCGTGCCAGCCGGCCCGTCCGCGGCAGCAGCCATCGACGGCACAACCTCCATTGGCTCCTCCAACTGGAGCGGGATCGCGAATACCAACAAGCTCAAGACCTGGAACAACAAAACCTCCTTCGATTACGTTGAGTCAGTCTGGAATGTGCCGGTTGCACAGACTCCATTCGGCGTCTCCCCCTGCTCCAGTAATACTACGTGGTACGAGGCGAGCTGGAACGGCATCGACGGCTTCAGCAATGGCGACGTAGTACAAGGTGGCAGCCTCGACATCGTTAATTGCGGAGGCCCTCAATACTACGGATGGGTCGAGTGGTATCCGAGCTATTCGATCCTGGTGGTTTACTGCGGAGGCAGCCCCTGCCCCGTGGGCCCGGGCGATGACTTCTGGGTGATCACCTACGGCGCTCCGGGAACCTCCAACCAAAACGTGTTTATCGAAGACATCACGCAACAATGGGGTGGAACGTTAACCTTGGGCTACGTTAGCGGGCCGGGGCTGGTGGGAAGCAGCGCGGAGTATATCGTCGAAGCCCCATGCTGCAGTTCCAGCGGCGGTCCCTTGCCTCTGGTCAACTACGTCTACGACTTCTTCGACTACAGCTTTGACTATGACCTTGCCGGCACGCTGAGCTATCCGGGCTCGACGGCGGCCAGCACCTACATCATTACCATGTACTCCGGCGCGACTCCCATCTCGGCTCCCTATTTTTACGGAACCGCGGGAAACCAGGGGCGCTATAGCATCTGGTTCGCCGACGAGAACTGCGCTGAATTCGGCGGTTGCTAGTGGTACTCGTCCGCTGCTGTCCGGCGACCGATCGAACCACAAGGCCTGCCGTCCCTGGCAGGCCTTTTTTCGGCTGGTTCAGTGCGAAACGCGCATGACCCCAAATCGCCCTGGACGTCGCACTCACTAGTGACGGCCAGAAAGCACCGAGGACGAACAAGTTGATTTTTCTCCCGGAAGCAGTAAGATGTAGCTCCCGTCTCGCGGGCTCTTGACGAGCACGCGCTCAGAATCAAGCCAATCTCGTATTGAGGTGCGTTATGCGCAAGCACGTGCTTTGTCTCCTGCCGATGGAAATGATAATGATCACTGTGTTATTCATAGCCGTTCCGGCACACGCAGCCGAGAAAGTTCTCTATAACTTCTGCTCTCAGCAGGGCTGCACGGATGGAGCGAATCCAGTCGCGGACCTTGTGTTGGACGGAGCCGGAAATATTTGGGGCACCACGAAAAATGGCGGTCAGTCCGGACTTGGTACCGTCTTCGAACTCACCGCGAGTTCCGGTTTTACAAAACTAGGCCAGGTTTACAGTTTCCGCGGAGGCGCGAACGATGGTGCCAATCCCGAGGCTGGATTAGTGTTCAACCCCGCCACCGGCATCCTTTACGGCACGACAGCGAGCGGCGGTTCATCGAATTGCACCGGGGGATGCGGCACGGTCTTTGCCCTGCAGCCTGGGAGCAGCCCCTTCACCGATCAGATCCTGCATTTTTTTTCCGGCGCTCCCAACGACGGTGCGAATCCCACGGCCGAATTGCTGATGGATGCCAATGGGGATCTATATGGCACGACGGCGAACGGCGGAAGTTCGGCTGCCTGTGGCGGCGGCTGTGGCACGGTATTCCTTTCGAATCCGGCGGGTTATCGAGTGATACACAACTTTGCCGGTAGCAGCGACGGGGCAAACCCGGCGGCCGGTTTGATATTCGATGCGCAAGATAATCTTTGGGGCACTGCCAGGGACGGTGGTGCGAACGGATTCGGGACCATCTTCGAACTGATTGCCGCGCCCAGCTTCGCGCTCGGAGAAGTCTATAGCTTTAAGGGAGTGCAGTCCAAGGATGGCGCCAGCCCAGCCGCCGCGCTCACCTTTGACACATTCGACATTGATGGCGGCTATCTGTACGGCACAACCAGCGCAGGCGGTTTATCGGACTGCGCTGGCGGGTGCGGCACCGTCTTCGAATTGCAGCCGGCGACGGGCGCTTACAAAAGAATCTACAGCTTCACCGGCAAGAATGGTGCGGCGCCGATTGCTCGGCTTGCGATCGAAACCACTAGTGGAAACGACAACTACGGCAGTCTTTATGGCACGGCGAGCGTGGGTGGGAATACAGCCGGTGTTTGCGGGACGACCGGCTGCGGGACCGCATTTGAGATCTGTCCACCGACGCAGACGTGCCCTTGGAAGGAAGCCACTCTGTTTCGGTTTAACGGGAAACAAGGGCAGACTCCAGCCGCTGGAATGCTGTTGTCGCTTACCCCGCCTGAGAATCCAAAGTCAATTTTGCCTCCACAGATCGGCAAGGGAACATGCTCGCCAAGTTGTGTTGCGGCGACCGAGGCGGGTGGCGGTCAGATGGGGGGCACGGTTTACCAGATTACCGGACCCTGAATCGGAATTCGAATCCCGTCCGTCCCGCAATTTCACTTGAGCCGGGAAGATTCGCTCCTGGCTTGAGACAAGACGGGAACAGTGCTGTCGGCGTCTTGCCACAAAGTGAAGAAGTCACGATATGCGTTCCGAGCCGCGGCAGGATCGGAACTTGTTGAGGATCGCGCGAGCTGAAGGTGCGCCAATGCGCCCAACGAGAAGTTCCAAACCAGACCGCGGTGATCGATGATTTTCTGAAATTCAGCGGATGCGTTGCTCCACTGTTTCATTTGAAGAAGCGCCAGCCCACGCAGGTAAACGGGATACATTGTCGCTCCGTTGGTGAAGGGAAGAATGCCGCCTCCTAGTTCATAGGGTGCGACCGCCCGCAGATCATCGAGAGCGGCAGCAGGATTTCCCCGCGCGATGGCAATGGCTGCGCGAATGCTCGGCAGCCAGTAGTCGACCAGTAGAGTGTCGCTGGGAAACTGCTTTTGAAGGGACACGGCGATTGCCTGCGCCCGACTGAGATCGTCGGCCCGTGCCAACACCATGGCAGCGGCAACCTGAACGTTCTTGGTCGAAGCAAGAGCGAGTGCGGCCTTCGCATGGCGTCGCGCTTCACTCTTGTTATCAAACTCAGCTTCTCGCAAAGCGGCGGTCACTTCCCAGCCAGCTGCGGTTTCCTTGTCGTCGCCCAGCAAAGCCGCAGCCACGGCCCGGCGTGATAACTCGCGGGCTTGGCGGAGGCGGCCGTGAAAGGCCTCCGTGTCCGCCTGGCTGGCGAGCATGGCAGACTCATCCACGGGCTTGCCCTGCGCCGCCGTGAGACAGCGGGCCATCTCGTCAGAGCGGTTGCTCAAGAATGCCAGCTGATAATAATTTTCCAGCAAAGATTCATCGAGCTTGCGAGCCCGCGCTTCGTCGAGCACCGACTTGGCCTCCGCCAGGCGATTCAGATTCATGTAATCGGAAGACAGGTTCCGGTACACCACCGACGTATCCTTTCTCAGGGCAAAGCCTTCGAGGTCATTGGTGAGCGCTCTGTCGTGGTTTCCCAAGTTCCCGGCAATAAGCCCCAGATTGATGTAGGGGGCGAGCATCCTCGGATACGACTGCTTCCATTCCTCCGACACCTGCGCTGCCTTCTCGATGTCACCGGTCACATCCATGTAATAGTTCGAATCGAGAGCGAACCTCTCGCGTTCGGTCACGTGGTCTCGTAGTTGGTACGCTTGGCGCATGTAATCCGCGCACTGTGCCGCTTCGTTGAGATTGCAGGATGCCGTCGCCAGGCTGACCATAGCCCAGGCAAAGTTTGGGTCCAATGCCAGGGCGCGCTTGAGTTGTGGAATCGCCGCGGCCTCGCCGTGCAGTCGCCACACTTTCTGCGCCCGGCTGTAGGCTTGCAACGCCTCCAGCGACGACGTAGTAGCCTGCTCCAGCGGAGTGTCAAGCTTTTGGATGGAGGTGAGCGACTCGCCCAGTTTGCCGCGCATGCTGCGAGCCGCCTCGTGTAGCTTCGCTAAGACCTGTTCACGCCGGTCTGCCTCCGTCTGCTCCACATCCAGCGATTCCCCGTCTTCGCAGTTCAATGCTTTCAGATTGATCGCATAATGGCTTCCGATGCTATTGATGGAACCGACCAGCATCGCCGCGCTTCCCGAGCGCCGGCAGACCTCCTGGGCGACGTCGGGGGTCAGCGCGCTGTCCGCAGGCCGGTTCATGTACTGAAGTTGTTGTTTCACTTGATTGTCGGAGAGCATATTCAGGAACGGCGATTGTGCCAAATCGGCGGCCAGCCCAGCCTTCAGGGCATCACTGAATACTGGATCGCTCGTGGAATTGATAAAATCAGCCAGCACCACCGTATCTTTCTCCGTCAACTTGCGCGGCCGGCCCCAATCCAAATAGGCGACAACGCCGAGCAGGACAAACGCTGCGGCAATCGTCAATGCCCAAGGCACTCGCGACTTTCTCACCGAGCCATTGCGCGGGCGGGGCCCGGACTCCAAATCTTTTTTTAGCCGTTGCAACTCGTCTCTGATGTCGGCGGCGTGCTGATAGCGTAGCTCGCGATCCTTCTCCAGGGCTCGCCGGATGATGGCTTTCAACTTTGAAGGCAGTTCGGGTTTTATGTGAGGTGGGGAGAGGGGCGCATCATTATTAAGGATGGCGTCGCAAAGCACAGCCATGTTCTCTTCCTGGAAAGGAAGAACGCCGGTGGCCATCTGATAAAGAACGACTCCGAAGGAAAAGATGTCAGTGCGGGAGTCCAACTCTTGTCCGCGCAACTGCTCGGGTGACATGTAAGCGATGGTTCCGGCGACACTGCCCGGGACCGTAAGCAATCCGTCGAAGGCCTCATTCGATGGAACGGCGGGAGAACTCGCCGCTTCCGTCTGGCCCGTCGGGCCGAAGACGGCTTCTGTCCGATTCAGCTTGGCGATGCCGAAATCAAGAATCTTGGCGTGCCCGCGTCGGGTTACAAAAATATTGGCAGGCTTGAGATCGCGATGCAGAATGGCGGCGGTGTGAGCGGCATCCAGGGCGTCGGCGATTTCAACGGCCAAAGGCAGCAGCTTGTCGACGGCCATCGGCTGGTCTGCAATACATTGCTTCAAAGTCATGCCGTCCAGAAACTCCATGGCAATGAAAGCCTGGCCGCGATGGCTGCCGATTTCGTAGATGGTGCAGATGTTGGGATGGTTGAGCGCCGATGCGGCCTGCGCCTCACGCTGCAAACGAGCTTGGGCATGAGCATCGCTGGCGACATCGGCCGGCAGAAATTTGAGAGCGACGAAGCGGTGGAGTTGCGTGTCCTCCGCTTTGTAGACAACCCCCATGCCGCCTTCGGCGAGAAATTCGATGATTGTGAAGTGACCGGCCAACACTTCACCGGGAGGAAAACGCACCGTGTCAGGAGTGCGTCCCAGTAACTTGTCGCCGCACAGGGGACCGACGGCGGGAGTTGAGAGAAAGTCTTGCGCCTCGCGGTATTCCGAGAGCAGACGGCTGACTTCAGAGCGTATTTCGGGGTCGGGAGATTGCTGTTCGAGAAATGCCAAAAGCTCGGCGGGCGGAACATCCTGCGCCGCTTCAAAGAGCGACTTAATGCTTTCCCATTTCTCCCGCTCCACCGCCATAGGCTTCTTTCAATTCGCCATGGAGCCAGGCTTTGGCCACGCTCCAGTCACGTTTCACAGTTTTCGGTGAGATCGCGAGGACGTCGGCAATTTCGTCCACGGTCAGGCCGCAAAAAAAACGCAACTCGACGATCTTTGCCTGGCGGGCATCGATTGCCGCCAGACGTTCGAGCGCCTCATCGAGTTCGAGAAATGCGCTGGATCGATCGGGTGATACCACCCACGCTTCATCCAGCGGGATGATTTGTTGCCCGCCGCCACGTTTTTCCCGGACATGTCCGCGGGCATGATCGATCAACAGCCGCCGCATGACTCGCGCTGCGATCCCAAAGAAATGAGCGCGGCTCTGCCAATCCACCGAATGCTGATCCACCAATTTGAGGTAGGCTTCGTGGACCAACGCGGTCGTTTGCAGCGTGTGGTCTTGCCGCTCCTTCCTCATGTAGCGATCCGCCATCCGGCGCAGTTCGTTGTACACCAATGGGATCAGCTTCGATTCGGCCTCCGGATTTCCCTTGGCCAATTCGCACAATAAAACCGTCACGTCTGCGGATGCTATGTCCACGGTTCCGGCAACTTTCCTTGCACTGTCGGGGGGCCTGCGATTGGAACAGCATTTTACCGCAGATTGAGAGAGACCGCCCCGAAATCGAGTGACCCGGCAGTTGGTCAGCTTGAAACACACA
>Ga0187859_10000882_pt1 | contig 19527 bp, 12 predicted proteins | sample June2016WEW_10_1_2_FD_133019 | JGI IMG/M metagenome (GOLD analysis project Ga0187859, IMG submission 133019) | Peatland microbial communities from SPRUCE experiment site at the Marcell Experimental Forest, Minnesota, USA - June2016WEW_10_10 | ecosystem: Environmental > Terrestrial > Soil >...
CGCCTGCCTTGGCCTGTCGGCCTTCGTGTCGGTGGGGAACAAGCTCGATGTGAGCCCGAACGACCTGCTGTGCTTCTTCGAGCACGACGACCGGACCTCGGCGATCGCGCTTTACCTGGAGTCGCTGGGCAACCCGCGCAAGTTCGCCCGCATCGCACGGCGGGTCGGCGCCGCCAAGCCCATCGTGGCGCTGAAGGCGGGCAGAACATCGGCGGGCGCGAGGGGAGCCCGCTCGCATACCGCAGCCGCAGCGACCCCGGAAGTCACCGTCGCCGCCCTGCTGCAAAACGCAGGCGTCATCAAGGTCGACCGGCTCGAGGAACTCCTCGACGTCTCGGCCATCTTGCTCGCCGCGCCGCTGCCCGTGGGGCGTCGTATCGCGCTGGTCGGGAACTCGGGCGGCCCGCTGATCCTGGCCGCCGACGCCTGTGAAGGCGGTGAGCTGACCGTGCCGGAGCTTGGCGAGGCGATCCAGCGCGCGCTCGGCGAGGTCCTCGTGCCCGAGGCCGCGACCGCCAACCCGGTTGACCTCACGGCGGACGGGACGGCGGCGGCGCTCGAGCAGGCGCTCGAGATCGTCCTTGGCGACGATGGGATCGACGCGGTGATCACCGTCGTCGTCGAGACCATGGCGATGCCGGCCGCGGCGGTGCGGGAGACCATTGCGCGCGTCGCGCAGCGCGCGGGCAAGCCGGTGGTCGCCTGCTCCGTGGAGATGGCCCCGCGCACGCCAGCCGGTGCGGCGGAGCTCGCGGAGCTGCCATCACCAGAGCGGGCGGCGGTGGCCCTAGGGCATGTCTGCCGCTACGCGCAGTGGCGGCAACGCCCGCTGCTGCCTGCTGGGGAGCCCGAAGAGCTGCCCGGCCAGCCGGTGATCAGCGAGATCGTGGCCTCGACGCTCGCCCGCAGCCCCGCCGGGGGCTGGCTCGAGCTGGACCAGGCGGCCCGCCTGCTGGAGGCGTGCGGCCTGCCCATACTGCCGACCCGCGGCGCGGCGACTGCGGCGGCGGCAGCCGCAGCGGCCGAGGCCATCGGGTTCCCGGTCGTCTTGAAGGCCCGTTCCGGCGATGTCGTTCACAAAACCGACGTTGGCGGCGTCGCTTTGAACCTGGCCGACGCGGAGGCGGCGCACGCCGCGTACGAGACGATGCAATCGCGGCTCGGCGCGCAGATGGGCGGGGCGGTGCTCCAGCCGATGGCGCCGTGGGGTGTCGAGGCGATCGCCGGGCTCGCGTCCGATCCCGATTTCGGCCCGGTCGTGATGGTCGGCCTCGGTGGGGTGCTGACCGACCTGCTGCGGGACCGTGCCTTCGCGGTCCCGCCGCTTGAGTCCGGCGCAGCCGACGCCATGGTGGCGTCGCTTCGCGCCGCACCGCTGCTCGATGGTTACCGGGGCGCGCCGAAGGTGGACCGCCGGGCGCTCGTGGCGTTGCTGGAGCAGATCGCTCGCGTGGCCGAAGAAGTTCCCGAACTGGTCGAGCTCGATCTCAACCCAGTCCTGGTCAGTCCGGACGGGGCGCTCGCCGTCGATTGCAAGGTCCGGCTGGCCCCGCGCCCGGCCGGCCCCGGCCCGTTGTTCCCCGCGCTGCGCCGGCGGCCGCAGATTCCCGGCGCCGAGATCCAGCCCGGCTAGCTATGAGCTGAAGCCGTCGTACCTAAACCACGTGACCGCTGCGGCGGGAGCGCAGCTTGCGGATCGGTCCCGTTCAGGGAGGCCCGGCTCTCGGCGGTGAGGAAGGCCTCCACGACAGGCGCGAGGTGCCCGGCTTCGGTGATCAGGTCAAGGTGGCCGCCGCGGTAGATCGTCAGCTCGCTTCGCGGGATCAGCCGGTGCATCATCCGCGCGTTTACAGCCGGGATGATCGGGTCATCGTCGCCCGCCAGTATGAGGGTGGGCTGACGCACCAGCGGCAGCAGCGGGAGGCTGGTCCAGCCGAGGATGGCCAGCACCTGGTAGCTATAGCCCCTGGTCCCTACGAGGTGTGTCGTGGCGCGCAGCAGCTCACGGGCGAGCGGCGGGTCGTCGCGCACGCTGCCGCCGTAGAGCTCACCAGCGATGCTGGCCGCGTATCCATGGTCGCGATTGCGCCACGGCCAGAGCATGCGGAGCAGAGCGCGCGGGTGGCCGGGCACCATCAGGCCGCCTGGTGTGGTGGCCACCAGCACCAGCCGACGTACCCGTTCCGGGCGCAGGGCGGCGAAATGCTGCGCCAGGGCGCCTCCCCAGGAGATACCCAGGACATCGGCCTGCTGGTAGCCGAGCTGGTCGAGCAGGTCACTCATCAGGGGCGCCAGCGTCGCCAGGTGGTAAGGAACTACCGGTGGCTGGGACCCGCCGATGCCAGGCATGTCGAACCGGACGACTTCTCGCTCGGGGTTGAGCGCGTTGACGAACGGCTCCAGCAGCTCGAGGCGGGCGCCGATGCCGTTGCACAGCACTAGCGGCGGCCACTTGGGGTTCCCGCTTCGCACCGTGACCCGCAGGCGCCGGCCACCGGCCATCAGCGTGCCGGTGGCCGTAAGCGGCGGCGAGCCGATGGCCAGGGCGCGCAGACGGCCCGCCCGCCCGCTCTTTCCGGGTCCGCCGGGCTGGACCGGTTCGGCGGTCATCGACTGAGCGGCCGGCGCCGGCTAAGGATGCCGGCAAGGGTCGTGGTCGCACCGCTGCCCATCTTGCCGGGAGCAGGGCTCCCGGTGACGGCCCTGCCGTCGCGATCCGGGCGGCTTGTGGGTCCGACTGTCATTGTCTGCCTCTTTCCGGAACGCGTCAGCCTGCTCAGCGGATGCGCCAGCACTCAAGGGCCAGGCCGTCCGCCGGCGCGGTCCGCACGTCGGGCGAGAATCCCTCTGCTGCCAGCCCAGCCACCGGGCGTGGCCGGCGGGAGGGCTATTCGGCCCGTCCGGCTACGACCAAGGGCCCGCTCGATTCGCCATAAATGACACGATGGCACCATTCGGTGATGACAGCCCGACGCGGAGGCAACGATGACTGCGACCGGGAGTCCGGCCAGGCCAGGGGACGCCGGCATCGACACCCAGGCGCTGCGCCGCCGGTACCGGCTGGAGCGTGACAAGCGGCTGCGTCCCGATGGGGACGATCAGTACCGGCTCACCGGCTCACCGGCGCGCTTGCGCACCACCTTGATGATCCCTACACACCTAAGTCCGAGCGGCCGCCGAAGACCGATCACCTTCGGGTGGTGTGCATCGGTGGCGGGTTCGCGGGCCTGATCGGGCGTAATGCAGTCGGCGCTGCTCACCCGGTCCGCCGCGGCGGCTACATGCGTGGGGGCGCCGAGTTAGAACTAGGGCTGATCACTGGCGAACAGCAGAGCAGAGCCACGGGAATCGCGTGCGCCTCCGAATGCATCGCGGCGGCGGCCTGGGGCCGTGCGGCGGGCGCGAGGGGTCGCGCAGCGGGCGCGAGGGCGGGCTCCGCAGCGGGCGCGGGGGCGGGCTCCGCAGCGGGCGCCAGGGCGGGCTCCGCAGCGGGCGCGGCGGCGGGTTCCGCGGCCGGCACGGCGGGTACGGGACCCGCGGCTTCGTTCCTGAGTTCCTCGAGCCGGTGCCGGGACGGCAGCAAGACGATCGCCAGGATCACACCCACCCCGAGCACCCCCGCCGCCACCGCGAAGGCCAGCGTGTAGCCGTGGACGGCCGCGGCCGCCGGCGCCAGCGCGCCGGTGTGGTGAGTCACTAGGTAGCTGCTCGTCGCGGTCAGCGCGATCGTGCTGAGCGCAGACGTCCCGATCGAACCGCCAACCTGCTGTCCCGTGTTGACCAGCGCGGAGGCCACGCCCGAGTCCTCGCGTCGGACGCCGGCCGTGGCCGTGTTGATGGCCGGCGCGAAAATCATGCCGAAGCCCAGGCCCAGCACCAGCAGCGCGGGCAGCACGCCGCCGAGGTAGCTGGCGGTCACGGTGAGCCGGCTCAGGTAGATCATCCCGATCACACCCAGCAGCATGCCCGACGCGATCAGGGCGCGCGGCCCCACCCGGGGCAGCAGCACGATGCTGGAAAGATTAGAGCTGATCAGGATGCAGCCAATCAGCGGCAGGAACAGCAGTCCCGTGGTGAACGGGCTGTCCCCCTTGATCAGCTGCATGTAGTAGGTCAGGAACAGAAAGATACCGAAGATCGCGATCCCGGACAGGAAGACGGCGACATACGCGCCGCCCCGGGTGCGGTTCAGGACCACCCGCAGCGGCAGCAGGGGATGGCTGACCCGCTGCTCAGCCAGCACAAACCCGGCCAGTACGACCACGCCGGCGACCAGGCTGCCGATGGTCAGCGCGGCCGTCCATCCGGCGGTCTCGGCGTGGGAGAAGCCGAAGACGATGAGGAAGAGCCCGACGCAGGCCAGAATCGCCCCGGGCCAGTCCATTCGCGGCGGGTTGGCCGCACGGGTGCTGCGGATGTACATCAGCGCACCGGCTATGGCGATCACGGCGAACACCAGGTTGACGTACAGGGTGTAGCGCCACGAGAGGTACTGGGTGAGGGCCCCGCCGAGGATCAGGCCCACCGCGCCCCCGCCGGCTGCTACTGAGCCGAAGACCCCGAAGGCCCGGCCTCGCTCGCGCGGATCCTGGAAGGTACTGACCAGAGTGCCGAGGGCGGACGGCGCGAGGATGGCGCCGAATGCCCCCTGCAGGGCCCGGGCCGCGACCAGCATCTCGAACGAGACGGCGGCGCCCCCGAGGGCTGAGGCGAGCGCGAACCCGGCCAGGCCGGTGATGAAGACCCACTTGCGGCTGAACATGTCACCGAGGCGGCCGCCCACCAGCAGCAGGCTGCCGAACGCCAGCGCGTAGGCCGTCACCACCCACTGCCGGTCACTATTGGGAAACCCGAGCGCACGCTGAGCCGATGGCAGGGCGATATTCACGATGGTCGAGTCCAGGACCACCATCAGCTGGGCGACGGCCACCACGACCAGGACCAGCCAGCGCCGGTCGACAGGAGCCGCCGGACGGTCTCCGGCGGCTCGTGATCCACGGGGAACTGGCGAAGCATTTGGCGCTGCCACGGGACCTCCCGGTTAGCTACGGCCGCCTAGTCAGGGGTCGCTACCGAGGTCCGGAGCATCGATGGTCCGGCGATCCTGATGAGGAGGGCAGCTCACGCCATCACGGCCTCACGCCACCATAGGCATGCCGGAAACGGTTCGTCCATCTCTGATCCTTTTGCCGCTGCGGGCCGCCAGACCAGGCTGGCGGGTCAGTACACGCAGGGGATGCCGTAAGGGGCGTTGGCGGCGACCGACACCGCGCCGCCCGCGGCACCGTTGTTCGACGCCGAGGTCGGGGCGGACGACGACGGGCCAGAGGAGGAAGACGCCGAGGACGAAGACGCCGAGGACGAAGACGCCGGAGTCGGGCTGGACGCGGCGGACGGGCCGGATGCCGGTGCGGACGCGGTGAAGCTGGGCACGGCCGTGGCGGCGGCGCCGAGCACGATCTCCACCTGCCCGGCCGCGACGGCAGAGCTGGCGATCGCGGTCACGCCGAAGGCGGCGGCGATGTTCGCCGCGTTCGCGGCGTTCGATGACCCGGCCCCGTACAGAACCTCGGTCGCGGACTGCGAGGTCGCGTTGCCGACCTGGCCGACCTGGTAACCGGCCGCGACCAGCGCCTCGGATACCTGGCCAGCCAGGCCCGCCGTGTAACCGCCGTTCAGCACGTCCACGGTTGTGGAGGACGGCGATGCGACCGCGGCTGGCGTCTTGCCCGTGGCCTTCTTCGTCGTGGACGGCGGATGGTTCGTCGTGGACGGCGGATAGAACGTCTGCTGCACGAGGTTCTTGATCGCGGCGGGGTCGATCAGGTTCGCGTCCTCCGCCTGTCCGCCAAGATAAAAGGTCTGGTAGCCCGCGATCGGCGCCGTCTGGAACGTCAGGTTCTTCCCGGTCAGCCCTCGCATCTCCGAGGCGAAGTCAAGCAGGTTCCAGCCAGCGTCGGTGATCACGTACTGCTTGGCGATCGACAGCAGCGACTGGATCTGTGACAGGTCCGACAGCACGTTCCCGTGCTTGAGCTTCCAGATCACGTAGTCGATGACGGCCTGCTGACGGTGGGTACGGTCGATGTCGCCGTTCGGCAGGTTGTCCCGCTCCCGTACGAACGCCAGCGCCTGCGCTGCCCCCAGGTGCTGGTAGCCCGGCTTAAGGTCCGCGCCGGAGTTGGCGTCGTGAAGGTTCTTGCCGCCGTCCCACGACGTCACGCACACCTCGATACCGTCGAAGGCCTGCGCCAGCTCGTAATACCCGGCCAGGTTCACCTCGGCGAAGTGGTCAATATGGATCCCCGTCAGGGACTCCACCGTGGCCACGGCGGCGGCCTGTCCCGCCTCATTGGCCTGAAAGTAGCGCTGGTCCCGGCTCATGCTGGAGTTGCCGGTCTGAGACAGGCTCTGCGCCCAGGCCAGACCGTAAGCCTGGTCGATCTTGCCCTCCGACTGGCCGTCGTAGGCCTGTGGGAAGGTAACCCAGTCATCACGCGGGATCGAGAACCCGATCGCCTTCTTGCCGCCCGCGAAGATATGGATGAGGATCAGCGTGTTCGTGTCCTGCCCGCCCACGCCTTCGTCCTCGACGCCCTCGACGCTTCCGGCGTGCATCGCGGCCAGCAGGTTGGCCGGCAGGACGTTGCCGTCATAGTCGGTGCGGCTCTCGAGGCCAATGACGAGAATATTCTGCTCGCCAATCGACGGCCCGCTCACAATCGCGTGCGATGAGCCGATGCTGCTCACAGCGTCCGCGTAAGAACGCGCGTAGTAGCTCACGAGCAGTGTCGACCCGGCCAGTACGCAGCACACGCCGTACACCGTCTTCAACGCAAGGCTACGAAGTCTCACGACACGGGCACCCTTGACAGATTGCTCTCTTCTGACCGAGACGACAACATCGCACGCGAGAATACTGGGTTGCCAGGCAGGCAGGGTGGATTTCAGGTCTGTCGAAGCTATTACGCAGTCAGCCGTCAGGGTCCGCAGGCATCACAGCCCGGCTCCGCCGCCCAGCGAAACGCTGGACCTCACAGATACTCTCGCTTGCGCATCCAGACCAGGGTGAGCCAGCCCCAGATGGGCGGCAGGTAGGAGGTGAACAGCCGCTGGATGAAGACCGCCGCGGTGGCGTCGGCCTCCGAGACGCCGGCCGCGGTCAGGCCGAGGATCAGGCCTGCTTCCACTACCCCCATGCCGCCGGGTGAGGGCGAGGCGCCGCCGACGAATCCGGCCAGCGTGATCACCACGATCAGGGTGGGCAGCCGGAGGTGATCGTCGAAGGCGCGCAGCGAGACGGACAGTGCCATCGCTATCAGGAGTTCCGCGGCGAACGACCCACCCACCAGCAGGATCAGCTTGCGCGGCGAGCTGGCTATCTGCTTGAGGTTGGCCCAGATGTCCCGTAGCTTCGGGCGCACCGTCGCGGCCGCCAGCCGGCGCAGCCTGGGCACGGCCAGAGCCACGCCGGCCACCAGAGCGACCAGCACCACGACGGCCAGAATGATCCAGACCAGCTTCGAGTCCCCGCCCGACTCGGGGACGGCCTTCAGCTGCAGGGTCCCCCAGGCGAAGGGCAGTGACACGAGGAACAGAATTCCCATGGCGATCCAGCTGGAGGTAGCTATGATGGCGCCCGAGCTCAGCGCCACCGACGCGTCGTAACCCTGCTGCTGGAAGAAGCGCACCCGGGTGGCGAAGACCGCTGCGGTCCCGCCGGCCAGCGCGCTGAACGAGTTCGCGACCTCGACGGCTAGCACGCGCCCGAACGGCAGCACTCCGGCCACGCTGCCGACGGCCTCCACCGCTGATGCCACAAAGGCCAGCTGGGCCAGGACAAACGCAACGATGACCCACAGCCAGCTGGCCCCGATCACGGTGTCGAAGGACTTGGACACGTCGAGCAGCACCCCGACCAGCGCCCAGCCGCCGATCAGCGTGCCGACCACCATGACCAGTGTCGGCCAGCTCACCCGGCGGGGCTCCACCAGCTTCGGCACGTCGATCGACTTGGCCTGGGCGGCGCGGTTGCGGACGTCCGCCAGGAGCTCGCGCCTGCCCCGCAGGCTCCGGCTGAGCGTGGGGTCGAGCCCGGCCCGGTGCATCCGCTGCAAGGCGCCGCCCAGTTCCTCCGCATCCAGGCCGCGGGCCGCCGCATCGGCGGCCCGCTCGGCGCCCACCGTCACGGCCGTCACCGCGATAGCGCAGGCCAGGTCGCGGTCGAGCTGATCGGCCGAGGCGTTGGACGCGGCGTTGCGGAAGTCCGCCAGCGTGACAGTTTCCGCGGCCAGGTCGACCAGCAGCGTGTCACCGCTGATCGCGCCGTGCGCGATACGTGCCTTCCGCAGCGACCGCAGCTGATGGTAGAGATCGTCCAGGGTGGCGTCGTCCACCTCGGTGCCGTCCGCCTCGGACAGCTGAACGCCGGCCGGGCAGCGGCAGACGAGCAGCGCGTCCTCAGACAGCCCGGCCGTTCCCGCCTCGACGATCTCTGGCACGGCGACGCCGGCCCGGCCAGCCCGCATGGTGAGGTAGGCCTCGTGCTCGACCTGCTGCAGCCGGCTAATCGTGAGGGCCGGCCCTGAGTCCCGATAGAAGAGGAAGCGCCCGGTCTTGGTGAGCAGCTTGGCGTCGGCCGCATCCCGGCCATAAACCGAGATGGCGATGGGCTGACCGGGTGAGCCCTGACGCGTCTCGGTGGCCTGGTATTTCGCCACTCCCCAGACCTGCCGTGGCAGCGCCCGGACGTTCAGCGCGCTGATGCCAAGCTCGTCGAGCAGCAGCTGCACATCCCCGGCCGAGGGAAGGCCGAGCGGTGAGCCGAAGATGAGGCGGACCAGGACGGCTGCTCCCCAGCCGATGGCCAGGCTGCCGAGGACGTTGACCGGCAGCCCGTGGCCCCCAACCGCCGAGGCCAGGGCAACCAAGACGACGAACAGCTCGATGAGGCGCTGCAGACCCCGGGACAGGTAGGGCAGCACGGCCGTGGTGACCGCTGCGAAGAGGGCGATCTGGAGGACCGGGAAAGTGACTGAGTAGCCGTGGATCTCGATCCCGCTGGACCTCCCGCCGCTGCTGCCAAGCAGCAGGATGAGGATCCCGCCTACACCCGCCGCGACCACCACGCTCAGCGCGATATCGCGTGCCATCACCCAGCGGCGGGCGACCAGGGCCAGCCCCACCAGGATGATCGTGACCCCGAACGCACCCGCGTCGTAGACCACGGTCACCAGCCAGGTGATGCTCCGGGGCGGCGGGTGGATCACCTGGGTGATGGCCCGGTCGATGCGGGAGTCGTACCGGATGATGAGCACGCAGCAGACGAGCGCGAGGATGGCACCGACCAGGCGCAGGCCGTCGGTGCCGCGGCGGCGGCGCTGGCCATCACCGACGGGGGCGAAAAAGGTCGCGCGCCAGTCACGCAGCAGATTCGGCTCGGGACGAGGGGCCGCGCTCACTACTGGGTGCTGCGTTTGCGACTGGCCCGTCACGATCCACCTACCGAATAGCGCACGGGGCCGCTGACCTGCCAACCTTCGACAGCACCCGCGCAGTAACGAGCCGCGACATGGATTAACGGCCATCAGCGGCCAGGCATGATCAATCTACACAAGGCCGTCTGCGCGGACAATGGGCCCGAAGAGCGAAGGGCAGGCCGGACCTTAGCGCACGCCGCGGCTGTAAACGTCACGTATCGGCGCCATCTGGGGTGCCTGAAGGGCCGCATAGAGTCGGAATGGGCGGATCCGCCCGGATATTACCCGCTGCCAGCTGCCGAAGACGGGTTTTCATGACTGATTCCAGCTCACCGGCCTTGTCGCGCTCGCATGCTGAGCTGCATGATCTGCCGGCCACGAGCGAGGAAAGGCGAGCGTCGGGCAAGGCCGGCCGCAAACGCGTGCAGCGGGGCACGCTCGGGTACTGGGATGAGGCCGAGCGCGGCAAGCGGCTCGTCCAGAGCGCCACCGACATTTTCGCCGGGTGGGGCTCGCTCGGCGGCAAGGACTATTACGTACGGCAGTTCCGCGACATGAAGATCATCCCGAGCACGGAGCTGATCGCCCCTCGCCTCGCCGAGTTCGCCACCGCGTGCGGCGAGACACTGGCCCGGGCCCACGCCCGCACCGGCGATCCGGTGGCCATTGCCAGCTACATCGGGATGGGCCAAAAATTCGCCGCTGCGATCGGCCAGTTCGCCCGGGTGTACGCCGACCAGAATGAGCGGGACCACGCTCAGCTGGTAAGCGCCATCGCGGCCGGCGCCGTTGAGAGCCTGCCAGGGTGAACGACTGACCTGCGTCGCCCAGCGAGGCCATCTCCCGGCCGGGCTATGGCATGATCATGATGGCGATAAGCGGGGAGGCTTCGTGCCGGATGCGATCGTCGTCAAGGGCCTGACGAAAAACTATGGGGACTTCGTCGCGCTGCGCGATGTCTCCTTCACCGTCGAGGCAGGGACGATCTTCGGGCTCCTGGGCCCGAACGGGGCCGGGAAGACGACGGTGGTCCGGATCTTGGCCACCGTGCTGAAGCCGTCCGGCGGCGGGGCGGCCATCCTGGGTACTGATGTGGTCAGGCATCCAGAGCGGGTCAGGTTTGACATCGGGCTGGCCGGCCAGTTCGCGGCGGTAGATGAGCAGCTGACCGGCCGGGAGAATCTCAGGCTGGTCGGACGGCTGGCGCAGCTGCGCCCGAAGCTGATCCCGGCCCGGGCGGACGAGCTGCTGGAGCGTTTTGGGCTCAGCGACGCCGCGAACAAGCCGGTGAAGGCGTACTCCGGTGGCATGCGCAGGCGGCTGGACATCGCTTCCGCGCTCGTCCAGCGGCCCCGGGTGCTGTTCCTGGATGAGCCGACCACCGGCCTGGACCTGCAGAGCCGCGGGCAGCTGTGGAGCATGATCCGTGAGCTCGTGCGAGGCGGGACCACGGTCCTGCTGACGACCCAGTACCTCGAGGAGGCCGATCAGCTGGCTGGCCGGATCGCGGTCATCGACAACGGCCAGATGATGGCCAACGACACCCCGGCCCGGCTCAAGGCGGTGTTCGGCAGCACGATCCTGGAGCTGGGCTACCTCGGCGCCGGGGCCGCATCCCGTGCGGCCGCGATGCTGGCCGCGAGCCAGGGTGATCACCTGGAGCTGGACCGGACGACCGTGCGGCTCAGGACTCAGGACAGCGCCCAGGTGCTCAGCGAGGTGCTGCCGCGACTGGAGCGGGCTGACCTGCGGCCCAGCCACCTGCTGGTGCGCGACCCGAGCATGGACGATGTGTTCCTCGCCCTGACCGGCAAGCCGGGCGCGGATGCCCAGCCGGCGGCCGACGTGGTGGCCGGCCTTCGCGCAGCCGGGAATGATCGATCAGCAGGCGGGGGGAGCATGCCATGAGCTATTCGCCGGAAACGGTCCGTGCGGCGGACGCCTCGCTGGCCGCGGGCTCCCCAGCCGACGAGCGTCGCCCGCGTGACTGGCTCTCGCCTGCCCGCGATACTTTCGCGATCACCTGGCGCAACCTGATCGGCATCCGGCGGGTGCCGCAGCTGGTGGTCTTCACACTGATCCAGCCGGTAATCTTCGTCCTGCTGTTCACCTACGTCTTCGGCGGGGCGATCAAGGGGCTGCCACCCGGCCTGACATACGTTGACTACCTGATCCCGGGTGTATTCGTGCAGACTGCGGTCTTCGGCTCGATCATCACCGCGGTGGGGATGGCGACCGACCTGAAGAGCGGGATCATCGAGCGGTTCCGCTCGCTTCCGATGTCACCCTCGGCTGTCCTCGTCGGGCGCTCGATGAGCGATCTCACCAGGAACGTCTTCGTGGTGATCCTGATGGGGGCGGTCGGCTTCCTCGTTGGCTTCCGTTACAGCAGCGGACTGGGCAAGTTCCTGCTCGGCATGCTGCTCGTGCTGGCCTTCGGCTACGCACTGTCGTGGATCTTCGCGATGGTCGGCATCGCGGTCAAGGACCCCGAGACGGCACAGGCGGCCGCGTTCCCGATCCTCGCCCCGCTCGTGTTCGCCTCCTCGGTCTTCGTGCCGGTGAGCACGATGCCGGGCTGGCTCCAGCCGTTCGCGGAGAACCAGCCGGTCTCGCTGACGGCGTCGGCGGCCAGGCACCTGATGATCGGGACCGCGGCAGGTAACGATCTGCTCTGGTCGTGCGTCTGGCTCATCGGCATCATCGCGGTGTGCGCCCCGCTGTCGGTGTGGCTTTACCGAAGGTCCGTCTAGCGCGCTGACGACGCGTCCGGATCGATGAAATCGTCACCGCGGCCGCGGGCGGGGGTGCATAGAATCTCGGAAAGAGATCATCCACGGCGTGGAGACTGGGGCAGATCCGGAACAGCTCCACAGGTTGACGATGCGATCACACGTGCAGGGAAGGCAGAGGGCGCATGACCGATTTTCCCGCCTACCGCGAAACCGGATCGGCACGATGAGCGAAGGGGACGCCCCCGTCGCCGACCTGTACCTCGTCGTCGGGTATGACGGGTCTCCTCCGGGCAACCGGGCGCTCGACGTCGCGGTCAATCTGCTGCACGGCCGCACGGGCCGCATCGAGGTCGTGTACATCGCTCACCTGCCCGGCATCGACATGCTGTCGGCCGACGCCGTCGGCCAGATGGAAATCGACTTCGACGAGATCGCGCGGGACCTGCGTGCCGCGGCCGAAAAGCAGCTGCGCGGCCGCGAGGAGCGCTGGGGGTTCGAGCGGCGCCACGGCTCCATCGCGGACGAGCTGATAGCAGCCGCCATAGTTATCCGCGACAGCCACCCGGGCGACAGTGTGGCGATCGTGGTCGGAAGCTCATCGCACGCCATGCACCGCGTGATCGGTTCGGTGGCCGTGATCCTGGCCCACCGCGCACCGGTCCCCATCGTGATCGTGCCCTAGCACGTTAGGCGGGCAGTCCCGCGTCGTCAGGCTGCCGATCACCAGAAGCCAGGCAGGTGCCCGTCCACCGCGTGCGGGGGTTTGCCGTCTGATGCCGAATCGAGCGGTATCGGGTGATGACTCTAGAGACGCACGGCCCGGCCGTATCACCCCTGGCGGGTGAGGCATAGCCCGACCTGCCGCCCGTCGGCGGTGCACCCGGTCGTCCGCCCGGAGTGTGCTGCCCGGCCCGCAGAGCCGCTGCGCAAAGGGCGATGGGGCCGCTGCATTCCCGGCTCTAGATGATGCCGAGCTCGTGGCCCCGTCGCACCGCGTCGTGCCGGGTCGAGACGCCGAGCTTGCGGTAGACAGCACGGGTGTGGCTCTTAACCGTGTTTGCTGACACGCACAGCTCCTGGCCGATCTCACGCGCGGACAGGGTTCCCCGGAGCAGCTGCAGCACGGCCCGCTCGCGCTCGCTCAGCGGCTCAGCAGGAAGCCCAGCCGCAGGCGGCCCCACCAGCCGTCGGTCAAGGCGTTCCAGCCGGTCAAGCTGGGCGGCCGCACCATCGGGGAACGCCGCCAGCACATCGCGTGCCTCACCGAGCAGCGCGCCGGCGCCAGACTGGTCGTCCAGCTCCAGCAGCACAGAGGCCAGCCGCAGCAGAACTTCTACCGTCGGCCATGGACTGACGCCCGACCATCGGCGGCGGGCCCGGAGCGCGCCCTCCAGCTCGTCGCGGGCCTCAGGGAACCGGCCCTGAGCCGAGAGGACCGCCCCGACGGCGATGGCGGCGAGCGAAGCCTGCGGGACCTGGCTCAGGCCGGCCACCTCGTCAGCCACCATGTCTCTGGCCGTATCGGCCATCTGCTCGGCCTGGCCGAGCCTGCCCTGCTCCACCGCCACGAGGGACATCATGACGGAAGCGTTCAAGCGAGCCAGGGCCAGCGACGGCCCGCTCAATAGCAGGGGCTCCAGCTGCCGCGATGCGGCCTCAAACTCACCACAGAAATAGAGCGCCGCACCGTAGCCGGACCGGGCCACCCCATACCACGGTGACGCCGGGTTGGTTTCCAGCTCGACGGCCTGCGCCGCTGACACGCGCATCCGGGCCAGCCCGTTGGCTCCGAAGGTCCCGTCCAGCAGCGCTGCCGACGACCGCAGGGACCGGATGCCATCTGGCAGCGGTCCCTGATCGCCGCCCGCCGCTACCACCGGAAGCCATCGCCAGACCGCCTCGCGATCACCCGTGAGCGCGGCCACCCAGGCTGCGCTATGCGCGGCCAGCGGACTCGTACTGATGTTGTCATCGCCGAGCGAGCGAAGCCAGCTACGCACGGTAGCCGCCCGGCCCGCGTCCATGTACCGGTACCAGTGCTGCGCGATGAGGGTGGCCGACCGGGTGAAGTCGCCAGCCGCCAGCGCGTGACCGATGGCCTCGTCGGCTGATCCCCGCTCCAAGTACCAGGTGCTGGCCCGCTGGTGCAATGCGCGGATTGCGCCGGGCTCGGCGCGATCAAGCTGCCCAAGCAGCAACTGCGCGAAAAGATGATGGTAGCGGAACCATTCCCGCTTGTCGTCCAGTGCGATGAGAAACAAGTTCTCACGCTCGAGCTTATCAATGACGTCCCGGGCATTCACCCGCCCCGTCACTGCGTCGCACAGCGGCGCGGTGAACCGGCTCAGTACTGCCGTTCGCATAAGAAATTGCTGAATAGGCTCCGGCTGACGGCCGATTACCTCTTCGGCCAGGAAATCCACGATATAGCGATTACCGCCGGCAAAGTCACGGGCAAAATTGGCCGGAGCAGGGTGGTCGCGGACAGACAGCGCCGCCAGGTACAAACCGGCGGGCCATCCTTCAGATCGCTCGACAAGCTCGGACAGGTCATGGTCGCTCAGTTTGACGGAGGCCACCTGCTGGATGAGCGCATCCGCCTGTTCCGCGGTGAACCGGAGATTTGCCATCCGGATCTCGGCCATCTCCCCCGCTGCTCTCAGCTTGCCCAGGGACAGCGGCGGTTCGGCCCGGGTGCTCAGTACGACCTGGACGGTGGGCGGGAGGCGGAGCAGCAGGAACTCAAGCTGATCATGACAGCGGCGTTCCCTGATGAGGTGGTAGTCGTCAAGAATGATGACCACCGGCGCCGCGAGCGCGGACAACTCGTTGACTAGACGCGAGAGCGCATCGCTGACCGCAGGCACCTGCCGGTGCAGCGAACGCAATATCGGGTCCGCGTCGAGGCCAGGACAAACATGCTGCAATGAGGTAACGAGGTGCTGCCACAATCGTGCAGGGTCATTATCGCCGGGGTCAAGCGAGATCCACGCCAATGGCCGCCGGGCAGCTGCGGCGGAGCCCCATTGCGCCAGGAGAGTTGTCTTGCCGTAGCCCGCGGGTGCGTCTATCAGGACAAGCTTGGCCACGATATTATCCAGATCGCGCACCAGCGCGGGGCGCTTCACCCAGTCCGTACGGACACGAGGAATGTGCAGCTTACTGTCCAGTACGACGTCGAAGCTGGGCCGCGGTGCCGCTGAGACGGAAGCAGCCCGCACCGGCTCCCGATCTACCGTCGAATGCTCGCTCAGCCCAGGCACCATCCCACACCCCCCCATAACGGAAGCCTAACGCATCCTGCGTGAACCAGACGTGAACAGTTTCGACGGCCCCGAAGGCCACCTGGGGCTAGCGATTGCAGTCCGGCGAAAGGTCATGAGGGCGTCTCGATATGCGAATGGGATTGCACGGGATGCTCCTGCCAGGCCCGTTCACCCGGGTGATATACGCCCGGATGACCCCAGGACGGTTGACAGCTCACCCTTGTCGGAGAGTAACTGTCACGGGTGAGATGGCCTGTCATGGACCCTGGTTGGCGGACAGGTCCGATGCCCTGGGGAGTTTGAGGGGGAGAGTGAGGGCACGGCGATGGCGTCAAGCGCAACGAGTTCTTCTCGGCCGCGGGTTACCAGTCCCGAAGACACGATCATTGCCTCCAAGATCGCCGTACCCGGCTTGCCTCCCTGGCTGGTCTCCCGGCCACGGATCGACGAGCGGATCAGGGCTGGAGCGCAGGGCCCGCTCACGCTGGTCAGCGGGCCTCCTGGAGCAGGCAAGACGATGGCGATCGCATCGTGGGCGGCCGCCCGGGCCGACCCGTTCCCCATCGCCTGGGTGACACTTGATGAGTACGACAACCGGCCCAAGACCTTCTGGTCTTACATCGTCGAGGCCCTGCGGTGCGCCGGGGTGGACATACCGAGAAAAGTCTGGGCGTCGTCCGGCCAGGGCCGCGCCGACTACGGATTCCTGGTCAGGCTCGCGGCGGCGATAGAAAGACACGGTTCGCCCGTCTTGCTGGTTCTCGATGACCTCCATATGGTGACCGCGCCCCGGCCACTGAGCGGGCTAGCCCAGTTGCTCAGGAACGCACAGCCATCCTTGAGCGTCGTCATAGCATCACGCAGCGATCCACTGCTGCCGTTGCACCGCTACCGGCTGGCCGGCGAGCTGACCGAGATCCACGCCGACGAGCTCGCGTTCACCGTCGATGAGGCCGGCCTGCTCATGAAGTACCACGGCGTGAGGCTGGGTGCAGAATCGCTGGGGTTCCTCAACGACCGGGCGGCCGGGTGGGTGGCGCCGCTGCGTCTGGCGGCGATCTCGATGAAGCATCACCCCGACCCGGGCCAATTCGTCAAAGAATTCGCCACCGAGGACGGTGCTGTCGCGGGCTACCTGGCCGCGGAGGTGCTCAACACCCTGCCGGCCGGCATGAGATCCCTCCTCTTGCGCACGAGCATCCTCGAGCGCGTCAGTGTCGAACTGGCCAGCGAGCTCGCCAGCCAAGAGTCCGCCGCCGCCCTTCCGTCGCTCGCGCTGGCCAATGCTCTCATCCAGCCCCTGGGCGGCGGCTGGTACCGCTATCACCCGCTGTTCGCCGAAGTACTGCGCCTGAAGCTGCAACGCGAATCCCCACAATTGGTACCTGACCTACATCGGCGGGCGGCTCAGTGGCTCCGGGCAAACCGGACGCCCGCCGAGGCGGTCCGGCAGGCCGCGGCGGCCGGCGATTGGCAGCTTGCCGCTCGGATAGCGATTGATGAGCTTGCGGTCGACCAGCTCATCGAGCCACATGGCATCGAGCCGCTCGCCGAGGTACTGCAGCACATGCCGCACAGCCAGGACTGGAGCGAACCGCAACCGTTGCTCGTCACGGCTGCGCTCGGCCTCTCAAGCGCGGGCACGGACTCGGTCCGTGCATTGCTCGCTGTCGCTGACGGCATGCTCGGCCAGATTCCGGCTGATGAAGAGATCCCGTCCCGGCTCGCCCGGGCCGTGATAGGCCTCCGCCTGGCGCACCGCACCGGCGATCTCGGCGCGGCCAAGCTCGCGGCAGCTGATGCTGCAGCGCTCGCGGCCAGGATTCCCGGCGATCAGCTGACGCTACATCCCGATGTGACCGCACAGGTGATGGCGGGTCGCGGCGCAGTGGAACTGTGGTCAGGCCATTTCGATCAAGCAGAGACCTCCTTCCGGGCGGCGGCGGCGATCGCGCGCAATACGTGGCAGCGAGCCGACTGCCTTGGCCACCTCGCGCTCCTGGAAGCCCTCTGCGGCCGGCTGAGCCACGCCGCCGAGCTGGCCTTGGAGGCGGCCGGGGTACATGGGGCCGGCGACACCAAGACGGATGAGTGTTCCAGCCGGGCGGCGATGGTCGCCCTGGCCTACGTTCATGTCGAACGCAACGAGCTGCCGGAAGCCCGCCGCTGGCTACGGCATGCCGATGAAGCGCTGCAGCTGCGCCCGGACAAGCTGATCGGCGTCCTGGCCTGCCTCGTGGCGGCGCGCGGCTCCCTGGCCCAGAGGCACGCAGGGTCGGCGCTGGAGCTGGTCGCCCGCGCGTTGCGCGGGTGGTCGCCCCCGCCCTGGCTGGAGCGGGACCTTACGCTGGCCGAGATCCAGGCTCACCTGCTAGAGGAAAATGTCCCGGCCGCGGTTGATGCGGCCCGCCGGGCTGGTGCAGGCACTTCGGTTGACGCGGCGGCCGCCTTGGCCAGTGCCTGCCTGGCCGCCGGGGATATAGAGGCCGCCAAGCAGGCGCTCACCAGGGTCGCGGCCGCTGCTGAGCTGGCGCCGGATCATGTCTGCCTCCCGGTGTGGCTGGCGGAGGCCCATCTGGCGCAAGAGACGGGAGATCAAGCACGGTCCCAGGGCTTGCTCGAGCGTGCCGTGCGACTCGCTGAGAGCGAGCAGTTGCGACTGCCGTTCGTCATAGAACGAGCCTGGATGCAGGGCGCACTGCAGCGCAATCCCAACCTGGCCCTTGCCTTCCGGCAGCTGATGCAGCCACCCGCGATGATCCGGGGCGCCTCAACCCGGTCCCGGACGGTAACCCGGTCCCGGACGATCCCCCCGGGCAAGGCAGCCACCACTCCACCGCGGCAAGTCGCGGCAGCGCAATCAACGCCGTTGATCGTAGAGAAACTCAGCGAACGCGAACGTGAAGTGCTGGAGCACGCGTCGCAGATGCTGGGCACAGCCGAGATCGCGGCCGAGATGTTCGTCTCGGTCAATACCGTCAAGAGTCACCTGAAGAGCATTTTCCGCAAGCTGGGCGCCGCCAGCAGGAACGAGGCCGTCCGCCGTGCACGCCAGCACCAGCTGATCTAGGTCGGCCAGGTGCGGCGGGCGTACGGTGACGATACGCCGGGATCCCGTGACGCTAGACACGAATGACCAATTGAGCATCACCTCCCACGGGTGAGACCGGAACCGCATTGTTCGCTGCGCGAGCGAAGCGGACGCGCCCTCTTCGGGTACACCATCCGGGCCGGGACGGAGCAAACACCCCCGCAGCCGTGTCCCGGCTGCGGGGGCGTACCTCGTTCGAAGCCACCTTCATCGAGGCGGCCGCCGGCTATTCCGGCCGCGTCGGCTGCTTTGAGACCGAAGCCTGGCTGGTAAGCAGCAGCAGTCGCCGCCGAACCACATTTAACGCGGCTGGATCAGGCCAGTACCTTGGCCTTCTGCTGCTCGTATTCCTGGTCGGTTATCGCTCCCCGGTCGTGCAGGTCGGCGAGTTTGGTGAGCTGATCCGCCGTACTGGTCGGTGCAGCCACCTCGTCCTGGAGGTACTTGCGGAGCGCATCATCCTGCTGCTGGGCCTGCCGTGCGGCTCGCTCGTGCATCTTGCCGCCGCGGGCGATCAGGTAGACCAGGACCCCGATCAGCGGAATAAGCAGCACGAACAAGAACCAGAGAGCTTTACCCCAGCCGGACAGATCGCTGCTGCGGAAGATGTCGATGAACACGGTGATCAGGATCCAGAACCAGATCACCCACAGGAACAACTCGAGGATCGTCCAGAAGACGTTGAGCAAGGGATAGTTCACGGATTCTCTCCTTCGAACGAATATCCACGGGGCTGACGTCCGCCAGCCATGGCGGACCTTCGCTGAGCAGTATCTCTAGCGGACCTTCGCTGAGCAGTATCTCTATCCGCGCGACGCGGCTCATCATCCTCAGCGGGGGATGTATGTCCCCCGAGCCACTGACAGGCTTCAGCGCACAGGGGCGGACAGACCATTCCCCGAGCGTTTGCGGACTCTCGATTAGTTGATAATCGGCCCGCCGAGAGAGAGGGGTAC
>Ga0187859_10000883_pt1 | contig 19524 bp, 22 predicted proteins | sample June2016WEW_10_1_2_FD_133019 | JGI IMG/M metagenome (GOLD analysis project Ga0187859, IMG submission 133019) | Peatland microbial communities from SPRUCE experiment site at the Marcell Experimental Forest, Minnesota, USA - June2016WEW_10_10 | ecosystem: Environmental > Terrestrial > Soil >...
AAGCGATCTTTCAGGCGAAACAGATTGTCGCCCATGATGTCCCAGCGTCCGGATTCCTGCCAAAGTTCCGCGGGATTGAGAGCCGGCAGCAGCATTTCCTGGCCGCCGATCGCGTTCATTTCCTCGCGCACAATTCGCGTGATCTTGAGTAAGGACCGCTGCGCGAGAAACAGGTAGCTATAAATGCCGGCGGCCAGTTGCCGGATGTAACCGCCGCGCAGCAGCAACTGGTGGCTCACCACCTCGGCTTCGGCCGGGTTTTCGCGCAAGGTGGGGATAAAAAGTTTGCTCCAAAGCATGGAATTTTCAGTGTAGCGCATGGAGTAATATGAACCATTATGAAATCCCGATTGCTAGCCGCAGCTGTGCTCTTGGTTCCGGACGCTTTCGGCGCGGACGAGAACATCACACAAACCATCAAGGACATGTACGCTTCCACGCTCAACGCGATGAAGAATGCAAAAACGAAGGATGACATTCAGACCGTCGTCAATGGTATCGATGTGCCGGAATGGGTTGGTATATCTCCCGCCGGCGAGACACAGACCCGCGCCGACGCGCTGGCTGGGCTGGAACCACTTCTAGCGATCCCGCCCGAAAAGCGTCCCACGCCTACTCTCGACTTCTTGTACATCAAAGAGACCGGCTGGAACGTCCTGGCAGTCTATTGGGTGTATCGCCAAACCGAGCATCAGATGGTGGGATCTCTCGTCCGTGACACCTGGGTGCGAACAGCGCTAGGATTGAGGCGCATCCGGCATGAGAAATTCTTTCCGGATCGGGTGCTGATGGATGACGGGAAGCCGGTAATATTGCCGCCGCACAGCAACTAACCCGCATGACGAAACGTTCCACAGAAGATCCGCGACGGGTCCGATTCACCAAGATCTGCCTGGCGCTTCCCGAAGCCACGTCCGATCGCTGCGGCCAACATGTGGGTTTCTATGTGCGGAAGAGAACCTTCGCCTACTTCCTCAACGATCATCACGGCGACGGAATCGTTGGCATGACCTGCAAAGTTTTGACCGGTGATAACACAATACTGGCCGTTGCCCAGCCCAATCGATTCTATATCCCCGCTTATGTCGGATCGAAAGGTTGGGTGGGATTTCGACTGGACATCGGCGAGATCGACTGGGAGGAAGTGACTGAGTTGGTCAACGGCAGTTACAGGTTAGTGGCGCCGAAACGGCTAGCCGCGCTGGTGAAGTAGAGGCAGTCCAACATTCGGCATCTTTGGCTGAAGGAGCGGGAACAGAGGTGGAACCGTAGGCGGGTCGAAAGGAAGTTCGGGCGGCGGGGGCAGTGACAGCGATGGGCGCGGCGGCAGGTACTGCGCTAACACTCTTAGCGCAGTACCCGGCGGCAGGTGGATGGAAGGCGGAAGCATCGCTTGCATAGTTTCTCGGACTCCGCGCAGCCTCCAGACACCAGCGACCCAATAGAACGTGGCCGTGTACACCAATTCGTCGCTTCCGGTTACGAAGATGAAGTCGACCAGCGCCTTGTCGTGCGATTGGTTATATTGAGGCGGCCGATTTCCCTCCCACCTACCGATTCGGACCGCTTCGGCCGTCCTCCCTGCCAGTGTCTCCAGGTTCCCGTCGGATAGCGGTGGAGGATTGGACCGTATGTAATCGAGTGCGGTTGCGACTACCTGCGCTCGCTCGGGATTGCGCTCGCAGGCCTCTTCGAGAATCTGGCTGCTGCGAGGGGAAGCGATCAATTTCAAAGTCTGAATCGCGCCGTAATCAACCCAACGGTCATTGAATCCGTTGAGTGCCGCTTTTCGGAGGAACGCCCACTCTTCCGGTGAACGCGGCTCCAACATCGCACAGACGACATCGTACGCCCAGCGGTTGCCAGTTGAATCTCGGGAGGGCGGCTGGGTGATCAACGTCTGCAGGATACCTGGTTCGCCGAGAATAAACAGGAGTCCCGTGGCCAACCTGCCGAGTTTCGGATCTCTCCGCAGGGCGCGCAACGGCGCACGCAGGCGATCCCCATAGTAGAAGAGGCATCCGAGAGATTCGTGTTGAAGCAGGAAGTCGCCTGACAGAAGCGACCGGAGCGCCTTTTTTTGAGACGCCCCTTCGAGCGCTGCGATGCGGCCGACACTCTCAGCACAGGGCAGTTCCGATGCCTGCACCATCGTCCAAACTACGAGAATGATCGCGGCCACTCGCGCGTTCGAAATCATACAACACAAAAGCATGCAGAATAGAGGTTTGACTCCTGCCATAGACCTGCACCAACCCCTGCGCCGCTACTGGGGCTACGACCAGTTCCGGCCTATGCAGGAGCGCATCATTCACAGCATCTTGGCCGGCAAAGATGCGGCCGTCGTCATGCCCACCGGCGGAGGCAAATCCCTCTGCTACCAATTGCCGGCGGTGGTCTCTAACGGAACCGCAATCGTAATCTCGCCCCTCATCGCCCTCATGCAGGATCAAGCCGCGCAGCTTGCTGAGATGGGAATCGCCGCTGCTGTTCTGAATAGCTCCGTTCCATGGCAGGAGCAATCGAACGTGATCTCAAGAGCCGCGCAGGGAGCGTACCGGCTGCTGTATTTGTCGCCGGAGCGTCTGGCGAAACCGGAAACCGTGGCGTGGCTCTCGCGCGTACCCATTGCATTTTTTGCCATCGACGAAGCGCATTGCATTTCTGAATGGGGCCACGAGTTCCGGCCGGAATACCGGCAACTGAGCACGCTGCGCGCAAACTTCCCGGGGAAGCCCATCGCCGCTTTCACCGCCAGCGCCACGCAGCGTGTCCGCCACGATATTTTGGCGCAGCTTCAACTTCACGATCCCGCGAAGTACATTTGCAGCTTTCATCGGCCGAATTTGCAATACCTGGTCCGGCAATGCGAAAACTCCCGCACTCAGGCGCGGCTGTTGGTGGGGGCGTTGCACTCCCACGCCGGCGACAACGTCATTGTGTACGCGCCCACCATCGCGCGCGTGGAAGAGACCGTCGATTTCCTCGCGGAAAAAGGCATCGCGGCCGTACCCTACCACGCCAAGATGGACAACCGCGCCCGGCAGAGAAACCAGGAACGCTGGATGTCGGATGAAGTGCGCGTGCTGGTGGGCACCATTGCGTTCGGGCTAGGCATCAATAAGGCCGCGGTCCGCGCCGTGATCCATTTGTCGCTGCCGAAATCGGTGGAACAGTATTATCAGGAAGCCGGGCGCGCAGGCCGGGATGGTTTGCCCTCCGAGTGCGCGCTGCTTTGGCAGAAGAAAGACGCCGGGCTGTTGGCGCACTTCATTGAGGCCGTTACGGACCGCGCAGAGAAGGAACGCGCCTGGCAGCGCTACCACGTGATTCGCCGTTTTGCCGAATCTGCCGCGTGCCGCCATCGGCAAATCTGCCTGCACTTCGGCGAGACTCCGAAGTGGGAGCGGTGCGGGATGTGCGATGTCTGCGCCGAAGTCCCAGCGTGGTTTGGCGAGCAGACGGACGCCGCGACGCTGGCCGTTGAACGCCCGGAGCGCAGAAGGCAAGTCGCAGGCGGCAGGCGGCAGCAAACCCAAACCAGCGGCGCTGTCGTGGATCCCGAGCTAGTGGAGTATCTCAAGGAGTGGCGGCGTGGCGTTGCCGTGCGCGACAATATTCCCGCGTTTATGGTGCTGCACGATGCCACGCTCGAAGATCTCTGCCGCAAGCAGCCTCGAACCCACGCCGAGCTGCTGCACGTCTCCGGAATCGGCGAGCGAAAAGCGGTAGCGCATGGAGCGGAGATCCTAGCGGCGGTGGAGGCTTATCGCAAGGGAGCGCGCGCTGCTAAGCAGGAGGCGCCCAAGGTCTCACCGGCCGAAGAAACCATCCGAATGCTGAAGGAAGGTCGAAATTTTGAGGAAATCGCTCAGCTTCGCGAGCGCCGTCTCGCCACCGTGGTGGATCTTGTTGCGGAACTGGTGGAGCGCGGACGCCTGGAGTTCGATCCAAAGTGGATTGCCGCCGAAAGGCGGGAACAAATTGAAGCTGCTATCCAGAAGCTCGGCGCCGATCGCATGAAGACTATTAAAGACGCGCTGCCGCCCGAAGTCACTTACGGAGAAATCCGGCTGGTGGCCGCGAAGTTCCGGCGGGCTTTGCAGTAAACTATAGGTACCGCGGCCTTCCATCTGAACCAGGAGAATCTTTTGCTATGCGGATTCTTGGCGGTCTCATCCTTGCTCTCGCAACTGCGCTCGCGCAAACTCCGCAGCCTGCCATTGTGGGTGCAAATTATTCCGCGGTATTTCCTTTACCTGTTGCGCCGGGGCAGTTGATCACACTCATCGTGGATGGTCTCGGCAGCCCCCTACCCGGCCCCGCGCGCGCACCGGCCGGTTCCTTGCCCACCACGCTAGCGGGAATTTCCGCGGTCTTCCGGCAAGGCACGGACCTGGCCGCTCCAGTGTTGGAGGTTCTGCCGTTTTCAACCTGCTCCATTCCGCTGCCCAGCCCCTGCGCGACGCAAGTGGCCGTAACGATTCAAATTCCGTTTGAGATCCAAACGGTCTGCCCATTGTGCGGACGGCCTCAAATCCCGGCTTATCTCGCGATTGCCCAGAACGGGACCACAGGTACGTTAGTGGACGTAACTCCACTCGCGAACCAGGTACACTTTCTCACCACGTGCGATACGTTGGTATCCCGCACAACGCCACAGCCGCTCAACGGCGGATTGCCGTGCTCGCAACTGGTAATGCATGGCGATGGCAAACCGGTTTCTGCGGCGAGTCCCGCCCAAAGTGGCGAGGAACTGGTTGCCTACGCCGTTGGCCTGGGCCAAACCGTCGAGCCCCAGTCTACGGGCCAAGCTTTGAATACTTCAGCGCCAACAACCACCTTGTACGGAGTGGATTTCAACTATCGCCCGAATGCGCTGGCGACGAAGCCAACGGGGCCCGGTCCGAACCAGATTCCACCACCCACACCCACCACCATCTTTCCCATGCCTTTATTCACTGGCACAACGCCAGGATTTGTGGGGTTGTACCAGATCAACTTCACCGTGCCAGCCGCTCCGGCCGGCTTACCGCCATGCGTAGATGTAACCACCGCGGGGCCTTACGCGAATGTGGTTCAGTCCAACCTGACGGTAAGCGTCGGCTCGGCATTTTCATTTGACGGCGCCGGAATTTGCGTCCAGCCTAAAACTTAGCTACGCCGCGCTCACGTGCTCGCTGACACCGTGCTCGTTGGCGTGGTGCTTTGCGGCCTCTGAAGCATGGTGTTCTGCGTGCAGCGCGTGGCCGTGGGCCGCGTGAGCGTGATGCGCACCCTTTTCGTGGTCACCGTTCTGGTGGTGTTCGGCGGCAGCGCGGTGGTGCTTGGCCGCGTGTTCATGGTGCTCCGCAGCTTTGTGATGATGATCGATGTGGTTTTCGGACATGGAATCCTTTCTTGACGTTGGGCTTAATCGCCCTGTAAGAGAATAGTTCGACCACATGAATCCCTTATCACAAAAGCATGAACGAAACGTGACGGAAGCCAACTGTTGCGCTTGGTATGATACTAGTTTCAAGAACAAACCATGGACAATGAAACGATGAGCTTGCTCCAAACCGTCTGCGCCGCCGGTGGAGCACGCGCTGGATTCAATGGCGACGCCAACGCCCGGCTCGAGCAGTTGGTCGAAGAAGGGCTGCTCGACGCGAGTCCTCTTAATGCGCACCGCAGCTTCTATCGGCCGACGAAAAAAGGCGTCACGATGGCGCAGACTTTCGAAGTGGCCGAAATCGCACGTTTCCAAACCGCAGGCTAGAACCCCAGGCTTAGAGAATCATTCGCGCGCCCGCGGTGCATCCTTCAGATACCGCGCAATCTCCTCCCCGGTTGCAAACCAGACGCCGGGCTTGGACTGCATGTAACTCAGCCGCACGTGACGGGTCACCGCGCGCCACTGCATCACCTGGATCAGCAAAGCAGCTCGGGGGAAGCCATTCTGCCGCCGCGTCCCAGATAGGGTGTTTCCGTCAGCGTCCAATCGATGGCCAGTTCGATCAATCCGGTGGGCTGGCCGTTCGAGACCAACTCGTACGGTTCGTCCATCGCCGAGAGGCTGCTGTCGTACAGGAAACCCTTCTTCCGCAGCAGGCCGAGAGTGTACGCGCTGAACGCCCAGGACGGCGCCCGGTATCCAACTGGACGCTTCCCTGTGGCCTTGGTCAGATAGTCGATGGCCTGATCGAGCAGCCGCTCCTCTTCGGGCTCCCCGCTCAGAGCCGGCAGGTAATCGTGGATCCATCCATGCACGCCGTTCTCATGGCGGGCGGGCTTGAGAATGGCCGGGATCATCTCCGGATGCAGTGAAATTCGATGACGATCCAGCAACTCGAGCATCCGCGGCAATCCGGTTTCGGCGCCGAAATCAGCGGCCGAGAGCGTAGTGGGCGACGTCTCGCCGCGCGCCAACAGGTAAGATTCGTCGTCGACGTCGAAGCTGATACAAACCGCGACACGCGCGCCTCCCGCCAGGATCGAGGCGTAAGTTTCCGCCCAACCCGAGCCGGCGCCACGGCCGCGCGCGAATCCGTTTCTGGTTTCTGGTTTCTAGTTCGCACAGGGGAGCCAACCAGAAACCAGAAACAAGAAACCAGAAACTAGCTTTCCGGCTCCTCCGTTTCTAACCCGTCTAACTCTTCGGCCTGATTGGAATAGCGTTTCAGCACGCGAATGGATGCTCCTGAGGAGAATCCGGCGTAGCGCAAACGGCGGAACGCGGCCGCGAGGTTCTTCGGGTCCTTCAGAAATGGGCCAAGCTGCTTGCCTCGGAACTTGCGCTTGAGGAAAGCTTCGATCAATTCGATTTCGTCGGTGGACTGGAAGGTTTGCTCGGTCACTTTTTCGGCCAGTTGAGGAGCTACGCGGCGCTGGCGAAGGTCGCGCAGCACGCGCATCTTGCCGAATCCCTGATTTTCCAAACGGGCGGCCGCGTAATTCTCGGCGAACTTCCGGTCATCCAGGTATCCGGCCTCTTTGAGCTTCGCGATTACGCCGTCGACACTCTCCGCGCGCTCGGCACGCTGCCGCATTTTCTCTCGCAGTTCGCCCATGGAATAGGCGCGCCCACCCAGCAGCCGGAGGGCATAATTCCGCAGACCTTCCTCATCCAGCAGCTTGGTTTTGCGATTGGCCACTCAATGGAACACTACCAGATTAGGAGGCTGCTATTGTAGAAGTGAGAGTAACCAAGGAACTGAATGGGGGAACGCAATGGAAGACGACAATAAATTTTCTTATTTCTTTTTGGGGCTGGGCCTCGGAGTAGCGGTGGGCCTGCTTTTTGCGCCGAAAGCCGGCGCGGAGACACGCGATCTTCTGCTGACCAAAGCCGATGAGGGCAAAGAGTTTTTGAAGAGGCGATCGAACGAATTGCGCGATACGGCTCTGGACGCCGTGGAAAAAGGCAAATCCGCTGTCACTCGCCAGAAGGATCACCTGAGCGCCGCGGTGGAAGCAGGCAAACAGGCCTATCGCGAGGCAGTGAGCACCGCACCAGGCGACCTGACCGAAGGAATCTAATGAACAGATAGGGGTTCACCATGGAACAGACCACACTGCTCTACGTCATGACGGCGTTTGTCATCATCGCCGCCGTCGCTCTCTCGATTCAAGCGGGAATGCTTGTGGCTGTCAGCAAGAAAACCAAGGAGCTCCACGATAAGATTACGCCGCTGGTTCCACAAGTGGAATCGTTGGTGGAAACTACCAAGGCCACCGTGGAGCTGAGCCGCACTCAGATCGCCGAGATCACGTCCCGTGCCAATGACGTTTTGGATTCCACCCGGAACCAGCTCGCCATGGTGGAGGAAGTGGTCAGCGATGCCACGGCTCGCGCCAAGGTCCAGATGGACCGCGTGGAGTTGGTCCTGGATGACACGCTCAGCCGGGCTCACGAAACCGTGGCGCTGCTCCACAGCAGCATCATGCGGCCTCTGCGCGAGATCAACGGAGTCACGGCCGGTATCCGAGCCGCCCTGTCTTTCCTTTCCAGGGGCGACCGGCCAAGCGTCGCGCAGGCCACCAGCGACGAAGAGATGTTTATCTGAAGCTCGGTCTTATTGGTTCGGTTGGCTGGGTGGCGGCTGAGTAGGGGTTTGTGTTGTTGGCTGTGCCGGCCCGCCTGGACCCGCCGGGCTGCCAAATGGTGAGTTGGGTTGGGCGCCGCCTGGCCCACCCGGAGTGCCCTGCATCATGTTCTGTTGCTGCTGCATCATTTGACCCACGCCCGTGGTCTTGTCTTTCTTGATGTCGTAGACGAACTCCCACTCCTGATATTTCTTCCGATCGTTGACCACGTGGATTCCCGGACCTTTTGCCGTACTCGCCACTCCAGCAAGTCCGGTGCCGCCGCCCTGGAGACCAAGGCTGGAAGGAGGCTGCCGCGGCGTGGTGAGAATCGAGTTGATCAGTCCCGTAGCTGAATTCTGTTGCCCGGCAACTCCGTTTGATAACGCCGTCTGTGGACCGTTGCCAGGATATTGCGGTGCCTGATTGGGATTGTAGGGTTGATTAGGACTATAGGGTTGATTTGGATTGTATGGCTGGTTCGGATTATAGGGTTGCCCCGGCGTTCCCGGCGGCGTAGGCAGCGGATAAGCCGGTTGCACGGGCTGCCCCGGATATTGCGGCTGGCCGGGCTGTCCGGGGTATTGCGGTTGTCCTGGTTGGCCCGGATACTGAGGCTGCCCGGGTTGCCCCGGATATTGCGGTTGGCCGGGATATTGTGGTTGCGCCGGCTGCGACGGGTCAACAGGTTGCCCCGGCTGTCCCGGATTCTGTGGTTGACCCGGCTGTCCTGGATATTGCGGTTGTACAGGCTGCCCCGGTTGTGCCGGATTTTGCGGCGGATTCTGGGGCTGCGGCTGGTTCGGATCGTCGGGCGAGGGAGCTTGTTCCGGACCCCCGCCGATCTGGCGATCGCTCGGCCGCCGCATCGCCATATTGAGCCCCGGATTCACCGGTTGCCCGGTGGCTGGGTCGATGGCTGGGCCCGAGCCGGGCTGCTGTTGTGAACTATCCGGCGTCGCGGCGGCTGGCGTTGAATTGCTCGCCGTCGCACCGCCTTGGTTTTGACCGGGCTGTCCAGGCTGTCCTGGCTGAGGAAGCGGCTGCACCAGTGAATCCGTCAGTTGCCCGCCCGGACCCACGTGGATGAGCCGCCACTCTTCCTTGCCCGTCATCGGATCTTTATAGCGCCTCCGCAGGAAGCGCATGTTGCGCGTGGTTTCCAGATCGTCGAGATTCTGCGGATATGTGTGGAACTTGCGATAGAAGAGCTGGATGCCGCGTTTGTATTGCTCCCCGCGCGAGATCAGCAGTTGCTCGCGCTGGCGCTGCGATTCGAATGCCAGCCGCGGCATTTCCATGTACAGGCTGATAGCGATGGCCGCCGCCAGCACGAATACCAGCAGCATCGCGAATCCGGATTCGTCGCGGCGTTTCATCCTTGCACCTCCGTTTCGAGCGGCAGCGTTTGCTTGGTGTTGTCGCCCTTAAACTGTATATCTTCCACTTCGGCCGAATTCACTCCGATCCGCAGGATCTTGTAATGCTTCTTGATCACGTCTCCTTCGCCCGCTACGATTATCTCCTCGCTATCGAGGAAGAATGCGCGCTTCACATCCGGACGAGCGGGATTTACGAAGCCGTAGAACTTGAGAGGAATAGCAGGAGCCTTGGGAGTGGGCGGCAGCGGTGGAGGGGGCGGCGGAGCTTTCGGGCCGACGAAGGGCGGCGGCTGTACCTTTATCTGGGCCACTTCTTTAGTTCCGAGTACTTCCGGAGGCGCCGCGGAAATCTCAAACAGCGACCGCGTAGTGGCTTCCAGCTTTACATCCTGCAATTTCACCAGCGCATCCAGATGCAGTGTGGGATCTACCGACGACGGTTCCACGCCCTTAGGTGGCTTCATGGAGGGCCGGTACTCCCGGGGATTCCTGCCCCCAGCGATTCTTCCGGCGGATCGGCTTCCCGGACGCGCCGCCGATTTCGGACCCGTCGCCGTTGGACTCATTACGCTACTCACCGGCGAACTCACAGAATGCGCCGGGGCATCCGATTCTCCGGAATTGCGATTTGAGATGTAGAAATAAGCCGCGACAGCGAACAGCACTGCAACGGCTGCCACCTTCTTCGGTTCCGCCCCGAGTTTGGCCGGGATCAAGTTCATTCCGCGGATCCGTCCTGCACTACAAAAGTGTCCAGCTTCAGCATGATGTTCAACTTCGCGCCACCCTGTTGCGGCGTTGCATTCAGGCCTTCGATAACCAGCAGCCGGTCCGCCTTATCGATCAGATTCACAAAGTGGATGAGATTCTCATAGCTGGATTCAAAGTTACGCGTAATCTGCATCATCAGCAGCGTGTCGCTGCCTTCCACCGGCTCAAAAGTGTAGGCGCCTTCCTTGGGAGTAACTTTGGCTTGGTCGGCAATCTGATCCAGCTCCCCCAGGATCACTGAGTAGGCCGTGCGGCGGGGCAGAAAATATTTGCTCATGAACTTATCGCCTTCGCCGCGTCCAATTTCCACCTTGCCTGAGAGCAGCCGCGTCCGATCCAGCGCGCTCTGCTGCTGGCGAATCTGCAGGCGCATCTCCATGGCCTGTTGCCGCAGCTCATCCGGCGACCCACCGATGGGCCGCAGCACGAAATAGCCGGCCACCAGATTCGCACCCACCAATAGACCAACCCCCAGCCGCAGCAGCGCGGCCGCGTTGTTGGGAGGCCAAACGTTCCAGCTAAAGTTTCTGAGCATAGGAAACCAGTACGTGATAACGGATAAACGGATCAGTTTGCGAAGGCGGAGTACTGCTTTGCACGTCAGGCGCGCCGAACTGCGGCGAGGCTTCCAGGTGCTGCACCAATTCACGGAGCTGCGGATTGTCCTTCGCACCCACCACCATGTCCAGCAGCACGCGGTTGTCCGAATCCACTTCCGGCAATCGCACGGAGACCAGGCGGACGTTATAAGGCATCACTTTTTCCAGGTCCGCGAAGAGCTTGGTCCAACTGATGGCCTTGCGATCGATCAGCGCGTTCAAGAACAAGCTGCGCTCCATCACTTCGGCGTTTTCGGGCTTGCGTAGCAACGCGTTCAATTTGGTCTGTTCGGCCGTGACGCCGCGCAGTTGGGTATTCAAACGATCGATGGTGACATGGATTTGCGCGCCTTCCTGACGCTGGGAAACGATGGTCTTCACCTCGAACCCGAGCGATATCGCGAGAAGCAATCCCAGTCCCGCGGATGCCACCAACATGGGACGGTCCCGGCGGAACGGTTCGGTCGCGAGGTTGATGGGAACCTGAATGGCCATATCTGTAATCATATTTTCTCACCCATCGCGTCTGTCACGGGTACGCGACCTAACCGAGCCGCGACCGGTGCCGCTAGTTCTGCGCTCGTGGTATCGCTCCGTTGAAGACGCCGTGTGGCGCACGCAATCTTGCGTCCTGCATCGACACTCGTGTCGATGTCCGCCCGACGCCGAGACGAGTCTCGGCGCAGCACCGAAGAGTGCGTGCGCCACGGCGTCTTCATGGACTTTGGTGGGCCAGCAGGCCGATGGAAACTCCCTGCCGGTCGCGGCTCGGCTATATTCATACCTTTGTCACCCACCTACCGATTCCAAGTAGCCCAGCAGCCCCGCATTGTTCTGACCCGGCGTTCCGAAGCTTGCCCGCAGCGGTTCCACCGCGACGCCCCACTCAGCTTGCCAGCGCTCGGCGCAATCCGCGCTCTGGGATCCGAATCCGCACAACCAGATCCGCTGCGGCTTGGCCTTAAGCTCGTCTTCGATGTATGCCACGGTGGGATGCAGCACCGTTTCTATCTCCTCGGGCCGCCCAGCGTCCATCTCCACGCAGCGCGCCAGCTTGATGACGCTTGAATCCAGCACCAGCACGGACAGAATTCGTCCATTGAGCTTAACCAGCATGGTCACCTGTTCCGGCTGCATAAGATTCAGTGCAGCCAACGACGATGTCGTGACCAAGCCCGGATGAAAACCAACCGAGCGAAATGGAGCTTCATAGCGCCCCACGATTTCGGCGGACATCACGGCCGCCAGCACTTCGATCTTTCCCTTGTCTTTTTTTCGAGGCTGCGCCGCGTAGCTGACAATAGCGGAATCCACATCGAAAGGCACGCTCTTCTTCATGCGGAAGCGCAGCAGAGCGAGCTGGTCCGAGGGGTCGGCCGGAAAATTGTCGAAATCCAGCACCGCGATGCGGGCGCAATAATCCGGCAGGATCAGTGCGGCGCGCCGCTTGCGACGCCCGTTCGGCGGCGCGATGGCGCCGATGACATCCAGCACCTTCTGCGGCTGATGAATATTGTCGTGTGCTGGAGAAACCAGCAGCACGCCCGGGTCGAAGGGCATGAAGTTGGTTTCTTTCGGCTCGTTGACGCGTGCGAACGCAATACCGGCTTCCGACAACTCGAACGCGTGCGTCGGCGGCGGATCTTTCAGCAGAGTGGGCAGCAGATTGGCGAGCGAAGTCATGGGAGCGGAGTGGCGTTACCCTTCAATGAACGTCACCTTGTTGATCTCTTTCAGCGTGGTCACTCCGCTGCGCGCCTTATTGATGGCGGATTCCCGCAGAAACGTCATGCCTTCGTCGCGCGCGATGCGCTTGATCTCAGACGCCGGCCGCTTGTCCAGAATCATTTCGCGGATGTGCTCGCTTAAGTCCAGCAGTTCATGGATCGCGGTACGTCCACGGAATCCCGTGCCGCCGCATTCGAAACAGCCCGGCCCTTCATACAAAGTGACGTCGCGCCATTCGTCCGGATTCAACCCGCTCTCAATCAGATAAGCATCGGGATATTCAACCGGGACCTTGCAATGATCACAAATGATGCGCACCAGCCGCTGCGCCAGGATGCAATTGAGCGCCGAGACAAAGTTGTATGGCTCCACGCCCATATTCAGGAAGCGGCCCAACACATCCAGCACGTTGTTAGCGTGAACCGTGGTGAAAACCAGGTGGCCGGTGAGCGCGGCGTTGATCGCGATTTGCGCAGTCTCCTGGTCGCGGATTTCGCCCACCATGATCTTGTCCGGATCGTGACGCAGGATCGACCGCAATCCACGCGCGAACGTCAGCCCCTTTTTCTCGTTCACCGGGATCTGCGTGATGCCCTTGATCTGATACTCCACCGGATCTTCAATGGTGATGATCTTGTCCTCATCGTTCTTGATCTCGCTCACGGCGGCGTACAGCGTGGTGGTTTTGCCGGAACCGGTCGGACCTGTCACCAGTACCATGCCGTAGGGTTCCTTGATATAGCGCCGGAACTTCACCAGGTCGTTTTCGGAAAAGCCCACCACGTCGAGCGACAACTTGGCGAACTTCTCACTCATCGATTCTTTATCCAGCACGCGCAGCACGGCGTCTTCGCCATGAATGGTGGGCATGATGGAAACGCGGAAGTCGATCAGGCGCGTCTTGTAGCGCACCCGAAAACGGCCGTCCTGCGGGATGCGGCGTTCGGCGATATCCAGCTCACTCATCACTTTCACGCGCGAAATAATGGTGGAATGCCAATCCTTCGAGATGGGCGGCATGGCGTAGTGCAGCACGCCGTCAATGCGGTACTTGATGGCCACTTCCTGATCGCGCGTTTCAATGTGGATGTCACTCGCGCGCCGTTCCAGCGCGTTAAAGATGGTGGTGTCCACCAGCTTGATCACTGGCGCGATGGCGCTGTCGGCGGTGAGCTTATCGATGGAGAGCGTCTCGTCCTGATTCTCTTCATCGCCCGACATCACGTCCAGCGTGAAGCCTTCGGTCACCTCTTCCAGAACGCGCTGCGACTGCTCGGTTTTCTTAAGCAGATCGGAAATCTGAGATAGCGTCGCAACCTTGACCTTGAGTTTCTTCTGCAGCAACACCGAAAGCTCGTCAATCAGATTCAGATTGCGCGGGTCCGCCAGCGCGATGTCCAGATGCCCGTTCACCGAGTGAATCGGCACAAAGTTGTAGCGGAACATCAGGTCGACAGGAACGGAGTGGAACAGGTCGTGATCGATCCGAACTTCGCGCAGATCCACAAACTCGCACCGGTACCGTGAAGCGACGGCTTTCGCCTGCGCGATTTCCTCGAGTGGAGTGACGAGTTTTGTTCGATCGCTAGCCGACATGGAAAGTACCCCTCATCGCAACGTATCCGCCAACGAGAAGATCGGCAAATATAAAGCCACCAGCACGAACGTTACAAAACACCCCATGAAAATCATGATCGCCGGCTCAATCAACGCGAGCGACGCGCTCATTCTGGTATTCACGTCGTCTTCATAAAATTCCGCGACGCTCGCCAGCATCTGCGGAAGGGCTCCCGTCGACTCGCCCACTTCAATCATGTCGATCGAGAGTCCCGGGAAAATCTTAGTCTTGGTCAGCGAGCTGGATAGCGATTGCCCCTCCTTCACCATCTTGCCGGCTTCACCCAAAGTCTTCTTCAAAAGCCGCGTTCCGAGCGAGCTCGAAGCCGTATCCAGCGCCTGCATCAGCGGAATGCCGCCGACCAACAGTGTTCCTAACACGCGTGCGAACTGCGCCACCTGATACTTGATCCAGATCTCGCCCAACACCGGCGTGCGCAGGCGCAAGCGATCCATTTTCTCTTCGCCCTTCTCAGTCTTCGACCAGAATCGGAACGCCACCGCGGCGATCACCACGACGGCGAAGCCGAGTAGGATATAGTTCTTCGCCGTGGTCCCCACCGCGATCAGGATCTCCGTGGCCGCCGGCAATTTCGCCGACATGCTGCTATACAGCTCCGCGAACTTAGGAACCACGAAAGTGATCAGAAACACCATCAGGCAAGCCACCAGCACGATCAGAATGCACGGATAGACCAGCGACAGAATCAGCTTCTTGCGAACCGCCAAAGCCAGCTTCTGATATGTAATGAAGCGATCCAGCACTTCGCCCAGCGCGCCGCTCTTTTCGCCCGCCAGCACGGAAGTGACATAAATGGGCGGGAAAACACCCTGCCGCGCGAATGCGTCCGAGAGCAACGAACCGTTCTTCACCTCTTCGCGAACAGCTTTGATGTGTGGCGCAAGCCTTTGGTCAGTTAAACGATCGGAGAGAAGATCCAGCGCCTTCAGAATCGGCAGACCGGCGCGCACCAGCGTCACAAATTGCTGGTTGAAGATCAGGAACTTTTCCAGGTTGATCTTTTTCTTGCGTCCACCACCCATCGAAACGCCGGCGATCTCGTGGCGTGGCTTGATGGAATAAATCAGGAAGCCCTGCTGCGAAAAACGGTCGCGCAGTTCTTTTTCGGTGACGGCTTCGGCCACCTGCTGGTGAACCTCGCCACGCGGATCGGAGTATTTCAAAACCCACTCGGACATTATTGGGTTACCTCGCCGGAAACTAACTGCGCGCCGGCCGGCAGTTGAAATTTAAACTGAGCGTCGTTCACCGCCGGATTCAGTTTCTCCTTATCGAACAGGAACGTCAGAATCGATCCGTCCTGGCCATTCACCACCAGGCGCCGGATCTCGTAATCCGGCGACACCAGCATCTCCACTTTTTCGTACGGCAACTTGTCGCTCTTCGCCTTGGCCGTCACCACCCAACCTGTGCCTTCCGCTTTCAGTTCGAAATTGCGAAATTCTTTGGAGAAATCCAGCTTGCCCAGCAGGAACGCCATGGGCGCCCGCATGTCCTCACTGGCTTTGAGCGGTTCCTTCTCCACCCGATGCGATTCGGGCGTGTAAAGATAAACATCTTTGCCGTCGGATAGAAAGAGCTTGCCGGCCGGCGCGCTATAGTCCCAACGCATGCGGCCGGGTTTACGCAGCGTAAGGGTTCCAGTCTCGCTCTTACGGGCCTGCCCCTGGACTGTATACGTCTCATTATATTGGACTTCGAGCGTCTTGGCGTGGTTGTACCGTTGCTCGATGCCCTTCAGCAATACGTTCAGGTCCACGCTCGCCGCACTGAGCGGCAGCGCAGCCAGGGACACCCATAGCGCAATTCCCGTCACATAACGTTTGACGCTAAGTTGATGAAGGATGTGCAGGTTCAAGTTTCCAGCAGAAGCTCTCACTCTTCTTATTGTAAGTGATTGATTTCAAGGAGATAATGATCGAGTGAAGAAACGCCCTTCGACAGAAGACGCGCTCCGGGCCATCCGTGCCATCCGAGATGAACCCGAAAAATTCGATCTAACGCGCGATCTCGCGCCGTTTCTGCTGCATAAGAGCAATCATGTCGCAGCAGCAGCGGCGGATACCGTAGGACGCCTGGAAGTCGGCGCTCTGGCCCAGCCGTTGGCGGACGCGTTTCTCGAATGGATGAAGAATCCCGCCGAGCGCGATCCCCGCTGCGATGCGCTGACCGCTATCGCGAAAACGCTAGCCGCCCTGGATCATCCCGCCGCGTCAGTTTACCTCGCAGGCATTCGCCACGTGCAGATGGAGGGAAGTTTCGGGCCGCCCGTGGATGCCGCAGCCGCGCTGCGCGGCATCTGCGCGCAGGGGTTGGTGCGGATGTTCCATCCGGACGCGCTGCAGGAATGCGTAACGTTGCTTGCGGATTCAGAAACTGCCGCCCGCGCCGGCGCTGCCCGAGCTCTTTCGGAGACCGGACAACAGGCCGGAGTCCTGCTGCTTCGATACAAGGCTCTAATCGGAGACAAGGAAGAGGAAGTGACAGCCGAATGCTTCGCCGGATTATTGCGGTTAGCTCCGGCGGAGTCGCTAGAATTCGTGGCCGGCTTTCTCACCTCCGGCTCCGACGAGATCGCCGAACGAGCCGCGCTAGCCCTGGGAGAATCGCGCCTGCCTGCGGCATTCCCCTTGCTCAAGGAAGCTTGGGAGGCGACCGCCCAAGCTACGCTGCGAAGAACATTGTTGCTAGCGATGGCCATGCTGCGCCAGGATGAATCTGTTGAGTTTTTGCTAACGCGGCTGGCTGAGGACAGCGAAAAGTCCGCCCTGGACGCATTGGCGGCTTTGTCGCTCTACAGTCGTGACGATTCAGTGCGCGGCAGGATGCAGGAGATTCTGGCCAAGCGAAACAGCGCGGTCCTCAGAAGCGCGTTTGAAAAATAATTCGGAAGATTATCGCCGACTTGGGAACTAATCGAACTCCACCAGCTACGCCTCGTAGCGATGGTCCCGTCGCGGAGCCGATATCGGCAAGGCGGGATTGCGGAGTGAGGCCGCGCCGGCGCTCGAGGAGAGGCGTTACTTCGGCTGGATAGGAAGGCCGGTAGCGAACACAATCGTCGGCGCGCAGGGAGAATCTCACCTTGGTTAGAACCGCGATAGCGCAACGCTGGCAACATAGCAGGCCAAGGAAATGCTGACGCCTATGAGAGGCCCACTAAAAAAATAAACCTTGCACAGCACGACAAAACCACCAAGCACTGCCAGCCCGACAATGAGCAGGAACGGTGACTGAAAGAGGAGTTGGCCGTGAGCCAATGCGAGAAAACCGAAAATTAAACCGAACAAAATAAGTCCCATGCTGTGGCTGGCATTGAAGCCCACCCAACACCGCCACATGGTTGTTTCTTTCGTAATGACAGGTGAAATCTGGCTCATGCTGACTTCGAGCGCGGGGTCACGGGGAGTGAGATTTGGCCCCCGGAACGTATACACGAGGTGGACGACGCCGAGCGTAAAGATAATGCTCGCGCTAAGAACCATGAGAATTTTTGCAGCCAAGATGCTCTCCCTATTCTGTCGAAACTAAGCCTAGATATCGAGACGCAGTCACGCATGTCGCTCAACTGCTTGCAACATTTAGCGCCGCTCGCGCACCGATTATTCCATATCTACTCAAGCCAGTGACCGACTCGCGCATTTTCTTTTCCCCTCTCGCGCAACAACCTGGAGGCCCGAACTCTGCAACGCAGTTGACCCCCTGTTAAGCTCGAACCGGAATGCAGCCACTCTGTCGCCGGGACTTTTGGCGTGGGATAGAGCGCTCAACGCCTGAACCCACCAGGAGCGCTCCGTTTCGCATGACGCATCTTGAATTTTCGACACCGTTCCGAAAAAAATGAATGCAACAACGCTAGCGCACACAGCCAGTTACAGGCGACACTCCTCCAAACACAAAACTCGTCGGATGCGTCAGGAACCAGCGCGACGTCAAATTACAAAACGAACCCAAACGAGAACAGACCCGCGGACCGGCCGCCCCACGCTTGGGCCTCGGTTACCCCAGAACTTCCCTCACCGTATTAAAGAACAAATCCACATCCGACGGGCGCGTGTGAATGTGCGTCGAGAGCCGCACACGCTGGCCCCAGATTGTCCAAACTTTATTCTTCTGGAAAATATCCCCCACTGGTTTGAGCTGTTCGTCGGTCTTGCCTTTGATCTGGAACGTCATTAGGGATCCATACATCCGATCATCCGCCGGTGTCAGCAATTCGATATACGGCGTGGCTTCGGCCTTCTCGCGCGCCATCCGCGCCAACTGATGTATGCGATTATAAACGCGCTCGGAGCCGATCTGCTTGTGGAATCTGAGGCCGGCCAGCATGCCTTCAAAAATGGCGCGATTGTTGGTGCCCATCATCATAAAACGCGCGGCTTTCAATTTCTTATCGTCCCAACCGGCGGTTACGACCAAAGGCCACAGCTTTTCGAGATTCTCTTCACGGATGTACAGGATTCCCGATCCGGCGGGTGCGAACAGCCACTTGTGCGGACTTCCGGCGTAGTAATCGCAACCCAATTCGGACAACCGCAATGGCACTTGCCCCTGCATATGCGCGCCATCCACCACCGTGATGACGCCCTTGGCCCGCGCGGCCTCGCAGATTTGCCGCACTGGAAACACCAGTCCCGTGGTGGTTGTGATGCCGCTGAAAAACAGAACACGCGTGCGCGTTCCAATGGCCGAAATCATAATATCGGTCAACTGCTCCGGATTTTTCGGCGGCAGCGGAATTTTGACTTCCCGAACCGTGATTCCATAGCGTGCCTGTTTTTCCAACCAGCCGGATTTGCCGCTGGGATGCTCCTGGTCCGTCATCACCACCTCATCACCGGACTTCAAATCGATGCCGTTAGCGATGATGCTGAGCGCCTCGGTGGCGTTGTGCGTGAACGCCAGTTCGTCCTTCTTGCAGCCCAGATAATCGGCCATCTCTGTGCGATGCTGGTCCAACGTCTCGTAGCCCCAGCGCGGATATTCTTCCAGTTGCAGCGCGGCCGAGCGCGTCAGATAATCCACCACGGCGTCGAGCACCGGCTTGGGCGCAACACCGAGGCTTCCGTTCTGCAGGAAGACGCGCCAATGCGGCAGTATGAACTGCTCATCACGGATCTTGGTCCAATAGGCTTCCGGATCGTGATCGAACAGCGATCCGTCAGGCAGCGGGGTAGCGGCCTTCGCGAATTTTTGAGCCGGCAGCCCGAACAGCGCTGCGGCAATGGCGGCATTTTTGAACACTTCGCGGCGAGTCATAAGTGACTATAATAATCCCACATGCGTCGTTTAATCGGCTTGCTATCGTTTGCGTTCATTAGCGTGGCCGCTGCGCAGG
>Ga0187859_10000887_pt1 | contig 19497 bp, 14 predicted proteins | sample June2016WEW_10_1_2_FD_133019 | JGI IMG/M metagenome (GOLD analysis project Ga0187859, IMG submission 133019) | Peatland microbial communities from SPRUCE experiment site at the Marcell Experimental Forest, Minnesota, USA - June2016WEW_10_10 | ecosystem: Environmental > Terrestrial > Soil >...
CATCTGCCGCTGGCGCTCCGCCATGGGCAGTTGGTACCAGTTCTTCTCCTCACCGCGCTTCCGGTCCATGGGGTAAAAGCAGATGTATTTGTGAGGCGGAATGTCGGGGAACAGGCGCGGACGCATGGCTTCGCGCGACCGGTTGAGGACTTCCTCAATCTCGGCAGTCCATTCGGGCGAAAAGGGCGCAATGCCGCGCGCTGCTAGCGCACTGTATGTTTTTAAGCTGGATTCGTATAGGCCCAGTTCTACTACAGAGAGATAGGAGTTGGTCGGCTCCAGATAATCCGACAACCGGAGTTGCGCAAGGCGGCGCTCCACCTGGCCCAACTCGTCGAAGGATGGCCGGAAGTGAACCAGGATTAAGTCGCCCTTGTGGCCGAGCAGGGAAAAGAGGGCGCTTTGCCCGGAGGGGTTTCGCTCCATTTCGGCTAGAGCAGCAGCGGCTTCGCCGAGAATTTCCGAGCGTTGGGCGACGGGAACAGCTTTCCAGGCGGTCCAGCGGACGCGCATCATCTGATGCAGCACGCTGGCCCCTTCCACGGTGAGGGGGACGGCAGGCAGGTTTTCGACGGCTGTGTCCGGCGGAGCATTGCTGGTGGATAGCATTCTGGATTTCCCTATAGTTTATTTTGGCACGGCTGCGATTTTTTTCCTCCGCCGTGCACTCATACGCATGAAACCTTTCATGTCCGGTATTTTGGCATTGTTTTTATTGGGTGCTACCTCCGTCTCATTCGCGGAAGAGAAAAAGAGCGAGGGTAGCAAGTCCCATTCGAAGTCCAGTCATCAACGCAAAGCGAGCTCTAGCCATCACCGCAGTAGTGCCGCAAAGAGTAACGTACCGAAAAACCCATAACGCCCAGGTTCCATCGAGGGAGCGGGCTGAGAGCGTTGCCTTCAGCCCGTTTCATGCTCGCGAAGTCGCCCGTCACTAGTCGCCTTTCTTCGACCACGGTGGCACTACTCCGTTGGTGCGCGCATAGGCGATGGATTGTCCCAGGTGCTCGTGCATGTGATTGGCGATCAGGAATAGCACCCCTTCGTAAGTAGTGTCTTGCCCGAACAACTTGACCGGTTTTTCCAGATCGGCATCGGACATGTTCGTAACCACTTGCCGCATGTGCTCGAAGGAGCCCTTCAGTGCTTCAATTATCTTGGCTTTGTCGGTTTCCTTGGCTATCGCCGGGCTAAACGTGGCGGGTGGCTTGACGCCGATGAAGTTCGGCAGGAAATAATTGGCGCTGGCGATGTGCGTAAAAACCTCGGCCACCGAGCGGACGCCATCCGCCGGTTTCCAACTATATTTCTCTTGCGGCATGGCTTCCGCCAAGCCGACTACTTTACTTTGAACATCGTCTAACTGCTTCAGGAACAGGCCGCGGAATCCGGGTACTTTGGAGGGCGCCGGTTGCGCCGTGAGGGTGACGGCGGCACAGGCGAAAACGAGAGGCAAGAGCAATCGGTTGTGGAGTTTCATTCCTCCTTTGTACCACCCCTTGTCCACTTGCCCTTTAGTTCAGTACCGTGCAGTACCCCGGTTGGGTTACAATTCCACGACGGCTACGGCATCATTGGGCTCAAGTGGATGGGCCGATCGGAGGAAGAATAATGAAGCGGGCAAGCTCAAGGAACGGGTTAGCGGGTAACCGCTCCATCCACGCCGACTGGGAAATCAGGTTCCTGGAATACCGTCTGGAAGTGGTCGGGTCCTGGCCGGATTCCGCCCGCAAGCTTGCGACGCTCGAAGCTATCGTGCTCAGGCTGGATTCCGTCCGGAGCGCTGGATAGTCAGCAGCGGCGCATAATGTTTTCCTCCCGGCTGGACTGGGCCATTGATCCAAACCCGCTGACGCGGTTGCTTCACGAGAAGCGATCCGCTGGCGCCGAGATTGTGGATCTCACCGAATCGAACCCCACTGCCGCCGGATTTTCATATCGCTCGGAGCGGGTACTTGCGGCTCTCGCTGATCCACGGTCGATGCGCTATGAACCCGCGCCCGCTGGAATCATTGCGGCGCGCTCGGCCGTCTCCGAGTATTACTCCAATCGCATTCCGGTGGAACGGATACTGCTCACCGCCAGCACCAGCGAAGCCTACGGATTTCTCTTTAAGTTGCTGGCTGACCCGGGCGATGAGGTGTTGACGCCGCGGCCTTCCTACCCGCTTTTCGATTTCCTGGCAGCCCTGGATTCCGTACGCGTAGTTCAATATCCGCTGGTTTATGAGGCAGGCTGGGCCATCGATTTCCAGGCGATCGCCGCGCGGATCAGCCCTCGGACGCGCGCCATCGTGATCGTAAATCCTAATAATCCGACCGGTTCGTTTTTGAAGAAAGCCGAACTATCCCAGTTGATCGCGCTTTGCCGCACGCACGGCCTGGCGATCATCTCAGACGAAGTTTTCTCCGATTACGCCTTTGAGGACAATCCGGCGCGGATGCGATGGCTGATTGAGGTGGAGGATGTCCTCACGTTTTCAATGAGCGGGCTATCGAAGGTGTCCGGCCTGCCGCAAATGAAACTGGGCTGGATTGTGGCCAGCGGCCCCGAGTCGCTACGCCAGCAGGCCTTCGATCGACTGGAGCTCATCGCCGATACTTATCTATCGGTTGGCACGCCGGTACAATGGGCCGCGGCCTCGCTGCTGGCTTCGCGCGTGGAGATGCAAACTCAGATTCTGGCGAGAGCGCGCGCGAATCTGGCGCTCTTGCGCAGTAAGATTGGACCCGGTTCTCCCTGGCAGGTTTTGGATGTCGAGGGTGGCTGGTGCGCGGTGATTCAAGCGCCGCGGATTCACTCGGAAGAGGAGTGGGTATTGACGCTGCTCCGCGAGGAGAATGTGCTGGTGCAACCAGGTTTCTTCTATGATTTTGAGAGCGAAGCTTTTCTGGTGCTTAGCCTGCTGACGCCATCTGAGACGTTCGGGGAGGGCATCCAGCGGATATTGGGGCGCGCGTAGGATAAGCCTCCGGCTTGTCCATTTGGCAAGCCGGAGGCTTGCCCCACGCTGATCCTGTAGTTGGCTAGATCCATCAGCTTTTGGCAACATCCGCTGATGGAAATGCTGATGTCGCGCAGCGAGGTCCCTTGGAACCGGAGCCGGGGAGCTTGCCGGTGTTCCGGACAGCGCACATCGCGCAGCTTCTCCTCAGTAGCCTGCTTGAACCGTTCGACGGATGATCGGTCGAAGTCCGTGAGCACCAAGAACATTCTAACACGGGATTGTTGCAAACAAAAAACTAGTGTTGTGTATACAGGCTCATGTACCGCTCCGGATCGAGAGGCGGTACGCCGGCGAGGCCCAAGTTCTCCCGGACATGCGCCAAGTTGCTCATCCCCACCAACGCTACGGCGATTCCCGGCGTGGAGCGGACGAATTGAATGGCGCGCTGCGCGTCAGTCTGAGCGCCCGGTAATTGGGTTCGGATCTCTTCCGGGAGGTTTCGGGAAAGCCGGGCTTGATAAAGGCTGGCGCTGGCCACTACCGAAATTCCTAGCCGCGCGGCAAGCTCCAGCACGTTTTCTCCGTTTATACGATTGGCAAAGGCCTCCGGCATTGCCAAGTTAAAAGGGAGCTGGATCAATCGGAAATGATGTGCTTCGCCCGCGATTTCTCGGGCTATGGCGGCCAGTTTTTCGAGCGGCAGAGCCTCCCGGGATGGCTCGCGATGCCGATAGCCTTGCCATGTGGCTGTTCCGTAGTAATGAATGCGCCCATCGACCACGGCGCTCTCGAGATATTCGAAGGCCGGCCTGACGCGCCCCAGGAATTCGGTCTGGCTGATGTAGGCCAGTTGGGTTTCCGGGTTGTGAAGGTAAAGAACGTCGATCGCGTCCAGCCCCAGGTTCCCTCGGCTGCGGTCCAGTTGGTCGCGGAGAAAAGCCGGCGCCATGGAATGCATGCCTCCCACGACATCGTTGGGGCTCAGGATCCCTGCGGGTACAGCATCCGGCACCAGATAGCCCGCCTTGGTCGAGATGACGACCTCCTCTCGATGGACTTCACGGGCCTCCACCGCCTGCCGCAGCGCTGTGCCAATGGAACGCTCAGAGCGCTGGTTGCGATAATTTAGCGAGGTATCGATGAAGTTAACGCCGGCAGCCAGGGCGCCCCGCACGGCCTCCGTGTAGGAGCTGTCCGTGGCGGCGTCCATTTCGCCAAGGTATGTCCCGATGCCGATGCTTGAAACCGTAAGTCCTTGGATCTCCCGGTAGAACCCGGCCGATGTCAGCGCAGAAAAGCGGGAAGCGAAGCGAAGGGTGGCAGCGGAGTCAGCAAGGTGGGGAAGCACCCCTTGATAGTACCTGGGCTCACAGTGGCCCACCCCCAAACATTTCTCCCAAATGGGGTGAAATGGGGGCTTGACAAGAGAATTGGCGCGCTTAGAATGGGTTTAATCTCTACTATGCAGCCCTGCGATCACGGTCGTACCGAGATTCTGGCGAGGCGCGACGGGGTGGATTACGTTCGATGCCTGGATTGTGACCAGGTATTTGAAGCCGAAGACCTCGAAGCCGTCCCCACGTTAGAAGAGGACGACCAACCCGCCGCCTGAGCGAACTCGATATCATTCTCGAAGAAGCTTCTCCTCGACTGAGAACTTTCTCGCGCGAATAGTACAAGATTCCTATGCAAAGGTTCCACTTACAATTGATGCTAAAGAATCAGGCCGTGCTCGCAAAGAACCTGCGATGCTATAGGTGATGGAGCCACTTCGCATAGTCGCGATCGGCGGGGGCACGGGGCTTTCAACGCTCCTGCACGGGCTGAAACGCTACGCCAAGGATCCTCAAGAAGCTGAGATCACCGCTGTTGTCACGGTGAGTGATGACGGCGGAAGTTCCGGACGTTTGCGCCGTGAATTCGAAGTGCTGCCGCCCGGCGATATCCGAAACTGCATGGTGGCGCTCTCCGAAGATGAAGGCTCGCTGTCTAAACTGTTCCAGTACCGGTTTGCAGCGGGCAAAGGCCTCAAGGGGCACAGCTTCGGAAACTTGTTCCTCACGGCGCTCACCAACCTGACGGGAGATTTCGCGCAGGCCGTCAAGGTATCGTCCGAAGTTCTGGCCAGCCTGGGCCGCATTTATCCCGCCACGCAGGCGAACGTGATTCTGGAAGCTGAACTCGAGAATGGGCGCATTGTGACCGGCGAGAGCAAGATCAGCAAGAGCCGGTCTCCCATCAAACGGGTGCGGTTGTTGCCTCGCGTGTGCAAACCGCTGCCTGAGACACTGGAAGCCATTGAACGCGCGGATCTCATCACCTTCGGGCCAGGATCGCTGTTCACCAGCGTGATTCCGAACGTGTTAGTGCAGGGTATTCCGCAAGCGATCCGCCGCAGCCGCGCGCTGAAAGCCTATTTCGTGAACCTGATGTGGCAGCCGGGCGAGACCATCGGCTTCCGCGCTTCCGATCACGTGGCAGCGCTCAATCGTCACGCGGGCGGCGACTTGATCGACGTGGCGGTGGTGAATACCAGAGGTATCTCGGTCCGCCAGAGGCGGAAATACGAGGCCCAAGAGGCTCAATCCGTTATGAACGATGTGGACCGGTTGTCGGCGATGGGCCTGCAGGTTGTGGCGGCCGATCTCTTGGCTGAAGGTGAGATAGTGCGGCATGATTCCCGCGTGGCTGGAGAGATCGCGATGGAGTTGGCGCGGCGCGGCCGGGCCAACCGGCGCAAAGTTCGCGTTCTTGGGGAAAAATAAAAGAGGGGAAGAAATAACTGGGACGAGCAACGAAACCGCCTGTCAACGTGGTTGTCAATAACGTGGTCGTCAATGTGGTTATATTGGCGGCCGGCCTCGGCACGCGGATGAAGTCCAAACATGCGAAAGTGCTGCACCGAGCCGGTGGACTTACGCTGATCGAGCACGTGGTCGACACTGCCTCAGGTATTACCGCGCCTGAGCACATTACGGTAGTGGTTGGGCATCAAGGCGAGGAAGTAAAGAAGCGCCTTGCGTCCACGGGTGTTAGTTTCGTCGAACAATCGGAACAAAAAGGCACGGGGCACGCCGTGATGGCTTGCCGCACCGCGCTTGAATCCGATCCCGGCTTGGTGGTGGTGCTCTACGGCGATTGCCCGCTGCTCTCCGAAGCGACGCTGCGGGAGTTGGTGGATCGACAGGCTTCAGCCGACGCAGCCGTTACATTGATCACTACGCGCCTCGAAGATCCAACCGGCTACGGCCGCATTCTATTTGGGAAACGGGGCGAGGTAGCAGCCATTGTGGAGCAGAAAGCTGCGACCGAAGAACAGCTCGCCATCCAGTTGATCAACCCCGGTATTTATTGTTTTCGTGCTGAATTGCTGTGGAAGCACATTGGCGAAATCCGGCCCGACAATCCCGTCCACGAATACTATTTGACTGACATGGTGGAGATTCTGAACAAGGCCGGCCACACTGCCGCGGCCTTCGAGGTTCCCGATGCCGCAGAACTGTTGGGAATCAACACCCGCGTGGAGCTGGCTGCGGCCGACAAGATTTTTCGCGATCGCAAGGTGCGCGAATTGATGCTGGACGGCGTGACCATCGAGAGACCGGAAACGGTGACCGTCGATGGGCAGGTGCGGATCGGCGAGGATTCCGTCGTTGAACCCTTCGCGCGGATTTTGGGGCGAACCACGATCGGTGCGGACTGCAGGGTTGGCGCCGGTTCCATCGTCGAGAATTCAGAATTGGCAGACGGCGTTCATATCGCGCCATTCACGTTCATCGTGGATTCGCGGATCCAGGCCGGCGCGCAGATCGGACCTTTTTCCCGGTTGCGTCCGGGCAATCGTATCGGCGCGGGGGCGCATATCGGAAACTTCGTGGAGCTCAAGAATACCCAGCTTGGCGATGGTGCCAAAGCCAGTCACCTGGCATATTTGGGCGACTCTGAAATCGGCGAAGAAGTAAACATCGGCGCGGGCACCATCACCTGCAATTACGACGGCATGAAGAAGCATCGGACGCGTATCGGCAAAAAGGCATTCGTGGGAAGCAACTCTACGTTGGTGGCACCCATCGAGATCGGCGAGGGCAGCTACATCGGCGCGGGGTCGGTAATCACCAGGCCGGTGCCGGCGGATGCACTGGCGCTGGGCCGGGCGCAGCAAGTGATTAAAGAAGGTTGGGCGGCCAAGAAAAAGAAGAACCAGAGTTAGCACTACTTCTTGTCCGGCGGTTTCTGCCGCACCACGATCAATCGAGCCACATCGCCATCATCGGAGTTGACGAATCCGATGGTCACTTTCACCTTCACATGTAGCTTGCCCTCAATGCGCGTGTCGGCGTTGATCAGGAAGACGCGTTTCTCCGCCGGCTTTCCGAGGATGCTTCGCGAGACCGTGATCTTGGTAGTGGAGAGTTCCAGGATGGAGCCGGAGAAAGTCTCGTCATACTTGGGTTCGGTCTTGGGACTGTCGGGCTTCGACAATTCCCGATCCTGCGTCCACGCTGGGAGTGTTGGCCAGGCCCCCGCGAGAATCAGAAATGTTCCCAGACCAAGCCGCACACTTGAATCATAAACCAAGCGCGGTGATCAATGATTGACGCGGGAATTAAACTTGCTTCATTCGTCTCACAACACGTCTTACAACACCAGGATGGGGTGGTAAAGATGCGGGAGCCGGGCTTCGCCAATGGCCACCAAGTCGCCTTCCTGGCTGATGGCCTTTACATATTTTGACGCTGGCGTTTGAAGGAACGGTGAAAGCCGGAAGTCCTTGCCTTGGCGGATCTGGCCAACAGTGAGAACGTCCACAGCGGCACTGGAGAATTGGGGCAGCAAGCGCGCGGCCGGAATCAGGGCGTCTAGCAGGCGGCCGGCTTCGGAAAGCTTCGCCAGGTCGTCGAGTGTGTGGGCTTGGTCTTGGGTAAACTCGCCGGATGCGGTACGCCGGAGTGATTCCAGGAACGCCCCGCAGTGAAGCTGCTGGCCAATGTCGTGGGCGATGCCGCGCAGGTAGGTCCCGGCGGAACAGTGCACCCGGATCTGTGCGGAAGCACCGTCGAAATCATCCAGATTCAGTTCGAACACCCGCACTTCCACCGGCGCCAAATCTACTGGAATGTTCTTGCGTGCCAGCTTGTAGGCCGGCGTGCCTGCGATTTTCTTAGCGGAAAATGGCGGTGGGGTCTGCAGGAAAGTCCCGCGGAATTGGTTTAGTGCGGTTTCCAGCTCTTCGCGCGAGAAGTTAGGCTCGACGGGTTGAGAAACCGGCGTGCCCTCGCGATCATAGGTGTCGGTGGCCCACCCAAAGCGGACGCGGGCAGCGTATTTCTTTTCGGCCGGCGAAAAGAACTGCGCGAGGCGCGTGGCCCGGCCAATCAGCAGCGGCAGGACGCCGGTAGCCATCGGATCAAGCGTGCCTAAGTGGCCGATCTTGCGCGTGCCGGAGAGCCTGCGGAGCCGGTTGACAACGTCGTGCGAAGTCATTCCCTCGGGCTTGTCGACGATGATGGCGCCATCCACGCCCTTACTGTAACAGGAGCCGCGAGTCGGTTCCCCGCTGGGCGCATCCGAGGCATCAATGTCCCTAATTTGGGTCGGATTGCGCTTGTATCACTGAGGGGCCGAAAAGAGAGTGAAGGGCTGTCGGCTAATATTCCTCACGCCTTTGAAGGAAAACATGGGCAATTGCCGTTTTATATCTTGACAAGCCCGAACGAGTTGATATTAAATGAATTCCTCACGTGCGTAACAAGGGTCAAGGTCTGATTGTAAGCACGGTCATCGCCGCCGGCCTGCTGCTACGGCCAGCAGCTTCGGTTCCGCCTGAGCAAAATGAGCCAGCCGGTGCCGCGGGGGTGGCAACTCCGTCGACCGCCCCGGCCGCCGCTGGCGAAGGTCCATGGATCGCGTCGTGCAATTATTGGGCTCCGGCCAGGCTGCCTGGTAACCCGTCCGGCACGCCTGCCGAAATCCACAATACCGTCCATGTTAAAGACAGCGACGTTGATCTTCACCTAAGCCTGGAGGGGACCAGCAGCGAACACGAATCCGGATGCGGTGGAGAAGCGCCAACTCGGTGGGGATTTCCGGCAATTGTTCCGATCAACGTTACGGCGATTATTGCCACTGTTCCGGACCCGGTGCATAGCCATTTGTCGCTTACGTTTGACCGCACGGTGAGCGCCATTCTCCAAGCTGCCGCCGATAACGGCTATATAAGCAGTTATTATTGGCTGCCCTGGAAAAATCGCCTGGGTCACAGGCTCACCGAAGCGCCGGGAGACGCAGAACCGGGTCACGACGCGGAGCGCGAAAGAAAACCGGGCCTGATTATACTGAAACACTTCCTTCCCGATGGAGGGGAGAACGGTTCGCCGAGAACTTCCCCGACCGATAGCTTTGACAACGTTGTTTACCTCTTCCTAGTGGCCGAGACACCCACCCAGGGCGTTGACGGATTTCAGCTGCAATATGCATTCTCATACGAAGATGAATTGGAGCAGGCCCTGAAAGGACGTGGCAATTTCTCGCGAGGCCGGCACCGCGTGGCCCTGATCGGCCCCATATATTCCGGATCCGCAGCATCGTTGCGTGCCGGCATTCTAGCCGCCCAAGCGCAGTACCAATCCTTGCCGGAATTCGAGGTATCTGCGGCAACCTTTACGCGAACGGCAATTAAAGAGCTTACGATTGAAGGCCGGGTCACCTCGCTGTCGTTCGGGAGCTTCACCGACTACGAGACCAGGAAGCTATTTGCCGATTTCCTTGCTTCCGGGTATGACCTTGGAAGGGTAGCGTTGCTGATTGAGGACAATACCGCTTTCGGCAGTGCAAGTGTCTACGGCAGTGCGGGTGATGCACCGTCTCGTGGTGGTAACGATGTACAGGTGATTCGATTTCCCCGAGAGATTTCCTTGCTGCGGAATGCCCAGATGGCCGGCGATCATTCCGGTGGGGAGGGGAGCCCTTCCGGATCGGTTCCCAGCCCTTTTCTCCACTTCTCACTCAAGGACTCTAGCGCGCAGGATTCCGTTCCGCAGTTCTCCAGGGAGAACACGCCAGTCTCGCAAGAGGCGCAGCTAATGACCATCGGGCGCCAGCTGCACCGATTCCGGACCCAATTCATCGCGATCGTCGCGTCCAATGTTCTCGACCAGGTTTTCCTGGCCCAGTTTCTGCATCGTGCCTGCCCGGATGCGAGGTTGGTGTTCTTGGGAGGAGACGTGTTGATGGTACGGGAAATCGATAACGTGCCGTTTATCGGCTCGGTGACGGTTACGCCGTACTCATTGATGGGACTGGGACGAGTCGCCGGCCGTCCTGGCCGCGCGTATCCGGATTCGACAAGCCTGGCGACTTACAATGCCGCCAGCTATACCTTCTGGCACAATTACATTGGTGTATCTTCTCCGACGCCGCCGGCGTTGCAAAGTTATCATGACCCACTGGCGCCGCCGGCGATTCAACAGCCGTCGTTATGGGCAATACTGCTCGGAAGCGATGGGTATTATCCGCTGGGAATTCTCAGCCCGTGTGCCAGCGATCATCCGCAGATCCTACCTGCGATCGAAGGCAAAGAGGCGAAGCCAGCCTCTTGCGACGCCCTAAAGCAAACATCGCCGGAGGCCTTGAAGAAGGTGGTGATTTTTCCCGCCAGGCTATGGCAGGTTCTGTGTGTGCTGGTGATATTTCTCTGTGCCTTCCACACGCTGATCCTGGTAGTGGCCGGCTACTGGTCGCCCCTTACGCGCGATCTCGCCATCGGAGAGAACGATCAACCGCAGCGGCGCTCGACCTACGTCCACATAGCGACGGCGGTGCTCTTTTCAATGGCTTGGGTCGTCTCCTTTCCCGCGATTTCGGTCGCCTGGAGCACCTCCCTGAGTCTATCGAGCGAATTTCTGGCGGCAATAGCGTTGATCCTTGCTGGTGTATCGGTCTGGATGACATTTAGGAGAACGTGGGCATATATTGGCTGGAAAAAGCCGTCGGGTGCGGATTCCAAGAACAGCGCGGGTTTCCGGCAGCTCTATAATCGGGCCGTCGAAAATGTCTATGTCTTGCTCAACCTCTTTCCATGGGCCGCTCTGGTTGGGTTGCCCGTACTGTGGTCCTATCTTTGCCTTACAGAATCAGCCAGCGATAAAGGTTTAAGCCTGGTGGGGTTGTCGTTCAGCTATCGCTCCATCAACCCGGGCAGTGGCGTCTCGCCGGTGGTACCCATATTGCTGCTCCTCTTGAGCTGGTATCTTTGGGCCTTCTTCCAAACCTGGCGTCTGCGCTTCTCCGAGAATGGCAGGCCTTGGCTTCCAGGAAAGCTTGGGGGCGTCGCAATCGAGGTTCCGCTCTTTGTTTCCGACAACGATCTTGAGTCCGGCCGACGTCCGCGAGACACTCCGCTCTACCGGAAAATCACCTGTCCGATGATCACGCGCGAGATGCTCTACCAACTCCTGCGATTTGTTCGGCAGCCGGAACAGGTCGATTGGCTGACGATCGATATGGTGGCTGTCGCCGTTTATGTTCTCGCCCTCGCTTTGTTTTCCCAATTCACGCCGATCGATAGCCCGGATCACTTTCTTTGGAAAACGGGCAACTATCGTTCCAGCCCATATGAAATGCTGGTGGCCCTGTTATCGTTTCCGCTTATCGTGATGGGCATGACCGGATGTTTCCGTCTGGTTCTGGTTTGGGGAGGGCTCAAGAGTGATTTGCTGGAACGGCTGGAGAATCTGCCTATTCGGTTCGCGTTCAGCCGATTGAAAGTAACGGGTTGGATGGCGATGTTGCGGCATGGAGGCCTGCAAGAGCAGTGGAACGACATGGCACGGTCGTTGGAATCCATGCGTCAAATGCTTCATCAAGGCGACATAACCGGGAACACATCCGACTGGAATGAGCTCAACAACGAGAACAGCAACCTTCTGGGAGAGATTGGGAAACTCCTCGAACGCATGGCTGAGAAGCCCTGCCAACGCAAGGAGGGGGAGTGCGACTACGACCTAATGAAGAATATTGAAAAAGACTTTGCCGGGTTCAGCCAAAAACTCCTGACTTTCGTCCTGATCCCCTATTGGAAAGACGAGCGCGTCGGATTGGTGGCAAGTGATGACGTTCAAGAACTGCCAATTAGGGCTCGCCGTTTAGAGACCCATCTGGAGCAAGCTTCGGTTCCCATGGAGCTCCACGCCGGATCACCTTCAGAGGTGCCCCAACGGATTTTAGTAGCTGAGGAATTTTTGGCCATCCGGTACATCTCTCTCATTCGGGCGGTTCTGTCGAACATGCGTTACCTGATGATGTTTGTAACAGCGTCTTTTGTCCTGGCAATGGTGGCGTGGAACTCTTACCCGTTCCAGCCGCGGCAATGGGTGGATTGGATGTTCACGGGTTTTCTGCTGGCCCTTGGCACGGTTGTTATTTGGGTGTTTGCCCAAATGCATCGCAATGCCATTCTCAGCCGGATCACCAATACTAGACCCAACGAATTAGGGTGGGATTTTTATCTGCGCATTGCCTCGTACGGGGCTCTCCCGGTACTGGCCTGGCTGACGTATCAATTCCCCGACATTGGCAGCATAGTTTCCAAATTCCTCGAGCCCGCAGTGCCGGTGATTAAATAGTCAAAACTCAATCGCCGCCAGAACCTCCGAGGGGCGCTTATCGAAGGCCCGGCAGATAGCCAGCAAGCTTTCGATGCTTGGCAGGTTTGCGCCACGCTCGATGGAGCTGATCTGCGAGATGCTCAGTTTGGTGGCCGCCGCCAGATCTTTGAGCGACCAATCGCGCTCCACGCGCAGCATCTTGATGTGATGGCCCAGCCGTTCGCGCAAGCGGTCCTGAGCGGTGCGTCCGAGTCCGAATTTTTCGATGGCGTTGTGCAGCGTCTGGCGGAGTTGTGCGAGCGAAAACGGCTTCGAGATGTAATCGAACACCTTCATCTTGAATGTTGCGCGCATGTCTTCGAGCGACGGGTAACCGGTGACGATGATCACGCACAGCCCGGGATAAGCGGTCTGGAGCTGCTCCAGCACCTTGTCGCCTTTGAATTCGCCCATCTTCATATCAAGAAGAACGATGTCCGGCAAGCGCTGCTCACAGCCGGCGAACAACTCGTCCGGGTGTACGAAAGTTCGGATGGAATAGAGGCCGTCGTCTTTGAGGGCGTCGTCCAGGTAAGTGCAGAAATCGGGATCGTCATCGAGAATGGCCAGGTCCACTTGACCGGCCAGCGTAGGAGAATCGGCAACCTGTTCGGAGGGATTTTTCATTGTCTTGGGTGACTCCCCACTCGCCGCGCTTCGGCGGACGGCAGTGTGACTTCGATGCAAGCTCCACCTTGGGAACGATTCGCGGCTGAGATGGTGCCAGCGTGCTGGTGCACAATGCCTTCCGCAATAGTCAATCCCAAGCCCGTTCCCTTGGCATCCAGGCGGCTGGATACGAACGCCTCGAAGATTTCAGGCAGTACGTCGGACGGGATGCCAGGGCCATCGTCTTCGACAGTGACAGAGACCCAGGATTGCGCGTTGCGGTTCCATCGCCGGGCGTTTACCACGATGTTGCCCGTGGGACGGACGGCATACAGAGCATTGCGAAAGAGATTGACGAAGACCTGGATCAAGCGGTCGGCATTACCGGTCACCTGATCGCCTTCGCCCACCCCGTTGCGAAAGTTCACTTGCGCGGCCTTTTCGTCGATGGCTACCAGATTCCACGCGTCATCGATCAGGTGCCGCAGCGGTACGGGCTCGAGGTAGTGTTTGCGGACGCGCGCGAAATCCACCAGGCTTTCGCTAATCTTCCGGATCCGCTGTGTAACGCGGAGCATGCGCGCCAGACGTTCCAGCGCCGCGGGATCGCGCGTGGTCTCGGTCAGCTTTTCGATGGAGCCTTGCAAGACGGCGAGCGGCGTGTTCAGCTCATGCGCGACGCTGGCGCTCATCAACCCCAGGCTCACCAGGCGATCCTGCGCCTCCAGTTTTCGTAGAGCTTCTTCCAGCTCTTCCTCGCGCTTGCGCAGATCGAGAATGGTGGCATTGCGCGACCGCATGATCTGGCCGATTTCGTCGCCCGGGATCATGTTTTCATCGATCAGTTCATGCCCACGGTCGCCATGCTGGGTGGCTTGGTCGGCGTTTAACATCAGGCGCAGCGGCCGATACACATACAGCGGCATGATGGTGGTTTCGAGCGCCAACACGGCCAGTAGGTAGATGGCGCCCAGTACGACAAACAGGTTGGTCTTAGCTTGGTCCGGCAGGTAGGAGTACAGCGCAAAATAAACGCCCAGCGCCAGGATCGCAAAGAACACGTTGTGCAACACCATCAGCTTGGGCCGCACTTTCAAATCACCGAACAGCCGGCCGACGCGTTTATGAGCCCTGGCTCCCGCAGGGACCCCGATGGAATTGATTTCGGTCAAGGGGATCTCGCTCCTAGTCTATGATACGCAGCCAGAGCGAACTTAGCCGAGCCACGACCAGAAGGGAGCGCCACGACGAATGCCGCTAGCGGCGATCACGCGTTGCTCCCTTCCGGTCGCGGCTCAGTTTTTCGTGACGCGGTTGTCGTGACGCGGTTGTCGTGACGCGGTTGTCGTGACGCGTTCCCCCCTCCAAAGGCGCAAGCCGGAGGACCAATTCGGCCTGCGCCTTCCTCCGAGTCCCTACTGGTAGGCGACGGTTATGCCGGAGCTCGCTGACGAGCCAGCGTAGCCGTAGTCTATGCCCGTCGCCGTAAATTGTACGGGCAGCGAAGAAGTCCCGAGCGAGAGTGATCCGACGTCAATGGAGACGCCCGGAGCCGGCGAGATCACCGAGCTCGGCGGCAAGCTCAGCAGAACCGGAGCGGGGATATTAAACCGACCGGCACTGACCGGTGCGTGACAACTGAAGAAAGCGCCTACCGCTGTGCTATTGCCATTCGAATCGGTACCTATCACGATGGAATCGCCCGAAATTGTTACGACGCCGCTCGGGTCGCCCCCCGTCCAGGTCACAAGCTGACCGTTTGCCCTGATAATCGGACCCACACTGTTCATGTTGGTCCAAGTCAGTGCTGGCGGGAGCGTAAGACTGAACTTGAAACCTTTGACATCGGCGCCGCCGGCTCCGTTATCGATGGAGTATGTGCCTTGGTCCAGATAGAGCGGTAGAGCGCTGGGACCCGATCCGCCGCCAAGTGTGGCCGTATAGGTCCCCTTGTCGCTGGAGAGTGGCATCAACTGCTTCGCTCCATTCGGACCGTTCACGTTAATCACACTTCCGGCATCCAGGCCGACCGGCACGGTCGGATCCGTGAAGATGGCGGACTGTCCGTTGAATACAAAGACGGTGCAGGCGCCGAGAGTATACGTTTGGAAGATATTCTCAGCAATGGTGAATTGCTGGGGCGTGTATTTCACAAAGCTCGCCGATCCGCTATCCGTGGTGGTTGTGGTTGGTGAACCGGTTCCAAAAGGAGGCGGCAGAGCGGGCGATGTAATGGTATCCCGGCTGAGACCCACAAAGCCGAAGCTGCCTCCCTTCGACAAGAACGTTTCTAAAACCCCGGAGCTTGGACCGGTAGCGTCGGAACAGACACGGTTCGCGCCCAGCTCAGCTATGGAAGTAGTCACCCAGTTACTTACGATTTCTTCCGCGCCATCGATTTCCACGGCCACCGGAACATGGCATCCGGTGACGCCCGCGGGAACCACGACGGCAATCTGGTCCACGCCGGCGCAGCAGCCGGAGCGTCCTTGATAGTTGATTTTCGCCTCGAGAGATCCCACAAAGACCTTCGCTCGAATATTTGGCATGTTGCCCGGTAGAGGACCGCTCGCTTCGTTGCCCGTTACTGCGCCCAGACCAGTACCCCAGATGATAATCACGTCGCCGGCTTGCGCTGCTGAGTTCTGGGTGATCAGATTGTAGTTGGAATTGTCCACGATTCCGGGCCCGGCGCCGCTCTGATTCACGCTGTTAATCCCGAAGCTATGATCCACAACCGTAAAAGTGGCGGGCGCGCTGGCTCCAGCCGAGGTAGTAACGGTCAACGTAGCGCTGCCAGTCGCCGTATTGGAGGGAAGTATCGCGTTTATCTGACCTGGGCCGACGAATAAAGGAATCGCGTTAGTCGAAGTCCCTCCGACTGTCACCTGCACCGACACTCCGCCAAGCATGGTCTGCAAAGGAAAAGTAAGTCCAGGGCTCTGGGAGGGTCCTAAGTTAGTTCCGAATATCGAGAAGATGGAGCCCTGCGCAATATTGGCGTTGGGCAAGCCGGCAGGGACCAAGCTGTCGGCATTCACCACGCCGCCTGTGAAAACTGTGGGCTGCGCCCCGAGCCAAGTTCCGCTCCCAACCACGAGGACGGTCAGAAAAACGAGTCGTTTCATATAGTTATCCCCTATCTTGTTGTTGGCGCAGCATCTATTTCGATCGCGGCTGAGCCCTGAAACGATACGCGAGAAAACAGGCCCAATCGGATCATTCTATACTTGGAACGAACGCCGGAATCGTCCTGTGAATGAGTCTTCCCAAGACGTAACCAAGTTGCTTGCCGAATGGAGTAAGGGCGACCGCGCGGCACTTGAGACGCTGATGCCACTGGTCTACGGCGAGCTGCGCCGCGTGGCTGGCCGGTATTTAAAACAGGAAAAACCAGGGCACACGCTATCGCCCACGGCTTTGGTTCACGAAGCCTACCTGCGGCTGGTGACGCAAAAGCTCCCCTGGCAGAGCCGGGCGCACTTCTTTGGCGTGGCCGCGCAAATGATGCGCCGGATCCTGGTGGATCACGCGCGAAGCCATCACTACGCCAAGCGCGGTGGCGGCGCCTTGACGCTGGAATTGACCGAAGCTGTGGTACCCCCGGAGCGCCGCGAAATCGATCTGCTAGCGCTGGACGATGCGTTACAGAGCCTGGCGAAACTGGATGAACGTCAAAGCCGCATGGTGGAGCTGCGATTCTTCGCCGGGTTATCAATTGAGGAAACTTCCGAAGTGTTGGGTGTGTCGGCGCCCACTGTGAAGCGCGAGTGGGCATCGGCGCGAGCCTGGCTATTTCGCGAAATCAGCAGAGGGTCCGTTGACGCCTGAGGAGTGGGGCAAAGTCCGGGGAATTCTGGAGCAGGTTCTCGATCTCGCGCCCGAACAGCGCGCCGAGTATCTGGAGTCCGCCTGCTCGGGAGATCCGGCGCTGCGCCAGGAAGTGGATTCGCTCATCGCTTCCGACAAACAGGCCAGCACGGATTTTCTGGAGCCCGGAGCATTCGCTGCACCCATTCTCGACGGGGCTTCCATAGCCGCCGAATCGCTGGCCGGAAGAAGGATCGGTGCTTATCAGATCGTGGAAGAAATCGGACAGGGCGGCATGGGCAGCGTCTATCGCGCCATCCGCGCCGACGATCAGTACCGCAAGCAGGTAGCCATCAAGTTAGTACGCGGCGGAGTGGGTGACGCTTTTCGTAGGCATCGCTTTAAAGCTGAGCGTCAAATCCTGGCCAATCTCGATCATCCGAATATCGCGCGGCTGTTGGACGGAGGCGCGCTCGAAGACGGTCAGCCTTATGTGGTGATGGAATACATCCAAGGCCAGCCGATCGACAAGTTCTGCGATTCGCGCGGATTGCCGGTGGCGGAGCGGCTGCAGTTGTTCCGCACCGTATGTTCAGCCGTAGCCTATGCGCATCAGCATCTGGTGATTCACCGCGACATCAAGCCCGACAACATTCTGGTGACTGATTCGGGTGAACCGAAACTGCTGGATTTTGGAATTGCGAAGATTCTGGACCCGGAAGATCTTGTGGGATCCGGAAATGCCACGGTCACCGTGCTGCCGCCGATGACGCCGGAGTACGCGAGTCCCGAACAAGTGCGTGGAGAACCAATTACCACGGCCAGCGATGTTTATTCGCTTGGCGTAGTCCTCTATGGCTTGCTAACTGGGCAGCGGCCCTATCCGGGAACCAGCCGGGTGCCGCACGAGATCGCGCAAGCGGTTTGCGAAGCGCAGCCCGAAAAGCCCAGCACCGCTGTCGATCGCGAGGAAGCCAAGCCAGAAAACCGGGAGAAATTGCGGCGTCGCCTGAAGGGTGACCTGGACAATATCGTGCTGAAGGCTCTGCGGAAAGAGCCCGAGAGGCGCTATGCGTCGGTCGAACAATTCTCCGAGGAAATCCGGCGTCACTTGAAGGGGCTGCCGGTGATCGCCCGTCCGGACACGTTCTGGTATCGGGCTGGGAAATTCGTGAATCGGAACAAGGCCAGCGTTGCAGGCTTGGCGTTAGCTGCAGTCGCGCTGATAGCGGGCTTGGTGATCGCGCTGCGGCAGACCTATGTGGCACGTGAGGAACGCGCCCGCGCCGAGCAGCGCTTCAACGACGTACGGGCGCTTGCGAACTCCCTCTTGTTTGAAGTGCATGACGCAATTCAAAACTTGCCAGGTTCCACTGCCGCGCGCAAGCTGATTGTCGACCGAGCGCTGCGGTATCTGGACGCGCTGGCCAAAGAAGCCAAGGGCAATCTCTCGCTGCAGCGCGAACTGGCGGCCGCCTATCAGAAAGTCGGCGATGTCCAGGGCGGGTTTCGCGAAGCGAATCTCGGCGATACACCCGGAGCGACGGTGAGCTATCGTAAGTCTCTCGCGATTCTCGAAACAGTGGCGGCCGCCGATCCTTCGAATGTTGAGGCCGCGCGGGAATTAATCCGTGCTCATGGCAAGCTCAGCGATATTTTGATGCTGGCCGGCGACCGGACGGACGGCATCCAGCAATCCAAGCAATTGGTAGCGATCGCGGAACGGCTATCCTCGGCCGATCCCGGTAATCAAGCGGAGCGGCGAAACCTGGCGCTGGCTTATCTGGATTACGGCTCGAAGCGGGCCGATAAAGATCAATGGCAGGCGGCGCTCCAGGACTGCCAGAAGGCGCTGCCGCTGCTCGAATCCGTAGTGGCCGCCGGCGACAAAAAATCCCGCCGCCTTTTAGCGCTGGCGTATAGCCGAAACGGCGATCTGCTTTCCCGTTTTGCGCATCGGCGCGCGGAGTCTTTGGCGATGCACCAAAAAGCCGTGGACCTGGTGCAGTCCATGCTAGGGGAAGATCCGGACAACATCGATCTGCGGCGAATCGAGGCTTGGGAGATATTGCTCACGGGCGATGAGATCGGCGCCCAGGGAGACGCCAGAGTGGCGCTCGAAAAATACCGCGCCGCACTGAAACAATTGCAAGCGTTATCGGCGGCCGATGTGAACGACGCGCAGGTGCAGGGCCTGGTTGCGATCGCCACGGGGCGCTTGGGCAGCGCGTTCCTGCAGCAGGGTAATGCGAAAGCTGCGCTGGTGGAGCTGGATAGTTCGCTGGTCCAAGGCCGCCGTTTCTCGAAACCAGGTTCAGCCAACGCTGACCTATTGTGGACCATCGCGCTGGATCAATTCCAAATGGGCCAGGCGCACGCGCTGCTGGCTTCTGACGCGCGACTCTCTCCCGGCGTTCGACGGGAGAACTGGCAGCAGGCGCTCGAGTGTTATCAGCGCAGCTTGCCGGATCTCACCGCGGCAACCAA
>Ga0187859_10000901_pt1 | contig 19366 bp, 15 predicted proteins | sample June2016WEW_10_1_2_FD_133019 | JGI IMG/M metagenome (GOLD analysis project Ga0187859, IMG submission 133019) | Peatland microbial communities from SPRUCE experiment site at the Marcell Experimental Forest, Minnesota, USA - June2016WEW_10_10 | ecosystem: Environmental > Terrestrial > Soil >...
ACGATGCCTTCGGCCAGCGCGAAGTTTCCACCATGTACACAGCGCTGAACCAGTATTTCGTGGTGATGGAGGTCGATCCAAAATACCAGCTCAGCCCCGACGCGCTGAACGGCATCTTCATCAAGTCCTCGACTGGTGCGATGGTGCCGCTCTCAGCGGTCGCCAAATTCGATTCGCAGCGGACTGCGCTTCAGGTAAACCATCAGGGCCAGTATCCGGCCGTCACGCTCAGTTTCAATCTCGCGCCCAACCATGCCTTGGGCGACGCCGTTGCCGCGCTCCAAAGAGCTCAGGCCGAGCTGAACATGCCCAGCGGCGTTCACGTCACTTTCCAGGGAACCGCGCAGGCGTTCCAGGAATCGTTGAAAAGTCAGCCGTATCTGCTCGCCGCTGCGGTGATCACGGTTTATATCATCCTCGGCATTCTGTATGAGAGTTACATTCTGCCGATCACCATTCTGTCGACCTTGCCCTCGGCCGGCGTCGGCGCGTTATTGATGCTGAACATAATGGGCACCGATCTCTCGGTTATCGCGATGATCGGCATCATTCTGCTGATCGGCATCGTCAAGAAGAACGGCATCATGATGGTCGACTTCGCCATCACGGCGGAGCGGGTCCATGGGCTCCCGCCGGAGGAGGCGATTCGTCAGGCGTGTCTGATGCGGTTCCGGCCGATTCTGATGACGACGATGGCGGCCTTGCTGTCGGGCCTGCCGCTGATGCTCAGCAACGGTGCCGGTTCCGAACTGCGCAAGCCGCTGGGATACGCCATGGTTGGCGGACTGGCGTTGAGCCAGGTGCTGACATTGTACACGACCCCGGTGGTTTATCTTTATCTGTCGAAGCTGCAACGGTTCGTATCACGACAGCCGGCGCGGATGCCGACGCTGGCAACCAAGCTCGGCGACGCCGAGGTCGCGGACTGATCGCAACTTTCGAAGACTGCGCCTGGATCGCAGCGCGATGGATCAGATCAAGCGCAGAAAGAACGCCAGGGTGACGCATGCTGTCAGTGCGATAACGAAACGGCGCACCAACTCCGGAGGCAATATACTTGTCAGGCGGGCGCCCAGGTAACCGCCGATCACGCTCGCTGCGAGCATTGCCAACGTCTCCGGCCAGCGCACCGCGCCGGCAACGATGAAGCACAAAACAGCCCCGCCATTGGCCGAACTGGTCAGCAGCACGCGTGCCGGTGCCATGGACTTGAGATCGTCACTGGCGGTGAGCAAACTCCAGGACGCCATCATCATCAGGCCGACGGCGCCGCCGAAATAGCCGCCATACGTCGCAATCACGAACTGAATGAACGGCAACGCTCCTGAGCGGATCCGAACGACCCGGCGCAGCATGACGCCGGCGCGGGCGCCGAACGCGAAGGTCAGTGACGCGAGCAGCAACAACCAAGGAATGACCGCGTCGAACAAATGCGCGGGTGTCACCAGTAGCAGCATCGCGCCAGCAACCCCGGCAGCAAAGCTCAGCGGCGCAAGAACGACAAGCCGATACCCGCCGATCCCCTGTAGGTCGCGTCGATAGGCAAACGTGCTGGCAATGGTGCCCGGAAACAGCGCGACCGTCGAGGACGCATTCGCGATGATCGGCGGCAGCCCGGCAAATACCATGACAGGAAAGGTCACGAACGACCCGCCGCCGGCAATCGCGTTCATCGCACCGGCAAGGAGACCGGCCGCGGCGAGCAAAGGAAGCGTTGTCATGCCACTGATTGTACCGGTCTTGCCGGCGCAACGACACCGCGCGACGCGGATGCCTGCCCCGCAGGTCCGGCAACGACGATGGCTCTATCAGCCGGCCTCGCCGAACACCCGGGCGAAAATCCGGTCCACTGCGCGCACATGCAGCGCCGGATCGAACGCCGCGTCCAGTTCGGCGGCCGAGACGCGGCCCATCACATCCGGATCGGCCTCCAGGTTCGCCCGGAACCCGCGTCCTTCAGACGTTCCCAGTTTCGTCCAGGTCGCCATCGCGCAACGTTGCGTGATCGCATAAGCGTCCTCGCGCGAGATCCCGGATCGCGCCAGCGCCAACAGCACCTCTCCGGAGTAAACCACGCCACCCAGACTATCGAGATTGGCGCGCATACGCTCCGGATAGACCAACAGCCGGTCCATCATTCCGGCCAACCGCATCAGAGCGAAATCCAGCGCCACTGTCGTGTCGGGACCGATCACACGTTCGACGCTGGAGTGGCTGATGTCACGCTCGTGCCAGAGGCTCACGTTCTCCAGCGCCGGCACGACGGCGGACCGCACAATCCGCGCAAGACCGGTGAGGTTTTCACTCAACACCGGGTTCCGCTTATGCGGCATCGACGAGGAACCTTTTTGGCCGGGATGGAAGAACTCTTCGGCCTCGCGGACCTCGCTGCGCTGCAGGTGGCGGACTTCGGTGGCCAGCCGTTCGATACTGCTGGCGATGACTGCCAAGGTGGCGAAGAAAGCGGCATGGCGGTCGCGCGGAATGATCTGGGTGGAGATCGGCTCCGGCCGCAGCCCGAGCCGGGCGGCGACGTATTCCTCCACCGACAGATCGAGGTGAGCGAAGGTGCCAACAGCACCGCTGATCGCCGCCACGGCAATTTCCTCGCGGGCGGCCAGCAGGCGCGTCCGGCCCCGGTCGAATTCGGCGTAATGCCCGGCGAGCTTCAGCCCGAACGTGGTTGGTTCCGCATGGATGCCGTGGCTGCGGCCGATCGTCACCGTGTACTTGTGTTCGAAGGCGCGCCGCTTCAAAGCCGCCAGGACTGCGTCCAGGTCCTGCAGCAGCAGATCGGCAGCCTGGGTCAGTTGCACCGACAGGCAGGTGTCCAGCACATCGGAACTGGTCATGCCGAGATGCACGAATCGGCTGTCCGGTCCGATCGCCTCGCCGAGCCAGGTCAGGAAGGCGATGACGTCGTGCCGCGTCTCGCGCTCGATCGCATCGATCCGTTCGATATCGGCGGGCCCGATGGCGGCGAGTTTGGCGCCCCCCTTCTCCCGGATCGTGCAGGCGGCGGACTCCGGGATGGCACCGGCGCGCGCCATGGCCTCCGAGGCCAGGGCCTCGATCTCGAACCAGATGCGGTAGCGGTTTTCCGGGGACCATATTCCGGCCATTTCAGGGCGGCTGTAACGCGGAATCATACGAGCCTCATCGGAAAACAAAGGTGTGATTTCGTCGTGTCTGAGTTAACACGGCTGCCTCATCAGCGTCGAGGATCGCGGGCCGTTCATGGACTATGCCGGGTGGCTGACCGACCTGACCATCCTCGCGCAGGTCGTGATGATAGACGTCGCCCTGGCCGGGGACAACGCGGTGGTCGTGGGGCTGGCGGTTGCAGGTCTGCCGATGCACCGGCGCCGTCCGGCGATCCTGTTGGGCATCGGCGGCGCGACGGTGTTGCGCATCCTGCTTGGTGCAGTGGCGCTTCGCCTGCTGGACATCATCGGCCTGACCTTCGCCGGCGGTCTACTGTTGCTGTGGGTTTGCTGGCGCATGTTCCGGGAACTGCGAGCGACCCAGCACGCCCACGCCGATGAACGCCCGGAGAAATCGCTGCGTCAGGCGATGGTGCAGATCATCGTCGCCGACCTGTCGATGAGTGTGGACAACGTTCTGGCGGTCGCCGGCGCGGCACAAGGGCATCCGTGGGTGTTGGTCGCAGGCTTGCTGTTCTCAGTCGTGCTGATGGGCGCGGCGGCGACGGTGATCGCTCGGCTGTTGGATCGGTTTCGCTGGATCGGCTGGATCGGACTGCTGATCGTGCTGCATGTGGCGATCGAAATGATCTGGACCGGCGGATGGAATGTGTTTGGGACGTTGCCGTAAGGGCGGCAGCCGCGAGCGCGTCTGACCTGTCGCCGTACTTCCGGTCATTTGGCATTGCTTTGATCTGGCCTCGCGGTATGGCTTATTCCTGGCAGGTGCAGATCGGAACTGGCCTGGTGCGGCAGTGCGCCCTGCCCGCTGTCCCTGTAGACGAAAACCGGGAACTGTCATGAACCGGTGGCTCATCTTGCTGTTGGTCGGCTTTGCTCTGGGTGGCTGTCAGGCGGCAGGCGGTCCCGTATCGGACGACTGTCCCTCGCCCGATCCCTGTGACGATACTGGCCAGGAAGCGCGGCCACTGTTTGCAGCGCCGATGGTGACTTTCGCCGCTGCTCGGCCGCTCTGGCCCGGCTGCCCGTCGACGTTGCAGGTCATGGTGCGGCCGCGTCCCATCGTGTTCCGGGCGGTTCGACCTGATGATGAACCTGAGGCCGCGCCGGACCCTGACGATTGGGTTTGCGAAGCGCCGGAAGCTCCGCTCCTGCGCGCTGATTTGCGGCGATCGGAGCAGAATGTTGCGGCCCGCTGATCCGGTCGCCGGGCGCGCACGACAACGGTTCCCATATCCAATCAAAACGCGTCGATTGCGGCCTGGTTCTGGCACACCGGTTGCCAATTATGGATGGAAATGCACAACGCGCCGTTCGGGAATGGCTGCGCCGGTCCCACGCTGGTGCAGGCGAGGCAGGACCGTCGAACCTCGCGCCACCGTCGCTGGTTAGTTTGAGTATCGCGACGCAGCGGCCCATCCTTCACGCGAAAACGGCCTGGTGGAACCAAAGGCACCATGATGAAGGAGTTGCACCAAAATGGTATTCACCGAACCGAGACTGGGCTGTGGTGCGGCGATTGTTATTGATGGCCGCATTCTGCTCGTGCGGCGCCTGAGTGACCCGGAGGCCGGTTGCTGGGGGCTGCCGGGAGGGAAAGTCGACCTTTATGAAACCGTGGCCGCAGCTGTCGAGCGCGAAATCAACGAAGAGCTGGGAATTGAAATCAAAGCCGGCAAACTTCTGTGTCTCGTTGATCAGATTGACAAGTTGAAGGGCGAACACTGGTTCGCTCCGGTCTTTCTCGTCACCAAATTCACTGGCGACGCGAGAATTGTCGAACCCGACAAGCATGGCGGGTTGGCATGGTTTCCATTGGATGCGGTGCCAGATGCACTGACCCGGTCGACAATTGAGGCGCTTGGCGTTTTGCGGGATGCAGGTGCCGCGAGTTGACCGAGGCAGCCCGGGTCCGGCGAGCGACCCTTGATTAGCCGAGCAGCGCGGCGACCGGAATCGTTGCTCCGGGCAGCAGTTTCGGCTCCAGCATCCCCTCCCGTCCAACGCAAGAAGCCGAGGTGTATTGCTCGCCTTGCGGCTCCCGGCAAACCTCCACCTCTCCAGCGATAAGGTTCACGATCCAGAACTCCGGGATGCCATGCCGGGCATAGAGCGATCGTTTAACGTTGCGATCATAAGCGAGACTGGAATCGGCGACCTCGACGATCAGCAACACCTCGTCCGGACGCGGTGTCGCCCGCCGGTAGTCGTCGTCCCTCGGTTTCAGCACCGTGAAATCGGGTTGCGGTTCGCTCAGATCGTCGAGCTGAACCGGATTGCCCACCGCGACGACACCGCGGTCACCGACGACCTGGACGAGCCGGCGAGTTAGTGTATTCGTAGTTCCGGCATGTTCGCTACCAATAGGTGACATGGCGACCAGTTCTCCCTCGATGAGTTCGACCCGGTCGTCTTCGGTCAGGATGCCAACCTCACCCATGCGGTGGTATTCGGACACTGTCAGCGGACGACGGACCACCCACGGGTTACGGGTCAGCAATCCTGTCTCGCCAGATGCCATCATCCAGATTCCTTGGTTCGGAGCAGCATTCAATTAGTACACCAAACGACGGCGGCAAGGAATGATCAAGGCGACCCGCGCCCCGATCGGATAGGCGACGACGACCACCGCCACCCAACCCTGACAACCTCGCCGAAACTCCCTATCTTCCGGTTAACGCCACGGCCCAGGAGGATCTTCCAATGTTGAACCCGCTGTCTCCCTTGCCGCTCACGGACCCGACGCTGTTCCGCCAGGCCAATTATCTGGACGGCAAATGGGTCGAAGCCGACGACGGCAAGACCATTGTGGTGAAGAACCCCGCCACCTTCGAGGCGATCGGCGAAGTCCCCGCCATGGGCACCGCCGAAACTCGCCGCGCCATCGAGGCCGCCAACCGCGCCTTCCCCGCCTGGCGCGGGATGCTGGCCAAGGAACGCCGCGCCATCCTGCGCAAACTCTCCGACCTGATGCTGGCCAACGCCGATGACCTCGGTGTCATCATGACCGCCGAGCAAGGCAAGCCGCTCACGGAATCCAAGGGCGAGATCGCCTATGCCGCCAGCTTCATCGAATGGTTTGCCGACGAAGCACTGCGCCTCTACGGGGACACCATTCCGCAGAATGCCAAAGGCCGCCGCATCCTGGTGCTGAAAGAGCCGATCGGCGTGTTCGCTGCCATCACGCCGTGGAATTTTCCCTCCGCCATGATCACCCGCAAAGCCGGTCCCGGTTGGGCCGCTGGCTGCACGGGCGTGCTGCGACCGGCAAGCCAGACGCCGTTCTCTGCGTTGGCGCTGGCCGTGTTGGCCGAACGAGCGGGCATGCCGCCGGGCGTGTGCAATGTGTTGACCGGCCCCTCCGGCCCAATGGGCGCGGAACTCACCGGCAACAAGCTGGTGCGGAAGTTGTCGTTCACCGGGTCGACCGAAGTGGGCGCCAAACTGCTCGCCATGTGCGCTCCAACCATCAAGAAAACCTCGATGGAACTAGGCGGCAACGCGCCGTTCATCGTGTTCGACGACGCCGATCTCGACGCCGCCGTGCAAGGCGCGATGGCCAGCAAATACCGCAACACCGGCCAGACCTGTGTCTGCGCCAACCGGCTGCTGGTGCAGGATGGCGTGTATGACGCGTTCGCCGCCAAACTGAAGGCAGCGGTCGAGGCAATGAAAGTCGGCAACGGCATGGAAGCCGGCGTTAGCCAGGGCCCACTGATCAACGCCGACGCACTGGCCAAAGTCGAAGAGCACATCGGCGATGCAGTGAAGCGCGGTGCCTCGATCATTACCGGCGGCAAACGCCACGCACTTGGCGGCAATTTCTTCGAGCCAACCATATTGGCCAACGTTCCCGCCGACGCGCTGATCTTCCGTGAAGAAACCTTCGGTCCGGTCGCACCATTGTTCCGCTTCAAGACCGAAGAGGACGCGATCAAACTCGCCAACGACACCGATTTCGGTCTGGCATCGTATTTCTACGCTCGCGACATGGGCCGCATCTTCCGCGTGGCAGAGGCGCTGGAATACGGCATCGTCGGCATCAACGAAGGGATTATTTCCACTGCCGAGGCGCCATTCGGCGGCATGAAGCAATCCGGACTGGGCCGCGAGGGATCCAAATACGGTATCGAGGACTATCTGGAGATCAAGTATCTGGCACTGGGCGGCATCGGGACGTGAACGACATGTGGCGCGAAGAGCGCAAGCACCCGAGAAGAGAGGGTCTGCGGTCCTTCCGCCAGTGCGGTCACGATGTCGACAGATAGGAGCGAGGGATCGCAGCGCGTGTAGCTTGTCCGACCTGGAAGAATATCTGAACAGGAACCTCGGGTACGAGCTTCCTACGCTCCGATACACGCTGTCGAAAATCAAGACACTGCAATACCAGATGGACTTGAATGCATATTTTGAATCATTCGCCGTACACGTCCGTAACCTTTACTACTCTCTGACGAATGAGGATGGGCCTGATCGGCGTGCACGAGATCTCACACGCCAGTTCAAAGCCAACAAAGCAAGCGATACGATAAGCATGTTTGATAAGGTTCATATGCAAATTCTCCATCTGGGAAGAAAGCGGCCGGACAATCCGTCAAAAAGGCCAACGTTGATAATGCACAAAAACTGAACGATTGGATTGAGAAAAATTTCAAGGCGTTTGTCGGTGGCCTCGGGCGGAAATTCAACTGTGACTGGAAAAATGCAGACCCGCCCACTATCAATATTTCAAACGACCGGTTGGTTGACGGGCCAACTCTGCCAAGGGGACCGACAACCACGAATGCTCCGGCCAGCGTCAACACATTCGGGGAAAAGGACGAAACCGACACTTCGAACAGGTGATTTGTTCGATCCATAATGAAAGAGCCTGGCGCAGGCCGGCGTGGCGCTCGGGCCCGATACCGGGGATGGTTGCGGTCTGACTTCCGACAGCCCTCGCCGCAGGAGTCGCGTTGTGTAACAGAACGATGTAACTTGCGCACACCCATGAGGACATAGCCAATGCGGCACGACAACGATCTGACGATACCCGCCTCGATCGGCGCCGCCCTGATGGAGGAAGCCCGCCGGGCCGGGTTGCTGGACGACAAAACGGAGCATGTCAGCTTCCGTGCACCCAAGGCTTTGGTCGAGGCAGCAAAACGGGAAACCGGTCTGCGATCGACCACAGAACTCGGCCTCGCGGCATTGGCGATCCTTGCGCGCCCGGATCCGGTAGCCGCCGCTATGCGACAGACTCGCGGCTCGCTTGGCCCGTCTCACACGCTTGAGTATTGACCTCGAAGCGCTGCTCCCGCGCTGCAAGCCGGAAAAGTGGCGCCGCCAACTGGCCACGCGACCGATCGAGCAACTCGTTGCCGCGGCATCGGTCGCCCATAATGCTCGCGTGGCACTGATGCCGGACACGAATGTCTACATCGGCAACCTGAGCGGCACGCTGCCCACCGCAGTTGAAGTCCTGCTCGACAATGCTTTGCAATGGCATTGTTCGGTCTGCGTCGCCGAGATCACTGCCGGGATTGCGCACTACGATACCGCCGCAAGCAACTGGAGCCGGGTTCGGCGCCAATATAGCATCCTGGTGGGTGCGATCCCGGACACGCGATTGCTGGTACCCGATGCTGACACCTGGAACCTTGCTGGGGTAATTGCCGGCACGCTCGCCCGTACTCAGAACTTCCAACCGCATCAGCGCAAGGTATGCCTGAACGACGCGCTGATTTATCTGACAGCGGCCAAACGAGGGCTGCCTGTCGTGACCGCCAACCGAACGGAGTTCGACATGATCCAGCAAATCGCCCCTGGCGGCTCATTCCTGTATTTTTGAAACGCGAAAGTCAATTTTCGCGTGGCACGATACCAGCCGTCGCTGCGATTACACCCCTCGGGCCTGCGAGGAACAACATGGCCATGAGACGCTCTGGGTTTTTGCTGGGTATCTCGTTTCTCGCGTTCACTACCAACGCGATGGCGCAAACAGAGGCCCAAACGCTGCTCGACGCGCACAACGCGTATCGAGCCAGGCATTGCACGCCGCCGTTGACGTGGTCCACCGAAGTCGCGGCAACCGCTCAGGCCTGGGCCAACCGTTGCGTGTTCGATCACGATTACAATAGCGGTCTTGGCGAGAATTTGGCCTGGGGTACGGAGCTTTCCGCACGCCAGGCGGTTCAACTGTGGTACGAGGAAATCAGCGAATACAACTACGCCTCACCCGGGTTCGGTCCGGCGGGACATTTCACCCAGGTCATCTGGCGCGGCAGCCGACAACTCGGCTGCGGCAAAGCGATCTGCCAGGGCGAAGTCTACTGGGTCTGCCGTTATTCTCCGCCGGGCAACTTTGACGGCGAGTTCCGGCAGAACGTCTTACCAAAATGCCGATGACCCCGGGCGACGGGCGCGCGGTCGTCGCACCCACCGCCGGTTCGAGGTAGTCTCTCCCGGGATCGGAAGGCAAATCCCACACGACACATCTGACGGTCGCGGATGGCACCGGCACCGGGATGATCCCGAACAACTACATGTTCGTGTTCGACCCGCACCCCGGGCGGGCCAATTCGATCGCTCCCGGCAAGCGGATCACGTCATCGATGTCGCCGGTTATCGTGTTGCGTGACGGTAAACCGATCTACGCGCTTGGATTGCCCGGCGGGCTGCGGATCTTTCCCTCCGTCATGCAGGCGCTGAGCAATTTGATCGATCATGAGATGACCGTTCAGGAGGCCGTCGAGGCACCGCGCAGCTGGACCCGGGGCCACGCGTTGGAACTCGAGGCCGGGTTTCCTTCCACCGTATTCCAGGCTCTGGCAGATCGCGGCCATGCGGTCGCAAAGGTCGGCAACGTGGCCGGCGGCATGAGCGCCATTCAATTCGGCGATGACTGCGTCGTGCATGGTGCTGCCTGCTGGCGAGCCGATGGCACCCCGATCGGGGTCGGAGGCGGGCTGGCCCGTGCAGGCGTTCGGTTCAGGCCAGAGGCCACAAGGCATGAAACGGTGACGTTACCGCAGCAGAATTACAACATCACGCCGACCACGATCGGCAAATGACGTATTTTTGCTTTGGGTCGGATTACCCGGGAGTCGTAACCTCGCCTGGCGGGATTAGGCACTGGCCGGTCACGACGAGGCTTGCGGTCCGGCGATAACCGACCTTGCGAGACCAGGCCTGGTAGGCGTCCGGCGTTGAACCTTTGCCTGACCCGTCGCATCGCCTGGCAGGTGCGCTGATCTGAAGCAGATCGGGACTGAGCAGCGAATGGTGGCAAAGTATCGCCGGAAAGCGGAATGCGTTCTTCGGTCGGAGCAGTTCGCCTGAAGTCCGACCAGCCAACTGCTGGGCTTCGATGGCACAACGGGTGGTATCGGAAACCTTGGCAAGAACCGATGGTATTGAGTGGTTATAACGTATGATGGCCGCGCACACTGAATCGCCCGGAGCGGCTGAGACCATAGGACAATTGCGCCGGACGGATGTCCTGATCGCTGCTGTCATTGCCGTTGCATGTGGGCTGGTCTACGGCTGGCTCGCAATTCTGCTGTCACAAAGCCATTACGGGAATGTCGACAATCTCGCATTTGATTTCGACGCTCGGCTCTACCTTTGCACCTATGCAGACTCGCCCATGGCGATGGGGGGGATCAAGCATCCGTTGATCGTCCTGCTGCGGCCGGCGGTGCAGGCACTGATTTATCTCGGTCTCCCGCCGCGCGCGGCGGCGGGATTATGGATGGCGGCGATTGGCGGGGCCGGAGTCGGCTTGTGGTACCTGTTGCTTCGCGCGATCTCGGTCGCGCACGTGATCGCGATCCCGTTTACGTTGCTGTTTGCGGTTTCCGCCACGCAATTGTTCGTTTCGATGATCCCAGAAGCTTACGGGCCGGCGGGCATGGCTCTGGTTGGGCTTTGGCTGCTGACGGCACTGCGTCTGAACGCGCCCACAGCCGGCGGCATCTGGCGTTATGTCGTGGCGTTCGCGACGTTCGGCATAACCATCACCAATGTGGCGCAGTCGTTCATTGCGGAATTTCTGGTCTGGTACCGGAATGACACGCTGATCGGCGCAATCCGCCGGACAGCGGTTTTCGGCATTCGTTTCGCGGGGCTGCTCGCGCTGCTGTTGCTCGTTGTTTGGCATTCCGTCGTGTGGCAGGTGGTAAGCAATCCGGTTCATTTTGTGAAGTCCGCCTGGTGGCTGCAGACGTTCGGGGAAAAGGCCGGATTGAAACCCATCCTGATGACGTTCGTCGAATATGTGACCGTGGCACCGGATTATGTCTGGGTACCCATCGTCGATGGCTGGGACATGCGGGATTTTCGGGCGCCGCTGTATTCTCCGATTGGATTTGCCGCGGTTGCCGGCTGGTTGCTGTTGCTCGCGTCCGGCATAGTCTGCGGTCTGCGCGATCGCGGCATGCGGTGGCTGACCATTGGACTGCTCGTGGCCTTCGTGTTCAATGTTCTGTTGCACACCAGATTTCAGTACCGGCTGAGTTTGTTCATTTATACCTCGCACGTGCTCATTCTGGTGTTTGCGCTGGCAGCCGGTGTCGCCCGGGTTGCCTCCCGCCGGACCGGTACCGCGACCGCGATGGGACTGGCGATACTGTTGCTGTTCATGTTGGTCGGGACGAACAATCTGCCTGTCGCCGCAGCCTTCGCGCATGACTTCCGGTCTCCCGTCATTCCGGCACCGCAGGATTGTGCCGGTTATGCGTCGGGCAGCACGGATGGACAGCAATGAGTACCAGCCGGAAGTTCGCGACGCTTACCGAAGAGATAACGCGGCGATTTATCCGGATGCCATTTCTGCTTTATGGAACCCTGTTGTTTTCAGTTGGAATCGTGGTTTATCTGTTCGGCGTCGTGCTGGTCATTCCGCGCCGTTTGTTCGGACTGAATGACCTGCTGATGCCGATCAATGAATGGATTGTTTGGTACAGCGGCGTGCCGACCTTCTTCGGTGCAGCCATGGCACTGTTCGACGTCCTGGTGCTACTCAGGTTCAAACGGCAGTCCGGCGGCCTGCGCATCGACCCGGTGCGGGACCAGCATGTGACGGTGGCGCTGACGGCTTATGACGATGAACTCAGCATAGCCGATGCCGTGCGGGATTTCGTGGCCCACCCGCTGGTCCGCCGTGTGCTGGTCGTTAGCAACAACAGTCGCGATGCGACAATTGAACGCGCGCATGCCGCAGGTGCGGTCACACTCAATGAATTAAACCCGGGATATGGACGTTGCGTTTTTCGGTGCCTGACGGAGGCGGCGCGGTTTGAGGATACCGAGCTTGTTGTGCTCTGTGAGGGCGACGGAACCTTTAGTGCGGCCGATATCGACAAGCTGCTCGGTTATGTCGCACATGCCGACATCGTCAATGGCACCCGTACCGTCGAACGCATGCGAGCGAACAAGACCCAGCTCAGCACCTTTATGTATTACGGCAATATTTATGTCGGCAAACTACTTGAAGAAAAACACCTGGGGTTTACCACGATCACCGACGTTGGCACGACCTATAAACTTATCCGCCGGTCGGTGATACCGCGCCTGCTCGCCGCGGTTGACCCGGCCGTGAACCTTGAGTTCAACGCCCATTTGCTCGATATCGCAATGCAGCTGCGACTCACCATCATTGAATGCCCGATCACCTTTCATCCGCGCGTGGGCGAGAGCAAAGGCGGCAACACCAACAATCTTCGGGCTTTGAAGGTCGGATTGCGTATGGTCATGGGAATCGTATTTGGCTGGCGCATTTTGCGCAGCCCGGAACGGGCCGGCGAAGTCGAGCATTCGGAGCTTGCTGCCGGCAAATCGAGCCACGAAATAGCGACTGTAGAGCTGATCCGCGGCCCCCATCCATGAGCACGCACTTCGAAACCCTTGGCAATGCCAGCGTCATCGTTTTTGAGAATGCGAGGCCGGTTCTGGCGACCGATCCCTGGCTGACCGGGACATGCTATTTCGGTAGTTGGGCACTGGATCACCCGCTTTCGCAGCAGCAAATTCAGAGTTTTGTCGAGGCCGAATGGATCTGGATTTCGCACGGCCATCCCGACCATCTGCATGATGCGTCCCTGAGCATGTTTCCGTCGGGCAAGAAGTTTCTGCTGCCGGACCATTATGACGATGATATAGCATTAAATCTTCGGGATCGCGGCTTCGATGTGACGATTCTCCCGTATCGCACCTGGTATGAGCTGACGCCTGATATCCGCGTGATGTGTATCGACAACATCAATCAGGATGCAATTCTGATCATCGAGGCTGACGGCTCGCTGATCGTTGATCTGAATGATTCGCCGCTTTGTGGAGAATTCCACTTCCTGCGCCGTCTGATCCGCCGTTACCCACGCAAGAAAACGTGGTTGCTGGCGCTTTGCTCGGTTGATGCGGATATGTTCAATTTCGTTGACGACGCCGGCCAGTCGCTCGTCGGACCACCGGAAGAACGCAAGCCAGGGGCCGTATGGACGGTTGCGCGCACTGCGGCGCAATTGGGCGTTGGCAACTTCTGTTGCTCTTCGTCACAGCATATCTACGTGCGAGCAGATTCGGTATGGGCCAACCCCTATCGCATCGGATGGTCCGATATGCGACGATACTGGTCGCGTCCCGAAGTCCACCTCATCGAGCCGTTTGTCACCGTTGATCTCACCAGCGGCGAATTTGTCCGCAACCATCCGGCGCAGGTCTCCGATACAAGTCAGATCACCGCCGCAACGGGCGATGACAATTGGGCGTCCTGCCTGACGACGGCGGAATGGGATCGCGTCGTTGCGTTCGTGCAAAAGTTCCAGCTGATCAAATGGCATATCGACTTCGTGGAATTTCAGGTTGGTGGCGAGACACGGCGCATCCCAATCAGCCGCCGTGGTCATGCGGCGAATGCCAGGGGTATCGTGTTTCACGTTCCTAAAGAATCCCTGATGACCACAGTAGAATATGGTTATCTAGATGATTTGCTGATCGGCAATTTCATGAGGGTCCGGCTGGTGAACACCAAACTATACCCGCGATTTACGCCATTGGTGGCGAAGGTCGGCGGCAATGCTAAAGTTTATACCACTGGTCAATATTATCGCTTTCTGTGGCGTTATTTCCGGCGCAATCCGATCGGCATGATCGCTTACCGGTCACAGATCGAATGGGAGCAGAGCGTGTTACCGTGGTTCCGGACACTATCGGAACGTCTCGGCGTCAAGCGTCCGTTGAAGTATTTGTACCGGAGGTGGTTGGGCGACCCCGTTGGCACCGGAAAACCCGTATGACGCAACCGGCGGTCACCCCACCGTAGCCGGCTCGTCCTGATTGACGGTTGGCCGGACTGCCAGCAGCGCATCACGCACATCACGCCAACTTACGCATCGGCCGCCGATTTCCGTGGTGAAGAAGTCATAGAACTCCTCCAGCCACGCGAGGAAATGCATGAGGTCCGCCGCGGTTCTGACATAAGGCGTGCTGCCAGGCTCCAGCGACGGGCTGTGATAGGTCAGCACGAAGACACGATGCCGATCCGCAATCATTTGCCGAACCAGACGCTTTGCCTCGTCGATGTCGATGCCTTCCGGGGTCAATCGGATGCGCTCGATCAGGCCCAGGCGGGCCACTGCTGCCGTAAGACCGGCCCATTCGCTGACCGGGTTGAATAATCCGACGGACATCGAAGGTCCGAGCCGTGCTGCCCGCCCAACCAACGCCACCGAAATCGGCATTTCCAGAACGGTCTGGTCCCGATCGATCCAAAACGGCTCAGCACCGAAAGCGCGGAAATCAGGGCCACTTTGCGGCCCATAATTCCAGTACGGCATGATGCTGGAATCGACCAAATACCCCAGATGGCGCAGGATCGCCCCGGTGTTTGGACCAAACCCGCAACGGCCTGCCCGGTAGATCCGAGGCCGTATGCCAAACGCCTCCTCCAACATGTTGGTCAATGCCAGCAGTTTGTCGTATTCCACGACCATAGGCAGATTGCCGGGGTAACTGTTGCGCTTCGATATCACCTCAACAAACGGCGGCGTAACCCAAGGGTGCAACTGGGCGCCAATTTCGCACACGCCCGCTTCCAACAGTTCCCGCAATGGTTCACGCCCGGCGTCCTGGGAGGCCACGGGAAAGTCGACCAAATAGGTTGGGATTACTCCGTAGCGCTCGAACACGCGATGCGCTTTGTGCTGCGATCGCATCGACGTGACCCGCGAGGCAGTGCGAATGAACGGCCCGCTCCAATCGAAATTCTCTTCCGCGTCGACCGTTGTCACCAGCATCGGTGTCGGCAAGGCGCGCACGGCCGTAGGCAGATACATCACGGCGGCCGGCTCAGGACCAGATCTCTCATTGGCATTCCAAAATGGAATTTCCGCCACGGGAATACGGCGTTCGGCAAACTCACTCTCCTGCGTATCCTCGAGCGTCACCTGCATCGTGCGCATGCGTTGCCTGCGCCTTTCCTGCGCGTGCTTCAGGTTCAGCGCCGGAGCGAACAGCGTTCCGGCGGTCATGAAAATGCCGTTGGTGACCCCAGGCTCATCACGAAAAATCTGCCGCAACAACGATCGCGCAGGTTTGCTATCGCACTCAAGGAGGGCGAGCCGCCGGAACTCGGCGCGGATCTGCTGCCGCTTGCGCTCCGCCATTTTCGCCGGCAACCCGAGGCGCCGTTCCAGATCATCGACATTGGACAGCGAGGCGCGCATCAGCCACTCGGGGTTTGCCGACAGACCGATACCCTGGGTGTAATGCAGCAGAATGTGCGGACAGGTGACGATCCGCGTGCCGGCCGCGGACACACGTAACCATAGGTTATAGTCTTCGACCAGTTGACGTTCCTCAACAAAGCCACCCACCGCGTCAAAAATGCTCCGTCGCAGTAGCACCGAGGAGTTGCTGATCCAGTTGCGTTCCCACAGATCCTCGAAGGTCAGTTCGTCCGGTGGCCGCTCGGTCCGATGATCCAGACGGCAATGCGAAAGGCCGATGTCCTCGCCCACCATGTGGGCGAGCTGAATTTCATTCTTACGTGGAAACCACCAGTCGTCGGCATCCAGCATGGCCAGCCAGTCGCCTTGCGCGAGGCTGGCGGCAAGATTGCGGGCGCTGGCGGGTCCGCCGTTCGGTTTGCCGATCACCCGAACCAGTGAACCGAAACCGGCGGCGACCTTGACCGTGTCGTCGGTCGAGCCATCATCCACCACGATGATTTCGAGCACCGGCCGCGTCTGGGCCAGTGCGCTGGTGATCGCGCGCGCGATCCGTTGACCCGCGTTGTAGGCGGGAATGATGACGCTAACCGATGACGGCATGATAAAGCCTCTCCGGTGTAGCGGGCTTGCGAGGCAGCCGCGCGCGGCGGGCCGGGATCGGAGGTGTGACTGTCATCGTGCACCTCGTAAGGTGCGACGCAGGCAAATGATCGCCCGCGATCGCGCCTGGCTCGCGGAGACGACTCGCTCGATGGCGACCTCCCTTCGCCAGCGACGCCGAAACATGGCCTGGTACCATCCAGTTCCCCAGAATTTCAACAGCCACGTGCATCCGATTCGCTTCATCGCTTGCGTGTTGTATGTCACCGAATTCTTCAAAAAGGTCACGTATAATCACCAGGCGCAATAAAGTCGCAGGATTTCCCCGTGAATTGTCCACCAGGCCGACAGACCATGGACGGCGCCCGAGCGTGTTGCCGGCCTGTTGCCGTCAACCCAGAGGTTCACAGCTTGCATTGCGCGATCATCACCCGGTACACCGGAAACGCCCAGACGTGCGAATGGACAGACTAAACGTGATCGCAGATTCCGAAGCTTCAACAGAATGAGTTTGCGGCAGACGATCGTAACAGCCGTCGGCTGGTCGGTCGCCATCAGGCTGTTCGTGCAAATCATCACCTGGGCCATGACCTTGGTGGTCATCCGCATTCTTTCCCCTGACGACTACGGCCTGATGGCGGTTGCGCAGATCTTTGTGAATTTCATGCTCGGCTTTGGCTCTCTGGGCTTCGGCGATGCATTGGTCCAGCAGAGAGAAACTCCCACCATCGTGGTGGCGCGGCTGTTCGGTGTGCTACTGCTGGCCGGGGCAACTCTGGGCACGTTGATGGCCCTGGCAGCGTGGGCAATTGGGGCGTGGTACGATGACCCACGGCTCGTACCGCTCATTCAGGTCTCCAGTCTCGGGTTTCTGTTCACCGCGCTGACCGCGCTGCCACGCGCCTTTCTGACCAAGCACCTGCGCATCAGGCCGATGTTTATCATGGAGTTGGCCTCCGGGCTGGTGGGAGCGGTCACGGTCATCGTGCTGGCGTTTGCCGGATATGGGGTATGGTCCCTGATGTTGGGATGGCTGGCCACCAACCTGGCGAAGCTGCTCGGCTTCGTCGCGCTGGCATCCGAGTATTACGTCTGGCCGCGGCTGGGCTTCGCTGGCATCGGACCGCTGTTCTCATTCGGCATTTACCGCACCTTCGAATACATCGTCTGGATGGTCTTCGCCTCGGCGGACATTCTGATCATCAGCCGCTGGCTTGGCCCGGTACAGGTAGGCGTCTATGTGGTGGCGTCAAATTTCGCGGCCATGCCGTTGAACAAGATCGCCCCAATTGTTAACGCGACGGCGTTCCCGGCGTTCGTCCTGGTACAGGAGCGTCCCTCCGAGGCACGCTTCTACGCTCTGAAAGCCGTGCGAATGATGGCAGCCATCGCAGTGCCGCTGTTCTTCGGCCTCTCGGTCACGGCGCCCGAGGTAGTCGATCTGGTGTTTGGACCCAACTGGGTCGCTGCCAGGCCAGTACTGGGTGTGCTCGCGCTGGCCGTGACGTTCCGGGCGATTTTGCTGGTTGTGCCGAACTTTCTGCAAGGGATCGGCGATTCGCGAGCCAGTTTCTGGTGCACCTGTGTCGGCGCGGTGATCTTCCCACCCGCCTTCGTAATCGGCTGCCATTGGGGCATCGTCGGCGTGGCATGGGCCTGGTTGCTTGGCTACCCGATCATGTATGCGGCGAGCGCGATGATCGCATCCCGCCGTGGCGGCCTCGACACCAGGCGGCTGCTGTTGGCGCCGGTACAACCGATCGCAGCGGGGGTCCTCATGATGGTTGCGGTCGCCGCGGTTCGCCTGGTACTGCCGCAGACCTTGCCGGAACTGGTTGTTTTCGCAGCATTGGTGGCAGTCGGAGCAGCGACCTACGGCGGCGTTCTGGTCATACTGTTCCGTGGCCTCGCCATGGAGGTGCTGCAAATCTTTCGCCGTGCCCCCTCGCCTGCCGGCTGACGTGGGCCGGTGGCTTATTCGGCGTGTTCCAGCATATCCCGGAAGAACGTAATCGTTTGTTTCAGGCCAGTATCGAGATCGACGGTCGGTTTCCAGCCAAGCACTGCACTCGCCAGCGTAATGTCCGGACAGCGTTGCAGCGGATCATCCACCGGCAGAGGACGGTGCACGATCCGCGAGCGAGAGCCGGTCAGACCGATCACACGCTCCGCCAGTTCGCGGATCGGGATTTCATGCGGGTTGCCGATATTGATCGGGCCGGTAACCTCCGGACCGGTGGCCATCATCCGGACGAAGCCCTCGATCAGGTCGTCGACGTAACAGAAGGCCCGCGTTTGGCTACCGTGCCCGTAGAGCGTAATGTCGTTGCCCTGCAGTGCCTGGACAATGAAATTGGACACCACACGCCCGTCATTAGGATGCATCCGAGGTCCATAGGTGTTGAAGATCCGCATCACCTTGATCGCCGTCTTGTGCTGCCGGTAATAGTCGAAGAATAAGGTCTCGGCGCAGCGCTTGCCCTCGTCGTAACAGGCGCGCGGGCCAAGCGGGTTGACGTTGCCGCGGTAGTCCTCGGTCTGCGGGTGAATGGTCGGGTCGCCGTAGACCTCACTGGTCGAGGCCTGCAGGATTTTGGCGCCCACTCGTTTCGCCAGGCCCAGCATGTTGATGGCGCCGATGACGGAGGTCTTGGTGGTCTGCACGGGATCGAACTGGTAGTGCACCGGGGAAGCGGGACAGGCGAGATTGAAGATTTCATCGACCTCGACATAGAGCGGAAATGTGATGTCGTGGCGCATCACCTCGAAATGCGGGTGGTTGTGCAAGGAGAGAATGTTGTCCTTGCGGCCGGTGAAGTAATTGTCGACACACAGGACGTCGTGACCGTCGCGCAGCAGCCGCTCGCACAAATGCGAACCGAGGAAGCCGGCCCC
>Ga0187859_10000903_pt1 | contig 19359 bp, 10 predicted proteins | sample June2016WEW_10_1_2_FD_133019 | JGI IMG/M metagenome (GOLD analysis project Ga0187859, IMG submission 133019) | Peatland microbial communities from SPRUCE experiment site at the Marcell Experimental Forest, Minnesota, USA - June2016WEW_10_10 | ecosystem: Environmental > Terrestrial > Soil >...
GATTACGATCTCGACGGAAAACAAGATCTGTTTGTCACCAACGACGGTTATTACAACTTTCTGTTTCACAATCTGGGCGGGGGAAAATTTGAGGAAGCCGCTTTTCAAACCGGTGTGGCGCTCGTAGACATCGGCGACTTCATCAGCGGCATGGGTCTGGACTTTCGCGATTTCGACAACGACGGTTATCCGGACATAGCTTTTGTCGCGCTGAATAACGAAACGTTTCCGCTCTATGAAAATACAGGGAAGGGAAGTTTCGTCGAAATCACAGCGAAGAGCGGAATGACCAAGGCGAGTCGGCCCATGTCCGGGTTCGGGGCGGGACTTTACGATTTTGATAACGATGGCTGGAAGGATTTATTTGTCACGCGCGGCCACGTCGATGCTCTCCCGGCACAGCATGAGGAGATTGAGCAATACAACACCGTGTTCCGCAATCCAGGTTTTTCGAATGCCGTCGCGGTGGGGCCATGGGTGCCGCTCACGGAGGAAGCTGGCCTCGACGCGTTTCCTTCGGCGCGGCATCGCGGTGTCGCGTTTGGCGATCTCGATGGCGATGGCCGCATCGATGTGGTCACGACAGCGTTGGGCAGGGATGCCGAGATCTGGATGAACCGCAGTCCGAACTCCGGCCACTGGCTTGATGTCGCGCTGGAAGGCACGCGCAGCAATCGCGACGGTATTGGAGCGCTGGTAAAAGTCGTCACCAAAAGCGGAACGCAATATAACCACATGACCACGAGCGTGGGCTACGCTTCGTCAAGCGATGGGCCTGTACACTTCGGCCTCGGGCCGGACGCAATTGTGGATACGATCGAGATCCACTGGCCTTCGGGGACAGTGCAGCATCTTGACCACGTCACGACAGATCGCGTACTCAATGTGAAGGAGCCGCGCTGACGGCGGCAGCGTCGGTGCTCAAAGTGGGATCGCCTTCGAGTTGGCGATCTTGCTTTTGTGGATTGGCCAGTAGATCGTCAACAATCTGCCGCTCGCGCAACCCATCCTCTGGCCGGTGTAGACGATAATAAATAGCCGCCAGTTGAACGTGCGCCTTGAGCAGGTTCGGAGCGTCGCGAATTATCGCTTCGAAATCTGCGGCCGCGTGTGCGTCATCGCCAGCCGCCATCACCGTCACTGCCATTTGATACCGCGCCATCAGCGAATGCGGATTGATCTGCAATGCTCGCGCGAGATAAACCTTCGCGTCTTCTAAATTTCCTTCCGCACGCAAAACCGTTCCCAGGCGCAAACTCGCGTCAAAGTCATTGGCATCGAGTTCGATTGCCTTGCGATAAGCCTCCTTTGCCCCGTATTCATCGCCGGTGCGCAGCTTTGCTATGCCGCTCAATGTGTAAGCGCCAGGCATGGTCGGATCCATGCGCAGTCCGCGGTCTAGGCTATCGCGTGCCTCGGGATACTTCCCCAGTTTCAATTGCGCCATTCCGGCGAGCATCCATGCATTGGCATCATTGCGGGCGGTCGCGACCCGTTGCATAAGTTTCAAACCTTCTTGCAGATTCTCTGCATGAATGAGGGCTTCTCCGAGAACAAATGCTATGTCGAGATTTTGCGGATGACTTTTTTCGAAAGGCCCGAGCAATTGGATCGCTTCATCGTAGGAGCCCCTAAGAACGAGACAGTTCCCGAGCAACACGGTGATTTGAGGATTACCCGGCTGTTGCTTCAGTGCCAGGCGATAGTTATCGGCAGCTTCATCGAGGCGTCCCAATTGGAGGAGGGCGGACGCCATGTTGGTGCGAGCGACGACCAAGCCTGGGTCCAGTTTCAACACTTGCTGATAATCGCCGATGGCGGTGGCGAGGTCGCCCCGTTTTTGCGCTGCCAATGCTTGGTCAAACAATATTTTTGATTTTGTATCTTGTCCCCAGCAGAGCGAGGCGAGAAGAAGCAATGCAAACGCGGAGCGCATCGCGACTAGCATACTGGATGGCCAATTACAAAAAAAAGCGGCGAGCCGAAACTCGCCGCCAGCTTATTTTCTCAACCGGTCAGAAATAAAGCTTTAGAGCAAGCTGTAGTATGCGGGGGGAGTTAGCTTGGCCCGTAATCTCCCCAAAGGCACCGCCATCTACAGTTGTGTTAGGAGCACCGAACTGCACGTGGTTAAAAGTATTAAAAGTCTCCGCCCGAAATTGTAGGTTGGCGCCCTCCCGAAATTGCAAAGGGAACTCTTTGAAAATTGACATCGAAAAGTTATTCGTTCCCGGCGCTCGTATATTCGGCAACACCCGGGGAGCGGTTCCCAAGGCATACGGCGCCGGTTTGGTTGCCTCCGTCGCGCACGCGCCGCAGGAGAAGAACGACGTGCCTCCACTACTCGGGCTCCAATTGCTAGCCCTCTCTAGTGGCGCGTTCAAGTCCGGACGTTGATTCCCAAAAGTAGGAACAGAAGTTCCACCGTTCAAATACAGAATGAGCGGAAGTCCAGTATCCCAGCGGTAAATGCCATTCAACTGCCAATTACCGAAGGCCGCGTCGACCCACGGGTTGATTCCTCCGCCAAAATGTTTGCCCCGACCGAAGGGCAAGGCATAGACCGCGGAAAACTGCGCAATCTGCGAAATGTCGTACTGCGAGAGCGTCCGTTCACAGGCAATGCAGTTGGGGTCCTGGATCTGCGCTAGACCCGATGCCCCACCAGATCCGCCAGTAATATATTCGCTGTTCCCGGCGATGGAGGCATTGTCGATACTCTTCTGGTTGGTGTAAGTGGCCAGGAACTGGAGGCCCTGGGAGAAGCGCTTCTCGACCCGCAAGCTGAACCCGTTATAAATCGAGTTGGCGATCGGTGGATCGACGTTTTGCAACAGATTGCCCCCCCATGTGGTTGTCCCATACTGAGGAAAGGGAAGATAGGCGTTATAGGCCGGCCACTGACCGCCCCAGAAACCGTTGCTGTATGGAGCTGAATTCGCTTCAACTCCCGCTTGGACCGCGGCGGGGATGGCCGCGCCGCCGTTCAACGCACTCGAATTGGTGACGAATTCGGCAGCAATATTATCGGGCAGGTGGTTGAGGGAAAAGTTGTCGCCGCCCATGTACAACCTGCTGCCTTTCTTGCCGATGTATTCGGCATCGACCAAGACATTCCAGCCGACCTCCCGTTCGATGCCGACGCTCCAGGATTGTTCTCGTGGCAGCACGCTATACGCAGCCGATCTTACCGGCACCGCCGAACCGGCTGAGAGTTCGCCGATACCGAACTTATTGCCCAGGCTGTTGCCGATTACGGTGCCCTCGAAAGCCGTGCTTGCGGGTTGACCCAAAACATCGACCGAGGCTGGATAAGCTTGAGGAAGGCCGCTAGGTTGAACGAACGCATAAGGGGAATTCTGGTCGTCATAGCCGGCGAAGCCGAATCCGCCGCTGCCGATACCGGCAGCGCCGCCTTTCGACGGATCATAGTAAATGCCGTAACCACCACGCAAGACAGTAAGGTTGTCGATACGGAACGCCAGCCCAATGCGCGGCCCAACCGCGTCCCAGTAAGTGTCAAACGGTGTTCGGGGATTGCCGTCCAGGCCGGCATACTCGAACGATCCCTTCAGGCCCGGCACGACGGAAGCGGCGTTGGGATCAAAGTAACTCATGCGGTTATGGCGTTCCGTGCGGGGCATGTCGACGTCGTAGCGCAAGCCCAGGTTGAGCGTTAATCGTTTGTTCACGTGCCAGTTGTCCTGGACAAAGCCGGCATACTGGAAATTCTGCGTGGCTGGCGAGGCAGGAATCGAGTAGGCATCCCAGCCGGTGGCATACCCGATGAGGAAGCTGGCCATCGAATCGCCGCCATTGTTGAACTGCTGGTCGGTAGCATTCTGGTTAAACTCCCACCGGCCGCCGGGAAGTTCCCACTGCGTAAAATTGATCCGGTGGCGTCGAATCTCCCCACCGAACTTCAGATCGTGGCCACCAATGGAATGCGAAACCGAAGCCACCAACTGGCCAACATCCTGGGCGTAGAGCAAAGATGACCAGGGTTGTCCGCCATAGGTTGCGTTGCTGTTGCCCGATGCGTAACTATCAAGCGCCAGGGCGGGTGGCGATGCCACGCCGGAAGCTGTCCCCAAATCCGCCGCCATGCCAATGGACGTGGGATCCCAACTCGTATCAGGACCGGCCGTTTTCGCATAGGTATAGATGTAACCCAAGCTAGCCGTAAAGAGCGTCTTAGGACTGAAGATGTGATCGTAGCTGAGAGCTCCAGACCATCCGAAGGACGTATTGGGTCCCTGGGTATTGGTGTCGAAGTCGGTGCCAAACAAGTTCGCCGCTTCCTCATTCCCCCAGTTGTGCGACACTCTGAAATTGACCTGATCGTTTTGCGTGAGGCGATAGTCCAATTTGACATCGATCCCATTGCCATTGCTGGTGTTGCCTGCGTTGCCGAGATAATTGCTTTGCCGCAGGTTGTAATTTGCCGCGCCCGGCAAAATGTTGGGATTCGGGATGAGGTTCTTCGCAAATATGGCTTGCACAACCGGGCTAAACAGATTGCCCACCACGCCGGGAGTGATCCAAGGGGCATTGGCATTGCCCGCGCTCGCGTAGGTGGCGAGATTATTGTAGGGAACGAAATTGTCGTGATAGGGATTCCCCCCCTGACTCTTGACCGGATCGATGCTGTACGGGTCGTAGATCTGACCGGATTGCAGGAGCGCGCCATTCGGGTCGACGCACTCACCTGTCAATGAACCCGACGTAGCAAAGCTTCCGCTGCCAGCTGAATCGCTGGCCGTGGTGCAGATTTCCCCAAGGTTGCCCTGGCGTTCGAGCAGTGTAGGGACGGCGAGCGCTTTCGTAGTTGGGGTGATGGTGCGACTTCCCTCGTAATCGAAGAAAAAGAAAAGCCTGTCTTTCACAATCGGCCCGCCAATCGTGCCTCCGAAGTCGTTCCAGTGGTATGGCGGATTGGGGATGCCTTGTTCGTTATTAAAGTAGTTATTGGCGTTCAGGTCGGTCTCGCGCCAGAATTCGTAAAGACTGCCATGAAATTTGTTCGTTCCAGAGCGTGTGACCAGGTTGATTACGGTTGCACCACTGAATCCGAACTCGGCGCTGAAGTTCGTCTGTTGGATTTTGAACTCCTGAACGGCGTCGACGCTGGGACTATAGAGCGGGTCCACAAAGCCGGAGTTCTGGTCGTAATTCGTAGTGCTCACCCCGTCGACCACGATGTCGGCCTGGGCGTTCCGGGAACCCTCGGAGACGAAATTGTTCATTGACGAATTAACGATTGTCTGGGCAGGGCCGTAGGTAGTGCCGGTCGGCTGCGAGACGCCTGGGGCGAGATAGGCCAGATCGCCGACGCTGCGTCCAATCAGGGGCAAATCGTTGACGAATTTTCTGTCAATCGTCTGTCCGGTGGAGGCGTCTTCTGACTGCACTTGCGCCGCGCCGCTCTGCGATACCTCGACGGTCTCGGACGTTTTGCCCACCTTGAGCGTAACGTCTTGCGCCATGTCGCCGTTCACGTTCAAAGTGATACTGTCGATCTGCTCCGCCGAGAACCCTACAGCTTGAACTTTTAAAGAATAGACACTAGGTTGTAGCGATCGAAAGAAGTAGCGGCCGGCGCTGTCGCTGGTGGTCTGATATTTGAAATTCTTAGTTACATCGGTCAAGGTGAGAGACGCCTTGGCGACGACTGCGCCCGATGGATCCTGAACGACGCCACTAATTGTTCCGCTGTAGAGTTGTGCCCATGCTGGACTCGCGGCCATAACCACGATAACTACGGTGAGCAATAACATCGAAGCTGCACGGCTAGTTTGCCTCATGGCAAATCTCCTCCTTGCAATAGTCCCGCAGTGGTAAGACCCCACACGAGCCGCCCACCTAACTCCACAAAAACCTTGGCTAAAATTGCGCCGACGAAACTTCGTCGGTCGCTAATAGCCTCAGGCATGGCTGCACACTTTGCAGCCATCGAACCTTGAGGACAGCGAGTCTGCAACAGTTCGATTCGGGTTGTCAAGCTAAAATAACGTTTTTGTATTAGATTTCTGAAGGTCTCCCCGAAATTTGGCTTTTTCGCCGTCGGTGAGGTCTTTTTCCGAACTCTCTTTTGGGCGATGATGATCTCGTCTGTGGGACGGAGCGGAAACGCGTAGGTCGCGCCAGTTCACATGAGTTACCCCTTTAAAGCATGCGGTCCACGGCTCTCCGTGTTTTCATAGGTTGCAATCTCTAAGAAGATGATTCGCAAAAAAGAGTAACTCGGCGGAATAAGTTAATTAGCTGCTGATAACCACCAACTTATGAGAATCCAACACGCATGCGGTCGCGGTTGAGGTGCTGTGCTAAGCTAGCGTCGATCTTCGATACTGCGGGACGAGGACTTATGGCGGACTATCAGGAGCGACGTACGAATCGCCATCGTGTTGAGCAAATTATCTGCGGCAATTGTCATGATGCAGTATTTCGATCGGGCCGTGCCAGGCGCTAGCAACGGGCGTTCTTTCGGCGATGATGTCGTGACGTTCGGTGGCTACGGGGTGGTTTTCGTTACGCTCAAACCTTAACCGTAAAGAGACTTCCTTGTTGAACCCAACGCAACGGTTCGGCGATGAATGTGCTGCGGGCCGTCAAGAAAATCGTTTTTGTTCTTGACAAACAAGTATTCCTGCATGAGACTTCCGATTTCCCGTCCTGTTCTATTTGGTGGGGAGATCAGGCGCCGAGGGGCTCGCATGAGAAAACTTGTTCGATGTGGCACACTTTGCGTCCTCATCTGCTTGACGCTGCATTTGGCTCTCGGAGACGATCATATCCCCTCTGTCGCGTGGCGGATTCCCATCGGACAACCGCCAGCGAATCCGGGCAGCAGCGAACCGGAACTTACTAACATCGATGATGGTTTCTGGCAGGGAGCTCCTATAGGCGGATTCGGCGCGGGCACTTTCGCGCGTACCTATCGCGGTAACTTCGAGCGCTGGCACGTGAAAGCGGGAGTCCACAAATATCAGAACGTTCCGGCGAACCAATTCGCGGTATTTGTTCAGCCTCAAGGCGGATCTGCGACAGCCGAAGTGCTCTCCACGCAACGGCCCCAAGGAAAGGCTCTCTCCGCCTGGAACTGGTCCTATCGCGCCGGAAGTGGGGAATACGCGGCGCTCTATCCGAAGTCGTGGTTTGCCTACCACTCTGCCGAACTGCCGGTTGCACTGACGCTCGAACAGTTTTCGCCGATTCTGCCCAATAACTACAAAGAAACCAGTTATCCAGTTGCGATCTACAACTGGTACGCGGAGAATCCTTCTGGCCAAACCATGGCGGTGTCGATCCTTTTTTCCTGGACTAACATGATTGGCTGGTTTCGCGACAGCTCCAGGAATTTCGCCAGCGCTTTAAATAATCAGAATAAGAACGTCTATCGTTCGGAACAGCTATCTAACGGAACCATGCAGGGCATTGTCTTCGATCGCGTCCGCAGCGGACCGGTCTCGGAGGAGTGGGATGGCCAGTTCGCAATTGCTGCGCTGGCCTCATCCGGAGTCGACATCACCTATCTGACCGACTTTGATCCGCAAGGATCGGGCGCGAGCGCTTGGAAAGCCTTCGCAGCGACCGGAAAGCTGCCGAATCAATCGATCGACGTGGCCAGTGCTGGCGAGCAGATGGCCGGCGCCATTGCAGTGCGTTTCACGTTAGCGCCGCACGAGAAACGGTCAATCCCGATGGCGCTGTCGTGGGATCTGCCGATTGAACAATTCGGAGGCGGCCGCAAGTGGGTTCGACACTACACCGAATTTTTTGACACTTCCGGCACAAATGCATGGGCGATCGCGCGCACTGCTTTGCAGAGCAGCGAGCAGTGGAGCCGTGCCATCGATGCATGGCAGCGGCCCTACGCGGAAGATGAATCCAAACCCGCCTGGTATCGCGGCGAACTTTTCAACGAGCTTTATACGCTGGCCGATGGTGGCACCGTCTGGGCTCACGAGTGGAGTGATCTTTCAGGTTTCAATCATGTCTCTGCAAAAAGTCCCGACAGCTTTTCCTATCTAGAATGTTTCGACTATCTCTACTACGGCACTTCGGACGTCCGCTTCTATAGTTCGTTTCCGTTGCTTAAGTTCTGGCCAGAGATTGAAAAGCAAGAGATGCGGGAGTACACAGATACGGTCGCCGAAAGTAATCCGCAACGATATCAATGGACATGGAAGCTGCAGCACGAGCACCAACTAGAGACCTTTCCGCGTAAGGTCGCGGGTTCCGTCCCCCATGATCTCGGGTCGCCCAGCGAAGATCCCTTGGTAAATCCCAATCAATACACCTATCAGGACGTTTCCAACTGGCGCGACCTGAACAGCAAATACGTTCTGATGATCTGGCGCGATTACGTGTGGAGCGGCAGCAATGACAAAGAGTTTCTGCGTTATTCATGGAACGCTGTCAAACAGGCCATGCAACATCTGCGGCAGTACGACACCGACGGCGACGGCATGATCAAGAATGGCGGTTTCCCTGATCAGACCTATGACGATTGGGTGGCGCGAGGAGAAAGCGCCTACTGTGGCGGCCTTTATCTGGCTGCGCTACGCGCCACGATCGAGATGGCGCGCGTACTCAGCGACAATGACACGGTCGCCGAATATGACGCGCTTTTCAAGAAAGCGCAGGCGGCTTACATCAAGAATCTTTGGAATGGCACGTATTTCAACTATGACCAAGGCAGCCCGTATCACGACAACAGCATGGCAGAGCAACTCGCCGGTCAGTGGTACGCAGATCTAACTGGCCTCGGAGACCTGGTTCCCGTCGCGATGCGCCGCTCCGCCCTCAAGCACGTCTATGACTACAACGTGATGATGTTTCACCACGGCGAAATGGGTGCCATCAATGGGATGAGTGCGGAGGGGAAGTTACTTCACGATAACAATCAGGTGGAAGAAGTTTGGACGGGGACGACTTTCGCTGTCGCCTCTACGATGCTTTCTCATGGCATGCGCGAGGAAGCGTTCCGCACCGCCAGTGGCGTTTATAACGTGGTGTGGAGAGACCGCGGCTATTTTTTTCGCACGCCTGAAGCCTACGACACGCGCGGCCTTTACCGCGCCAGCATGTACATGCGGCCGACCGCAATCTGGTCGATGGAAATGTATTCGAAGCCACCGGCGGGCACTGAAGTGAGCACAGCCGTTCCCTAGGCCCGACGAGATTGGCGCGCAACCTTCGCGGTCGATTCGCGCACCACGAGCTCCGGTTCAATTGCGATTTCGGGGGGATAGTCGTTTCGGCCGCCGATGCGTTCGAGCAGAGTTTCGGCGGCGACTTGACCCATGCGGGCAAGCGGTTGCCGCACCGTGGTCAACGACGGAGTGTTGAAGGCGGCTCCGGGAATATCATCGAAGCCCATTACCGAAACATCCTGCGGCACGCGCAGTCCGCGTTCCTGCAAGGCGCGAATCGCTCCGATGGCTGAGATATCGTTGTAAGCAAACAAGGCTGTAAACGGTTTGTTGCGCGCCAATAGCTGCTTGGCGAAAGGATATCCCAACTGCGGCGTTGGATCTTCAATATCGATCTGCACCGTCAACTCGGAGTCAATCTTGATGCCCATTTTCTGCGCTACCTCGCAGATTGCTTTCCAGCGATCCTTGGAATCCGAACTCAGCGGATTGCCCTTCATGAAGGCAATGCGCTCGTGGCCCAGGCTGGCTAAGTGGTGCAAGGCGAGGGTCGCAGCTTGCATATGATCCAAGACTATATTCGTAACTCCTTTAACTTTCTTGTGTCCGGCAACCGCCACTGTCGGCAGGGAAGGCGTTTCATAAACAGTAGTATCCACCGTAATAAATCCCTCGACGCCTCTTTGCAGCAACAGTTGAGAATACTGGCTCAGCATATGCTCGTCATGCCGATGAACCACGGTCAGAAAGAAGTAACCCATCTTCCGAAGATAAGCTTCAATGCCGCTGATCACCGTCGAACCATAGGAATCGCCGATCTCTTCGGTGATTACTCCTATGGTGTAGGTGCGCTTGTTGCGCAGGGTCTGCGCGAAAAAATTAGGGCGGTAGTTTAGTTCCTTCGCGGCGGCGAGAATGCGGTTCTTAGTCTCCTGCGGAATCGCATAAGCCGAGGGAGCGTTATTGAGAACAACGGAAACCGTGCCGGGAGTCAGGCCCACATGCTGAGCCACGGCCTTGAGTGTAACGACCGCGGATTTCGGGCCGGGTCTCTTGCTTTTGGCCATGAGTTATTTTAGATAGCAGAGCCTTAGAATATAAGGAGTCGCGTTGCGAATCATCGCAAACCCAAAACGTTCCCTTTGCATCCGCATTAGATTACCATCAATCGACCCGTATCGTTAATGATGCTGTCTGTTCCAGTATGTCCTTCGGAGCGCCTACCTCGGAGCCACACCAGAGGTGCAACGCCTCTGGAAGGTCGGATGCGATTCACAAATCTTCGCTTTGCGATCTTCAAATTGCAGCACTAGAGCGGCGACAGTTCGTCTTCGTTTTCCTCCTTCTTCCCGCGAACAATTTTCTTCTCCAGGAAACGTCGGGCCAAGTCTCTGCCGCCCATGCCGAATGCGATTGCCAAGCCGAGCATCAGGGCTCCGAAGGCGATTCCGAAGGCGACCAGCATGGTCTGTTCCGCCAGGCCCAGTTCTTCGAAGACGATAGACAACACGAAAACAATGATGATGCTGCGGACAGCGAGGCTCAAAACTCGGGGTGAAGGCACATTCGCATTGACCGCAGCCAACAGAGCGGCACGAGAAAAGAAACTGGCCGCCAGCAGTCCGAAAAACATGATGAACATGGCTACGAACAGACGCGGCACGAAAAGAAAAAATCTTGCGACTTGCTCCTGCAGGCCCAGGATCCCGAGTACGCTCACACCCAGCAGAATGAAGCCAATCCAGGCAATCCAGAAGACAAACCGGCTCAACACTTCCGTAGGCGAAGGCAGTGCAGCCTTGGAGAGCAACTGTGAGGCACCCGCGTTTTCTGAAAGCTTGTCGAACTTGACGAGCCTCAGAATACTGCGCAGAACCACTTTAACAACATACGCGATCACCCAGCCCAGAGCCGCGAGGATCAACATCACGATGATACGAGGAAGGAAGTGCGCGAAACCTCTGGCCACCTCTTGCAGCGCCTGACTTAGTTCGCTGACAATCATTTCCCGCATAGTTTGCCTCACTCTCTCGATTTCCACAGCTGCAGCAGATAGGGTTTCAAGCGTTCGAACTCAAGGCACAAGTCTTCGATATTTTTCTCCACGTCGGCCGCGGAAACGTTGCGATTCTCGGTCAGGAACGTGAACATTCTCCCGCGGAAAAGCGGCGCCAAGGCCTGGACGATATGATCCCGGCTGATCACAGATTTCTGATACGAGGCGGCGAACTCGTAAACCGTCCTGACCCACAATTCCGTAGGGTAATGAAAGTCCTGTTCTCCCAGGCGCGAGATCCGCTGGAGCTCGGCAAGAGTGGAAGGGGAAAGAATCGACTGAAAGACGGACTCCAATTCGACGATTCCGGCCAAAAACATCTCGCGCAATCGCTTCCGATTTACTCGCACTGGTTCCAGAAGCACTTCCTGATCGGGGCCGGTGGAAGGCGCTGGTTGGGAACCGGTCCCGACACTCCAGACGGGAAAGTCGGGTTCCAACGCGGAGAACAGAGCACCGGCAGTTTGTCGCAGCGCCGGCACGAGGTCAACCGCATGTCGCTCGATGCGGTCCTTGTCTCCGAGAAAACTCTGGCAGATGCGGTATTTCCCCGTGATCGCAGCCAAGGTGAAGCGGAGTTCGACACCGGCCCCTTCGGTTTCATCATTCCAAACATTTTCTCCAAGGAATTGACTTCCGAGACGGCCGGAGAATCCGAACTCAGGCGAATATGCCTCACGGATTCTTAACCCGTAAAGTGCGCGCACCATCGGGTAAAGCAAATTCGTTATGAGCAGCCCTTCAAACTTATGTCTGCGATAGGTGGGGGTCACCAGATCGAAACCGTCGTCAAAAATGGGACGCAGAAGCTTGGAGAGCCAGTCGGGTTCGATGTTCGCGGACTCCGGCGACAAGACCACACAGGCCTTGGGACGGAGCAGTTCGGCGGCAGCCAGGATAGTCCGAAAGGCAGCCCCGCTCGCTGATCTCGGGCTGCTGGCATACTTCGTGCTTATCGAATGCAAGGTCCGGAGAGCGTGGAGATTGGAGGCAGGGCGCATGTCATCGATAGAGACGCCCGTGACCAGTTCGGGGGTGCCATCCCGCGACCCTCCGTCGGCATTAATAATGACAGCTCGTTCTCGAGGAAACCCGCGCAGGATGCCGCTCTGAATTGTGTGGACGATCGACCCGACAGTTTTGGCGTTATTCTGGGTGGGCAAGCCTATGAGGATGTCTACTTCGCCGACGTTCATCAGTTGGCGAAGAAAATCATCTGTAAGGTAGCTCTCCTCTGCCAATTCGTCTCCGTTCGAAGTAGCACGTCGTCGTGTAAACGCGCCTCACCTAACATCGTTTTGACGATCTACATTTGCTCAGATTCGCCGCAGCCGAAACCAGTAAAACTGATAGGGCCCCATCGTCAGCAGATACGGCTGGTCTCCCACCCGCGGAAATATATTCTTGCCAAACATCTCGATCAGAATATTTCCCTTGTAGCGACGCAGATCGAGTTCAACAACCTGCGCGCTGCTCGAAAGATTGTTGACCACCAGGACCACCTCGTTGTCCAGCCGCCGCACGTAGGCCAGTATTCTGTGGTTGGCTGGGTACAGAAACTCGATCGATCCTCTGCCGAAGACCGCGGTCGATTTTCGGACCGTTATGATACTTTGCATCCAATTAAGGAGCGAATGTTCGCTCGCTTTTTGCCGCAAGACGTTCACGGCCGGATAACCGTATACCGGATCCTCGATTAGGGGCGCATACAGACGCTCCGGGGCCGCGGTAGAAAAGCCGCCATTCCATCCCCCGTTCCACTGCATCGGAGTTCGTACTCCATTGCGGTCGCCTAGATTGATGTTATCGCCCATACCGATTTCATCGCCGTAATAGATGATAGGAGTACCCGGTAACGACATCAGCATCCCGTTCATTAACTCTATGCGCCTGCGGTCGTTGTCCAACAGCGGAGCGAGCCGCCTCCGAATTCCCAGATTCAGTCGCATCGTCTTGCTTCCGGCATACATGTCGTACATGTAGTCGCGTTCCATGTCGGTTACCATCTCCAAGGTCAGTTCGTCATGGTTGCGCAGGAACAGGGACCACTGGCATGAGGGCGGAATTTCCGGGGTTTGCTGCAAGATTTCGGTGATGGGCTTGCGGTCTTCCAATTTCAGCCCCATGAACATCCTGGGCATCAACGGGAAATGAAACGCCATGTGGAATTCATCTCCGTCACCGAAATATGGGCGAAGATCCGCGGGCCACTGATTAGCTTCCGCCAGAAGCATTCTGCCGGGAAAGTGTTCATCGAGTTTTCGCCGCAATTCCTTTAGGACATCATGGGTCTCCGGCAAATTCTCACAATTTGTTCCCTCTCGTTCCACCAGGTACGGGATGGCATCGAGCCTGAAGGCGTCGATCCCCATCTCCAACCAGAATTTCATCACATTCCACATCTGCTCACGAACTGCGGGATTGTCGTAGTTGAGATCAGGTTGGTGGCTAAAAAAACGATGCCAATAGAAGGATTTTGAAATCGGGTCCCACGCCCAGTTGGAGGTTTCTGTATCAAGAAAGATGATGCGGGCGCCTTTGTATCGAGTGTCGGTGTCACTCCAGACATACCAGTCGCGGCGCGGATTGTGCTTTGAACTTCGCGACTCTTGAAACCACGGGTGCTGATCGGAGGTGTGATTCGACACCAATTCGATGATGACCCGGATGCCTCGGTCGTGGGCCGACCCAAGAAACTTCCGGAAATCCTCTAATGTTCCATAGCTGGAATGGACCGCGTTGTAATCGGCGATGTCGTAACCATCATCGCGCAGGGGTGAGGGAAAGAATGGCATGAGCCATATCGCGTTAATCCCCAGTTCCTCGAGATAATCGAGCCTCCCTTCAAGCCCCTGAAAATCACCGATGCCATCCCCGTTGCTGTCGTGGAATGTGCGGACGTGGACCTGATAGACGATCGCGTCCTTATACCAAAGCACGTCCAGGTTAAGTGGCAAACGCTTCCCCCTAGGGTAATTCCAGTGCTTCCCTGCAAAGTAGGGCAAGAGGCAAGTTTATATGAAGTGACAACCGTAGAATCCAACTGTGCGCTAACACCGGATCGGTGATCCTTAGCATTCAACCTGGACCGGTGAGACCACAGGACTCTTTTGCGCATGCAGATTGTCCCGCCCCATAAACGACAATCGCGGGTTTCCCCACAGCCGAGGCTGGTAATACTGGCCTCGCCGGACTGTCCCGCGACTGCTCCCGTTGAGGCCGGGCTACGTCCCGCTGCCCGTCAGCGCGATTTTTTGCACGCTGGTTAGGGCAGAGTCTTTGATTGATAAAGTCCCGGTCCGCGTGCCTGTCTGCGTGGGCGAGAAGGTCACGTCGATGGTACAACTCTTGCCAACCGTAAGTTTGGCTGGGCAATTATTGGTTTCGGCGAAGTCTCCGCTGGCGGTTATGCTGGTGATTTTCAACGGCGTAGCCCCAGGATTGTCCACAGTGATGACTTGCGGGGCACTTGTGGTACCAACCTTTTGTGCCGCGAAAGTCAAACTGCTGGGTGTTATACCAATGACCGGCTCGTTCAGCAGCACGGTTGCGGAGCCTAAGTCGCCTGCCGTCGTTCCGTTGGCCGTCGCCAGATCCAATCCGCCATCGCCATTGAAATCGGCCGCTACGATTCCAGACGGCAATGCGCCGGATGTGAGCGTCACTCCGCCGCCGAAGGTTCCATCGCCGTTTCCGGGAAAAATGGTGACGAACGCGAAGCTGCTGCCTGCGCTCGCGGTGGAAACTGCCATGTCCAGATTGCCGTCGTTGTTGAAGTCGCCAACGACTACTCCGTTCGCGTTGTTCAACGTGTCGTAAGGCACCGCAGTCTGAAATGTCCCATCGCCGTTTCCCAGCAAGACCACGATTCCGCCAAATGCGCTGTTCGTCGCTACCGCTAGGTCGATGATGCCATCACCGCGGAAACTGCCGGCCGCGAGCGACAAGGGCCCGCCTCCTCCCGCCGCGGCATAGTCCACTTTCGGAAGGAACGTGCCCGAGCCGTCGGCCTTGTTTAGCAGAATCGAGACTGTGCCGCCCCGCGAGTCGGCTACGGCGATATCGGGCCAGCCGTCGCCATTGAAATCGCCAACCGTGACACCTTCCGGGAAACTTCCCGTTGGGTACGTGGCGAAGGTCGGAAAAGCACCCGTCCCATTGCCGAGAAGGACAGATACGGTATTTTCTGTGAGATCAGTGGCGACGATATCGAGGTTGCCATCCTTGTTGAAATCGCCCACCGCGATGCCATCGCCGTAGCCGTTGATGGGGTATGTCGTGTAACTGGGGAAGGTCCCGGTACCCGAGTTGAGCAGGACGGAAATGCTGCCGCTGCCGCCGAAATTCATCACGGCGATGTCTGCTTTGTGATCGTTGTTGAAGTCGCCTGCCGCTACCGCGTTTGGACCGATTGGCAGCTCGTAGTTTACGGCTGCATCGAAGGTCCCATTGCCTTTGTTCTTCAGTATGGAAAACTCATAAGGAGCGTCGGCATAGGTGATCGGAACAATCAGGTCCGCCTTGCCGTTCCCTGTAAGATCCGCCGCCGCAATTCCGCTGTAGGCCCCGGTAAGGCTTCCACTACCCACGCTGTAATCGGTGCGAGCGGCGAAATCGGAATTCTCCTTCTGAGATTTGCGTTTTCGACTGCTTTCGTCTCATGGTTCTCACGAATGGAATCAAGGCTTAAACTCAGCGGGCGGATCGTTCCCCGCGAATCCACCCGCCGCTGCTCCAGATGAAATTCAAAAAGGAACGAAGATCATCTGAAAAGGTCCCCAGAGGTGGTTGCTGACGAAATTGCTAATCGCGCCACTGGTAGGATTGATTTCGTACACCACGTCCGAGGTAGTGTCGTAGTCCTGGCAAGAGTAGTAAGTGCAGTAATCGGGAGGTTGTCCGCCATAACGGGCACTGACGTTGTGCCACTCGGGCAGGTAAAGGTTCCCGGAGTTATCGGTCGCCAGAAATCCCACCTCCGCGGGCTGAACCGTGCCTGTGGCAACCAGGCTTAGCGGTCCCGTCCGTGCGGTTGTCTCCGCAAAGACCTGGCCCGAGAAAAGGCTGCTTACCGTAAGGATATTGTTCGGGCCGAACGCCAACCCGATCGGTTCAATTCCCTGGTTTAGGAATTCCGAGGAGTAGTCATACGCAAGAGCACCAGTGCTCGGGTTGTAGCACTGCACACCTTGGGGTGCGTACCAGGAAGCGATGCAGATGTTTCCATAAGCATCCCACGCCATCTGGCCGCCTTGTTCGATCGTGGTTACGATCGGTGGTCCGACGGCTACCGGCGCTTCCTTCAAGAGTTCTTTGGCGGTGTATTCGAAAATCTCGACGATATAGCCGCCCTCCCCGTAGTTGGTGGCCAAAAAAAGATCGCCGCTCGAATCGAACAGCAGGGCTTGCGGCGGGTTGACGCCGACCAGTGCCGACATATTGAAGGTGTTCCAATAACTCCCCTTCGGGCCGAAGGAAGCACCGGACTTGCTGTAACGCAGGATGATCGCCGTAAAAGTAGAGACGAACACGTCCCCCGTAATCGGGCTGGCGGCGAAGCCCACGGTGTAATAGGGACCGGTGGAGGCAAACGTCTTGATCCAATTGCCGCTGCTGTCGTACTTCTCGATGGAGTGACTCTCGGCGCTGCCTACCAGTTCATTGGTCACTGCGTAGGCCGGCAGAGCGAGAATTGCGATGGTCAGGCTCAGAGTTATGGTTAAAGTTCTGCCAAGTGCAAAACACTTATTGTCGTTCGTCTTGTTGTTCGTCTTGTTGTTTGGCGATTTCATTTTGTATCTCCTTATTAGTTCATCGCTAGATTTGGCCTTGTTTCAGTTACGTCGCATTCTGCCAATACCGTTACTTGACTGACCAGCCGCGAGTTGATGGGGGAGTACCATCCACGGGTAAGTCGTCCGGCGAAATCGAACCCTGTTGCAGACGAAGTCTTGCCTGTTCTGCCTGCGCCGGCGCTAGCTTCTGGCCACATAGAGGGCAGTTATCGAAGCCCGCCGCGGCGCCCCCCACCAGCAGGGCCATTCCTCGCCGCTCCACCGTTATCTCAGTCCGAATGGTGCGGCTCGCGCCGCGACCGGATGTTTCAAATCGGAAGAAGCTTGCCCGTCGCGTCAGCCATTGGTAGAGTCTCTTCGTACGTTCTCCCTGTACTGGCCGCGGATGTTGCGGCAATCGCACAAAAAAGGCCAGTGACGCCTTCTGACAGGTTTTGACAAGTTCTGAATTACCGCGAAGTCAATGAAAACCGAAGGGATGTTTCAGTTCGGAGAGTTTCAGATCGATGTCCTCGCACGCACCTTGCGGCGGGAAGAGGAGATCGTCACGCTCAACCGCCGGGCGTTTGATGTCCTCTTGTACCTGGTGCAACACCCGGGAAGGCTTCTAACCCGCGACGAACTGTTGAAGAATGTCTGGCCCGAGACCTTCGTTGACGAGAACAGTCTGGCGCAAAGCATCTCCGCGCTGCGGCGGGCGCTGGAGGAGAAACCCGGCGACAACGGCTATATCGTCACTCTGCCGGGGCGAGGGTATCAGTTTGTCGCGCCCGTCCAGATGGTCGATTCGGGAAACGGGAACCCTCTCCCGGAGATAGCGAGGAGCGCCAGCAATATCTCCGCTGGGCTACTTCTTCGGCAACAGACGATCCGGACCAGTGTCATTACCGAAGAGAACGAACAGCTGACTTTGCCGGTTTCCCGGAATCGCGCGCTGACCAGACTGGTCGCAGCCCTTGTCGCGGCGGTGATGTTGACGGTGTCGCTTGCCATCGTTGGAGGCATCTGGTACTGGCGATCTCATCAGGGACGGAGGCTCACCGAACAAAGCAGTATCGTGATCGCTGACTTCGCCAATAGTACTGGCGATCCCGTATTCGACGGTACCCTGAGACAAGGGCTCTCCTCGCAACTGGAGCAGTCACCGTTTCTCAACCTCCTTTCCGACCAGCGCGCGGCGCAGACGCTATCTTTGATGGCGCGGCCCAGAGATACTCTACTGACTCAGGCCGTGGCTTACGAGGTGTGCCAGCGCACGGGGAGTGCGGCGGTCCTGGATGGGGCGATAGCGCAGGTTGGTACGCGCTACCTTCTGACGTTGAAGGCGATCAACTGCGCCAATGGGGAATCGTTGGCGAGTGCGGGGGCGCAGGCCGCCGACAAGAATCACGTTCTCGATGCCCTGGGAAAGGTGGCTTCTGAAATCCGTGGCAAGCTGGGCGAATCGCTGGTTTCGGTGCAAAAGTACGACTCACCACCGGAGAACGTGACGACTCCGTCCTTAGAGGCGTTACAGGCCTACAGCCTCGGCTACCAGGCGTGGTCGATAAGAAACGAAGGCCCCTCCGCCGTTCCGCTGTTCCAGCGAGCCATCGGTCTCGACCCCAATTTTGCTATGGCCTACGCGCGACTGGGGACCCTTTACTTCAACGGGGGGGAAACTGCGCGAGGTGCCGACGCCCTTCAAAAGGCGTATGAGCTTCGCGAGAGAGTGAGCGAGCGAGAGAAGCTCTACATTGCCGCGCACCATGCGGATATCGTCGATGGAGACCTCGAGGCTGCCCGTAAAGCATATGAGTTGTGGGCCCAGCTCTACCCCCGCGACTTAATTCCGCTGGAGAATCTGGGCGTTATCTATGAACTCCTTGGCGACTACGAGAGCGCTCCCGCCGTTTACGAAAAGGCTCTGAAGCTGAGTCCGGGAGACAGCGGCATTTTCACGAATGCTGTTAGCAATTCCCTGCATCGCAACCGTTTGGATGAAGTCGAGGCAGCAGCACGAGAGGCGCGAGCGCGGCATCTCGATTTTCCCACCGTCCACGCCGATCTTTACCTGGTTGATTTCCTGCGGCAAGATGCGCCCGGTATCGAGCGGGAGGCGGCGGAGTTGATGGGCAAGCCGGGGTGGGAGAACTTCATTCTCTACATCCAATCGGACACTGCGGCATATGGTGGGCATTTCGCGCGGGCACGAGAGCTGACGTGGCGCGCCGCTGGCTCCGCCCAACGCGCCGATAGGAGAGAAACAGCGGCCGCATATGATGCGGAAGCCGCGGTACGCGAGGCACTGGTGGGCAACCTGTCTTTGGCGAAGCAGCAGGCGAGGTCCGCACTGGCGCTTGCGAAAAAC
>Ga0187859_10000906_pt1 | contig 19329 bp, 17 predicted proteins | sample June2016WEW_10_1_2_FD_133019 | JGI IMG/M metagenome (GOLD analysis project Ga0187859, IMG submission 133019) | Peatland microbial communities from SPRUCE experiment site at the Marcell Experimental Forest, Minnesota, USA - June2016WEW_10_10 | ecosystem: Environmental > Terrestrial > Soil >...
CCTTCGCGGCGAATTGCCCAGCGGACATCCGTTTGCAGACGACTGCGACAAAATCGTTAATCGGCGCGGCCTGGCCCAAGTCTACACGCTCGACCAGAATGTCAGTGGAGGTCGTGGTCAGCGGAAAGGTCAGATATGCTGCATAACGTTGCTCTCCCCAACAGTTGGTTTTCGAAGAGAGGTCGAAGCTGTGGTATTCAATGAAATCAACCAATGCGGTTTGCTGGGGCAGGTTTCGCGCAATATCGGTCAGCGTGAGATTTCGCTCTCGGACGGCTTGCGCCACCAGCCCGACGCGGTCGGCTAACTGTGTCTCAAGCGCATCTAGCTCGTTCTCCATCTCTTCCCGCCGCGAATCGCGTTGGGCTGACTTAAGCTTGCTCTTTGGCAAGCGCCCCAACTGACTTTGGACAATGCCATATTGTCGACGCAGTTCCTTGGTGCCGGTTTGAGGGTCACAATCAAAAGCGGCCTGAGTTGCACGGACTTCTTCCAGAAAGGCTTTGCCAAGCGCCAATTCTGCCGCGCCGAAGGCATCTGCGGCGCGTAACTTCTTAGCGGACGCTTCGGCGCAAACGGAATGAAAGAACTCCGTAAACTGGAACGATGTCTGAATCGTCCTCAATGCGATGGAATCGGATGTCGCAAGAGCCTGTCCCACGAAATAATGGCGCTGCCTGTCAAAGAGCTCGGCAGTGGCCGCCAGGCATTGCTCCAAATCGAGACGCTTTCCATACAAGACCGCAAGCTCATCCAGCACATCCAATGTGTCAGGATTTTCTGGGCCTGAGATTTTTTCGTCCATAGCCAAAGCTCGCCGAAACGCTGGTAAAGCCTCCTCATAGTCTCCAAGGTCACGTTGGATCTTTCCAAGAAGGAACAGGTGGTCAGCAATTAACGGATCACCTGGCCCCAATCTCTTTTCCGCGATATGAATGCTACGTTGACACGTCGCCAGCGCCATCGGAAAGTCGCCCAGTCCCCTGTAGATTTCCGCAAGAGTGAGCAGACTGTCGGTGACATCAGGGTGGTCTTGGCCCAGGACTCTCTGCCTGATTGCCAAGGCACTCTGGCACATAGGTAATGCCTTGGCGTAGTCTCCCTTGAGGCGGTAAAGATCGGCTATGCTGCTTAATGTTGTAGCGAAGTCGCAATTCTCTCGGCCTTTCGACTTCTCAGTGAGATCCAAACTCTGTTTGAACAGCGGCAGCGCACTTTCGTAGTCGCCCATTTGTTGGTACTCCCACGCGAGATCATTCCAAATGTCAGCGACTTCCATCGCGACTTCCATGTTGTTTGTGTCCAGTAATTCCTCCCGAATCTCACGGCAACGCTGGTCAAGGGACACTGCTTGGGCGTAATCGCCCAAATCGTCGTAAAGGCCCGCCAATTCAGAGAGCAAATTGGCAACGTTCGTGTTGCTATTGCCGAGGGTTTTTTGTGCAACTTCCAGCCGCGCTTTGACCTGATGAAAGGAATTCGTTAGTTCCGCGTAACTTCCCGTTCTGGAGTCGAACGTGGTATTTGTAACAGACGTACAGTCTGCGTTTCCGTGGCTAACGGAAACGAGAAAGGCTACGGTAGCCGCCGCGTAAATCTTTCGGCAATGTTGACCATGCCGCACATCACAAGTCTAGCAACTCCCCAATAAAAATCGAGCTCCTGCATGCGGGACTCTACCGCTTCAATTGTTCACGGATATACGCGTCTGCCTCCCGCAACGTCGAGACCAGATCGCTATCGCTCCCGATGATGAAGGCTTTTTCCTGTGGCTTGCCGCTGTTTCGCTTCAACAGCACATCTACTTCTCCAGAGGCGCGGTCATAAATTACCTTTGCTGCCGACTGATGACCTCCTGGCCATTTCTTCTTCCAAGTTTCCAATACATCCGGCCTGTCGAAGTTCTGTACCGTTAAATTATTCCACTGTTGCCTGAGAGTCTCCAGATCCCTGTTGTCGGAGCCACGAACCGCCCCGGCAGTATCCAGCAAGGCCACTTGGATCACAGGTGCAGCAGCATGCTGGTTCAAAACTGGCAGCAGCAATACGACCAGCGCCGCTCCAACCGTCGCCAATCCTAGCACCCATTGCCAATTCCAAGCAGGCTTTACTTTGACGGACTGCGGCTTTCCCAACTTCTGCCGCACGGCAGTCAACAATCGCTCTCGGGCATAAGCCGGAAACTCTGGAGCCGAAGACTTGGTGGCTTCTAATAGCGGCAGCGCTTCACCGGCCAATCGCGCGTCGGCCTGCAACTCTTCGAGACGCGCCCTTAACCCCGGATGCGCAGCCAATAGTGAATCCAGTTCGGCCCGCTCTGCGTCCGTACACCGGCCCGCACCCACCTTCATGGCCAAATCGAAAAAGCGTTGATCGTTCATCACTTCATCCAATCCATCGCAAAGCGGATATGATTTCTTTCAATTATTTGCGTTGCCGTTTCCACGTTCGGCGGAGGGTCTCAAGACCGCGTTTCAAATAGACACCGACGGAGCCCACCGCCACCCCACGCTTTTTCGCAATTTCTTGGTAACTCAAATTCCATAGGAAGAAGTCGGCCAAAATCTCCCCTTGTGGCGGTTTAAGTTCGGCCAGAAGTTCACGCAACACTACAGCTAGTTCTTTCTGCTCCAAGACAGCGCACGGGCAGTCTCCCATCGGTGAATCCAGTTTATGATCCATTTCCCGCCCCATAGCATCCAAACTCTCAGTCTGCCCAGCCCCACGCTTTGCAGCAAATCGGTGACGCAGGTGGCTGACTGCACGGTGATGTGCAATACTCGCAGCCAACGGCCTGAGTTCTTCAGGAGATTTCAGTTCACGTACCTTTTCAACCAGTTCCTCCAATGCCTCAATCGCGACATCTTCTATTTCGTCTGGAAGATAGGGCTGAAGAGTAATTCGGGCCGCCCCAAACACAACGGGCCAAAGCCATCGAAAAGCGACCTCCCATTCCGCTCCATCTCCACGCTTGAGTGCTATGAGATCAGGCAATTGCACGGCAAGAGCATATCGTAGCGCAAACCTGCTGGCAACGTCCTGCGGATTGTGTTGGCGACCTAGAAAAGATGTAAGAAACCGGCCACCTGTTGCGATGCAGTCAATGAAGGCTGTTTAAGTGAACAAACCAAAAACCGGCGGCGGGTGCTGCCGACACTAGAAAGCAGGCTTCAACCAAAGGAAATCCTATGAAGACTCTGACCAAACTCATCCTCGCCGCCGTTCTTATGATAAGCGTTGCTGACGCTAAGACGGTCATCATGACCCCGAGCGGGAGCACCTCCGCTGGCCCAGTTCCTGTGGTGCAGGCTGAAAGGAGCAACAAGGAAGTCACAGTGTGGGTTAACACTCGGAGCGGTGTGTATCATTGTCCGGCCAGCCGCTGGTACGGCAATACGAAGCAGGGGAGGTTTATGGGCGAATGTGAAGCGCGAGCGGACGGGTATCGACCAGCATACGGAAATCCATGTGGCTCTGATTGCAATTGATATCGATCGCGCCATCGCCACTGACTTTCGTAGGTCGGCAGACAGAACGTGGAAATCTGGTGCCACAAGGCGTGAACTTCTTGTTGAAAACAAAAGTTGTAACAAACGTTCGACCGTTTGCGATGAAACCAGTGAAGCTGTTCGAGGGGATAAATGAAACACGGCGGTTGGTGCCGCTGACCCAGACGAGCAGCCGTAACAGAGGATCGAAACAATGAAACATCTGACCAGGCTCATTGTAGCTGCTGTGTTTCTGACCACCGCTTTCGCTGCCCGAGCTGGCTGGGTTAACGGCTACTACCGCAGCAGCGGCACCTACGTCGCGCCGTATTACCGATCGGGCTACAGCTCGTGGAGAGGCACATCCAGCTACGGCTACGTGTACCGCAATTCCTACGCCGCCTATCCTTCTGTCAGCGTCCGTGGTTATTTCCGTACCGATGGGACGTACGTGGCTCCATACCGGCGAACACCACCTAACAATACGCTAACCGACAACCTCAGCTACCGCGGCTATGGCACAATTCGCATACCGCGATATTCATGCGGCTGGTAACGGTCTGGGAATTGATCGAAACACCACACACGATTACCACCGACCATGAAAACTATGAATATCCTAGCCCTCATCACGGCGATTTTAGTCATCGCCAATGGAGCGAATGCCCAGTGGGACATCTCCGACAACAGCACCACTATCGGCGATTCCACCTCCTATGATTACGTGCCCTCGGACAATGAGAACGTTTCCGATTCGACAACGACCGCTGGAGATACGTCAGTCAACGACCTCGGCGCTCTGGCCGAACACGATGGCGCATCGGAAGGCATCTCCGGCAGCAGTATTACAACCGCCGATTTCACATCGCAGAACTATGCATTCTCTGATGGCGAGAACTTTTCCGGAACGAGAACAACCATGGGAGGTTCATCATATGCCGACAACAGTGTGGCTGATGTTTACGGTCGCCCATACCACACCACCGGCACTGCTTACCCGATTGTCGGCAACCGTGATTCCACTCGCTTGGGCAACGGAGTGGCACCCGTGCAAACTTATTTAGGCAACTTGAGTGCCAATCGTTATGCCCCGAATTCGACAAGCAATCTCTACGGTGGAGGGAGCCCGTACGCTCCAAATAGTGTCAACAATCCATACGGGCCATACGGAAGTCGGTACAGTTCAAAATCTGCCAATAATCCCTACGCCACGGATACACCCCAGCTCTACGACAGCAAAGGTGGTTACCACGGCAAGTTGAGCCGCAATCCATATGATCCGGATTCTGTTTCGAACCCGTATGGCCGTTACGGAAGCCGGTACTCACCTGATAGCCTCAACAACCCCTATGGTGCTGGCAGCCCATACGCGCCTGACAGCCCGAATAATCCGTATGGCAAGGGGTGGGACATAATCGGAAAATAAGCCCCAACTGGACGTGATGACACCACCGCCGCCACCGGTGACAGCGGAACAAGCACCCATCATTAGATGTCTCGCGTGTTGGACGGATGGCGGCGACCGGGAGCTTGCAGAGGATCTGAACATGCCGATTGCGACGGTGAAATACCACTTGGACAATCTGAAATCGGCTGGCTACGCCACCAGTAGCAGCTATACTCCCGCATACGGCAATATGTGGCACCTCACCACTTCCGGTAACGCTTTTGCCGCCCAGAACAATCTCGGTTCGGGCGCGCCCGTGCGCCGTCGTCCGACTGGGCCATATAGGGCGTAGCTTCATGCCCCATCTGTCCGGCCGGAGGGATCACGCATTACTGGTTACAGAACGCAGTGTGTTTCAGGCTGGCCAACTCGGCCCGGAGGGTCCGGTCGGTTTGAGCGGCGCGCAGTCAAATCCGCTGGAGGATTCCTGAACGGCCCGATGACGGATGCTCCCGGTGGCGTTGGGCTGCGTAGCATTGCCAACACACTCCGCCCGAGGGTAGTATGCATGGGCGCTGTCCATGGTATATGGCTAGCCCGCGCGCGCCTTCTGCTCCACGCACCTCAGCACGTACCAGAGACTGGTGAAAAGGCCTTCCACGACCTGCAGGAACGAGAGCGACCCTCAGCCTGAAAGTTTTTCTATAGAGCGGCGCTGCGGGAGATGTTGTAAAAGTCGACTGCGGGGGTTACGATCCCATCGAGAAGTCCTGCCAGTGAAAGGTGAGGGTGCCTATGAGATCGGTTTGCCGGTCAGTACGCGGAAACAATCTTGCGGCGACATGGGCGACGCTGCTGCTGCTTGCTGGAGCGAGCGCGTGGGCAGCTGAAAGACAAATCGTGCGCGGCCACCTCGTGACGGCGGTTACGGAGTTGAACTTGCAGCCGGTGGGGAGGCTTGCGAGTTCTACGAATCTGGATTTGGCAATCAGTCTGCCGCTACGCAACCAGGACGCACTCACCAATTTGTTGCAACAGCAATATTCGCCGGCAAGCCCTCAATACCATCACTGGTTGACGCCCGAACAATTCACGGAGAGATTTGGACCTACGAAGGAGGATTACCAAGCGGTAATCGAATTTGCGAAGGGGAACGGGTTCACCATCACCGCAACGCACTCCAATCGCACGCTGGTGGACGTGCGCGGGTCAGTTGCGGCCATCGAGCGAACTTTCCGCGTAACGCTGCTCACATACCAGCACCCAACGGAAGCCCGCAAGTTCTACGCGCCGGACATTGAGCCATCCCTCGATTTGAGCATTCCGGTATTGCACATCACCGGCCTAGACAACTACCTTTTGCCGCATCCCATGAGCATTCGGGCCGCTTCTCAGAATGCGACAGCGAATCCATCGGCAACCGGGTCGGGGCCATCCGGTAGCTACAGGGGTTATGATTTTAGGTCTGCCTACGTACCAAGTGTGTCGCTTGACGGCTCCGGGCAAGTGGTTGGTCTGTTCGAGCTCGATGGCTACTACGCAAATGACATCACGGAATACGAAAGTCGGGCGGGGCTGCCGAGCGTCACACTGACGAACGTGTTGGTGGCTGGCTTCAGTGGGGTCCCGACTGCGGACGCTGACCAAGTACGGGAAGTGTCCCTTGACATTGAAATGGCGATTTCTATGGCACCGGGACTCTCTGCGGTTGTCGTCTACGAAGCTCCCAATGAACTGGCATTCGACATTGATGTCTTGGACCGAATAGCTACGGACAATTTGGCTAAACAAATCAGTTGCTCTTGGAATATCGCCGACGCCACAACTTTCGATCAGAAATATCAACAGTGCGCTGCCCAAGGCCAATCATTCTTCAAATCTTCCGGTGACAATGGAGCATTTACGTTTCTCTGGCCAAATCAACAGCAAGCGGACAGCCCATACGTCACGCTAGTCGGCGGGACAACTTTGACCACGACCGGGCCAGAGGGCGATTGGCTATCAGAAACCGTTTGGAACTGGAACACCGGTACAGGCTTGGGCGAGACCAATGATGCCAGCGGCGGCGGGATCAGTAGCACCTACCCGATTCCACTTTGGCAGCAGGGAGTCGACATGACATTCAACCAAGGTTCGACACTCATGCGGAATATCCCAGATGTCGCAATGGTTGCGGATGACATCTACGTCGTCTTCAATAACGGTTCCACGGCTTCGAATATCGGCGGCACGAGTGTTGCCGCGCCGTTGTGGGCGGCATTTACGGCTCTGGTCAATCAGCAAGCCGCGGCCTATGGGGAGCCAACGGTTGGATTCATTAATCCTGCAATTTACGCGATCGGGACCGGGACGACGTATGCCGCTTGCTTCCACGACTACATACCCGGCAACAACGAAACGTATTACAGCCCTTTCCAGTTTTACGCCGCGGTGGGCTACGATCTTTGCACCGGATGGGGCACACCAAACGGCAGCAATCTGGTTAACGCCCTCGCCCCTCAGCCTGAGTCTGATTTGACCCGCGGCAGTGATTCCTTGGATAATACAAGTGTCTACGCTGGCTCTACGGTCACAGCCTCGATCACTATCACAAACGAACCTTGTCCTGGAGCTAGTACCGCAGCCGGTCCGTTTCACGTTGGCTTCTATTGGTCAACGGATTCCAGTTTTAGCGGAAGTTCGGCATTTTACGAAGCACCCGTGAGCGGTTGTCCTAATGGCGGCAGCGTGTCGATAACTCAAAACGTCTCAATTCCCCAAACAACCTCTCCGGGAACGTACTATCTCGGGTACAACATTGACGACTCTAACGAGGTGGTCGAGTGCAATGAGAATGACAAGGGCATCTTCTATTGGACTGTAACGGTTCTGCCAGCGCCTGCCTGCACCTTCGTCGTGAGTCCGTTGAGTATCAATATCCCGGCAAAAGGCGGCTCTAAGACCTTGAAAGTGAAAGCTGAGGGCACGGATTGCACGTGGACTGCGGCCAGCAATGACTCGTTTATCACCATTACTGAGGGTACAAGAGGCACGGGCAACGGGATAGTGCGGTACATCGTGCCCGGCAATACCAACAACTCTCCGTTGCCCGGCACAATCACCGTTGCCGGTCAGACCGTCGCAATCAACCAGGCTGCCGGTGGTTGCGCGTTCAAGCTGAGTCCCAAAATCGCCAAATTCACCTTTATTGGCACCGTGGCAGAGTCGAAAACCGTGAATGTGAAAGCCAACTTTAGCGATTGTACTTGGACGGCGGTGAGCAATGATTCGTTCATCACAATCACCGGGGGTGCGAGTGGCGTTGGTAACGGAACGGTCAGCTACACCGTCGCAGAGAACCCGAACAACAACACACCCCGATCCGGCACGATTACGATTGGCGGTGAGGAGTTCACAATAACTCAGTCGAGCGTGCTACCGTAATATGTTGCATGTCAGCTTTGAGTATGGAGGCTCAACGGACCACGGTCGGATACCGGTAATCAACGACCGAGGCGATTTTGGTTGTTGGGTGTTCATCGAGATCGATGGCCCGTGGAACGCGACAAATACGGTGGACAAAGGAGAATGAAACCGGGCAAACAGGCATTCGGCGGGGACTGGACGGCGGAGAAATTGGAGCGCGTCAGGAAGTATCTCGTTGCCTACGCGACGATCATGAATAAGCAGCCTTTTCGCTTCGCTTACATCGACGCTTTTGCTGGGACTGGCTACCGGAGCCTCAAACGGGAAGAAGAACCGACCGAGTTGCTGTTTCCAGAAGCAGCGGAACCTGAACCGCAGGGATTCCTCGACGGATCAGCTCGCATTGCCGTGCAGGTCGAGCCGCGATTCACAAAATACTTCTTTATCGAAAAAGAACCGGCCCGCGCCACCGAACTGATGAAACTGAAGACCGAGTTTCCCCTCGTTGCCAAAGACATCATTATCGTTAACGCCGATGCGAATTCCTATTTGCAAGACATCTGCCTGAGCTACAGTTGGCAGAAGAACCGTGCTGTGCTTTTTCTCGACCCATTCGGGATGCAGGTTACGTGGGATACCGTTGAGGCGATTGCCAAGACGAAGGCAATCGACCTCTGGATTCTGTTTCCGGTTGGAGTGGCAGTCAATCGACTCCTGACCCGTGATGGGGAAATCACACTTGCGTGGCGGCAGCGATTGGACGCGATGTTTGGCGCGGATGATTGGTATGACGCGTTCTACCGCACGAAGATTGACAAAGGACTGTTCGAGAATCGCGTCACGGTGGAAAAACGCGGTAGCTTTGATTTGATCAGCCAATACTTTGTGAACCGCCTGAGAACGGTTTTTCCCGGCGTCGCCGACAATCCCCTTCCGCTGCTGAATTCTCGCAACGTACCGCTTTACCTGCTATGTTTTGCAGCGGGGAATCCCAGAGGAGCAAAGCTGGCGATCAAGATCGCCCAAGACATTCTGAGGCGCGACTGAGATGGCGAACAACTCGGCAATTGAGTGGACGGAATCAACGTGGAATCCGCTGACGGGCTGCACGAAAATCAGTCCCGGCTGTAAACACTGCTACGCGGAACGCATGGCGTTGCGTCTGCAAGCGATGGGACAACCGAACTACGTCAACGGCTTCAAGTTGACCTTGCACGAGGATGTGCTCGAACTGCCCCTGCGTTGGAAGAGGCCCCAGACGATTTTCGTCAACTCGATGAGCGACCTGTTCCACAAGGATGTGCCGGTTGAGTTCGTCAAGAAGGTGTTCGCAGTCATGCGGCTTGCCCATTGGCATCGCTTCCAAGTTCTCACCAAACGGTCGGAACGATTGCTCGAGCTCAGCCCGCAACTGAAGTGGGAGAACAACATTTGGATGGGTGTTAGCGTCGAAAATCAGGATTACACCCACCGGATTGACCATCTCCGAAAGACGGGGGCGCAAACCAAATTCTTGTCTCTCGAACCGTTGCTCAGTGGTCTGCCCCGGCTCAACCTCAAGGGTATCGATTGGGCGATTGTCGGCGGCGAATCTGGCCCCGGAGCAAGACCAATGGATCCGGCATGGGTGATCGACGTCCGCAACCAGTGCCGCAAGGCTCGCGTTCCGTTCTTCTTCAAGCAATGGGGTGGCGTTCGCAAGAAACAAGCCGGACGCACACTTGAAGGCCGGACGTGGGATGAAATGCCGACATCCACCCGAACTGAATCTGAACTCGTCACCGCCTGATTTACAGGCAGGACATGGGGTCATCTCCGAAAACCGTAGATTTCCCCGTTCAGTTGCTTCAGTTTGGCTGACGGGGACGGCGTAGACTAGGACGGCATGCTGAGGCCAACATCAACCAGACGCAATTCTCCGGGTACGGCTCGACGGCTTTAGTTCTTTTTCTGACCCGAAACCGTGTGATAGTCTGCACTGCGAGAGTTCGGGTCAATGCCAAATCAGGCGTCACGCGAGGAGCAACTCGTTCAGGCTGCGCTGCAACTGGCAACGCGGGAGGACCGCTCCGCTTTTCTCAAGTTCGCCTGCGGAGCTGATGGCGCACTGCTCCAGCGGGTTGAAGCCTTGCTCCAAGCACACGAGCAAGCCGGCAATTCCCTCGATCCCGACCTGACCGTCAAATCCTCTCCGATACCGGACCGGCCCGTGATCGAACCTCTTACCGAGAAGGCTGGTGACCGCATTGGCCGCTACAAGCTGCTCCAGGAAATCGGCGAAGGTGGTTTTAGCGTCGTGTACATGGCGGAGCAAGAAGAGCCGGTCCGCCGCCGCGTTGCGCTTAAGTTCATCAAGCCGGGCATGGACACCAAGCAGGTCATCGCCCGGTTCGAGGCCGAGCGGCAGGCGCTGGCGTTGATGGATCATCCGAACATCGCCAAGGTGTTCGACGCGGGGGCGACCGAGACGGGCCGACCGTTTTTCGTCATGGAACTCGTCCATGGCGTGCCGATTACCGAGTACTGTGACCAAAACAACCTATCGACACGCGAGCGACTCGATCTCTTTGTTGAAATCTGCCGCGCCATCCAGCACGCCCATCAAAAGGGCATCATTCATCGCGACATCAAACCGTCGAACATCCTCGTCACGTTGCACGACAGAGTGCCGGTGCCCAAGGTCATCGACTTCGGGATCGCCAAGGCCACGATTGGTCAGCGGCTGACCGACAAGACGCTGTTCACCGCGTTCGAGCAGTTCATCGGGACGCCCGCCTACATGAGTCCCGAACAGGCGGAGATGGGTGGACTCGATATTGACACTCGTAGCGACATCTACGCTCTGGGAGTGCTCCTGTACGAGTTGCTCACAGGCAAGACTCCCTTTGATGCCAAACGTCTGTTGGAAGGCGGCATCGACGAAATCCGTCGCATCATCCGCGAGGAAGAACCGCCTCGCCCCTCAACCAGAATCAGCACCTTGGACGCCTCCGAGCAAACCACGGTAGCCAAACGCCGAGGGTCCGAGCCGCCCAAACTCATCCACATGGTCCGCGGTGACCTGGACTGGATCGTGATGAAGGCGATGGAAAAAGACCGCACCCGCCGTTACGACACGGCCAACGGTCTGGCCATGGACGTGCAGCGCTACCTGTCGAGCGAGCCGATCGTCGCCCGACCGCCGAGCAATCTATACCGCTTCCAGAAGCTGGTTCGACGCAACAAGCTGGCGTTTGCTGCCGCTGCGGCGGTGATCGTGGCGCTCGTTCTTGGGCTGGGGCTTTCCACGTGGCTGTTCATTCGGGAGAAAGCTGCCCACCAACGCGCTATAGCTGCTGAGCGCGAACAAAGTCGTCTGCGCGAAGAAGCGCAGCAGGCCCAAGCGACCGAAGCCCGGTTGCGCGTACAAGCGGAACAGGACCGCACCAGAGCAGGGCTGCAGGAGGCCGATGCCTTGGTTTCCGAAGGTGATGCGTTCACTTCCGCCGGTCGTTGGGCAGAAGCCAAGGGATCGTACCTAAGAGCCGCGGGTGCGTTCAGCAAGCTTGGCGTTTCTGCGATTGCTGCGGACTCAGGCCTGTGCCAGCTTTTTGAGCATTGCACACCGGAGATCTACTCCTTCGCTCGGCATCAGGGCGGGGTTTACAGCGTGGCGTTTTCTCCCAATGGACGGCTGGCGCTATCGGGAGGCGAGGACCGCACCGTGCGGCTGTGGGACGTGGCGACAGGCCACGAATTGCATGCCTTCACGGGGCATACAGATGCGGTTGAGAGCGTAGCGTTTTCGCCGGACGGGCGGCTGGTGCTGTCGGGAAGCCTCGACAAGACCATCCGGTTGTGGGATGTGGCGACGGGCCACGAACTGCGCACGTTCACCGGCCATACAAACGCAGTTGCGAGCGTGGCGTTTTCGCCCGATGGACGGCTGGCGCTGTCAGGAAGCGAAGACCACACCATTCGGCTGTGGGACGTGGGAACCGGGCGCGAACTGCGCACGTTCATGGGGCATCTGGGAGAGGTTTACAGCGTAGCGTTTTCCCCCGATGGACGACTGGCGCTATCGGGAAGCAGGGACCGCACCGCCCGGTTGTGGGACGTGGAAACGGGACGCGAACTGCGCACTGTCACGGGGCATCAGGGGCAGATTTACAGCGTAGCGTTTTCCCCCGATGGACGACTGGCGTTATCGGGAAGCAACGACAGCACTTTACTGTGGGTCGTGGAAACGGGGCTCGAACTGCGGACGTTCACGGGGCATCAAGGCCTGGTTAACAGTGTGGCGTTTTCTCCCGATGGTCGTCAGGCGTTGTCTGGCGGCGAGGACCGCACCGTCCGGCAATGGGACGTGGAAACAGGGCGTGAACTGCGCGCGTTCACGGGGCATGAAGGCCCGGTTATTGGCGTGGCGTTCTCTCCCGATGGACGACTGGCGCTGTCGGCAAGCAACGACCGCACCGTCCGGCTGTGGGACGTGGAAATGGGACGAGAAGTGCGTGCGTTCACTGGGCGTGTAGGCGAGGTGACGAGCGTGGCGGTCTCTCCTGATGGGCGACTGGCACTGTCGGGAGGCTACGACAGCGCCGTCCGGCTGTGGGACGTGGTAACCGGGCGCGAACTGCGCACGTTCATAGGGCATACAAATGGGGTTATGAGCGTAGCGTTTTCGCCGGACGGGCGGCGGGCGCTGTCGGCAGGCCTCGACAAGACCATCCGCTTGTGGGACGTGGCAACGGGCATCGAACTGCGCACGTTCATAGGGCATACAAATGGGGTTACGAGCGTGGCGTTTTCGCCCGACGGTCGGCTGGCGCTGTCGGGAAGCCTCGACAAGACCATCCGTTTGTGGGACGTGGCAGCAGGCCACGAACTGCGCGCGTTCACAGGTCATACGAACTGGGTTATGAGCGTAGCGTTTTCGCCGGACGGGCGGCGGGCGCTGTCGGGAAGCCTCGACAAGACCATCCGTTTGTGGGACGTGGCTACAGGCCACGAACTGCGCGCGTTCACAGGTCATACGAACTGGGTTATGAGCGTGGTGTTTTCTCCCGATGGGCGACTGGCGCTCTCGGGAGGCTACGACAGCACCCTCCGGCTGTGGGATGTGGAAACAGGGCGAGAACTGCGCAGGTTCACGGGCCACCAAAATGCGGTTCACAGCGTGGTGTTTTCTCCCGATGGGCGACTGGCGCTCTCGGGAGGCTACGATAGGACAGTCCGGTTGTGGGACGTGGTGACGGGCCACGAATTGCGTGCCTTTACGGGGCATACAGATGTGGCTTGGAGCGTAGCGTTTTCGCCGGACGGGCGACTGGCACTCTCTGGAGGCGAGGATCGCACCGTCCGGTTGTGGGATTTCGGTCGCCCGGCAATTTACCGCGATTTCGACAAGCGGCTCCCCGACGCCAGGAGGGCGCTTCAGGATAACCCCAACGATACGAGCGTGCTATCCACTCTCGGCGACTGGTACGCCTTCCGTGGGCTTTGGGACTGGGCTGCCGAGTTTCTGGAACGCGCACGCACGAATGGCGCGTCCATCTCTTCTCTGACGCTGGCCCGCTGCTACTGGCAGATCAACAACCTTGATTTCGCACAGCGCGAGTTTCAGCGCGCCTTGGAAGCCAAGGAAGCACCCCTCTCCTATCTGCAGCTTTGCATGTCCGCGGCCGTCCCCAAACGGATCGAAGGTTACCGGATCGACAAGGACGAGGTGGTGTTCGAGTTTAAGCCGGCAACATACGGGATGACCGCAGCAGCGGATTCCGAAGTGCTTGTCGCCGGCGAGTTCAACCGCTGGCTAGACAATGATGGTAAGGGCCACATCACCAACAGTTATCCGCAATGGGCGATGCAACGAATTGATGAGAACCATTATACATTGCGGAAGAGGATCGTCGAGTTTCAGAGCAGGCCTCAGTGGCTGTTTAAGTTTGTCGTCAACAGGAGCGAATGGATTAATTTCCCCGATACCGCCCAGAACCGGGACGAGCTGAGTGGCGCCGAGAACTTGGTGCTTACGATCTTACCTCCGACCACCAACACGGCCGTTAATGTCCAGATACAGTTAATTCCAAATCTCATGCCCACCAATCAGCTCGCGGCGAACGTACTGCTGAACCCCGGGTTTGAAACAGACGCCGTCAGCAACGGGCCGAATGTGAGCAGAATTACGGGATGGTCCCTTGGGGGAGCAGTTGCCAGCAACGTGGAGGAGTCCGCTTACCCGAATCCTACGCACAGTGGAATCGGAGCGTTGAGACTGTACGACAATGATACAAGCGTTCCGGTGGTGTTCCAAGGAAATCCAAGTTCTACCAATTCGATTCCGGCGACCCCGGGCCAGGTGTGGGACTTGCGAGGATATGCCTATGTTTCCAGCACGGATTCGCCAATTCAGGGTTCGTCCATTGGATTCATCAAGATCGTGTGGAACGATACGAGCGGCAACCCGCTTCAGCCGATTTGGCCCGACACGAATTCGATCGGCGCCGTGGTCTCGGGCGCTAATCCGGGCATTGAATCGGCACATGTGACCGCCAGTAGTCCGCAGAACTCGTGGATCTTCCTCGAGGCGCGCGGCACGGCTCCTCTGGGCGCGGCGTTTGTCGAAGTCCTCTGCATCCTGGTGGGACAAAGCCCAGGCGGCGCGATGCGGTTCGACGATATTGCGTTGACTCAACCCACGTCCATCGTCGGGTGGCAGAACCGTGGCCTCGTATTCCCCGGCAATGGCGAAACCAACCAAATCAATGATACGACCAGCACTAACCGGACGAAGTTCCAGCTATCGAATTGATGAGGATGACCTGGTCTTCGAGTTAGATCTCGAAGTCCTCTTGCCTCTTATGAGCGTTGAAGCCAAAAATCTGATGCGAAGTGGTGGCCCTAGGATCGGACGATAAAGAACGCCCCAGAACGCCTTCGGTTTTGCAACCGGGGAAACACTTCCGTCTAGAATCAACGGTACCGAGGCAACACTTCCTGCCGGTTTGGGGGTATCCGAGGTCAACTTATCGGAAACCGGGGAAACATTTTGAAAAGGGGGCAGTCCCGCATAAACGCGTATTTGTTGTCATCGTCCATCACGCAAACAGTTGGCAATTCTGGGACAGGGCCGGGCGCTGATCAGAGGATGGAGGCGGAGTACCTACCGACGGCATCTGGAGACCGCACGGTCAAACAGGCGGCGCGGTCGGGCCCCGAAACGCACCCGAATCGCACCCGAAAAGGATTCGGGGTAAAGATTCGGGGCAGGGATTCGGGGTAAAAAGCGCAGCTTCACCATGCGCTGAGGACAGCGCACGCTACATCTGGCCGCGCGGCAGCGCGGCCCTACCGGTGCGGAAATGGGCGGGCGGGGCTCAACAAAATCAAGGGCGTCCGCATTGGACGGAACGCCCTTCCTGACACGAAAAACGTCGATGCCGAATTAGTATCGACCTCTGCGGTCATCCCGTCGGCCGCCACCGCCGCCGCCACCGCCGAAACCGCCACGGGGCCGCTCTTCACGGGGCCGGGCTTCGTTGACCGTCAGCGCCCGTCCATCCAGCTCTTTGCCGTTGCACTCCGTAATCGCCTTGGTGGCTTCTTCTTGCGAGCCCATTTCCACGAAGGCAAATCCTTTGGATTTGTTCGTGAACTTGTCCATGATGAGCTGACAACTGGTGACGTTGCCCGACTGCTTGAACAGGTCGAGAATGTCCCCTTCGGTGGTGTTAAACGACAAGTTTCCTACGAATAGCCTAGTCGCCATTAGTATCGGTATCTCTTTCTGCTGCGGTAGGAGGTCCCAGTGACTGTTCCCGCTCTTCGGGTTTCGGACTGCCACCTAGCAACCAAGGCTGATTGACAATCTACCAATCTCACTGCGGCTTCTTCCATCTGCCAGCGGTTCTAAAAATACCCCAGGCTGCGCTAATTGCAACAGCAAATGGGCAGGGTGCGGTGTTTCAGTCATTGGGGGCAATTCCGTAGAGCGCCGAATTCACCAGGAGAATCTAACGGCACGCGCTTCACAGAAGCGCGGCTACACCCCAGAGAAATGACGACCGGCGGTCCCTTCGGTCCGACTCAGGGCAGGCGCCGAGCGCCGCCCCGAAAAGGATTCGGGGCAAGCTACAGCTGGCCGCGGCGGAGTCCCGGACGGCTTCGGGATCCCGCCCAGTGGCGGGACGCGGCCCTACCGACGACCACAGGCAGGGACACATTCGGCAGGCTCAGTGCAAGCGCCTGTGCCACCAGACCAACGAGGCGGACGTTGGCTCACTTCCCTTTGCACCAAGCCCGGATGTCGGCCGCAGCTTGATGCGCGAGCGAAGGGACAGTCCGAACCGCCTCGCGCAGTTCCGGGAAATAATGGAGGGCGAGCCAGAGGAGGGCGGCGACCACCGCCAGCCAGACCACGGCATCCAGGAGAAATACAAAAGGCCACGCCCATCCCGGCCGGCCGCCCCCCCAATAGCAGGCGTGTCGGGCGGCTTTCAGCGGCCCCACGAGAATGCCGTAGGCAATGAACAGCAGCAGAGCGGCGACCCAGACCGGCACGTTCGCCGGCAGCGCCAGCCCGAATACGGTGCCGGTCGTCAGCAGCACGACCAAGGCACAGATAAACAGGATCTTCAGTGCGCCGTGCAGCAAGGAGAGAAACGGCAGCGCGAAGCCCACCCCGGGATGAACCGGGGCATGCTCCGCCCAGTAACCATGCCAGTTGCGCCGCCACTGGTCGGCGTTCGCGCGCATTTCCCGCTCAAACGACGTCCCCCACCCCCGCATCTCCCGCTTGAACTGGCGCTTCCATTCGCGACGCGCCTTGCGGTCCGGGAAACCCTTCATCGCCTCGTAATACCCTTGTTTCGCGCGTCGGATGAATTCCTGGGCCGTCGATGGGGCGCCGAACGCGGCGGCCTTTTCTTCCGGCGAGTGCGCCTCGGGCACCACAACCGCCATCACCAGATAGAGGAGCACTCCGGTGCCCCACACCATCGTCAGCAGAACGAAGCCAAGCCGCACGATGGTCGGATCGAGGTTCACATACGCGGCAATCCCATTGCAAACACCGGACAACATCGCGCCCTCGTGGATTCGGTAGAGCCGCCGTCGCGGCCCGCTGCTCCACGCTGCGCGTTCTTCCCCCTCCGTCTTGGGTCCGCTCGCGCCGCTCGGAGCGCCGGCACCCTTCGCGTCCGCTTCAGCGGCTTTGCCTTCGTCCGCCTCAATTGGCCCCAGCTCCGCAAGGACAGCGGCGACCTCCTTCGTCACGACTACGGTCTTGTAGCTGCCCAACAGCGCGCGGAACTTCTCGGCGATGGCCCGTTCGATGTCTGAGATAATTTCATCCCGATCCGGGTTGCCCTGCAGCCGTGCGGTCGCGGTCTCCAAATAGGCACGCAGGGCATCATAGCCGCCCTCTTCGAGCTGATACGCCGTGCCACCCAGATTGATCGTGATAACCTTGTTCATGGTAGGGATTATCTCCGTTCTATTTTTGTCCCAGTTTTTTCACCGTCCCGTTGATCTTGCCCCAATACTCGAGCGTCTCGCGCAGTTGCTCGCGGCCTTTCTCGGTAAGCTCGTAGTACTTTCGGGGAGGCCCGGCCTCGGATTCCTTCCATTCGTAATCCAGAAGCCCTTCCCGGCGCATCTTGCTCAGCAACGGATAAAGGGTGCCTTCCTGGGTCGCGAATTCGGTCGCACTCAGTTGTTTCAATATGTCGGCCACATAGACCTTGTCCGCCGCGATGATCTGCAGCAAGAGGAACTCGAGGAGGCCCTTGCGGATCGCGGAAAATTTCTCGTTAACGCTCATCGTCAGATATGGAGCAAGCTACCTTTGTATGAAAAGGTAGCTGGACGATCGAAAGAGGTCAAGAGGAAAGTTTCCTCGGGAAACAGATCGTTTCAGGGCATTCGGTCATGGCAGCGCCCTGACCGTGGCCGCGCGGCAGCGCGGCCCTACCGACGACCACAGGCAGGGACGCCTGTGCCACCAGACCAACGACGCGGCGCGGTCGGGCCCCGAAACGCACCCGAAGAGAATTCGGGGTAAAAAGCGCAGCTTCAGCATGCGCTGAGGACAGCGCACGCTACATCTGGCCGCGCGGCAGCGCCGCCCTACAATGTGGAAGTGGCGGGGATTTCCCAGCCGCCGCCCAGGGCCTTGTACAGCGTCACCAGATTGACGGAAATACGACCCTGGCTGTCCGCGAGTTCGTCCTCGGCCTGGTACAACGATCGCTCGGCATCGACCACATCCAGAAAGGTCGCCAGACCTTTTTTGTAACGGTCGGTGGCCAGATCGAATGCGCCACGGTTGGCGTCGACCGCCGCAGCCAGCGCGCGGTATCGAGTCTGTTCGTTGGCATAGGCGACCAACCCGTTCTCAACCTCTTCCAGTGATCCCAGCACGGTCTTCTCGTAGGCGGCCAGAGATTGTTGGGCCTGGGCATTGGCAGTCTGGATCTGACTGCGGACATGGCCCAGATCAAAAATGCGCCAGGTCACCGTCGGTCCCGCGGACCAGTATCTACTGCCGCCGGTGAACCAATCACCGACCGAGAAACTCTGGAACCCGGCTATACCGGTCAGCGAGAATTTCGGGAACAACTCCGCGGTTTGCACGCCGATGTTGGCGGTCGCCGCCGCCAGCTGGCGCTCGGCGCGGCGCACGTCCGGTCGCCGGCGCAACAGGTCCGACGGCAGGCCCACGGGAACTTCGGGAGGCGGCGCAGGAACCGGCGCGGTCGAGGATAATTCGTCGGTCAGCGCGCCCGGCTCCTGTCCGATGAGCACGCCCAGCCGATGGACGCTGTGTTTGAGCGATGTTTCGAGGTCGGGTATCTGGGATTGCGTCGTCGCCAACACCGCCTCGGCCTGTTTCACTTCCAGTTGGCTGGCCAACCCGACTTTGAACCGGGCGCGGGCGATGTCCGCGGCATCTTGTTGCGCGGCGATATTCTTGCAGGCAATGGCGATCCGCTGCTGGGAGTTGCGGACCTCGATGTAATTGCGGGCAACCTCGGCGAGGACGCTCACCAATACATCGTGGCGGTCCTC
>Ga0187859_10000912_pt1 | contig 19275 bp, 14 predicted proteins | sample June2016WEW_10_1_2_FD_133019 | JGI IMG/M metagenome (GOLD analysis project Ga0187859, IMG submission 133019) | Peatland microbial communities from SPRUCE experiment site at the Marcell Experimental Forest, Minnesota, USA - June2016WEW_10_10 | ecosystem: Environmental > Terrestrial > Soil >...
TCCGAATTAGTGCCGTTCCAGGAGATTGACGTCTACGCGAAAGAATCAGGATTCGTGAAGGAACTGAACGTTGACTATGGGACGCATGTGAAGGCGGGACAGGTGATGGCGGTCCTGGAGATCCCCGAGTTGCAGCTGCAGCTGGCGGAGGACGATGCGGCAATCACAAACGCAAAGGACCATGCGACACTCGCCGAACACGAGCTAAACCGCGTCCAAGCGAACCGCGACGTTCTGCACCTTCAATACGACAGATTAAATGGTGTTGCCAAATCCAAACCCGGCTTGGTGGCCCAGCAGGAAGTGGATGACGCTCAAGGCAAGGATCTGGCTGCTGAGGCGCAAGTGGAAGGTTCGAAATCTAATCTTCAAGCTGCCCAAAGCATGCTGCAAGTGGCGGAGGCCAAACGCGCGCGGGACCAAGCGCTCTTCGATTACTCGAAGATCACGGCGCCCTTCGCGGGAGTGGTGACGCAAAGGTTCGCGAACCTGGGGGCATTGCTGCAGGCTGGAACCAGTTCCAGCACGCAGGCCATGCCGCTGGTGCGCCTCTCCGAGGACAACATTTTCCGGCTGGTGATTCCAGTGCCCGAGTCTTACGTTCGCTATATCCATCTGGGCGACCCCGTTCAAGTGAAGGTTCCGTCCCTCGACCGGACTCTGCCCGGCAAGGTCGCGCGGTTTTCCGAAGACGTGAAAGAAGACACGCGCACCATGCACACCGAAGTGGATGTGCCCAATCCGAACGGGCTACTAGTGCAGGGTCTTTATGCGGAGGCCACCATAACGCTCGAAACTAAGAACAACGTTTTGTACGTGCCAGTGCAGGCCATTGATCACGCGGGCGATCGAACCAGCGTATTTGTGGTCTCGAACGCCAACAAACTCGAAACCCGGACCTTGGTGCTGGGAATCCAGACATCCACTGACGCCGAAGTGCTCTCGGGCCTCGACGAAGGCCAACTGGTTGTGGTGAGCGACCGCAGCAGCCTGAAGGAAGCCGAGGTTGTTCAGCCCAAAGTGATCGAGCTGGTCAACTATCAGAATCAGGAAGAGAAGAAGTAACAGTGCCCGGCTTCTCGATCCGCAATCCTTTTTTCATTATCGCCGTATGCCTGGCGCTCGCCGTAATCGGAGTGGCCAGCTTGGCGCGCATGCCTGTGGATCTTTTCCCCCCAATCAATCTGCCGGAGGTCGTTGTTGCAACGTTCTACAACGGCATGCCGCCGGTGGATATCGAAACAGATATTACGAATCCTCTGGAACGCTTCTTCACGCTGGCATCGGGCGTGGACCACATGGAATCGCGCTCGCTGCTGGGCGTCAGCATCATCAAAGTTTTCTTCCAGCCCGGTACCAATGCAGACGCGGATGTGACGCAGTTGTCCAACCTCGCTCTAGCGGATCTAAAACGATTGCCGCCGGGAACTTTACCTCCGGTGGTGCTGAAGTTCGATGCGTCCAGCCTTCCGGTTTGTCTGGTGACGGTAGCCGGCAAAGGGCTCACCGAAACGCAGCTTCACGATCTGGCTCAATTCCAGATTCGAAATCAAATCGCCGTGGTGAAGGGCGCGGAGATTCCAGGCGTCTTCGGAGGAAAGTACCGGCAGGTGATGGTGTATGTGGATCCGTTCAAACTCTTGTCGCGCCAAATGAGCGTGATGGATGTGGTGGACGCGGTCAACAACCAAAATCTGATTCTGCCGGCCGGTGACGTCAAAATCGGCCCCAGCGATTACTACGTCTACTCCAACAGTCTGGTCCAAAACGTAGCGGATTTGAATGATATTCCCATCAAGACCGTAGGCACTCGATGGGTGACGGTGGGAGACGTGGGCGAGGCCAAAGACTCAAGCCAGATGCAATACAACATCGTCCGCATCGATGGCCAGAAATCCGCGTACATCCCCATCATGAAGCAGGGCGGCGATACCAATACCGTGCAGGTGGTGGAGGACGTCCGCAATCTGACGCAACACTTGTTCGACTTACCCTCCCAGTTGAAAACCGCGATCGTGTTCGATCAATCCGTCTTCGTCAAAGAGGCGCTTAAGACCGTGCTTCATGAAGGCGTCATCGGTTTGGTGCTGACCAGTCTGATGATTCTCATCTTCCTGGGAAGCATGCGCGCGACGGTGGCTGTTCTGCTGTCCATTCCGATTTCTGCGCTGGCTACGTTCGTGGTTTTGTTCATGCTGGGCAGCACCGTCAATACTATGATCTTGGGCGGATTGGCGCTGGCCTTCTCGCGAGTGATCGACAACTCAGTGATCTCGCTCGAGAACATCTACCGCCATCTGGAGATGGGATCTTCGCCGGAGGTCGCTGCGGCGCAGGGCGGCGCTGAAGTGAATCTGGCGGTGCTTGCAGCAACCTTGGTGGACGTGGTGGATTTCTTCCCCGTCACGTTCTTGTTCGGGGTGAGCAAGTTTCTGTTCTCGGCACTGGCTCTCGCGTTTTGTTTGTCGCTGCTGGCTTCCTTCGTGGTAGCCATGACGGTGATCCCGTTATTCTGCGCAAAATATCTCAAGGGAGTCCATCACGAACATGGCGAGCACGAACATGGCGAGGCCCCGCCCGCAAATCCATCCTGGGGCGCACGCTTCAATGCCTGGTTCAATCGCATGTTCACGCGCCTGCTGGATATCTACGAGCGCGCGGTTCGTATCGCTTTGAGACGCCCGGGGCTCACCGTGGCGGCTCTGCTCGGTTTGTTTGTAGCCAGCCTCGCTATTTATCCATTCCTCGGGCTCGCGTTCTTTCCGCAAACCGACGCCGGGCAATTCACCATCAACGTGAAGGTGCCCACCGGCACGCGTATCGAGATCACCAATGAGTACGTCGCCAAGATCGAGGATCTGATTCGCCACGTGGTAGAGCCGGGCGACCTGAAAATGATCGTATCCAATATCGGCGTCGTCAACGATTTTTCATCGCTCTATACCACCAATGCCGGAGAATACACCGCGACCATCCAGACCGCGCTGAATGACGATCATCACCTGAGCAGCCTGACATACATGGATCGGGTGAGGGACGAGCTGGCGGGGAAATTTCCCGACGTCCGCGCGTTCTTTCAAAGCGGGTCCATGGTGGATGCGATTTTGAATTCCGGCATGCCGGCTCCTATCGACATTCAGGTGAATACCCGCGATCTCGACATGACGTACGATACCGCGCAAGAGCTGGCACGCCGTATCCGCCGGCTCCCAGGTGTAGGACAGATTTATATCCCGCAGGACATGAACTATCCGGCCCTGAAACTGGATGTGGATCGAGTGCACGCCACCGAGCTTGGCCTCACCCAGAAAGATATTGTCAACAACGTGATCACCGCTCTCAATTCGAACACCATGATCGCGCCGAACTACTGGGTGGATTATCAAACCGGCAACGACTACTTTATGGCGGTGCAGTACTACGAGCACGGCACACCGGCCATCCACAATCTGGTGGACCTGAAAGAGATCCCACTGCGCGCGCCCAATCTGAAACAGCCCACCACACTGGATTCGGTGGTGAAGCTCGAAAACGTGACATCGCCGACCGAAGTGGATCATTATCAGATCCAGCGCATTGTTGATGTTTACGTTACGCCATCCGGCGAAGACCTGGGTAAAGTCCGGAGCGAGATTTTGAAAACCATTGCCGACCTGCACCTGCCTTCGAACATTCGCATCTCCTTGCGGGGGATGGTGCAGGGAATGGAAGCGTCGTTCACTAGCTTCGCCATTGGCTTCAGCCTTTCGTTCATCCTGTTGTTACTGATCCTGCTGGCGCAGTTCCGATCCTTCATCGACCCGTTCCTCATCATGCTCGCCATCCCCATGGGATTCATCGGCGTGCTGATCATACTTCCGCTCACGCACACCACCCTGAACGTCATGTCGTTGATGGGTGTGCTGATGCTGATCGGCATTGCCGATTCCAACAGTATTTTGATCGTGGATTTCGCGCACAAACTGGAAGAGCAAGGGCTGTCCGTGGCCGATGCGGTGATCACAGCCTGCCGCGTTCGTCTGCGGCCCATCCTGATGACCTCGTTCGCTACCATCATCGGAATGCTTCCCATGGCCATGAAGCTCGGGACGGGCGGCGAGCAGTATACGCCGATGGCTCGAGCGATTATCGGCGGCTTAATGTCGTCTGTGCTTCTTACAGTGTTCATTGTCCCGGCCGCATATCTGTTGGTCTACCGAAGAAGGAGGCATCATGTCACCGAGGGTTCGTAAACTGGTCAGCTCAATTGCAATCGGAGCCGGCGCGGCTTTCGCTCAGACGCTGCCCAAGCTTACGCTGCCGGACGCGGTGGCGCTTGCCATCAAGAATCATCCGCAGATTCAAGCTGCCCAGCATGAAGTCAATTTCGCGCAGCAGCAGGTGGTTATCAACCGCGCGCCGTACTTTCCCACCGTGAACGGCGAGATCACCGGCTCTCAGGGAAACGATCTGGCCCGCATCGGTGCCGGAAGTTTGGCGGTATCGCGCCTGTTTGACCGGCTCGGACAAGGCGTGGAGCTTTCTCAATTAGTCACCGACTCGGGCCGCACTCCGAACCTGGTGGCCAGCGCCCGGCTGCAAGCGAGAGCCAGCGAACAAACCCTGCAAGCCACCCGTTACGACGTGGTACTAGCAGTGGACCGATCCTATTACGATGTGCTGCACGCGCAGGCTGTGGTCCGAGTGGCCGAGGAGACTGTTTCCGCGCGGCAGCTGCTGAGTGATCAAGTGACCGAGCTAACCAAGAACAAGCTCAAGTCACAACTGGACCAGAGCTTCGCCGAAGTTCAAGTTTCGCAAGCGAAGCTGCTGCTCATTCGCGCGCAGGAGGCCGTGCAGAGCGCGCGAGCCGACCTCGGGCGTGCGCTCGGATCCGACCAGTCGGCCAATTACCAGCTTGAAGATTCGCCGCTTCCGCCCGGACCCGCGGATAAACCGGATGATCTGGTAACGCAAGCCATCGCCAACCGGCCCGAACTCGCCAGCCTGCGATTTTCCCGCGACTCCGCTTACAAGTTCTATGCGGCCGAGAGAGATCTGTCGCGGCCAACCGTCAGCATAGCTGCAGTGGGAGGGTTTATTCCGTACATCAATGCAACGGCGAACACTCCCATCCCTGCCGAGTACGAAGGCGTGGCCGCGAACGTTAATATTCCAGTGTTCAACGGGCATCTGTTTTCAGCGCGGCGCGAAGCCGCCCACGAACGCGCTCTGGAATCCGATCAGCGCTTGCGCGATGTCGAGGAGCGTGTCTCGCGCGACGTGCGCGTGGCGTGGAGCGGCGCCGTAACCGCCTATCAGCGGATCGACGTCACAGCGCAGTTCCTTCGCCAGGCAGCGCTCGCGTTGGATCTTGCGCAAGGCCGCTACAATTTGGGTCTGTCTTCGATTGTGGAGTTGACGCAGGCCCAGTTGAATCTCACGCAAGCTGAAATCGAAAATCTGAGCGCCAAATACGATTATCAAACGCAGTATGCGGCGCTCGAGTACACCATCGGCGCGCTACGCTGAGATAGTGGGCGAACCGGCGCTTTTGTTCTACGAGGAACAGCCGTTTCGGCAGTCGAGGCTCCGAATTCTGACCGCGATTCCGCCGGCGGTGATGACGTTGCTCGCGATATGGCAAGTTGGCTTGGGACATCACTGGGGCAATGAATCGATGTCCAATGGCAGTGTGATCGGCTGGTCGATCTTTCTCTGGATCGTCTATCTTCGCCTGATCACGGTAAAGCTGGTCACCGAACTTCGCCCCGGCGAGTTGCGGATTCGGATGCGGGGTCTGTGGCGCTCGTACCGCATCCCGCTGAGCACGGTGAAATCGGCTGATGCAGTTACATTCGATACAGTGCGCGATTGGGGCGGCTATGGAATCCGGTCCACCAGCCGGGGAACCGCTTACTTGGCCGGCGGCGCCGAAGGAGTGGAGCTCGAAATGGTAAGCGGAGGAGTGGTAGTAATTGGCTCGCGCCGCTCGGACGAATTGGCGCGAGCAATTGTCAAGCGCGGCTGACTATCGTCGCGATTCCGGCGGCACCAGGTTGTTCGCGCGATAGTACACCACCAGCTGGCCGAAATGCTCGGTGCTGTGCTCGATGCCGCTCATCCATAGGTAGGAATTGTGAACGATATGCCTCCCAGTTTCCCACGCAAATTGCTGCGTTCTGTCTAGCCCCGCGTCGCCCTGCTCGGCGATCACCGCCGCCCCGTCCGCAACTGCCTGCGTGATCAGCTTCACCACCTCTGCTTTGGTCTTATAAGCGTCTCGCGGCGGATTATGCTTGTCCTTCCCGAAGTCGGGCCCGATGCTCGATCCCGAAACTCTACTGATCAAGTCGTAATCCACGGCCGCGACGTGTATAAGATTTTCCGCAAAGGTGCGCTCGTCTTTCTGCAGCTTGAAATCGTACTTGTCTTCGGGAAAATCCTGCGCCATGGCGATCAGTTTGTTCCCGACGTGGTTCCACCACTCCAGCGTCTCCTCCGCTCGGGAACGCACTGGAGGCGGCGCTTGACTTTGCGGCGAAGCCTGGCTCGTTGCTGCCGCACTTAGCTTCTTGAGTATCTGCTGCGTGTCGTTACGAATTTCGCCCCGCCGCTGGTCAGTATCCGACCATGAGGACGCCGGCACCGCATGAGCATCCAGCAGGGCCAACGTCTTTTCAGCATGTTGCCGTGCCAGATCTTTCTGTCCATCTGCCAAGTATGCTTCGGCGAGGGTCTCATGCGCGTCAGCCGACTCAGGGTAAGCAAGGAGGACCAGCTCCAAGACCTTGACTGCTAATTTCGGCTCGCGATCGCGCATATGGTCCTGGCCTATGATGCTGACCGTAATTTCCGGAAACAACTGCGCCTGGGGATCTTTCCGCCTGGCATCCAGCAGTTGACGCGTGACCTGGGCAACTCCGCCAGGCGTGCGGATTTGATCGAGGATTGCCGCACATGCCACGGTGTCCGCCGGCGCGTGACCCGGTGTTTTGATCAGCGTGGTCACCAACCAATCCAGGATGATGCCGGGCAGCTCCGGATGGACTTTGAACATGTCGGTTCCGTGGCCGCCGTTGGCGGGAACCTTGCTGGCATCGGAGGTCTCATACCATATCCAGGGCGCATCTTGTGATGCAGAGTAGTGAACGAACTTCTTACTTGGATTGGAGGAAGCGATGTAGAGCAATTCCATCGCCTCTACGGTGGGAGGGTACTCGTCGTCGTCGGCCACGATGAACAGTTCGGGCAGTTGTGACGCCTGCCGCAAAAATTGCATGCCGTCTCGGCCGGTCTCCCCGGAAAGCAGTACCAGCGATTTCACTTCAGCCGAGTGTTGACGCGCTACTTCAATGGAATTGAGAACGCCGAGCCAGCCGGCGCCTCCCACGCCGATGACATCGCGCTTCACGCCTGGCTGCGAAACCAGGTATTGAAACGCTGTTTCAATGCCGCTAGCGTTCGTCTTGTCATCACGTGTGCCACCGCTTTCGCCGTGTCCGGGCATATCGAGAGTCAGCGTGTTGATTCCAGCCGCCGCCAGCTTCGCCGCCACATCATCCCACCCCTTCCGTGTCCGGTTACTCTGATGCAGCAGCAACAGACCAGGGCCCGGCTTGGCCGACGCGAAGAAACTGGCCTTAAGGACAATGCCATCGGACGCTTTCAGGTCAACCAAGCGTACCGGAGGCTGCGCCTGACTCAACGCAGCCGTCATCAGTAAGAACACATGTGCTTGTCTCATCAGTTCACCCTTCACCGGCTTGCGGGCGGCACAATTCCGTTCATCCGCAAATACTCCACCATCTGCCCGTAATGATCAAACGCGTGTTCCACGCCAAACATGGCTAGGCGCAGGCGCGTCGATTTGCTCCTTTCCGGGGTCTGCAACATATTCTGCGCAGTCAACGAAGCCGCGGCCTTGTGACCCAGCGCAAACGAGTCCTTCAGGAACTTGAGGGCCTCGGCTCTGGTCTTGAGGCTGTCAGGACCGTTCCCGCCCATGAAGTTATCCGGGAATTTATCGCCGGTAAGACGCCACCATATGGCATAGTTCGAAGCGGCGACGTGCTTCACCTGTTCGGCGAACGTGCGTACACCTTTGTAGCCGCCGCCTGGAATGTTCAAGCTCTCCGGAGAGAAGTTGAATTTATCTTCCGGCATGGCCTCGGCGACATCCAAAATCTGCTTTTCAACGCCGCTGATCTCGCGGTCCACGGCGGAAGCTATGGTTAACGGAGGCGCGCTCTGGCCTAACGCGGCAGCGGCAAACATCGATACAGTCAATAGCAATTTCATAGATCGTTCCTCACCACTTGCCCATCCTTCATCACGAATCGAACTCGCTCCAGTTCGCCAATGTCGGCGATGGGATCTCCAGCAACGGCGACGAGATCGGCAAACTTCCCGGGCTCAACCGCACCCACGCGGTCCTGCCACCCCAACATTTCCGCGGCGTTGGTGGTAACCGCGCGAAGGATATCAAGCGGCGGCATGCCGGCCTTGCGCAAAGCAGCAAACATGGTTGCGGTAGCTTGGCCGCGAGTTTTTCCCGGATAGAACCAGCACATGTCCGATCCGGCCGCAAATTTCACTCCCGACTTCAATACCCTCTGAACCCGTGCCGCGGCCCGCTCGCGCGCCCGGTCGTCTCCGGCGATAAGCGCGGATCGAACGGCGGGAGACATCACTATGCTTGCCTCGTGAATCTTCGTATCCAGGCCGTCATACCAGGTTGGCGTCAGGTCCAGAAAGATGCCCTTGTCGCGCATCATCTTGAGTTGCTCGTCGGTAACGCCGTTGCCATGCTCGATGGAGTCTGCGCCCGCATCTATCGCCATTTGAATGCTGGTTGTGGTGCTGGCGTGGACGGCAACTCTCAAGTGCTGGCGATGCGCCTCGTCGACGATGGCCGCTGCTTCGGCCGGTGTGATGTCGTCCTCGATCGTAACCTTGATGAGGTCGACATTGTAGTAAATGTCCGCACGCACCGCCCTTCGCGCTCCGTCAGGGCTGTCTACATCCAGAAATTCCTGATGCACGATGGACTCGGCAAGAGCGGGATTGAGACTGTGGATATACGAACCCGGCGAAGTAAGTTTACGTCCGGCGGCCAGAATTCTCGGCCCGGGGACGCGGCCTTTGTTGATCGCGTCCCGCAGCGCAACATCTCCATCAATGCCGGAATGTCCGAGATTACGCACAGTGGTGAAACCACTCTGCAAGTCTTCGCGTGCCAATTGCGCGCCCAGCAGCACGCGTTCACTCGGCGACATTGCGGCGATCGCAAGCAACAGCCCCGGAACAAAATCTCCGTTGTCCCGCCGCGTACTCTCGGCTTCCGCGGGTACAACTACGTCGAGTAGCAGGTGCGTATGGCTGTCGATCAGCCCGGGCAACAAAGTTGAGCTGCCCAGATCAATGGTCTTGACGCCGGCCGGCGCATCCGCTGCGAGTTGCGCAGGCGAACCAACTTCCTTGATCTTGCCGTCTTCAATAAGCACGGCCGCGGGCGAAAGCACGTTCCCCGTCCGTGGATCGAGCAGCCGGCCCGCTTTTACCAAAGTCATGGGAACGGACGATTGAGCGGCTATTGGCCCGATTGAAAACAGAGCGCAGGAAAACACCGACGCCAGCGTTACCAGTTTGCGCATTCATGCCTCGCGCAGCGCAAGCATCGGATCTACCTTTGTCGCGCGCCGCCCAGGGAGGTAGCTGGCCAGCAGTGCGACCGCCAGCAAAACCAGAGGCACGGCCAAGAAAATCGCGGGATCGTGGGGACGAACGCCGTACAGCAAACCTGCCATCAGCGAGGAGGCCGATGCCGACAGTGTCACCCCCGCCGCCACTCCAACGCCAGCCAGGATAGCGCCTTTTCGCATGACCAATCGGAGAATGTCGCTCCGCGTAGCTCCCAGCGCCATCCGAAGACCGATCTCGCGTGACCTTTGGCCCACCATATACGCCAGCACGCCATAAATTCCGATTGCCGCCAATAGCAGCGCGACTCCGGCAAATGCGCCCACCAACTGGGCAGAGAAACGCCGCGAGGCGAGCGACCTGTCTAATAATTCGTTCATCGAAGCGACGTCATAGACGGGTAACTTCGGATCCACGCTAGCCACTTCACGGCGAATCTCCGGCTCCAAAGCGCTCTTCGCGAGAGGCGTCCGCAACGCAATGCAGAAGTCCCGGAAGACGTAGCCCGGCGACACATCCCATTCCTGATACATCGGTACGTAGACGTGAGGAACTCCATCCATGTCCAGCCCATCCTGTTTGATGTCCTTCACCACGCCCACAACCTTCATCCATGCGCCCTGTCCCATCCGAATCCGCCGGCCCAGCGGATCGCGGCCCGTCCAATAGCGGCGCGCCGTGGATTCATCGATAATCGCGACACGCGGTCTTTCGTCTTCATCAGCTTCAGTAAAAAAACGCCCGCGCACCAGCGGAGCCTGCATCACCTTGAAGTAATCGGGATTCACCAGGATGTCCCTCGCCCGCAAGTCGTCTCCGGAATTGGAGGGTCGATCTTCGAAACCCAGGGTGAACGCAAACCCATTGACGGAGGCCGGCAGATTGGAAGTAAATCCGGCCAGCTCCACCCCCGGGATTGCATTCATGCGGCGGCCTAACTCGCGATAGAAAGTGGCTTGCTTGGCCAGCGTGCGATATGGATCGTTCTTCGGATCATTGGGAAACGGCAGATTCACGCTGGCGGTTACAACCTGCGTCGGATTAAATCCTGGATTCTCCTTGAGAAGATCCTCGAACGTCCGCACCAGCAATCCGGCTCCGACCATCAGAACCACCGCCAGCGCCAGTTCCGACACGATCAGGGCGTCCCGCAACCGGCCGGTCTTGACGCTGTAGCCCGAGCCACCGGCGCCTTCCCGCATTCCCGAAGACAATGCGAACCGCGTTGCGTGCAGCGCCGGAGCAAGTCCGAACAGCAGTCCCGTCAGAAGCGAAATCAGTAGCGCGAACGCCAGCACCTCCCAGTCGATGTTCACCTCACTGAGCCGGGGAATGCTGGGCGGAACAAAGTGCAAGATGAATTGCAAAGTGCCGAAGGCCGTCGCAATTCCAGCAGCCCCTCCAATCGACGATAGAAGCACCGATTCGGTCAGCATCTGCCCGATAATTCGCTCCCGGCTCGCGCCCAGAGCCGATCGCACAGCCATCTCCTGTTGCCGCCCCGAGGCGCGCGCCAAAAGCAGATTGGCAATGTTCAGCGACACAATGAGAGAAATTAGGGTGACCGCGCCGAATAGCACCAGCAGCATCGGCCTCACTTTCCCGACTAGATCTTCCTGCAGTGGTCGAATTTCGATCGTCCACCGGGCTTGCGCAGGATAATCCGCGGGGAAATCGCGGCGAATTTGAGCAGCCATGGCCGTGAGCCGCGCCTGTGCTTGCTTGAGCGCGATGCCTCGCTTCAGGCGCCCCAGCGACCCAGGGAAGGACCGCGCGCTGCGCACTGGCTCGGGATCCGAAGCGGCCCTGAATCCGGAGGCCAGCCATACCTCCACGTCCTGGGATTGCGATCGGCCGGGATGACGAAACCCCGGCGGGAGCACGCCGACTATCTCATAAGGATCGTTATCCAGGCGGATCGTGCGGCCGAGAATGTTCGGATCCCCGCCAAACTTGAGCCGCCAAAGGCTGTCGCTGATGACGACCGACGGCGCGTACCCCGCCGTATCGTCCTGCGGACCAAACAGCCTTCCAATTTGCGGAGTCACGCCCAGCATGGAAAAGTAGTTGAAGTTGGCGGTGACCATCTCGAGACGCTGCACCTCCGCGCCGCCGGTTAAATCGATGCTTCCGCGCTCGGCGCCGGTCACGTTCTCGAATACACCCGACCTTCTGAGATCCTCCAGTTCGGGCACGGAGTATAAAACGCCGTGCAAGCCGGTTCCGGGGTTATTAAAGTAGATTCTCACCAAGCGGCCGGGTTCGGGAAACGGAAGAGCGCGCAGCAGCACCGCATTCACGATGCTGAAAATCGCCGTGTTGGCCCCGACGCCCAGCGCGAGCGTCAGAACGGCCACCATCGTAAAAGTGGGCTTCTGGCGCAGCACGCGCCAGCCGTAACGAATATCCTGACTTAAAGTTTCGAGTAGCTGCACGCCGCGCGCGTCGCGGCATTCCTCCTTAACCTGATCCATTCCGCCAAAAAACAAGCGAGCGCGGCGCACGGCTTCGGCATGTGTCAGCCCGGAACGAATGTGCTTCTCGACCTGCTTTTCGAAGTGAAAGCGGAGCTCGTCATCGAGTTCCGCTTCTACTCTATTGCGGCGAAGCAAGGAACGGAGCCGAAAGACGATATCGCTGAGCATGCTTCCACTCCTAAGCGGTTCCCAGCACCTGAGCCATGGCAGCCGTCAGCTTTACCCAGGCGTCTTTCTCGGCTTCCAGTTGTTGGCGTCCGCTCTTGGTGAGCTCGTAATACTTGGCCCGCCGGTTATTTTCCGAAACGCCCCAATGGGCTTTGATCCAGCCGCGCCGCTCCAGACGGTGGAGGGCGGGATACAGCGAGCCCTGCTGAATGCACAACACGTCGCTTGAAATCTGCTGCACGCGCTCGGATATGGCCCAGCCATGCTGAGGTTCGAGGACGAGGGTCTGCAGAATGAGCAGGTCCAAAGTGCCTTGCGGAAGTTCGATACGGTGATTAGCGGACATGTCTTCCCTTTCGCTTCTACAGGAAGGATACATCATCTCTTGTCGAAGCGCAAGAGGAGTCGCCGATTTAAGTTTCAGAATGTTGGAGAATTTTATGCTGGCTCGTCGCGCTGCCATCCGTGCTTCGCAGCTTGCGAAAAACAATCGTGGATAGGACGGTTATAGCGCCCAGAACGAAGAACGCGGAGTGGATGCCGTGAATCATCTGCGCCGCGCTGGAATGAAAGCGGTCAGGGATGAAGAATCCGGTAACCAGCGACGCCCAGGCAACCCCGAAACTCATGGACAGCTGCTGCATGGTGCTGGCGATGGAGCTTGCGCCGCTGGCCTGCTGCTCGTTGACGTCGGCATAAACCAGTGTGTTCATGCTGGTATATTGCAGCGAGCTGAAGAATCCGAAGCAGAACGCCAGGGCCACAATCACCCAGACCCGAGTGCCGGTTCCGATGACCGCGAACAGAGCAATCAGCACACCGAGGATCACGGTGTTCGAAATCAGTACCGCACGATAGCCGAAGCGGGTCAGAATCCGCGGCATAGTCATCTTCAAACTCATGGCGGCGATGGCCTGCGGCATAATGAGCAGGCCCGATTGAATGGGAGTAAATCCCAGGCCAACCTGGTAGAGCAGCGGAAGGATGAACGGGATGCCTCCGATTCCAAGTCGAGTGAAGAAGCTGCCGCTCACCGCCGCGGCGAAGGTGCGAATGCGAAACAGCGTCAGATTCAGCAACGGAAACGGAGCCTTCGTGGCATGCAGCCCATAGCCGGTGAGCAGCAGAATGGACGCAGCCAGTAGTCCCAGGATCGCGGCCGCGCCCAGCGTATGTTCCCCAAAAACCTCCAGTACATAAGACAGCAGCGCGATGCCGGAGCCGAACAGGATGAGGCCGGTAAAATCCAAAGGATTCGATTTTTCACGGTAGTCCGGCAGATGCAGATAAACCAGGAACAGCCCAATGAGGCCGATGGGAAGATTCACGAAAAAAATTACTCGCCAATGCAAATATCCAACGATCAGCCCACCGGCGATGGGTCCCAGCATTGGACCAATCAAGCCAGGGATTGCCACGAAGCTCATGGCGCGGATCAGCTCGGATTTTGCGAAGGTCCGCACTATGGTCAACCGTCCCACGGGCACCATCATGGCTCCTCCGCAACCCTGCAGGACGCGGCACGCCACCAAAGCATGGATGTTGGTGGATATTCCACAAAGGAACGATCCGAACGTGAACAGCCCGATGGCCGATGCGAAAACGCGGCGCGTTCCGAAGCGGTCCGCCATCCAACCGCTGATTGGAATGAAGACCGCCAGGCTCAATGTGTAGCTGGAGAGCACTGCCTTCATGCTGAGCGGCGCCACCTTGAGAGCCGCCGCGATGGTGGGCACTGCCGTATTGAGAATGGTGGTGTCGAGCGACTCCATGAAGAACGCGACTGCGACCAACCACGGTAACAATCGCTTGCTGGATACGCTTGCTTCCATTGATCAGCAGCTATTTCTCCGCCAACCAAGCCAGGAACAATCCGTCGGGAGCCACGTCCTCCCAGTAGGAGATTTCGCGGCTCGAAACTTTGCTGCAATGATTTTGCAAGATCCGCTCCAATTGTTTCCGATCGAACCACTTCTCCCAGCTTGGAGTTTTGAGCCGGCCCCACTGCGCGGCATTCTTGTCGATAATAGCGATCCGGCCGCCCGGTTTCACCACACGACACATTTCCGAGACGGCCGCATCAATGTCCACAGCATGCTCCAGTGATTCCGTCGCGTAGGCGCAGTCGAAGCTTTCCGCAAGGAACGGCAAAGCCGTCATGGATCCCGCGCAGACATGCACCTCCGAAGGGACACACCGCAACATAGCTTCCGCCAGATCGAAGCCGACCAGATTTGACCGCGGATAGCGCTCCTGAAGCACGCGCGCAAAGCGGCCCTTCCCGCAGCCCACGTCCAACACCCGCCGGCCGTTCAGTTCGCCAAAATATTCCATCAGCAATTGGACATGGTAGATGCGTGGATCGATGGTGGAAGGAAAATGCTCCTCGTCCGCGGCCGCGTGGTTGAAATGCTGAATGATTTCGGGAAGCGGAGGCGGCTTCGCTCCAGGAACCAGCCGCCTCCAGAAAGCTGGCATCAGGCTCGCGTCAGGAAAATCGGCAGCCCGGTTTTGTTGGCGTAATTGGGCCGGTAGCGTTCCGTGTTGTACATGCTGGCGATGTCGACATGGCGTGGGCCGAGCGCCGGGTCGGGCATTGCGGCCATGGTGTAACAGCCGTTCACCAATGCGGCCATCAGCCCGCTCTGGTTAGCCAGTACGGATTCCAACGCCATGGTCCCGAACGTGGATGCGATCAACTTGTCCACGAAATCCGGAGCGCCGCTGCGCAGATCGTAGGTCAAGTCGCTCACGATGGTTTCTTCAGTGCTGCGCTTCTTGATCTCATCGCTCAGCGCCTCCGCCACGTTTTCTTTCTTGCGATGCCCGTAGGCATCCGCTTCCCCATACTCACGCACCTGGTAACCTTCCCACTCCGCGCCTTCGGAAAGAATCACCAGGCAGTAGTTGCTGGGGTTGTGCTTCTTGTCGGTGATGAGAAGCTGGATGAGCTTTTCCAGATTCACTTTGTGTTCGGGAATGCAGCAACGAATGGAGGCGACGTAGGCGGTGTAGAGGGACGTGAACCCCGCGTCGCGTCCGAACACGCGGAAAATCCCGATGCGTTCGTGCGAGCCTACCGTGGTTCGCTGGCGGTTGATGGCATCCGTGGCGCGGGTGATGGCGGTGGAGAAACCGATGCAGTATTCCGTGTTCCGGACGTCATTGTCCATGGTCTTCGGAACCGCAATCACTTTGACGCCGAGCGCGTGCAGCTTGGCCGCATAGCTGAGCGTGTCGTCGCCGCCGATGGCAATCAGGGACTCGAGGCCGAGCTTGTCCAGATTCGCGAGCACCTGCTTGCTGATGTCGTAAACAGTCGACGTTTTACCACCCTTGGTGACTTGCTTGCTTGGAAAATCCTTGCCCTTCAGAAAATCCGGAAGCTCGGGCATTTTGGAGGGATTGGTCCGGCTACTGTGCAGCACAGTGCCGCCGTAACGGTCGATTGTGCGAGTGTTCTCGCGGGTGAGCGGCAGCACGTAACGAGCTTTGCTCTCCGGGTCATCCAGATTTACGTCCGTCAGACCTTCCCATCCACGGCGAATCCCGAAAACTTCGCAGCAGTTTTCGGTAGCCCGATAGGTGACTTCCTTGATCACCGAGTTGAGGCCGGGAACGTCGCCGCCTCCGGTGAGTATTCCAATGCGCTTAATTGCCATGAATCTCCATTTTACCCTCTCTAACCGAACCGCGAGCGTGAGCGACCGGTTGTAGTTCACTCTGGTTCGAACGTTCGAAGCTCGAAGGACCGTTTGACAATATCGCGCGCTTCGGATAATCCTGAGACGGCGCCTGCGCCGATAGCCTGCACCAAAATGTTCCCGGCTGCCGTAGCCTCAGTGGGACCGGCGATGACCGTCCGGCCAGTAGCGTTGGCCGCGAGTTGGTTGAGTAGCTGGTTGCGCGATCCGCCTCCGACGATGTGAACACGGATAATCGGCCGATTGAGCAGCGCCTCGAGATTGGCGAGCACCTTGCGATAGGTAGCCGCCAGGCTTTCGAGAATCAAACGCGTCATTCCGCCTGGTTGATCGGGCGCTTCGCCGCCCCGCGCACGGCAGTCTTCCAGGATTCGCTGCGGCATGCGGCCGGGTTCTGCGAAGGCATCGGGATCGATCAGCGTTCCGGCGCGCGGCGCCGCAGCCGCGAGCTTCGAGAGCTCTTCATAGCTGTATTCGCGACCGTGGAGTGACCACGCGCGCCGGCATTCCTGCAGCAGCCACAGGCCGGCGATATTCTTGAGCAAGCGAATTTTGTTTCCGGCACCCACTTCGTTGGTGAAATTGAGCGCGAGCGACTGCTCATTGATGATAGGCGCATCCACTTCCGCCCCCATCAGCGACCACGTGCCGGAGCTGATATAGCACCAGCCTTCGCCTTCCGCCGGAACAGCCGCCACCGCGGAAGCTGTGTCGTGACACGCTGTGGCATAAACCGGGACGTTCGGCGATAGCCCACTGGATTCCGCAATCTCCGGCAGCAGCGTCCCGAGCCAGGTACCGGGCGAAACGATCTCTGGGAGTATGCGCTCAGGCAAATCGAGTCTTCGAAACAATTCGCTAGCCCATTGTTTCTTGACCGGATTGTAGAACTGTGACGTGCTCGCGATGCTCACTTCCGCGCGCATTTCCCCCGTCAGCCAGTAATTGAACAGATCCGGCATGAACAACAGCTTCGCGGCCGCATGGAGTGCGGGAGCCCCGCTAAGCCGCATTGCGTGGAGCTGGTACAGCGAGTTGATCGCCATGAACTGGATGCCGGTTTCAGCGAAAATCTCCTGGCGCGGAACCACGGCGAAAGTTTTCTCGAGCATCCCGCTGGTACGTGCGTCGCGATAATGACGCGGATTATCCACTAACGCGCCATCCGCGCCCAGCAGTGCGAAATCAACGCCCCAAGTATCGATTCCGACACCAGCCAGATGGAGCTTCCGCTCCCGGCCGCAGATAGAAAGCGCGTGCCGGATTTCGTGGAACAGCCGCAGCGTATCCCAATAAAGGCCGGTCGGCAGGCGCACAGGCGTGTTCGGAAAGCGATGCAGTTCTTCGAGCGTGAGCCGGCCGCCCTCGATCGTGCCGAGCATGGCGCGCCCGGTTTCAGCCCCAAGATCGATAGCCAGAAAACGGCTCATGCAGCCTGGCCTGCGCTAGCCATGGAATTCGACGGCCAGTTTTCCCACGCCGTCGCGATATTCGGCCAGCATCTGGAACGCCTCAGGCGCCTGATCGAGCGAAACGCGATGCGTCACGATGGATTCCGGAATAGCGCCGGCAGCTAGCAGCGCGATAGCCGGCTCCGATCGATGATTCGACCGCTTCACCGGCTGAAAACGAATTTCCTTGGCCTGCAGGCTGTAAAGATCCACGCCTACAGGAACATGATTCGGGATGCCGATCAGCACGAACGTTCCGCCCAGCCGTGTAATAGCGAGCGCGGTGTTGATGGTTTCGGCCGCGCCCGCTGCGTCGATCGCGATATCCACGCCGCGGCCGCGCGTCTTGTCCAGCACCGCCTCGCGAAGTTGGCCGATAGGCACCGCCGAAGTAGCACCTTGATCCAGCGCCATCTGGATTCGATGCGGCAGCTTATCAGCCACCAGCACCTGTGTCGCGCCAGCTTTGCGCGCTACCGCCGCGGCCAGCAGACCCATCGGCCCAGCGCCCAGCACCGCGACGCTATCGCCCGCGCGGATCTCCACCATCTCCAGCATGTGCATGATCACGGCCACCGGTTCAATGAGCGAAGCCTGCGTGTAACTGAAGCTTTCCGGAACCAGCGTGGCATTGTGAGCCGGGATGGTCGCGTATTCCCTCAGCAGGCCAGGCAATTGCGGCGAACCCATGAACAATCCGCGGACGCAATTGTTGTGATGCCCGCCCAGGCAATACTCGCAGCGCCCGCAACTGACCGTCGGCTCGATGGACACGCGATCGCCCGGCTTCAAACCCGTGACACCCGATCCGATGACCGCAACTTCGCCCGCCGGTTCATGCCCCAGGATCTGCGGATACGACGCGGGATAGCCGTAAATGTTGCCATCCGTGTACCAATGCATGTCGCTGCCGCAGATCCCGACCGAGCGGAGTTTGAGCAAAATCTCTCCGGGGCCGGGATCGGGAGCAAGCGGAGTTTCGACAACTTCGAGTGTGTGAGGCGCTACCAGTTGAACGGATTTCAATCCACTACTTTAGCCGAAATCACCAGGATGAGGGCGCTGTCCGCGCCTTCGATGCCGCTGGTCTTGCCAATCACGACCTTCTTGCCTTCGGGCACGTCGACGTCGGTGTGAATACTTGCACCGCTCCAGCGCACTTCGCCTTTGGTGTTGATTCCAACCGGAGCGTTGATATCCAAGCGAAGGTTATCGAACCGCACGAGACGCGCAGTCTCACCTTTATCCACGCGAACCTTGTTGAACTCAAAATGATAGCTGATCTTGACTCCTTCCGGAGCTGGTGAGCTTGGCTCAACGGACCCGCTGTTCTCCCCGCGCTCCCCGCTGCGGGCTCGCAGCACAAAACTGTCCAAAAGCCGAAAGCTCTTGTAAGAGAGCAGACCTTTGAGCTGCGCGACAACTGGTTCAAGTTCGGCAGGAATAGGATTGTGGCTGTCAGCGTGCGCCGAAGCTACCACCATGTACGCATCAATCTCCACGTTACTCTGGGCAACGGGTGGTACATCCAGTTGCTTGATGATCTCTTCGAAAGCGGCGACAGTCTCCTTGGGACCGCTCAGGACCAAGTGATCGTTATCGCTGGCGCTGATCACCATGCCGTTGGTCGGCGCCAGCTCTTGTAAGGTATGTGAAATCCCGTTCCGATTTCCATTCTTGATCGTGACGACCTTCTGCACCGGCCCTTGCGCCAGAAGCGCTCCAGTGCACACCAACGCAATCAACATCGTAGAAAACAGCTTTTTCATAATGAGTCTCCTTTTTGATCTACCA
>Ga0187859_10000918_pt1 | contig 19250 bp, 15 predicted proteins | sample June2016WEW_10_1_2_FD_133019 | JGI IMG/M metagenome (GOLD analysis project Ga0187859, IMG submission 133019) | Peatland microbial communities from SPRUCE experiment site at the Marcell Experimental Forest, Minnesota, USA - June2016WEW_10_10 | ecosystem: Environmental > Terrestrial > Soil >...
ATCCGCTGGAGCCGCTCATCGCGGTCATCGGCAGCGAACCGATCGGCGATCGCATGGATTTCGATACCGGGCTCATCGTTCGCCTGTGGTGGCGCGGTGTACCGGTGGCGATGGTCCCGGTCCGCGTGACCTACCCGCCTGGCAACGTGTCCAACTTCCGCCTGTGGCAGGACAACCTGCGCATCACCAAGATGCACACCGGGCTGGTGTTCGGGATGCTGGGGCGATTGGTACGCGGCCGCATCAAACGGCCACGCCGCCTCGATGCGGTCACGCACTGGGGATCGTTGGGCGAACTCGGCATCGCCTTCGGCATACGTTTCTGTGTTATCGTATATCGGCTGATCGGACGACGCGGATGCCTCGTGATCATGGCTCCAATCGTGACTTATTTCTATCTCGCGGCGGGTGACCGGCGGCGTGCTTCGCGGCGCTTTCTGGAACGAGCGTTTGCCGCCGCGGGCGTAAGCCGGCAACCCAACACGCTGGACGGATTGCGCCACTTCATGCAGTTCGCAGAACGTATCCTCGACACCTTCGTCGCCTGGACCGGGGGCATGAAACCGGATGCGATCGAGCCTGCTGACCCGGCGTCATTGGCCGCATTGGTCGGCGATCCGCGAGGCGGCGTGCTGATTGTCGGCCATCTCGGCAATACCGACATCTCACGGGCTCTGCTCGATCCGGCGACCCGCGCCCGGCTGTTGGTATTGATGCATACGGATCATGCCGCAAACTACAACCGCATACTGCGCGAGCTCTCGCCTGACTCCGCCGTGAATGTCCTACGGGTGACCGATATCGGCCCTGACACGGCCATCAATCTGCGCGATCGCATCGAACAAGGTTGTTGGATCGTAATCGCCGGCGACCGTACCCCGGTGCGCGGTCAGGCCAGGGTCACCCGGGTCCCCTTCCTGGGCGCATTGGCGCCATTTTCGCAAGGGCCGTATGTGCTTGCCGCGTTGATGGAATGCCCGGTCTGGTTGCTGTTTTGCCGCAAGGTCGACGGCCGCCACCGGTTATTCGTCGAGCGCTTCGCCGAACGGATCGTGCTGCCGCGTCAGGCACGCGACGCTGCCCTGGCGGACCATGCCGCGCACTACGCGACAAGGTTACAGGCGCACGCGATCGCCGATCCGTTCCAGTGGTACAACTTCTACGATTTCTGGGCCTGACTGGAATCCGCATGTTGTCCGTCGAAACCGTAATCAAAGCCCAGTTCTTCGACCTCGACCCGATGAATGTGGTCTGGCACGGCAATTACGCGCGCTTCCTGGAGATCGCCCGGTCCGACCTGCTGGACCGCATGGATTACAATTATTCGCAAATGGAGGCTTCGGGATTTGCTTTCCCGATCGTCGAGATGCGGCTGAAGTATGTCGCTCCGATCCGGTTCCGCCAGGACTTCGTGGTTACCACGACCCTGATCGAATACGAGAACCGGCTGCGGTTGGATTATGTCATTCGCGACCTCGCGTCAGGCACCGTCCTGACGCGAGCCCGGACCACCCAGGTCGCCGTGCGGATCGACACCGGTGAACTTTGCCTCGAAAGTCCTCCGGTATTGATCGAGAAGGCGCGGGCCCTGATAGGCGGACCCTGATATGCGGCCCATGCAGCACCGCCTCGCACTGACCGCACTTGGTCTCGCCACGCCGCTCGGATGCGGCAAGGCGGCGACGGCCGCCAATCTGTTCGCCGGCTCGCGAGCGGGGTTGGTCGAACGCAACGATCTGATTTCCGGTCGCGTCGTGACCGTCGGTGCGGTCGATGCCGAGCTGCCGCCGGCACGGCCCGCCGACAGCGACTGTCGCAACAATCGGCTGATGCAACTGGTCCTGGACGAGATCGCCGGACCGGTGGCCGACGCGGTGCGAAGGTTCGGGCCGGACCGCATAGCGGTGGTACTCGGAACCAGCACCTCGGGTATCGCCGAGGGTGGCGCCGCGGTCGAACTGCATCGCCGTACCGGGGTCTGGCCCGACGGCTTTACCTATCGCCAGCAGGAGCTCGGGAGCCTGGCCCGCCACACGGCCTACCATCTCGGGCTGACCGGGCCGGCCTACACGGTGGCCACGGCGTGCTCCTCCAGTGCGAAAGCCTTCGCCTCCGCACGGCGCTTGATCCGGGGCGGGCTGGCCGATGCCGCAATTGTCGGCGGGGCGGATACGCTTTGCCGGCTGACACTGAACGGCTTCAACGCGATCGAGGCGCTGTCGCCGACTACTTGCAACCCATTCAGCCGCAACCGCGACGGCATCACCATTGGCGAAGGCGCCGCGGCATTTCTGCTCGAGCCGGGCGACGGCCCAGTACAATTGCTGGGCATCGGCGAGACTTCGGACGCCTATCACGCCAGCGCGCCCTCGCCGGATGGGGCGGGAGCCGCCGCTTCGATGCGCCAGGCCCTGGCGGATGCCGGCCTGTCGCCGGAGCAAATCTGCTACATCAATTTGCATGGCACCGGGACGGCGCTGAACGATGCGATGGAGAGCCAGGCTGTGGCTGCGGTCTTTGGCGGGACCGTTGCCGCCAGTTCGACCAAGCCGATGACGGGCCACATGCTGGGTGCGGCCGGGGCCTGCGAGGCCGCATTCCTGTGGCTGACGCTGTCGCCCGCGCATAACCCCGAGGGACTGCTGCCGCCGCATCTGTGGGATGGCGTGGCGATGCCGGATCTGCCCTCGCTCAATCTTGTCGCCATCGGGAACCGGATGGCTCCAGGCGAACGAGCGGCCATGGCCAGCAACTCCTTCGCTTTCGCCGGCAGTAACGCGACGCTGGTGCTTGGCCGCGGTTGGGCCACGTGACGGACCGGCAATGGCCTGTGGCCGACCTGCTGCCGCATACCGGCACCGCGGTTCTGCTTGATGAAGTGATCGCCTGCACCGATACCAGTCTTTCGGCCGGTGTCACGATCGGCCCGGCCTCCGCATTCTACCAGGATGACGGCGTTCCCGCCCATGTTGGCATCGAATATATGGCGCAGGCATGCGGCGCCTTCAGCGGCGTCAGGGCCCGGCGTGCCGGAGAGCCGCCACGCGTTGGCTTCATCCTCGGCACGCGGCGCTACCAGGCGACGCGCGCCTGGTTCGCTAATGGGGAGCGGTTGGTGGTGACCAGCGATCTGGTCTATCGCGACGAGGAGGTTGGGGTATTCGACTGTAGCATCCGCAGTGGCGGCGAGGTCGTTGCCAAAGCTCAGCTGATCGTATCCGATGCGAAGCATGCGGTTGAACTGCTCAGTCGGCAGGGTGGGACGGGCGATGGCTAGGACAGTATTGGTCACCGGCGCCAGCAAGGGCATCGGGCAGGCGACCGCCCAGCGGCTGGCCCGCGACGGCTATTCTATCGTCGTGCAATACCTCGCTGATCAAATGGGGGCCGAGGCGACCCTGCAAGCGGTGCGGGAGGCGGGGAGTGACGGCAGGCTGCTGCGTTTCGACATCGCTTGCCGTGCACAATGCCGTGACGTGCTTGAAGCGGACATGGCCGCGCATGGACCCTATTGGGGCATCGTGCTGAACGCCGGCATCGCGCGCGACAACGCGTTTCCGGCCATGGAAGACGCCGATTGGGACCTCGTCGTGAATACCAACCTTGGCGGCTTCTACAATGTGCTGAGGCCGACGGTGATGCCGATGGTGTCGGCCCGCAAAGGTGGCCGCATCGTTACGCTGTCTTCGGTGTCCGGGATGATCGGCAACCGTGGCCAGGTGAACTACAGCGCGTCCAAGGCCGGGATCATTGGCGCCACCAAGGCGTTGGCGGTCGAGCTGGCGAAGCGGCAGATCACCGTGAACTGCGTCGCACCGGGCCTCATCGAGACGCGGATGACCGAGCAGGTGCCGGTCGACATGGTGCGAAATTTGGTCCCTATGCAACGCATCGGCCGTCCCGCCGAGGTCGCCGGCGTCGTCGCATTTCTGCTATCGGACGAGGCTGGTTACATTACCCGCCAGGTTATCGCTGTGAACGGAGGCCTCGCCTGATGCGCCGCGTGGTGGTAACGGGAATCGGAGGGGTCACAGCCCTTGGCGACGACTGGCCGACGATCCGTGCCGCATTGCGGGAGGGGCACACCGCAGTGCGATTCATGGAATCGTGGTCGCGCTATACCGGAATCAACACCCGGCTCGCCTGTCCGGTTCCGAATTTCACCGGGGCTGATAACTATCCTCGCAAAAAGGTCCGCACCATGGGTGCCGTGGCGCGTATGGCGACCTGTGCGACCGAGCGTGCGCTGATCGCCGCCGGCCTGATCGATGACCCGATACTGCGTTCCGGCCGCACCGGCATCGCGTACGGCTCTTCGTTCGGCAGTCCGCAACCTTACGTCGCGTTTGCTGAACTGATGACCGAGGGCGCGTCGCGCAAGTTGAACGCCACCAGCTACATCCAGATGATGAGCCATACCGCGGCGGTAAATATCGGGCTGTTCTTCGGCGTGACCGGCAGGACGATCCCGACATCCAGCGCCTGCACGTCGGGCAGCCAGGCGATCGGCTACGCTTTCGAAACCATCCGGTGGGGTCGCGCCGACATCATGCTCGCCGGCGGAGCGGACGAACTCGATATCACCCAGACCGCGGTGTTCGACACGCTTTACGCGACCTCGGTGCGCAACGATGCGCCGCATTTGACCCCGCGCCCGTATGACAAGGATCGGGACGGCCTGGTCATCGGCGAGGGCGCCACCACTCTGATCCTGGAGGAGTTCGAGCATGCGATAACCCGCGGCGCGACCATTCATGCAGAGATCGTCGGTTTTGGCACGAATACGGACGGTAACCATGCGACGCAGCCCCAGGCTGAAACCATGGCGACCGCTTTGCGCCTCGCGTTGCACGACGCCGGATTGCCGCCAGAGGCGATCGGCTACGTCAACGGCCACGGCACCGCCACGGAGTGGGGCGACATCGCCGAAACGATCGCGACCGCATCGGTGCTCGGGCCCGGTGTCCCGATCCATTCGCTCAAGAGTTATTTCGGCCATACGCTCGGTGCCTGCGGAGCCCTCGAGGCGTGGTTGGGAATCGAAATGATGCGCGAAGGCTGGGTCGCGCCCACGGCAAACCTTGAGACCGTCGATACGCGATGCGCGGAACTGGATTATGTGATGGGCCGACCGCGCCGGCTGGAATTCAAGCATTTCATGAGTAACAATTTCGCGTTCGGCGGGATCAACACTTCGCTGGTGTTCCGGAGGATGTGATGCGCGCTGAGGCGGTCCCACCGTTCCTGGTCGGAGACAGGGAAACCGGGCCCGGCCGGCAGCATCCGACGCCACCGCCGCCGATCCGCGAATTTGTACCGGAAACGCGCTTCGGTCTGTGGTTCCTGAACACGCAGACCTGGTCCGATCGCGTGCTGAAGGTTGCTCTCGATGACCTGCGGCGCATGATGGAGCACCCGGAGGCGCATTATCCGGTGGTGTTGGATGTTGGGTGCGGTCACGGAAGGTCGCTTCCGCTGCTGATGGATGCCTTCCGGCCCGAGCGGCTGATCGGACTCGATTGCGAGCGAAACGTTCTCGCCAATGCCCGGTCGAGGGCGGCGAAGATCGGCCGTACGGTGACGCCGATGCTCGGCAACTGCTCCCGGCTGCCGTTGCGGGATGGCAGTGTGGATCTCATCTTTTGCCATCAGACGTTTCACCATCTGGTCGACCAGGAACAGAGCCTGCGGGAATTCTGGCGCGTGCTGCGTCCGTCCGGGCTGCTGCTGTTCGCGGAATCGACACGCGCTTACATTGAATCGTGGACCATCCGCTTGCTGTTCCGCCATCCGATGCAGGTCCAGCGCAGCGCCGAGACGTATCTCGCAATGTTGCGGGGGCATGGTTTCGTGATTGCACCGAACGCGATTTCATGTCCGTATCTTTGGTGGAGCCGGGCCGATCTTGGTGTCGCCGAACGGCTGCTGCGCATCCCGCCGCGGCGCCCTGGGCAGCGCGAGGAGACGTTGCTCAATGTGGTGGCGATGAAGGGGGAAGCGCACTGGCCAGACGTTATCGGGGTGCAACTAACTGGGGCGCAACCACTTGCGGATGGAACCCCGGCGCTATAGTTTCGGTTGCAATGCGACCTGGTGTCCAAAAATGGGTCGCGACATGGGCGTATCGAGGTACGGTCAAATACAAGGGGGGAGAACAATATGCGATTTGCTCTGGTGCTCGCGGCTGTCGTACTGGGCGGCCTCGGTTTCAGTCAGGCCGACGCCCAGACGCAAAAGGCGGCGGGCTCGCTGTTCAAGGATTGCTCGCAATGTCCCGACATGGTGGTCATCTCTCCCGGTAGCTTCATCATGGGCGAAGATGGGCGCACGCGAGAAATGCCGCGGCACACGGTGACGGTCGGATATTCGTTCGCGGTAAGCCGGTTCGATGTAACCTTCGACGAATGGGACGCCTGTGTCGCCGATGGAGGCTGTGGCATGTATCGTCCAGCCGACGCCGGCTGGGGCCGGGGACGGCGGCCGGTCGTGAATGTCTCCTGGGATGATATACAAAGCTATCTCGCATGGATCAGCAAAAAGACCAGCAAACGATACCGCCTGCCCAGTGAGGCCGAGTGGGAATACGTGGCCCGCGCCGGAACGACGACGGCGTTTTGGTGGGGAAACGATGTTGGCAACGGCAACGCCAATTGCGATCATTGCGGCAGCGCGTGGGACGACAAACAGACCTCGCCGGTCGCCAGTTTCCGGCCAAACGCCTTCGGCGTCTATGACACCGCCGGTAACGTAACGCAGTGGGTCGAAGATCGTTGGAACGCAAACTATAACGGGGCACCGCAGGATGGCAGCGCGTGGGAGGCGGGCGACCCGCTGCGCCGAGTGATGCGCAGCGGGTCGTGGTACAACGGTCCGGCAGCGCAGCACTCCGCATTTCGCAATGGCGATTCGCCACGAGTACGGAATGTGAAGATCGGATTTCGGATTGCGGTGACAATGTAGGGCCGGGGGCGAGTGCGTTGGGCAACCGTCGATGAGGTAGCGTGACGACCTGGCGCTCCTTTCAGATTGCGGAATGTCTGGAATGGCAATAGGCTGCCCTCGAAACGGACGGGCCGGCCGCCCGTCAGGGCAAATAAATCCAAGGCTCGACAACTGAACGCCGCGGAAAAAATCAGGGGGAAAATGGTCGTGAAAGCAGGATCCGCCGTTGTTGCGATACTGTTGTCACTGGCGGGATGCGGCGGAATCATTGAGCAAAACGTAAAACCCGTCACATTTGCCGCCGGCGAATCGCGAGAGGTTTGCCTGATTGAGAACCCGGCGGTCAGCGAGGGTTTTCTGGATGCATACAAGAGTGCTCTTTCGAAAAGGAATCTGACAATCCGAATGCTTCCTCAGGGCTCGGCGCTCACTGCCTGTCCGTTGACTCTCACGTACACGGCGAACTGGCGGTGGGATCTGGCGTTGTATCTTGCTTACGCCAACCTGAAAGTCTACCGGAATGGAAATCTTGATGGCGAAGCACTGTATGATGGCATGAAGGCTGCATTGGACACAGGCAAGTTCATCAAGGCCGACGCGAAAATACAGGAACTGACGGATCGACTCTTTCCGAACTGACTGGCGGCGGCGAAACAATAATCCGAGGGGGCGAAAAACAATGCTGTCAGGTTTGTGGAAGGCTCAGATCAATGCCGCGGCATGGCGGAATCTGGCGATCATAACGACACTCCTGGCTATCACGGGGTGCGGCGGCTCGAGCGTCGTCCAGACCAGGGCTCCAGACTATGTCGATCACACCGCTCGGACTCTGGCGATCGCTCCCGCCGACGATTTGTTCGCCAAGGGCAATATTCAATTGGCCAATACCATTGGTGAAGAGTTGGCCAGGCGCGGTTATTCCATTGTCGACTCAACCGCGACGATGCGGATCCTGGCGAACAATCGAATAGCGTCGGTTGATGTGCTTTCCCCACAAGCGTTGACGGTTTTGGCAAACCAAGGGATCGACGCTATTTTGTCGGTGAGTACCAGCGAGGCCGGTGGTATTGGCGGCCCCGATATGCGGCACGTGAAGGCAAAGTTGACCAGCACTCATACGGCAAGCCAAATCGGTGAAATCAACTGGAATAATTCCTGGGGCGGTATGCCAGGATCACCCGCGGACTACGTAATGCGGAAAGGTTCGGCTGAGGCGGCTCGCGCGGTGGCGGAGGCTGTGGCGAAATTGCTTGGATGACTGCGTCAGATTGCGGCGTTGTGACAGCGGTTCGATGCGTTCGAAATGCGTCACTTTTCTGCCAGAAGTCCAGGCGGTACGACCGTGACGTTATGCCAAAGCCGCTCCAACGCTACGCTGAGGCCGGTTCGCCCGCATCCAAACGAGCCACTGCCACGCTATGGGCCGGCTCGATCCGCGCATCAGCCAAATGTCAGCCACTGCCCATGCGTTCGATCGTCCGAAAAGCCCCGGATGCGCCACCGGCAACCAGATCACGCCCGTTCGCGGCGAGAGCCAGTCACTCGCCAACCGTAAACGGACACTAACTTATGAGCGCGTGACCTCCGACAAACGTGGTGTGACTGGCCAGCAAATTAGCCGCCGTCTGGCCGCCGGTCATGTTCAGCAGCACCACTCCCTGCGTGAGATCCGTGCTGTTGGCAATGGTGATGGCATGCACGCCGCCCACGGTCGTGTCGTACGCCTGCAGAAAGGCGGGCGAGACGCCCTGTAGGTCGATATTCAGTTCGTCCTGGCCGTAGACGAAGTTGGCGATCGTCTCGATCCCGCTGCTCTGCGCCAGCGTATATTCGATCTTGGCAGCACCCGACCCCAAGGTGATGGCATCGGGCGTGCCGATGAAGCTCAGGCTGGGGGCGTTCAGACCGGAGCTCGCGCTGGCAGTATTTTCGCCAAGATTGATTGTCGTGGCCTGCGTCTGACCGGTCAGGTTCAGCACCCCGCCCGCACCTGTGGTAGTGTCGAGCACGGTTGACCCCGTGCCTTCACCGTTCAGGCGTTGTCCGAACACCGGCTCCAGGTCTTCCAGCGAGAAGTCCTCGCCCGACACAACTGCCGTGGCTTCGCTCATGTAATTGCCGTTGCTGTCGGTGCTCCAGACCACGTATTGATCCTGGCCGGCCATCTTCCAGGCGACCAAAAAGCCGCCCCCGGATTGTCCGACCGCGCCAAGCGGGGTCCATCCGCCTAACCCGCCAACGGTCACCGCGGTGCCCTGGTATTTTAGTACGGGTCCAGGCCCACTGCTGTTGCCCAGGAAGAACTGGTTGTCAGCGGCGAACAAACTCGTTCCATTGTCGGTCGCGATTGGGGTTGCGGTCGGCCCCGTCGTGCCGTCGCCGTTCAGGTCCTGACCGAACGTGGGCTCGTAGGCTTCCAGAGTGTAGTCGGTGCCCAATACGACTCCGGTGGCCTCGCTCAGGTAATTGCCGTTGCTATCGGTTTGCCAGATCACGTACTGGGCTGCGGCCCCGGTCCCGGATTGCCAGGCGACCAGATAGCCGCTCGCATTTTGCACTGCGCCGATCGGGTTCCAGGCGCCGAGTTCGCCAGCAGTCACCGCGCTGTCCTGGTATTGCAGTGCGGGTCCAATCCCGCTGCTGTTGCGCAGAGCGTAGTCGTTACCGATTTGCACCAGGCTGGTGCCTTTGTCGGTCTGGATCGTTTTCGTAACGGGGCTGGTCCCGGTTGTCCCATCGCCGTTAAGATCCTGACCAAACGTTGGTTCGATTTCTTCCAGTGCGAAGTTCGTGTCAGACACAACTCCCGTGGCCTGACTCAGGTAATTGCCGTTGCTATCGGTTTGCCAGACCACGTACTGGGCTGCGGCCCCGGTCCCGGACTGCCAGGCGACCAGATAGCCGCTCGCGTCTTGCACCGCGCCGATCGGGGCCCAGGTGCCAAGCCCGCCAACGGTCACCGCGCTGCCCTGGTATTGCAGTGCGGGGCCAATCCCGCTGCTGTTGCGCAGAGCGTAGTCGTTGCCGATTTGCACCAGGCTGGTGCCATTGTCGGTCTGGATCGTTTTCGTAACGGGGCTGGTCCCGGTCGTCCCATCGCCGTTCAGGTCCTGACCGAACGTCGGTTCGATTTCCGCCAGTGCGAAGTTTGAGCCAGACACAACGCCTATGGCCTGGCTTAGATAGTTGCCGTTGCTGTCGGTTTGCCAGACCACGTACTGGGCTGCGGCCCCGGCCCCGGACCGCCAGGCGACCAGATAGCCGCTCGCGTCTTGCACCGCGCCGATCGGGGTCCAGGCGCCGAGGCCACCGGCGACGACAAAATTGCCCTGGTACTGCAGCCATGGCCCGACCCCGCTGCTGTTGTACAGGGCATACTGTGTCGCAATCTTCACCAGACTCGTTCCGTCGTCGGTCCGGATCGTTACCGGGGGCGCGGCGATCACGCTCGTTTTGCTGTCGACAGCAGTGAAACCTGCCGTATCGGTGTCCTGGATGGTAAAGGTGGTGGCGACGGACTGGCCGGCCGCGACCTGACCCTCGGTCGGCATGAACACCAGCCCGTCCAGCGCAGCGGTGACCTGAGCGGCGGAGCCGGTATAGGTGTAAACTCCAGGCGAGTTGGTCAGGCTGAACCCACCCAGGTCAGAGAGCGTGCCGTCCGTCACCGCGGATTGCGTCAACGTGACCGTTTCGGTTTGCCCCGTGCGGGTATCGGCGACGACGACGTTGCGGAACGGCGATATGCTCAACCTGTCGCTGGTGACCTGGTTCGCCGCGGTTCCGGTTATGGTCACCGGATCTATCACATATCCGGTGCTCTTTTGCGCGTTGTTCAGTTCGAACAGCGTGCCGTCGCCGAGCGTTCCGCCTCCCGCTGTCGTGCCAATCAGATCGCCGGCGGCGTCGACAGTCAGGCCTGCCTCAGGGTCGCTCCCATCGAAGCCGTTAAAAAGGGTAAGTGGGATCGGCGCACTAGCATAGACGCCGTTGGTCTTGGCAATCTCAAATACCGTACCTTGTTGGCTCAACCCGCCGGCTGAGGTCGTTCCGAACAAATTCCCGGCGGCATCGACAAGCAGCTTGCCGTCAGGCATGCCGCCGTCAGCGAGGTTGAAGTCGGCCAGTGTCGTCAGGGGGCCATAGCCGCCAGCTTGTTTGGCAATCTCAAAGACGGTGCCCTCGCCCTCATAGGTCACAAAGCCGTCGACTGCCGAACCTCCGCCCTCTGTTGTGCCAAACAGGTCGCCTTGCGCGTCGGCGACCAGACCGGCGGTTGGATTAGCCCCGTTCGTAAAGTTGAAGTTGGCGAGTATGGTTGGTGTGCTGGAATAAGTGCCGGACGTTTTGGCGATCTCAAACACCGTGCCATAGCCGCTCGTGCCACCGGCATAGGTCGTTCCGAACAGGTTGCCGGCCGCATCGATAAGCAAAGCGGCCTCGGGGTTTGCCCCGTCGCTGCCGTTGAAGTTGAGCAAGATTGTCGGTGTGCCGGCATATCCGGTGCTGCTCTTGACGATCTCGAACACCACGCCATCGCCATACAGCCCACCGCTGTGTGTCGTGCCGAAAAGGTCACCGGCGGCATCGGCGATCAAACCCGCATAAGGCTGGCTGCCGTCGGCGCCGTTGAAGCTGATGAACGCGTCCGGTGCGGTGGCGTAGCCGGCGGGGGAGTTGGCTAACACGAACACCGTGCCGTCATTGTATGTCCCACCGGACATCGTCGCGCCGAACAGGTCGCCGGCCGAGTCAGCAATCACGCCACCGACAGGAAGATATCCGTCGGTGAAGTTGAAGCTGGCCAGTCTGGTCGGCGTACTGGCGTAGCCGGTGCTGGTCTTGGCGATCACGAACACGGAGCCTTCGTCGCTGGCCCCGCCGAAGGATGTCACGCCAAACAGATCCCCGGCGGTGTCGGAGAACAATCCGGACGGTTCAGCCCCGTCGGTGCCGTTGAAGTCGTCCAGAGTAACAAAACCCGGTATGGTCGCTTCAAGGCTGGCGCCACTGTCGGTTGCCGACAGCCCCAGGCTATTGGTGACACTGATGGTGAAATCGGTCGTTACTGTCGAACCCGCCGGGCCCTGAACCGCGTTCGGCGTGAAGACCATGCCCTCCAGCGCGGCGCTGACCTGAGCTGCAGTACCGGTTAAGGTATAAACTCCGGGCGAGGCTGTGGCGTTGAACCCGCCCAGGTTGGACAGTGTGCCGTTCGCCACCGCGGACTGCGTCAAGATGACTGTATCGGTTTGCGGAGTTGGATTGGGGTCGGTGATGGTGACGCGAGAAAACGGCGCCACGCTTGCCGTGCCGCTGATTTCCACTGGGCCGGTGCCACTGATGATTGGCGGAGCAGGGATGTAGCGCAACACCCCTCGAGCCGAGATTTCGCCTGCGACCTCGACCCCTTGATAGGACCCGCTAACGTAGGCTGTTATGTACTCCGTGATCGCCTGCAAATTCACGCTGACGTAACCTTGGAGCCTGACACCGAACTCGACGCCCCGAAGTCCCACAGGACCCGGCTGACTGATCACGAAGTTTCCCAACTGCAGCGGGAAGGGCGGAGTGGAAAGATTGAACGGAATTGCTTGGATTCCCGAGTACCCACCATAGGTGTATGCGAAGTCGAGATCGCCGCTGACCGTCTCGGCAGCGGTGCCGGTGGCCGAGCTGTTGAACGTTGCGGACAGAGTAATTCCCAAGGATCCGGAAACAGTCCCGGACTCGCCAAGACTATCGGCAAGACTTCCCGAAAAGGTGAGACTGCCGCTGTAATTGATCATTCTCGATCCCCCTGGCCATTGTTGTGTTGTGCGTGTTGCGTGGCGTCCTCAGAACCCGGTAGTCCGTGGCTGAGACCGACATGGGCTCGGGCCGGCCCAATTGGCAAGCCCGTTTCGCCAGCGGAATTTTCCCGGCCTGGTTCTCGCCGTCGTTTGAGATGTCGTTCCGAATGATACCGGTGCCGTGTACTGGGCCCATGTCGAGGCGTTGATCAGGGCGCCCTGGTTCTCGCGAGCGCCGGAGCAGGATGTTGCAGTAGCCGTGTATGCCCGCGCGGCTGCGCTGCTTACCCATGGTCGGGTTGGACCTGACGAAACGCGCGCCCTGATTGAAACTGAACCCAATTCGTTGCAGCCCCAGTTGTGTCGGCACGCTGCCATGCGGCGCGCAACGCCGCACTTGTTGGTGGTCTGAGCCCGGTATCAAGTCCGTGCTCGAGCCGGCCGCAGTGCCCCGATCCCGGGGTGGGCCTGACAGCCAGCTGATTGCTCCCATGGTCATGTTCCCCCGGAGGGTCTTCCTATTTTTCATATATTGCATCAAATTTTCAGCAAAATCAATCCCTAATCCGCAGTTTGAGATGTTCCGCGGCGGATCCGGTCAGTCGGGATTGTCCGTGTTGCTACTTGTCGGAAAGCCGCTTTACCCGGCCTTTCGGCACCTTGAGGCGCGATCGTGTGCGCAAAAATCTACTGGCTTTTCGAAGCGGAATTAGGCTCTTCTGGCCGACCGGACGTGTCAATTTTGGTATGTATCCAATAATCATTCTGTCCGAATGCTTGCCGTGATCCGGAAGCGCGCCATGTGCTTTCCAGGCAACTTGCCGAGCTGGACGGTGGCGAACCCGGCCGCAACACGTCAGGCACAAATCTTCGATTGCCTGCCGTCGGAAGTTTTCGACCCTCAGTGGGCTGCACCCGAATTGGGACTGAGCAGCGATGCTGCGGATCTGATGTCGGCAGGTGGCGCTTCGCGGCCCCGGATGAAGCTATACTTGCGGATGCCGAAGCGCTTTTGCCCATTGCCCCCGGCGATCGCCTTCCCGGCGTCGTGACCGGTGCGGAAATTCGTTAGGTCTCCGGATCGTTCAGGTCCACCACCAAGGCGGCCAAATGATGCGGTCCCCTTCGACCACGCTGCCGAACTCCGCCATCGATGCATGCAGCATTTCATCAGTATGACGTGTTGCTTCATCAGCAGTTCGCACACTTGCGGAGATCGGCCGCCGCATGTTGTTGTTCCGGCTTAACGTCAACAAAGCGTGTCGAGGGTCAGCTGTCAGGCCAGGCCCGATGGTAATGCTGGCGTGCTTTTCCGAAAAGCCGATGACGAAATGGAAATACCGGACGCGGCTGACGCGTCAGAAACTGGCCGCCGCCGACGTTCCGAATGAAACCCCAATCGCACTCACGCTCGCTGTTCCAGCAGAGGAAATAACATGTCCAAAGAATCGGCATCGCCGACTCGGCGTAAGATTCTTGCCGGCTCAGCAGCTGTGGGCGCCGCGAGCCTGGTCTCGGCGCATCTGGCCGCAGCGGACGACGTACCGCCCGGCCAGCCGTCGAACCAAGGAGAATCGATGAGTCCAGTCGAAGACAGCGCGATCCGCTCTTTTAAATTCAAGGCGTCCGATGCGGCGCTCGCGGACCTGCGCCGGCGGGTTGCGGCGACGAAGTGGCCTTCGCGGGAATTGGTAACGGATGCGACACAAGGCGTACAACTGACGACGATGCGTGAACTCTCAGGTTATTGGCAGACGGATTTCAATTGGCGCAAGTTCGAAACGAGACTGAACGCCGTGCCGCAGTTCATGACGACGCTCGACGGCGTGGACATCCATTTCATCCACGTTCGTTCACAACATCCAAATGCGTTGCCGATCATCGTTACGCACGGATGGCCTGGCTCGATCATCGAGCAGATGAAGATCATCGATCCGCTGACCAACCCAACGGCACATGGCGGGAGTGCCTCGGATGCTTTCGACGTGGTGGTTCCGTCACTGCCGGGCCATGGGTTTTCCGGGAAGCCCACCACGCTCGGCTGGGATCCCATTCGCATTGCACGCGCCTGGATCGTGCTGATGAAGCGCCTCGGCTACACACGATATGTGGCGCAAGGCGGCGACTGGGGTAATGCGGTCACGGAACAGATGGCCTTGCTGGTGCCTCCGGAATTGGTCGGCATTCACACCAACATGCCGGCCACTGTCCCCGACAACATTGACAAGGCACTCAAGTCCGGCGGGGCACCTCCGTCCGGCCTTTCGGGCGACGAAAAGTATGCGTACGATCAGCTCGACTTATTCTACAAGCACGGCCTGGCCTACGCCGAGGAGATGAGTAACCGTCCCCAGACGCTGTACGGGATCGACGATTCACCGGTTGGCCTCGCCGCCTGGATGCTCGACCACGATGCGCGCAGTTACGCACTTATCGCACGCGTCTTTGCCGGTCAGCGGGAGGGCCTCACGCGAGACGACATTCTCGAAAACGTCACGCTCTACTGGCTGACAAACACAGGGGTTTCTTCGGCTCGCCTCTATTGGGAAAGCAAGCTGCCGTTTTTTGCCCCGAAAGGGGTTGCCATCCCGGTCGCGGTGAGTGCGTTTCCTGACGAGATCTACACGGCCCCGCGGAGCTGGACGGAACGAGCCTACCCCAGGCTCATCTATTACAACCGGCTCACCAAAGGCGGTCACTTCGCAGCGTGGGAACAGCCGGCGATCTTCACCGAAGAACTTCGTGCAGGGTTCAGATCGTTGCGTCAGACGCAAAACGGTTGATTGCATTTTCGCAAGGAGTGTCGTGTGATGAATTCGATCGAATTGCCTGAGGAGATCAACCATCGGCGCCGTCGTCTGATGAGCGCTGCGGCCTCGACAATTGCCGCCGTCGGGTTCGGCGGAATCGTTACCGCGAACGCACAACCGGACAAGACGAAAGTTGTTGATCTGCCGGCGATCAAATCCGGTACGAACACGTCGTTCGCCGCGGTGAAGCAGATCAATGCCGGCGTTCTGAATGTTGGATATGCCGAAGCTGGCCCGGAACATGGTCCCGCTGTAATTCTTCTGCATGGCTGGCCGTATGACATTTATAGCTATGTCGATGTCGCGCCTTTGCTGGCCTCGGCGGGCTATCGCGTGATCGTCCCCTTCGCGCGCGGTTATGGCACGACGCGTTTCCTTTCCGGCACGGCGGTCCGCAACGGTCAGCCGGCGGCGCTCGCCGTCGATATCATCGATTTGATGGATACTCTCAAGATCCGGAAAGCAATCTTCGCCGGTTATGACTGGGGAGGGCGGACCGCGGACATTGTCGCGGCGCTGTGGCCGGAGCGCTGCAAGGCCCTGGTCTCCGTGAGCGGTTATCTGATCGCCAGTCCTGAAGCCAACAAGTTGCCGTTGCCGCCAACGGCTGAGCTGCAATGGTGGTACCAATATTACTTCGCCACCGAACGTGGCCGGTTGGGCTACGATAAATACCGGCACGATTTCGCCAGGCTCATTTGGCAGATCGCTTCGCCGCAATGGGAGTTCGATGATGCCACGTTCGATCGTTCGGCGGCGTCATTCAACAACCCGGACCACGTCGCGATCGTCATTCATAATTACCGCTTTCGGCTCGGACTGGCTGAAGGCGAGGCGAAATATGACCATGTGGAAAAGCGGCTCGACGCAGGTCCGGTGATCGCGGTGCCGACGATCACCCTTGAAGGCGATGCGAATGGCGCACCGCATGGCGATCCGGCGGCCTACGCGAAGAAATTCTCCGGCAAGTACACGCATCGGCTGATCAAAGGCGGCATCGGCCATAATTTGCCCCAGGAAGCCCCGCGAGAGTTCGCGCAGGCTGTCGTGGAAGTTGACGGCTACTGATCGGCGTCAATTGTCAGGGGTGAACGTTCCGCTCGCCGGGCATTGCGCCGTATCCCTCAGTGCATTGCTTATCATGATGTCTCTCCGCATAGTTCACCGGCATGCCAACAGCGACCGGAAAGGACCGCGTCGTGACGTCTGGCTCCCCACATTTCGGCTGGATGACGGGTGCCGTGGGCGCGGAGGGCGCGTTGGATGTTGCGCTGTACCGCGAGATGATCGCCGACGTCGCCCGGGTCGTTGAGCACCATTTTCCCGACGACTACCCGACGCCGGGTCCGCTGCTGTTGCTGTCGCACATCGTCGCGCGCTAACCTCCGACGCAACAAGAAAAAGCAAAGGGGGAGACATGACGTTCAAAACAGGTGGATTACTGGCCGCATTGTCGCTCGTGGCGCTGTTGGGGGCGCAGCCTGCTGATGCAGCCGAACAGACGGTACGGATCGGCGTGCTCACCGACATGTCGGGCGTGGCGGCGGACGATATGGGTCCGGGCTCAGTGTTGGCTGCGCAAATGGCTGCCGAGGACATGGGCGGCAGCGTCGCCGGCATGAAAATCGAGATCGTGTTCGCCGATCACCTGCAGAAGCCCGATGTCGGCGCCACCATCGTCCGTCGCTGGTTCGATCGGGAGAACGTCGACGCGGTGGCCGACGTACCGAATTCCTCCATTGCACTGGCCATCAACCAGATCGCGCGCGCCGCCAACAAGGTGCTGTTGCCGTCGAGTTCGCAGTCACTGGAACTCACCGCATCGCAATGTTCGCCAAACACCGTACGCTGGACGATCGACACCTGGGCAACGTCGCACAGCCTGCCAGCGGCGCTGATGAAAGGCGGCGGTGCCAGGACCTGGTTCTTCGCGCACGCCGACAATGCCTATGGCCGCGATCTGACGCGCAACGCGACCGAGGCAGTGACTTCCCTGGGCGGCAAAGTAGTCGGAACGGTGGCGCATCCGCCTGGCATCACCGATTTCTCGTCGTTCGTCGTGCAGGCCGGCGCGTCCGGCGCTCAGGTTGTCGGGCTGGCGAATTACGGCGTCGACCTGACCAATTTCCTCAAGCAGGCGAACGAGTTCGGCCTGCTCAAGGGTGGTCAACAGATCGCCGCGTTCGTGCTGGACATCAACAACGTGCGCGCGGTCGGCCTCAGGCTGACGCAGGGCTTGTATACCGCGACGCCATTCTATTGGGATCGAAACGACGATACCAGGGCGTTCGCCGCGCGCTTCGTTGCGCGGCATCCACTGCATATCTACGTCAACGAATTCACTGCGGGCGTCTACGCCTCGGTGACGCACTATCTGAAAGCGGTCGCCGCATTGGGTGACAAAAGCGACGGTCGCGCGGTGGTGGCGAAAATGAAGTCGATGCCAACGGACGACAAGCTGTTCGGCAAAGGGAGGGTTCGCGAAGACGGCAGCGTTATTCATCCGATCTACCTTTACCAGGTGAAGTCGCCGGAGGAATCGAAAGGCGAATGGGACTATTTCAAGTTGGTTGCGACCTTGCCCGGTGAGGCGGCATTCGGTCCGATGAACAAGGCGTGTCCGCTGGTTTCGGGGGGATAGTCTGGGCCTGGCTCCAAAGCCAGGTATTGGCGAGCCGTGCCTGGCGATCTGCCCGCCTGGCAAAAGGTTGCGAGATTTGGGCGCGTGGAAAAACCAGCGGATTCCGGCTACAACGATGATCGAATAATGCAGGGGGCGGTTATGGCGTTGCTCATCGTTGATCTCGACAAACATATCGGCAACGCCAAGGCGTGGCGCGACACCTTCGGGGAACAGCTTCCCGACCTGGAAATTCGCGTTTGGCCTGCCGCGGGAAACCTGGCGGATATCGAATATCTCGCCTTCATGCATCCCGATTTTGATGCGCTTCCCGGTTTTCCAAAGCTGAAAGCCATGTTCAGCCGTTCGGCCGGAGTGGAGTCCTTTATCGGCCACCCAAAGCTGCCGAAAGCCCCGCTCTGCAAGGTAGAGCCGCCTGGCGGCGATCCGATGATGACGGAATATGTCGTCATGCATGTGCTTCGTTTGCATCGTGACATGCCTGGATATCAGGCGGCTCAGGCCAGGCGGGAGTGGCGCCGTACAACGATCGTGCGGCCCGAGCAAAGGCGTGTTGGATTCCTCGGCTTCGGCATGATGGCGAAAGCGCCGGCGCTCGTGTTGCAGTCGCTCGGCTTCAGGATCTCGGCCTGGGTTCGAAACCCGAGGGACGCAGGTGACATTCCGATTTATCACGGCCCCGATCAGTTGGAGCCATTTCTTCGGCAAACCGACATCGCCGTCTGCCTGTTGCCACTTACGAGAGAAACCGAGGGCATATTCTGCGCCCGCAGCTTTGCCATGATGCCGCGAGGGGCGATGCTGGTGAATGTCGGGCGCGGCAAGCATGTGGTGGAGGCGGATCTGATCGCCGCGCTCGATTCGGGACAGTTGTCGTACGCCGCGTTGGACGCGCTGTGGCCGGAGCCGCTGCCGCTGGCAAGTCCGCTTTGGCTGCATCCAAAAGTTACCGTGATGCCGCACGTGGCGCGGCGGCCGACTGTTGCTCAAATCGTGACGGAGATTGTGGCGAATATCCGAAGCATCCAGGGCGGTGGGCGGCTTTTGCAGGAAGTTGATATCACG
>Ga0187859_10000919_pt1 | contig 19250 bp, 16 predicted proteins | sample June2016WEW_10_1_2_FD_133019 | JGI IMG/M metagenome (GOLD analysis project Ga0187859, IMG submission 133019) | Peatland microbial communities from SPRUCE experiment site at the Marcell Experimental Forest, Minnesota, USA - June2016WEW_10_10 | ecosystem: Environmental > Terrestrial > Soil >...
AGCGCTGGATCGAGAACGTCCGGCCGATTGGTCGCCGCGAGAACGATGACCTCGAGCCGCTCGTCAAAACCGTCGAGTTCGCCCAATAGCTGGTTGAGCGTCTGTTCGCGCTCGTCGTTCACGGTGCCCAGGCCGGCGCCGCGTCGGCGTCCAACCGCGTCGAGCTCATCGATAAACACGATCGACGGCGCCGCCGCTTTGGCTTGCTGGAAGAGATCTCGTACGCGGCTCGCTCCCACGCCGACGAACATCTCGATGAACTCGGCGGCATTGAGGCTGAAAAATGGGACCCCGGCCTCGCCTGCCACCGCGCGTGCCATAAGAGTTTTGCCGGTTCCCGGCGCTCCGACCAGCAGCACGCCTTTGGGAATTCGTGCCCCCAAGTCGTGGTACTTTTGAGGGTGCTTCAGGAAATCAACCTCCTCCTGAAGCTCGGCCTTGGCCTCGTCCGCTCCTGCCACGTCATTGAAAGTGACCTTTGGCTGCTCGCTGCTGTAGCGCTTTGCCCTGGTCCGTCCAAAACCGAACATCCCTGATTGACTACGCACGGCCCGGTTGCTCATCCACCAGAAGAATCCGAACAGGAGTACCAGCGGCCCCCATGTGAACAGCAACTCGATGAACCAAGGAGTTGAAGACGACGACACGTCTACGACGACATGGTGTTCTATGAGCAGAGGCATCATGCCGGGATCGCCGACGGTCGCGGGAAAGGTCGTGGTGAATTCGCTGTATGCAGTGGCCGCAGCGCTTGGGCTCGCGCCCGGTGGAGATGCAGCAGGCGGCTGCGTGGGCTTCGACGATGGCTCGGTGGGAGATTCGGGCTGTGGCCAAACGAGCTGTTTTACAAATTTACCTTCGATCACGTCTGCGGCGATGTGAACCGACCGGACGTTGTCCTGGCGTACTTGCGCGAGAAACAAGGAATAGGGGATAGCAGCCTTGGGCTGCGACCGCGGCCACAGGCCGGTGACGTACCAGATCAGCAGCGCCAGAGACATCAGCCACCAGAACAGGACGCCGCGCGGGACCTGCGGTTGCTGCGGCCCCGTCATTCTCTTTTCTGGCTTCGCTTCCTGCTGCGCCATTTGCCGCATCCTTCGCCCATTGCGACGTTCACAAGATGGCACATCTGAAGTCAATCTGCCCTACGCCAAATCGCGCGCGGACAGATCCGAAAATGTAATTAATCGGCTTTGAGGAGCGCGCCGACGAGGCGTTCAAGCACGTGGCGCGCGCGGGGCGAGGAAAGCTTCTGATCCCTCCGCAATCGCCGCCAGGTCTCAAAACTCAAAACGAGATCGAGGCTCTCGAAGAACAAGGCATCGTCGCGCTTGTCCTTTGGGACCAGACGGCTGAGCGCGGCACGCTGCTCCCGTGTCATCTCGGCCACTTGGCCGGCGAGAAACGGTGAATGATGGCGGTGAACGTCCGCCGCGATCTTGAACGGCATGATGCGCTCGAAGATGCAGATGCGACGGTCGATCAATTCACCAAGCTGCGCCTCCCATTCGCTGGCAGAGAAGGGACGCTCGACCATTGGACGAATTTCGGCGGTCATCACCGCATCAATCTGCTGGTACAGGCTTTCCATATTGGCAAAGTGGCGGAATACCGTGCGCAGCCCCACGCCGGCGCGTGCGGCGACAGCTTCCGCGCCAGGCGTAACCTGGCCGGCCCCGACCAGCTCCAGCATCGCGCGTACGATACGCTCGTGGCTTGCTTCACTGCGCTGCCGACGGCCATCGGTACGTTCGCGGGCGGGTGTGTCTATATTCATCGTCCCGCTTCAGTCAGTAATCGAGCCGGTGTTGCGGACCTGGCGAGCGCCGGCGGGCCACGGCTCCCGTTCCCACGGCGGTCCAAAAGGGCGATTGAGTGCGGGACGCGGCGGTGCGCTGTAGTTCGGTAGCGCGCCGGCATGATCGGTGTAGTCCGCGAAGAAGGAAAGAATTCCCGCGCGCGCCAGGACCGCGTCGAGCGCATCGCTGCGATACTTTACATAGCGGGCGAGCAGAGTTGCGCGGGCTTCGGCGAGAAACGGCGTGATCGCGATTTCGATCCGATCCCCGCCTGCGAATGCGAGCTGCGCTTTGCCGTCCGCCGCCGCACGGCTGACCCACGGCAGGTAGACGCGGCCCAGTTCGGCGAGAATTGCGATCAGCGTCTCCGGCACCTCTGCGGGCGCCATCCAATCGCCGAACTGTGCATCCTCGGGCTCCATGAGGCGATGAGTGTGCGTGACGATTGCCGGCGCGTCCGCATCGACCCATCGCCGGCACAACGGATCGTTGATGAAATGCGCCGCGTTGCCGCCGAAGAACGCGAAATCCGCGAGCGACGGACGCCCGCCCAGAAGAAACGGATACGCTGCGAGATGAGCACCCATCATCCGAAACCACGGCCGCAGAATTTCCCCGATCCACGAATCGATATTCGCGGCCGTCACGCCAAAGGGCTCGCAGGTCGCGGTGACGTGCGCCTTCACGACTGCGTATGCCTGGTCGCACGCAACGTGCAACTCATGGGTCGCGTCGCGCGCAAGCTCCCATCCGCCAACCCGATGGTTCTCCTCATAAAACCATCGCGATCCCACCGCGGGGCGATAGAACCATTCGTCGAGCGCATCTTCGAGGACGTAGCCGATAAAGCCCAGCACCGGATCGTTGGGAAACACGGGTGGTTCGGGAAAGCGCGACTCCAGGTGATGGATCATCGCGGTCGTGTCCCACATGAAATTACCGTCGGGGGTCGCCACGACCGGCATCGCACCCGGCCATCGGGCCTCACGCGCGGCGCGGTTTGCGCCTGCGAATCGCCGCAGCAGGTACGGGATACCCTTGTAGTCGAGGTAACCGGTGAGCTTGCGCGTGAAGTAGGACTGGCTCATCCCATACACGCGATAGCGCGCGGCGCGAGGCTTGCGGTCAGACGCCGTCGCCAAGGTCAGCCACGCAGCCCGGCAAGACAGCCCGCACGATCGAGGACTGCGTCAATAGCTCGCTTGTCGGGCAGCGCGGCGTATTTTTCGGGCAGCGCGGCGTATTTTTCGCGCAGCGCAGCGAGAGATTTGGCGTGATATTTCTGCGGCTTCTGAGTCCACGTGCGGCCGGCCAGCTCGACGCTGAATTCCTCGCGCCCGCCGGCAATAGCGCTCGCGTTGGCTGTCGTCCACGGCATGAACAACCGGCCGACCTGCCGCTCCAGCAGCGGCATCAGGGTTGGCTCGAGGCTCGCCCAATCCTCGAAATTACCTTCCGCTCGCGGCCACAGCATTCGATGAATCCACGCCAGGACATTCGTGGCGCGCGCTTCGATGATCGCGCCGGGCGTAGGATCGGTCCATAGGTTGTAGAGCTGACCCCACATTGCGAAGTCGCCGAAGGCGGGCCGCGCGCCGAAGAGATAGGCCCGGTTCGCCAGATGCGTCTCAAGCATCGCAAGCGTCTCGCAGAAGGAATCTTCGATCTGGGGCGCGGTCTGTGGGCTCGAGCCGACAAACCAGACTCGCCCGACCATTCGCTCACGCACCTGCGCGATCATGGTGGAAAGCTGTGCTTCGTCGGCCGCCGGCATCATCATACGTGCGAGTCGTCCTGCGCAGCTGAGCTGATCGACATCGCGCGCCCATCGGTAGTGGAACATCCACTTGTTGCCCCATTCGTCGCCGAACTCCTCGAGCAGGACCGAGACGAAGGCAGCAACCGGATCCGACGGATGAATCGATGGTTGGGGATACACAGATTCCATGCGCTCGATTATCGGCGTCGAGTCCTGAAGGCCTTCGTTCTCAGGAGTAACCACCAGCGGCACGATCGGGAGCCGGGCGTATTTCTGGTATTCGGCCTGGCTATCGGCGTTGCGAATGATCCACTGGTGCGGAATTCCTTTGTAGCGGAAATAGGAGCGAACCTTCACCGAGTAAGGAGACAACTCGACGCCGAAGATACGATATCTGTCCGCCATTTGGCTTATTCCTCTGCTGGATTGCCTGTGACAACAGGCTCGCGCAGGCTAATATATTGGCATATCAACTGTCAATATATGCAGGCACTTTGGAAGAGTTGCGAATATCGGCGAACGGCGACATTATGCAGGTCAATAACCGCATCCGACGCGATCACGCTGAGTGCGCGCGGAAAGCAAGGAGTCCGTTATGAGAGAAGCCGTTATAGTAGCCACCGCCCGCACGCCGATCGGCAAAGCGTATCGCGGCGCGTTCAATGATATCGAGTCGCCGTCGATGGCGGCGCCGATTATTCTCGAGGCAATCAAACGCGCCCGCGTCGAACCGGGCGAGATCGACGACCTGATCATGGGCGCCGCGCTCCAGCAGGGAAGCCAGGGATTCAACGTCGCGCGCCAGTGCGCAATGGCCGCGGGGCTGCCGAAAAGTGTCGCAGGCCAGAGCGTGGACCGGCAGTGCTCGTCAGGCCTGATGAGCATCTCGATGGCGGCGAAGCAGATCATGGTCGATGGCATGCAGACGGTGGTCGCGGGCGGAGTCGAGTCGATCAGCCTGGTGCAAAATTCGCACATGAACGCATACCGCCAGGGCGATCCACTGGTCCTCAAGAACGCGCCGGCGGTGTACATGGCGATGATCGATACCGCGGAGGTCGTCTCGAAGCGCTACAAGATCTCCCGCGAAGCTCAGGACCAGTATTCTTTCCAGAGTCAGCAGCGAACCTTCGCGGCGCAGGAGGCCGGACGTTTCAATAGCGAGATCGTCAGCACCACGGTTAGCAAGCGCTTCGATGACAAGAAGACCAACGAGACCACGCACCAGCAGGTCACGCTCGAGCGCGACGAATGCAACCGCCCCGGCACCACTCTGGAAGGGCTGCTCTCGCTGCCGCCGGTAAGGGGTCCGGGACATTTCATCACCGCGGGCAACGCAAGCCAGCTCTCCGACGGCGCTTCGGTCTGCGTATTGATGGAACGCGCGCAGGCCGAGAAGCGCGGGCTGCATCCGCTCGGCATCTATCGCGGGATGGCGGTGGCGGGATGCGAACCCGACGAGATGGGTATCGGCCCGGTGTTCGCGGTGCCCAAGCTGCTGGAGCGCAACCACCTCAAGATGGACGACATCGGGCTGTGGGAACTCAACGAAGCGTTTGCGTGCCAGGTGATATATTGCCGCGACCGGCTGGGCATCCCGGACGAGCGGCTGAACGTCGACGGTGGCGCGGTCTCGATCGGTCATCCGTACGGGATGAGCGGATCGCGGATGACTGGGCATGCGCTCATCGAGGGCAAGCGGCGCGGAGTGAAGTACGTTGTGATCACGATGTGCGTCGGCGGCGGAATGGGCGCGGCCGGCCTGTTCGAAGTGGCATAAGGATCCAGGGGGGGATCGCCCCCCCCGATTTCTCATTTGTCGCGCCATTGCGACCTGGTGCCGCGAGCGCTGGCGCATCATTGGCGCCGGCACCGATCATCGCAACGAGCTTGCCGTCGGCCTGCTCCTTGGTGACATCTGCCGTGTGATCGAGCCTCGGGATGGCGATGCTTTCCGGCGGAGCGCTTTCGATCAATTCGTGCACAATTCGCGTAGCGGCACCGTCGGCCTGTGTATGATTTCCCTGTGCCGGCGGCGCACCTACAGTCCGTTTTGAATTGATGCGAGTTTGCATTTTGAAAGGTCCCGACACTGCCCAATCCGCATGCAACGCGATCTGACGCGCAAGCGGAAAATCCTGAAGCGTTGCGCGCCTTTCGATCGGACAATCTGGCGCCCCCGTGGCACCCGCCGCACCGGAGGCCGTACCACTGTTGGCGCGGAATTTGCTGTGTGTATCGTCGAGCAAGCGAAGCATCGGCATGCTTGACGAGGCCTATCGATGAAATCGAATCGAGAAATTGAACCACGTCCTGCGACCGCCTTCTTTGGCGCAAAGGTCGACGAGATCTCATTTATGCGACTGCATCAAATGGACCTGTTTGCTGCGCTGGGCACCCCCGTTCATGGAGGCGCCCTATTTTCCGCGAGGCAGGAAGCCGCAGGCCGCACCGGGCGGAAGACGGCCTCCGCAGCGGAGGAAATACGCCACCAGTTCGCGATCGAGAGCCTGGAAAAACCTGGGGCCTTGCGCCCACAGCCCTACCTATATACTTGCGTTCGCTGCAAATGGATTTTCAGGATCAATGATTCGCGTGGCTCGATCAAAGCCCTGGACGGGTTGGGCAGGCACTTACCCGAACCCGAAAATGCCAAACGCATAGTGACCTTCCACCGAGGACCGTGTCCCGCCTTTCGGGTGTTCGAGGATTTCGCCCCTGAGATTCAGCGCGAAAGCCGACTTCATAGCTATCTCTCGATACTTGTGGATGCCCTATACAGTCTCACTAAAGGTAGCCGTCGAGGCCATCGTCGCGCGGAACAAACGGCGGCTTCCTAGCAGTTGGTAAGTCTGAGGGGGCCGCGCGGTTAGCCTCGAGCGGCTCGCGGCTTTTTCTCTGTCGTAATCGGCTGCGTTTTCCTTAAGGAGAAAATGCGCCGGCCGGGTTTCGTAGTCAACGCATCATTGCAATTTGAAATGAGCTGAACATGGCGATTTGAAATGTCGCCGCCATGCGCTCAAAAAAATCGTTGGCCGGTATGATAGTTGGCGGCGGCACACTTGATGCTGACTTACAAGGCATGTCCGGTATCATCCCATCCAGATCGCGGTTGCGAGCCGACTCGATTGCTCAGCCGAACCTGAGACTGGTTGCGAGTGAGCAGGGAAATCGCGTCCAGGCGGCCGTTCGTGCTCCGGATGAACCACCAAAGACGGCGGTGATGGCTTGTCTAACTGCCCGCGATTCCGGCAATAGCGAACTGTTGCGCAAGGCTCAGGTCGCCGCGCGCGAACATGGCGGAGAGTTCTACGCGGCTTTCGTCGATTCGGCGCATACCCGATTTGGAAAGGCTCAGGTTCGTGCGCTAGTCGAGGAGGCCATCCTCGCCAGCTACTTCGGCGCGAAAATCGTATGGCTCGAATCGTCGGACATGGTCGGCGCGCTGCTACAGTTCGCGCGGCAATCTCACGTGGGCCGGATCTTCGTTACTCGAAACCGACCGGCTCCGTTCTCGCGACCATTTGGACGCACCGTTTATTCCGACCTGTTGATCCGTGGCGGGGGTTTCAGAATCGACGTTGTAGGGTTTGAACGCGGGAACTGACCATTGGCTGAGGGCCCGACTATGGATGAAGCGCACGAAGATCCGCGTCGTCCGATGCCGCGCCCTACAGACGATTTCGTACCCCTGCTCTAATCGAACGACCGTGTGATCCGACGATGGTGGGAGAAGGCGAAGCGCGCAGCCTTCAGTGACGCGACGATTCTTCTGCGTCGAACCACGACCTGGTTTCGGAAGTTGCGACGCGACCTTTCCGCGAGGATCTCTACTACCGACTTGGCGTGATCACTTTGCAGGTCCCCCTTGCGGAGCGTCCAGCCGATGTTCCGCCCATGGCGCTGCACATGCTTGCCGGCGCGACCGTCGCTAGCCATCGTCCGGGCCTACGTCTTTGTGCCGAAGCATCATCGGCACTGATGCGTTGTGGTTCAGCTGCGGGGTGGCAATCCGGGCTGACCCTGAATTGCAAGAAGGCCCACGTAGGCGGCGAGTTGGTGGACAATCACCAGCCTGTCGGTTGATTCGGGAGGAAGGCTCCGTTGTTTCACGGATTGTGTTTGACAAGGTCGCTGAATTTGGTCAGACTTTCTGAAAATTTCGTGAATTACCTTGTTGGGTAGGCTGCTGACCAGGGCGAACTGCTGATAGAAACGGCTTAGTGCTGGGTCTGCCACGTATAACTGCCTCGTTTCCGTAACGCGGCACGATGGCTAGGCCGTGACCGAGTGCCGAATCCAGGCAAGAGCAGAATTTTCTTTGAAACCTGCGGCGCTGAAAGAACTACCGGCGATTAACCTGCCGCACGGCGGAGAACTGTCGTTATGCACTTGAACGTCAGGGAAGTGTCGAAACTGTTGCAGGTCTCAGAGAAGAAAGTTTACGACTGGATCAAGCGCGGAGTCCTAAGAGCCGATCGCGTCAATGATCAGTACCGGTTGCATCGCAGCGATCTGCTGGAGCGGACGTCGTCGCGCGAAATAGACATCCCGGCGCAGATTTTCGAAGTTCCCTCTTCGGCCGGAATTTTTATGCCTCGACTGGCCGAGGCGCTGAACGCGGGTGGCATTTTCTATGGACTGCAGGGCGATGATAAGGCGGCAGTTCTAGGCGCCATCGTGAACAGTCTGGCGCTGCCGCCGAACACCGATCGAGAATCGCTCGCGCAACTCCTACTGGCGCGCGAGGCGCTTGGTTCAACCGCGATCGGCGAGGGCATCGCCATCCCTCACGTGCGCAGACCAATCCTGTTGAACAACTCCCGTCCGGCGATCTCGTTGTGCTTTCTCGAGAAGCCGGTTGATTTCGGCGCTTTCGACGGCCAGCCGGTCTTCGCTATTTTCCTGCTAATCAGCCCAACCGCCCGCATGCATCTTCATCTGCTGTCGCGTCTTTCATTCGCGTTGCACGACGCGCAGTTGAAGGCGGCCCTCGTGCACCGGGCGGCGCGCGACGAAATCCTTGCTGAGTTTGAGCGCGTGGAGCGCGCGATGAAGGAACCGCACGTCGAAGCCGAGGATCGCGGCTGAATCATGTCAGGGCTGCTGATAGCGCTACTGTCCTTTGGCGCCGGCGCGATGGGGGCGCTGGCCTTCGCAAATCGTGGACGAGCGGCGACGATCTGCGGTGCAGGAGGAATCCTGATCGGCTGCGTATGCGGAATCATTCCCGCTTTACGCGTAGTGCTTGGCGAACCGTCGCAGTCAATCCGGATGGCATGGGATGTGCCCTATGGCAGCCTTTTCCTGGAACTTGATCCGCTGTCGGGTTTCTTTCTGGTTCCGGTTTTTGTGCTGTGCGCACTAGCTGCGATTTATGGGGCTGACTATCTGGAAGCGTACCGTGGCAGGAAGACGCTCGCCGCGCCGTGGTTCTTTTTCAATCTGCTCGTCGCCAGCATGGTCGTCGTTATTCTCGCTCGCAACGGCGTCCTTTTCCTGATGGCGTGGGAGGTGATGGCGCTGTCCTCGTTCTTCCTGGTGACCTTCGAAGACGAAAAGGAAAGCACGCGCCAGGCCGGATGGATATACCTCGTCGCCAGTCATATCGGGACTGCCTTTCTGTTGGTGCTATTCATACTGCTCGGCAGAGCCAGCGGGTCTTTGGATTTTGATCGGTTCTCGGCATCTTCGGGCGCTGGACTTCTGTTCGTGCTGGCGCTGATCGGATTTGGAACCAAGGCGGGCTTTATCCCGCTCCACGTATGGCTTCCCGAAGCGCATCCAGCCGCGCCGAGTCACGTGTCGGCGGTGATGTCGGCCGTCATGATCAAGACCGGCATCTATGGCCTGGTTCGCGTCATGATGCTGCTGGGCGCACCTCAGGCGTGGTGGGGATGGGTACTGTGCGGGATCGGCCTATCTTCCGGGGTCATAGGTGTCCTGCTCGCGCTGGCGCAACATGACCTTAAGCGCCTGCTTGCCTACCACAGTGTCGAGAACATAGGCATCATCGCCCTGGGACTGGGTGTGGGAACACTGGGACTCTGCGCGGGACTCCCAGCCGTGGCGGTCATGGGTTTCGCGGGCGCCTTGCTGCATGTCCTGAACCATGCGCTTTTCAAGGGACTGCTCTTTCTGGCCGCTGGTAACGTTGTGCACAGCACTCGTAGCCGCGAGATCGACCACCTGGGAGGTCTGCTGCGGCGGATGCCACGCACCGGCGCGATCTTCCTGATCGGCGCCGCGGCGATTTCAGGTCTCCCGCCGCTAAACGGCTTCATCAGCGAGTTTCTAATCTATCTCGCGAGCTTCAAGGGAGCGGTGACGCTTGAGGGAGCCAACAGCGTGCCGATGCTAGCCACGATCGCGGGACTCGCGTTGATTGGAGGCTTGGCGGCGGCCTGCTTCACGAAGGCTTTCGGCATAGTTTTTCTAGGTGAACCGCGAAGCGAGCACGCCGAGCAAGCGCACGAGGTCGGGCTTGCCATGGTGATGCCCGGGGCCGTACTGGCGGGCGCATGCATATTGATCGGACTGCTCGGCGCAAGCGTAGTGTCCGCGATGGCTCCGCTGATTTCGGAAGTGACAGGACTGTCGGCGCCGATCGTCCGTGCAAGCCTCTCGAGCGCCGCACACTCCATCGCATTGGTGAGCATTACCGGCGGGGCCTTGGCCGGCCTAGCGACGCTGCTCGCGATAGGCCGCGCGATCGCACTTTCGAACAGATCGGTCTCCACAAATCTGACTTGGGACTGTGGCTACGCCGAACCGTCGCGGCGAATGCAGTATACCGCATCGTCGTTCGCTCAACCTTTAACCGACACCTTCGATCTGATGCTTCAAACACGCCGCCATGTGATCGCGCCGCAAGGCTTTTTTCCGAAGGAGGCCAGTCTTGCTACTGAGACTCCCGATCCATGCCAGGAATACATTTATCGCCCGCTTTTTAGCGCTATCGTCCGCGACCTCTTGCTGCTGCGGCCGTTGCAGCAAGGGCAGGTTCAGCTTTACATATTGTATATCGCCGTCACTCTCCTCCTGCTTCTGCTCTGGCAGCTCGCGTAACTCATGAGTCTGCGATCAACATTACCATTGCTGCTTGCGATGGTGCTCGCTCCCCTCATTCAGGGAGTTATCAATCGCACCAAGGCCGTCGCCGCTGGCCGCGTTGGTCAGCCACTCGTGCAGCCATATCGCGACCTGATAAAGCTGGTCCGAAAGGGCGCGGTATACAGCCGAACGACTACGTGGGTCTTCCGGATGGGACCGGTAGTTGGCCTTGCGGCCATGATCTGCGCCATGGCACTACTTCCTTTCGGAGCTTTCCCGGCGCTTGCGCCATTCGCGGGCGACCTCGTGATGGTCGCATATCTTTTGGCGCTGGCCCGGTTCTTCACGGTGCTAGCCGCGCTCGATACCGGTTCCAGCTTTGAAGCAATGGGCGCCAGCCGTGAGGTCACATTCTCAGCACTGGCAGAGCCAGCCCTTTTCCTGGGATTGGCTGCGCTGGCCCGGCAGACTGGAACTCTTTCGCTTACTCCCATGCTCGGATCGGTTTCCACCGCCATGTGGATGCGAGCCGCGCCGGCGCTGGGTCTAACTATTGCGGGTCTGGGCGTGGTTTTTCTTGCGGAGAATGCACGTATCCCGGTGGACGATCCTACAACCCATCTTGAGTTGACCATGATTCATGAAGTTATGGTGCTCGACCACAGCGGTCCTGATTTCGCGATGATCCAATACGCAGCGGCGCTCAAGATGTGGCTGCTTGGCGCAGTCATAATCGCGATAGCTGTGCCGTGGCATTCAGGCAATTCCTTGCTCGACGGCGGCTGCGCCATTGGCGGGATGTTCGCTCTGGCAGTGGTAGTCGGGATCATCGAATCGACGATGGCGCGTTTGCGGATGCTTCGCGTAACGCAACTGCTGATCGCTGCCGTCGTGCTGTCCGGTCTGGCTCTGGCGCTGGTCCAAAGATAAAGAGATGAACCAGTTAGTAAACGCAATTCTGGTCTTCCTGGTGCTAACCGGCTTTCTGCTTCTGGCATCAAGCCGGCTCGTCGCCTGTATCCGCGCCGTTGCAATGCAGGGAATACTGCTGGGTCTTTTGGCCATCGCCGCGCAGGATGGAAATCCATCCGTGTTTGGCGTATTGCTTCCGCTTGTCAGTGCCGTGGTCAAGGGCTTCATCCTGCCGTGGCTACTCATTCGAGCCATGCGCGACGCCGACACTGCCCGCGAGATCGAGCCGTTCATCGGCTACAACCTATCGGTGATTATCGGAGCGGTAGCACTGGGGGGTTCGATTTGGCTGGGGCAGCGCCTGCCCCTTCCCAACCAGCCTGCTTCGTTCCTGTTGGTGCCCGCGGCGTTTTTCACCTGCCTGGTGGGCTTTGTACTGCTAACCACCCGGCGCAAGGCAATTACCCAGGTGCTGGGTTACCTGACTCTGGAGAATGGCGTGTATGCATTCGGGGCCGCAGTTGCGCTGGAAATGCCCATCCTAGTCGAACTGGGCATTTTACTTGATGTGTTTGTAGGAGTGTTCGTGATGGGCATCGCGATGTTCCATATCAATCGCCAGTTCGATCATATCGACACGGGCGAGCTTGTAACTCTGTCCGATCGGGTCCGATGATCCTGCTAGTGATATTGATTCCGGCGCTGGCGGGTGCGGCGGCATTCTTTATCGGGTCAGATCCGCTCCGCCGCGGACTCCTTGTGTCCACTGCGATCGTGCAATTCGCAATGAGCGTGGGAAGCTGGCTGGCGCCGCCGACGCCCGCGCTTAACGGTTGGCTCGCTGAAGATGCGCTCGGCCGGTTGTTCATGACCCTCACCAGCGCACTCTTCCTGGCATCGAGCTTTTACGCAGTTGCGTACCTGCGCGAAGAACGCAGTCAGCCGCACTCGGATTTCGAGGAGGGATTTCTTTTTTCCAATGCACGCGAAGCGAGCTTCACGGGTTGCCTCCTTTTCTTTCTTGCCGCGATGACGCTGGTCACACTTAGCCAGCACCTGGGACTTCTTTGGGTGGCTGTCGAGGCAACAACCCTGGCCAGTGCTCCGCTGATCTACTTCCATCGGCATCACCGCTCGCTTGAGGCGACGTGGAAATATCTGCTGATTTGCTCGGTTGGGATCGCGTTGGCGCTGCTGGGGATTTTCTTCCTTGCGGTAGCTGCTACCAGTCCCGGGACCGGTACCGTCTCGCTGGTTCTGAAAGATCTGCTTTCTGACGCGCCGCACTTGAACCGTCTGTGGCTGAAGGCGGCGTTTGTGCTGATGCTGGTCGGCTACGGCACCAAGATGGGGCTTGCCCCGTTTCACACCTGGCTGCCCGACGCCCACAGTGAAGCGCCTTCAGTGGCGTCGGCGTTGCTTTCCGGCGCTCTGCTCAATTGTGCGTTTCTCGGGATTCTAAGAATCCACCAAATCTGTGTCGCGAGTGGCTTAGTTGATTTCAGCGAACGGTTGCTGCTCGTTCTAGGACTGCTCTCGATGGCGGTAGCGGCGATATTCATCACGGGTCAGGTTGACTACAAACGCATGCTTGCATACTCGAGCATCGAGCATATGGGCATCCTGGCGGTGGGCGTAGGATTGGGCGGCGCAGGGCTGTTCGGAGCGATGCTCCATGTGATCAATCATTCGCTGACCAAGGTGATGTTGTTCATGGTCGCTGGAAACCTGCTGGCGGTTTACCATACTAAGACTGTGAAAAACGTTTCGGGAGCTTTGCAGGTCTTGCCAGTATCCGGTTTGCTATGGGTGTTGGGCTTTCTTGCGATCACTGGCTCGCCGCCGTTCGGCCCGTTCCTGAGTGAATTCACCATCCTGAAAGCCGCGCTGGATCAGGGCCGGTCTTTCGTTGCGATTGCCTATCTGATTTTTCTGGCGATCATTGTGGCGGGAATGGCTACGCCCGTGCTTGCAATGGCACAAGGCACTCCAGACAGCAACGTCGTAGTCCCGGCGGGCCGCGGTGTTGCGCTGAGCGTGGTTCCGGCGGTACTAGGCGCTGCAATTCTGCTGATGGGTATTTACGTTCCGCCGGTCCTGAGTCGGACGCTTCACGAAGCCGCGCGCCTGCTAGGTGAGCATTGACCATGGCGCCAGGTCTTTCAAAGTTCCACAGCGGCGAACCGGTTCCGCTTCGCAGCGTTCCCGACCTGTCGATTGGAGAGTTCAGAACCGCGATTCTCTCCGCGGTGAACAGCACCCGCAGCCTGGCAGCACTGTTCGGGATGCCCGCCGGCGATCGCCACGTTCGACTGATCGCCGTCGTGGCCGACTCGGTGACGAATAGCCTCTCGATTCTCAGTACCAAGGTCGGCGAGTCATACCCATGCCTGACGCTCGAATGTCCACAAGCTCATTGGTTCGAGCGCGAAATCGCCGAGCAGTGGCAGGTTCATCCGGATGGGCATCCCTGGTTGAAGCCGATTCGATTTCACGCGCCCTACCGGACGGGTAACAGCTCATCGCCAGCACCAGTCGCGGGTGTGACCGATTTTTTCGCGATGGCCGGACCTGAGGTTCACGAAGTCGCGGTAGGCCCTGTGCATGCGGGAATCATCGAGCCGGGCCATTTCCGCTTCCAATGTCACGGTGAGGATGTCTTTCATCTTGAGATATCGCTTGGCTACCAGCATCGGGGGGTTGAACGGGCGCTTGTGGGAGGACCCGGCAAGCGAACGATCCATCTGATGGAAACGCTATGCGGTGATACCTCGATAGGACATGCGACCGCGTATTGCGAAGCAATCGAAGCCTTAGGCGGTACGGCGGTTTCAGCCCGGGCCCAAGTGCTGCGCGGGGTAGCGCTGGAGCTCGAGCGTCTTGCGAACCATACCGGCGACCTGGGCGCTCTCGCGGGAGATGTCGGGTATCTGCCGGCCGCGGCGTATTGCGGCCGAATTCGCGGAAACTTCCTCAACTTAACCGCGGAACTGTGCGGAAGTCGCTTCGGCCGGGGATTGATAAGACCCGGCGGGGTCGGATTCGATGTGGATAAGCCGCTCATCGCCAAGCTACAGGAGCGGTTGGCAGCGGCCTTGAAGGATGTCGAGGACGCGCTAGGGCTGCTATGGGACGCACCATCGGTGCAGGCGCGTTTCGAGCACACCGGGACGATAACACGAGAAACTTGCGAGGCGCTTGGGATAGTTGGTCCCGCGGCGCGCGCCTGCGGGATTGAGCGAGACATCAGACAGGATTTTCCCAGCGGCATCTTCAGATTCGCGCAGATACCTATATCCAAATGGCATAGCGGAGACGTCTTTGCGCGGGCCTGGTTGCGATGGCTTGAAATTCAGCGTTCGGGTGCATTCGTGAGAGAGCAGTTCGCCTCCATGCCCGACGGACCTATACTGTCGCCGGCCGGGACGCTACCAGCCGATCATCTGGTGGTTTCTTTTGTCGAGGGATGGCGCGGAGAGATTTGCCACGTCGCGATCACCGACGCAAATGGGCGCTTCGCACACTATAAGATAGTCGATCCGTCATTCCACAATTGGATGGGATTGGCGATGGCGATGCGCAATCAGCAAGTCTCCGATTTCCCTCTGTGCAACAAGAGCTTCAACCTTTCATATTGCGGTCACGATCTCTGAGGATAGCCAGTGCCTAGCTTGATACTCACTCGACTACGTCAGGGCAAATGCACGTTGCCATTTCCCGAGACCGAGCCGGTTCTACCCGAGCGATTCCGCGGCCTACCCGTCCTGGATCACGCACGATGCCCGTCGGGCTGCACGAGTTGCGTGGATGCTTGCCCGACAGATGCGATTACCAGTGGCGGAAATTTGCAAATCGATCTCGGCCGCTGTCTGTTCTGCCCCGAGTGCGCCAACGCTTGCCCCGAAGGAGCGATCCGTTTCACCTCGCAATATCAACTCGCGACCAGCAGTCGGAATGATTTGGTCTTGACCGAAGGAGAAACGCTGCGGCTGGCGGGCCGTCTGGCTGAACAGACCTATCGGGTCCTCGGCCGCTCTCTCAAACTCCGACAGGTCAGCGCCGGTGGGTGCAACGGATGCGAGTCGCACCTTAATTCTCTCAATACCGTGGTGTTCGACCTGGGCAGATTCGGCATTCAGTTTGTGGCGTCGCCACGCCATGCGGATGGGCTTCTGATAACGGGCACCGTCACTCAGAACATGCGACTGGCCCTGGAGAAGACCTACCAAGCCGTGCCCTATCCGAAGATTGTAATAGCAGTGGGCGCCTGTGCAATTTCAGGCGGCCCATTTCGCGATCATCCCGAGGTACTTAACGGCGCGGATAGCATCGTTCCGGTAGACCTTTACGTCCCTGGCTGTCCGCCACACCCTGTGACAATCCTTGACGGCCTCTTGCGCCTCATCGGGAGAATTAAAGAATCGCGAGCTACACCTTCCAGCTGACATAAGCGCGACACCGCGGCGACGGGCCGGGGCGTAGCACTCACGCTCGCGGCCACGGGACGGGATGGCCGGCGAAGGTCAGGACGCGCGCGAGATGCTCGGGGTTGAGGCCGTCGCAGATTTCGGCAACCCACAGGCAGAAATCGATCAGGTCCCGGTCGATCTGATCTTCGGGCGGACGCGGCTCGTAGCGGCTCCAGAAGCCATAGACCATCGCCATCGACGGGCGGCCGCGCCCCAGGTCCGCGAGTTCGAGCGCGTACAGATGTCCGCTCTTCGATCGCCAGTAAACCCTCCCCGCGCGCTTGCCCGCCGCACGCTCGAGCGACTCGGCCACTTCGGGCCGCGTGTCAAGTTCCTGCTCCCAGAGCAACGGGTCGGCGCGCAAGCCGGCCAGTTCGTCGGCGCTCGGCGTCACGAAGTTCATAGGCGAATCCCCACCGCGGAATCGAGAAACGGGATGATTGCGGCGACCAGGTCGGGTCCGCGGTCGTCCTGTAGAAAATGCGCGGCCCGCTCGAACAGGATCGGGCCCTGGGCGTGCGGCATCAGCTCCTTCAACCGATTCGCGTACTCGATCGGGAAGACGGCGTCCTCCGGCGCCCACAGCAGGATGGCCGGCGTCCGGGCCAGCTCGGGCAGCCGGCGCTGGATCATCGTCATGTCGGCCCATCCGCGGTCGCCCTCGCGAAGCGGGATCGTCCGCGGCCAGGTAAGCACGACGTGATCGGAATCGGGCTCGTCGAAGACGTGGTGATAGCCCCGCTGCTGCGCGTCCGACATCCCGCGCACGGTTATCGCCGACGGTCCCGCATGGGAGAGCACCTTGAAGCGCTTCATCAGGAGCTGGCCGATTAGCGGCGCATGCCAGGTCGTCCACGGGAGCGGCGACTGATGGAATTTGCCGACGTAATCGGTGAAAAGCCAGGTGTTCATCAGGACCAGCGCGGCGAGTCGATCGAGTCTTTGCAGAGCCGCCCCTACGCCCTGCGGGCCGCCCCAGTCCTGGCCGACGATCACGAAGCCGCGCAGATCGAGCTGGTCGATTAGCGAGACCAGGTCGGCGATATGATGCGCCAGGGTAAGCGCGGCGTCGACGCGCGGATGGTCGGAGTAGCCCGACCCGATCCAATCGGGAACAACTACGCGGTAGCCCGCCTTAACCAGCGGATCGACAAAGTCGCGATAAAGAAATCCCCACGTGGGATTTCCGTGCAGGAGCAGGACGGGCCGCGCGCCACGGCTCCCCTCGTCGACGTAGGCCATGTTGCGGCCGTTGACGCGCAGCGTTTTCTGCTCCCATGGGAAGAGCTCTCGAAGCCATGCGGGCTTTTGGTTCATGGCGGATGAAACCGGAATTTCCATTTCGAGTCTCAGATTTCAATCAACCCACAGCGTTCGGTTCCTTTGCCAAGGCCGCCGCGCGCTCGAAACACTCAGCCGCGGCGCGAAACGCACCCGCCGCGCGCGCGAACGTGTCGAAGGTCGCCAGTCCCCGCTCGCGCGCAAGCACGGCTGCGCCGGCTACGACTGTGGCTCGCACGTCGGGCGACACGTGCTGCGATTCGACCGCGAGCGCGAACGGCTTGTGCGTGCGCTGTGCGAAGCTGGCCAGCTTGTCGAGCAGGGGGATGCTTTCCTTGACGTCGATCGGACGCCTTGGACCGCTAAAATTCAGTCCCGGCCTGAACTCCATCACGATCGCGTCGATAGCCGGGTCCCGGTCCAGAATGTCGAGTACGCGATCAAGTTTGTCCGGACCTTCCGATGAGCGGGGTCCGATCGTCCACGCGGCGTCAAGCGGATTGCGGTAGCTGCCGCCGATCACCTGAAAGAAGCTCTTGAACTCGGCGTACGAAGCCTCTGACAAGGCCGGAACCTGGAGTCCTTGAGCCGCAAACGTGTCGCTGATCACCACCGACTGTCCGCCGGTCATCGCGACCAGCGCCATCCCGCGGCCGCGGACGGGGCGCGCGCGAGTCAGCAGCTCGATCGCGTCGAGCATCGGCTCGAGCCCCGACACTTCGACCGCGCCGCTCTGAAGCATCGCCGCGCGCCACACCGCCGCCGGGGTCGCGAGCGATCCGGTGTGCGAAAATGTCGCGCGGGCGCCCGAGTCCGTCACCCCGCCCTTCCAGACCAGCACCGGGACGCGCGCGGTGGCGCGCTTCAGGCTCTCGAAAAAGCGCCGGCCGTCGCGCACTCCCTCCACATAGATGCCGACCGCGCGGGTCGCGGCGTCGGAGGCCATCACGTCGAGGTAGTCCGCCGCCTCCAGCACCAGCGCATTGCCGATCGACGCCGCCATGGAAACCTTGATTGCGTGTCCCGGAGCCTGCATGCAGAAGCTGATTGCATGGGTTCCGCTCTGCGAGATGAAGCACACGTCGCCCGCTTCGCCCGCGAGCAGGTTGGCGGAATTGAGCAGCCCCAGTCCCGGGTTGCACAGGCCCATGCAGTTGGGGCCGACCAGCGCGATGTCCGAGCCCGAGGCGATTTTTTTCAGTTCCGCTTCGAGTTCAATTCCGATGGGATCGCCGGTTTCGGAAAAACCGGCGGTGAAGAATCCGATGCCTGCGACCCCGGCCGCGACGCATTGCGCAAGCGTCTGGGGCGCGATCTTTCGCGGAACGGATCCGATCGCGTAGTCGATCGGTTCCCCAATCTCCGACACGGTGCGGAAGTTGCTGATGCCCAGCGCCTCGATCGCGGCGCCCTCCTTTTCGTCGGGTTGCACCGAAAAGCGCTTGCCTTTGAAGTTTCCCAGCGCACGCAGCCACTGGAAATCGCGCGAGCCGCGATCGCCGAACACAACCGCGGTGCGCGGCTTGAGCGCGCGACGGAGGTTCTCCTGGCGGCGAGCTTGAAGTGCCGCCGCTGCTGGGGCCGGCAATTGCGCGCGCGCGGCGTCTTTGACCTCGTGCTCGAGCAGGATGCGGGCGTCGAGCACGCTAAGCCCCGACGCATAGGCGGCGATCGGGTTAAGGTCCATTTCCCTGATTTCCGTGTGGCGCGCGGCCAACTCGGATATCCGGACCAGCAATTCCACGATCGCTTCGCGGTCAATCGCGGCTCGGCCGCGCACGCCGTCAAGCAGCGCGGCGCCGCGCAGCTCCGCGAGCATCGCGCGCGCCTCGCGCTTATCGATCGGCGCGATCCGGACCGCGGTGTCCTTGAGCACTTCAACCAACACTCCGCCCAGACCAACCATCACCATCGGACCGAACTGGGGATCGCGCACTATGCCCGCGAGCAGTTCCAGTCCCGCCGCCGCCATGG
>Ga0187859_10000924_pt1 | contig 19141 bp, 13 predicted proteins | sample June2016WEW_10_1_2_FD_133019 | JGI IMG/M metagenome (GOLD analysis project Ga0187859, IMG submission 133019) | Peatland microbial communities from SPRUCE experiment site at the Marcell Experimental Forest, Minnesota, USA - June2016WEW_10_10 | ecosystem: Environmental > Terrestrial > Soil >...
TTCCGTTTTATCCCGGCCCACTCGTCTTTGACTCGCCGCGAGTATTCCGTCTTCCCTCGATCGAAGGTGTTACCTATGCGCCCTGGTACGATGCGGCACGATTCGACAAGCGCAGCCACCCTACTCTTAACTTGCGCCAGCAACTGCGGCAGCTTGCCATAAATCTTCGCTACTTGAGAGAACCAATCTTGGGGGCAGGAGCTGCTCTGACGGTTCCCCTGTTGATCCTTGTCTGGTATTCGCCGAAGGCATCGTTGCGCCGCTTCGCCTCCACTTGGTTTTGCACCTTGCCCGCGGCCGCCGTGGTGGGAATGTATCTGCTCGTCCATCTGGTGGAGCGATTCATCCTCGGCTTTTCGCTGCTATTCTGGGGTGCCGCTTGGGCATCGATTGTTGTTCACCCACATCTCCAGGTCCTGGCGCGCCGCGCGATGATGGCTGGGATAATTGTCTTTGCAGCTTATACCGCGCCGGGGCTTCTCCATTACGTCATCTCCCCGGGCGCGGAAAACGTCGGGCACGACCTGGCTATTGCGGATGCTATTTCCGGCTATGGCATCGCGCCGGGAGATCCAATCGCCAGTATCGGGGACGGTCAAGAAGCGTATTGGGCGCACTTCGCAAAACTGTCAGTCGTTGCTGAGGTTTGGTCGATCGATTCCGCGCAGTTCTGGTCGGCTCCGCCTGCCCTGCAAGAGGCTGCCCTTCGCGCGATGGCGGATTCCGGCGCGAAAGCCGCGGTTTGGAGGGCCGACACGCAGCAACTGTGCCCGCTCGGATGGCAATTACTGCCGGAAAATTCTGGCTGCATTATTTCACTGCATTGATTTCGTTTTGCAGATTGAGTATTGACATCAAAGCCTTGAAATTAATTAAACTCTCTTCCTTGGCGATCCTGGTAATCAACAGAGCAGACTACAAAGGGAACTGGTTTTTCACATGTTCTTCCGCGCACCGGTTAAAGGAGTGGTTGCGATGCGACATCTAGCCCTTGCGGTGCTCTTGCTGTCATTGGAGGTAATCTTCCTGGCTCATACAGCTTCAGGCGCGGAGGATGTGCGCTCGGGAGCCGTGCGCGTGCCGTCAGGAATCACCTACGCCACGACCGCGCAGAACTGGTCGCAGTCGGGAGTCACTACATCTTTGACCGCTGGATCACCCGGCACGCTTACGTTGACCAATGGGCCGGCGGGAGTGGACACGTCGGCCGGACTCTCGACGTTCAACGGCTGCTATCCACGAGGGACGAGCGTTGCTTCGGGTCAGTGCCTTTATCAGATTTACATTTCGGATGGGGCATCAAGCGAAGCAGTAACCGTGACCGGTGGAACTTGCGCGATACCGGGTGGAAATTCTTGCACGATCACTTTCATCCCGTACTTCAACCACCCGGCATCCACCTCGTACGCTGTGGAGTCGGCTTCGTCAGGACTGCAAGAAACGTGGAACGTGGCGTGTTTAAAACCCGGCATGCCGAATGGGGGATATAGTCGTCAGTGCAATGTCACGGTTCCGGCGAATGGGCCGGGATATCCGACGGGATCGCTCAACGTCTACCGCATTTACGGCACACTCTACATTCGCGCTCAGCAATCGATTTTTTCAGGCTACGGCGTGTACCTCGATTGCATGGGGCGCGGAGCTTGCATCCAGACCGGCGACTTAAATAACTCCAACAATTTTTTTGACTTGACCCTCGCCGGATTTTCTTTCCGAGTCCCTAACGCTACTTCCACCAACCCATCATATGCGGGCGTAAATATCACGAATACCGTGATTACGAACGACGTCGCAACCATCGCCACGGCTGCTGCTCACGGTTTCCGTGCCGGCGATATGGTGACGATCCTCTTCACGGACAACGCTTGCTACTGGGGAGATGCCGTTGTCGCATCGGTTCCAACCAGCACCAGTTTTACGGTTGCCCATCCAAAGTGTGCGGTCAAAGGCTCCTTGGCATCGCAAGCCACGCCCGGAGTGGTGGCGCTGGCTTTTGTCGGCATTCTTGACAATTCATTCGCGACTCATTTCATCGACCTGCAAATCGACAGATCCGGCAATCTGGGAAGCTTTAACAACTTCTTTGACTTCTGGGACGACGAGAACGCTACGATCGATCACTTTAACAACAACGCTATCGCGTTGAATGCCAGCGCGAATTGGACCGGCTCTTTCATATTCTCCGGCGGCGCGGGGAACGCGGCGAACGGCAGGCAGCAACTCGCTCCAGTCATCACCCTTCGGGATTCAAGCATCACGGCGAACTTCTCCAACTGTGTTACCGATTACAACTCGAATGGACTCTATGTCGAGAACACAGTCTGTCAGGCCACCGGGCCTTGGGAGGTTTATTCGGCAAATTCGACAGGTAATTATCAGGGCGCGTATATCAAGAACATCTACTCCGAATCTTCGGTCACTGACAATCCCGTGATACCGGCGCGGTCACCTTTTCCTGGACTTGGCGTCTCTGGCCTGATCGCTGGGGCTTCGACGGGCGCAGCATCATTCCAGGTCGATGGGGTCGGCGGTCTCAGCGGAGGATTCCCTAACGGCGGGACCGGGTCAACGCCTTACACCTACTACATTGTGGCCAACGATACGACGGCCGGTACCCACACCTCTCCGATGCAAATTCTTAATTGGAGATCTACCGGAGATGATTCAATTCCGGTTCGCTGGCCGCGCATCGCGAATGGAACCGACACGATCATTTATGACGTCCTGCGAATGACAACGCCAGGAGCGGTTGGTTCCTCTTATCCTTCTTATGGAAATTGTCCAGGTGGCTCGGGTGGAACTTGCGGGTCGGTAGTAACTTCGCTTTCTCAATCAACCGCTTGCTCGGGAACTCTGGTGTGCAAATACACTGACAAAGGATCTTCCTCTACTTCCGCCTACACGATCCAGGAAGCCAACTATGATGGATTATTGACATTCTGGCCGGGAGCGATTGTTGCCGTGGACCACAGCGTTACCATCGGTCTTGACACTGGTAACAGCGTCGGCGTCGGACTCGCCGGCAACCCTCTGGAAGTTGCATATCAGTGTCCAGATGCCGGAGCCACATCCGCGGGCGGATTTACCACCTGCCTGAGCAGCAAAACTTGGGTCGGTAACTCAGTAGAAAATCAATCGGCAACTTTGCTTACAGATGGACCGGAAAACTACAGTCCGATGACGCTCTCCAAAGGGAGACTGAATTTCTCCACCACTCCGTATATCGGAATCTACCCGCACCACATCATCACGCTCATTGATTCCCAACCAGCGTTGACGCAAGCTACGATTGGCTTTCGCCCTCCGGCGAACGCCAACGACGTATGGATTGGAACGGATGTGTCAGCACGCGGAATAGGACTTACTTCGGGCCAGCTCGCCTTTGGAGCTCCGGTGTCAATCACCAATTACATCCATGCGTCCGGTGACGGTGTACAGGCAAATTGGCTGGAGCGATTGACCTCGAAGGAAAAGACCTTCGCAGTACCAGTTAAAATCAGCGAGGGAAGTAGTTTCACTCTGGGAGATGGGTCCCCTCTCACAGAAGCAAAAATCTACACCACTAATAATATCCTCGCGAAACAGGTCCCTCCCCAGAGCTGCCTTGACGTAGTTGGGGAAGCGAGAGGTCTGTCGAAATCGGCTCAGATCACCAGCATCACTCCACCTGGAAGATTAGGAAACTTGTCTCTCAACGCCTATCCTTCTGAACAGGGTGAGATCATTTTACATTTCTGTAATCCGAGTAATTCTGTAGTAACCACCTCTCCAGGCATATATTCATTTCTGGGAGTGCGCTAAGCATTTGCTGGTCACTCATGCGGCAGCTTGACTATCGATAGCACGCTAAGCCGGTCTGCGGGGAAACATGCACAGGCAGATTCTTGGAGAAACAGGCTTTCAGCTGGGATTTGGGTGCGTGCGGCTGACCGTGCATCCCAGGCAGGTAGAGGCGGTGGCTATTCTGGAGCACGCTTTTTCCCTGGGGATCACCCATTTCGATGTGGCGCGCTCATACGGTTTTGGCAGAGCTGAAAGCATCCTTGGAAAGTTTCTGCGCGGGCGGCGGGATCAGGTTACGATCGCTTCCAAGTTTGGGCTACAGCCGCCGTCGGGGTTGGCGGGAAACCATCGTCTGATCAATGCAGCGAAGCGCCTGTTGGCGCCGTTTCCCGGGCTGCTGCGGCGGACCCAACGCCTCGGCGGGGCGATGGGAAAAACAGGCGTTTTCGCTCCAGAGGCGGCGATTCAGAGCTTGGAAACCAGCTTGCGCGAGTTGGGCACGGACTACCTGGATTTACTTCTGTTGCATGAAGCCACGCTGGCAGATGCTGCCAGCGAACCGCTGCTGGAGGCACTTGATAAACAGGTAGCGAAAGGGGCGGTCCGACATATCGGCGTGGCATCTGACTTTAGCAAGATCGCGGAAAACGCCGGTTCATTGCCGGCGAGATATGAAGTGGTTCAGTTCAACGACAATGCGTGGAGCCGGAATTTGCCGAAGCTGGCCGGTCGCGCGCAGCGCCTGCTCATTACCCATAGCGCTTTTGCGCCCGCGGGCATGCTTCGGCGCGCGGCCCAGGCATATCCTCAAATCACGGCTGAGAGTTCGCGGCAGATCGACGCCGATCTGCGCGATTCTGCCACGATTGCATCGTTGCTTCTTCACTACGCGCTGCGAAGCAATGCTAACGGTATCATCCTTTTTTCAAGCATCGATCCAATCCACATCGAGGCGAATGTAAAGGAGGCTCGCTCGCAACGGTTTGATGACGTGCAGGTGGAACAGTTCGCCGCATTTGTGGACAAGGTTCTCAGTGCTTCGGGCCAAACGGCCGCTGGACTCCGGGACGCGAGTCAGGCAATTGCATGATCGTGGATTTGAGCGCGTCCGAGGCGCCGGCACAATTCACATTCGATCTTTGCGTGGTGGGCACAGGAGCGGCGGGTTTGGCCATCGCCTCCGAAATGTTGGGCGCGCCACTGAGCGTTGTGCTGGTGGAAAGCGGCGGGCTGGATTTTGAGCCACCCACGCAGTCGCTTTATGACGTCGCCATCAGCGGCTTGCCTCATCCCGGTTCCACCGAGGGTAGGTTTCGCATTTTGGGCGGCTCGACCACGAAGTGGGGAGGCCAAGCCTTACCCCTGATGCCTTCCGATTTCGAGCAGCGGGATTGGGTTCGAAACAGTGGCTGGCCGATTTCGTTCGAAGATTTGCAACCGTATTACGAACGGGCATGCCGATTCCTGCAGGTGGACCGATTTAATTTCGATAGGGATCTATTCGCGTACTTGCGCACCCGCCAACCTTCCTTCGATCGGGAACATTTGTGGTATCACTTCTCGAAATGGAGCCCGATCGCGAACTTGCGCGAACGCTACGTGCCCTGCATCCGAGCGTCGAAGAACATCACTCTCTTGTTGCACGCCAATCTAATGCAAATCGATCTGGCCGAGGGACGGAACCGTGTAGACAGTATTGAAGTGCGCTCGCTGCAGGGACGCAAGGCAACGCTGCGAGCAAAAGCGTTTGTCTTATGTGTTGGCGGCATCGAAACCGCTCGCCTGCTGCTGGTTAATGACCGGCAGGTGCCAACCGGAATTGGCAATGAGTGCGACCTCGTAGGGCGCTTCTTTCAGGATCATCCCAGCGCGTTTGTGGGGTGGCTGAACTCTTCGAATCCAGCAAGAACACAGCAGGTATTCAATGTGTTTCACAAGCGCGGACTGAAATATTCCGTCCGCTGCACTGCGACACCAGAGTGGCAACGCGACCATAAGACGCTGAACATCTCAATGGGCGCAACCTTTGTGCAGGACGGTTCCAGCCTGCAGGACGCGAAGGACGTCTATGTGGCGCTGCGGCAGGGGCAGTTCACCGCGGATTTGCCGCACAAACTCATGCGGACGCTGCTCCGTCCGGCGTCGGCGCTGCTGCCCGCGTATCACTATTTTGTGCGGGGCAGGACCTTTACACCCGCCGCCCGTATGCGAATCGGCGTCACCTCGGAGCAGGAGCCGAATCCGGAAAGCCGAATACTGCTCTCTGACGCCACCGACAAACTGGGGATGCGTCGAGCCGACGTGCGCTGGAAACTAACTGACCTGACGCTGCATACGATCAGGCAATTTGCACGCACATTGAGCGAAGAATTTCGGCGTGCCAGTCTGGGAGAAATCGCCTTGGAAACCTGGGTGCTTGAAGATTCCTCAGATTGGACGAATCACGTGACAGATCAGTATCACCACGTCGGAACCGCGAGGATGCACGATTCACCCAGGCAGGGAGTGGTTGATCGAAACTGCCGGGTACATGGCGTGACAAATCTTTTCATCGGCAGCAGTGCCGTCTTTCCCACCAGCGGCCACTCCAATCCAACCCTTACGATAATTGCCCTGTCTATAAGGATGGCCGATCGCCTGAGGAACGCGCTGTAGAAGGAAGAATACGACTCTACTTGAACGCTTCTACGTACAATGAATGTGGCAAGTCTGTCCCATCTCCAGGCTCAAACGGCGGGACGCCACTCCCGTATAAGCGACTTTTTCCTTCTGCAGATTCCTCCACCTCGCGGAATCCAGCTTCGCGGAGCACCTCGCTGAGATAACTGAAATCGAACGCGGTCCGGTGTTGCCCGTCGCAAAAAACGAAATTCGAAAACTTGCCGCCCAGCGAATCAAAACGATGTGGAAAGGAATCACAAAACCAATTGCTGCGCTCTTGAGTATAAGCGGCGATCGCGTTCTCCAGGCTGGGCACGATGAGCCGGATGCCGCCGCCGTTTTTCAACACGCGGACGCACTCATGAAGCAGGCGCCTGAGTTCGTCGGAATAGAAGTGCTCGAACATATGAGTCGAATAGATGGAATCGACCGAGCCAGATGGAAACGGAAGGCCATTTCGCACATCCAGCCAAACGTCGATCTTGTTGAGGATGTTGCCGTCGACATTCAAGAAACCGGAAAGATATTTCGTACCGCACCCAAGATGCAGATGGCGTTGCCCATTCGCGGAACGAGGTACCGTCAAATAGCGGCGCAAAAAGTAATTCGGAACCGTGGCCTTGGAAATACCCCAAAACAAGAGGTCTTTATAGCGTTGGTGAAGCAACCCATCCTCCCCTAGCAGTGATCGTAATTGTAAATCACACGGTCATGCCCGCTACGATGGACGGGCCGCTCCGGCGACGGCTTGGCGATAAATTGCAGACAGGTGCTGTGCCTGATGCGATAGCGTCAGGTTGTCCAGGATAGTTTGGCGTGCCGCTCTTCCGATGCGTGTGCGCAATTCCGACGACCGGAGTAACGCGGATAAGCCCTGCACCAGTTCTTCGAGTCCATCCGCGGGAATAAGCCAGCCGTTTTCGCCATGCCCAATCACTTCGTCAATTCCCTGCCCTCGACAGGCAATCACCGGTTTGCCGCAAGACATCGCCTCGAGATACACGCATCCGAGGGCCTCGTTCCGACTGGGCAACACGAACACAGAGGAACGTTGCATGGACTCCGCTACTTCGCTACGGGTTTGCCTCCCGACAAACTGAACTTGCGGCCCCACACCCAACTCGTGGGCGCGCGTCTCAAATTGGGCTCGGTATGGGCCTTCTCCGATGATGCGGCATTGAATCTGCGGCCACGAAAGTTTGAGAGTCTGGAGCGCTCTCAGCACAAGTTCATGGCCCTTGCTCGGCAGCAAGGTACCGACAACCAAAATTTCCGGAGCCGCCCCCTCCTTCTCCGCGGTTGGCGAAAAAAAACTCGAATTTACACCGTTGTGGACGACCGCACTGCACGTGCCCACCGGAGTTCCAGATCTCAGAATCTCCTGTACTCTCCCGCTGATACAGATTACGGTTCGCGCCGTACTATAAACTTCAACCGACACCTTGCGCCGCCACGCCGCGGGAATCCCATTCGAAGAGCACATATTAAATACATCCAACCCATGGACTGTCACCACAAACGGAATTTTCAAACGCCTGGAAAGCAACGAAGCCGCGTGACCGCACGGGAGGGCCGCGTGAGCGTGGATTACATCGATCGGCTGCGCCCTGTGCAGCCGGCGTATCCGTCCGAGCAAACGGGCGTAGAGCAGTTTCCCCCCGCTGGAGAGCCCAAGATTTCCGGGGAGTTGCGGATAGCGCACCCAATCAGCCGCGGACAATGAACCGCGCTGTTTTCGCGAATAATGAATCGGCGAGACCGCCATCACGCTACAGTCAACACCGGAGCGCCGCAGCTCTTCGATCGGTTCCGCGACGTAACACCCACTCACCTCATTTCGATCCGAGGGGAAAAACGGGGTAAGCGTCAAAACGTGCAGCCTTTTACTCGCATTCGTGGCTGGGGACATCAGTTTCGGTCCCCTGCAGATCGGGCAGGAGACCGTGCCAATTCCTGCGCTAGAGTGACCATCCGTCCCACATGATTGCTCCAACTGAAGTCAGAGGCTCGCCGAAGACCACAGCTCGATAGTCTTGCCGCTAACTCGGGGGATTCATGAATCTGCAGCACGCGCTCGGCCAGCGCTTCTGGAGAGAAACGGTCAAAGTAAATTCCCGCGTCTCCGCAGATTTCGCGATGCACCGGCAAATCCGACGCCACTACCGGCAAGCCGCTCGACATTGATTCGATCAACGGGTGAGCGAAGGATTCCGCGTAAGCCGGCGTCACATAAATGTTACAGGCACGATAAAGATGGTGCAGCGAGCGATAGGGGATCATTCCTAACTCGACCACACTATCGCTGGTGCGCAGGGCACTCACCAAAGACGAAGCCGCCTCGGCTCGATAGGAACCAGGATTCTCATCCGAACTCAATCGACAGGTGAGGAACAGCTTCACCTTCTTCCCGTTCAAACGGTCGCTCAAAATTGGCAGAGATCGAAAGAGAGTTTCGAAATTGCGGTAGTAATTGTAATGGCTCACAAAGAGCAGACGGAGCGAGTCTTTCCCCAGCTCGAGCTGCGTTTTGACTGCTGGAGGCAAAGGCGCGGTGTTGCTCGTGAAGGCCTCGGCGTCGAATCCATGATGCACCGTCAATACTTTCCTTCCGCTCCAGTGGCTCAATTCGTGGGCAAACGCTTCACTGGGCGCAACCGTAACGTCGGCGCGGCTTATGGATTGCCTGGCCAACCAGCCCTTGACCGCAGTGTCCGCCCATATTGCATAGGCTCGGCGATCACGTACATCCCGCAAGAAATCTTCAGACGTATAAAGCGAGTTGCGAGAGAGGAGTATTTGCGGCACGGGACAATTCCACAGCGCAAAGTTGCCTGCGGAGATTAATACCTGTGCGCCACTCTGCCGGATCAGCTTTGGCAACGCCGTTTGCTCCCGCATGAAACGACGAAGCACTCCCGAGCTTTCCCACGTTTCAACAAATGAAATATTTGGAAGGGTTCCAAACTCCGCGCGTATCGCCGAATTCAACCATATCGTCGTTTGAGCGTCGACTCTGCGCGCAAGATGAGGAATCACGTTGCGCAAATACGTGAGGCCTCCGCCCGCGCTCGCGGCCAGACCATTGATAAACAAACGGATCATCGGTTCGAGACAACGGCTCCAATACTGGCGGGTAACGGATGGAAGACTCGGGAAACGGCGCTCGGTGCCGGAACCGCCACGGCGTCGGCAACCATGTCCGCGAGTACAAAACCACAAACCCAAAAAAATAATGCAAGATAGGAGCCTGCGGCAAAGAGCCAATCTTCGAAGTTGGCATGAACAAGCCCGGACAATACCACCATGGCCAAGGGGATCGCATAAGGGCGCGGATCGGCCGTTCGTTTCACCCACGCGCAGACTTTCCACACATTCGCTACCGTTACCGCGACCAGCGCCACAAAAGGGAACACACCCAGTAAACCGACCCACTCGGCGATGGTCATGTAGCTACTTCCGTGCTCGCGCTCCGTGTCTCCGGTCGAAGCAAGAGTTCCACCGACCGGAAGGAAAGCACCAAACTCGGATCCCGGATCGGTACCCGACGGACTTGTGCCATAGCCCGTCCCAAACCACGGATGTTCTTTGATCGTGGCGACCGTTTTATCCCACGGGGTCCGACGCGAACCAAGCACGCCTTCCTCCTTATGTCCCTTGTAGAGGAATGCATCCTTCAATTCTCCAAGCTGACGATCTAACGTCCCTGGCATCAGCATCCCGGTAAGCGCAACCAGCACCAGAACGAATGCAGCTATCCTGCCCAGCAACTTGTATTGGCCCAGGCAAATGCAAAAGACAAGGACAACCACGAGAGCAGAAACCATCCCGGCGCGTGCCAGGCTGGACCGTATTAAGTAAACGCAGAGGAGCAGAGCGACTAATCTGCGTCCCTTCACTATCGGTCCATCGCTGTTCAGCCATCCCCATAACAAGAACGGAAAACAGGCGATGCTCATCACGGCACCCATGGAGTTGGGATTTCCCCAGATACCCATGCCCAGGAAATAACAGACGGTCGTGCCATAGACCATTAACTCCACGCCCAGGAGCACCCCTTGGAAAAAACGGTTTTCGCGACCAAAAACCGCCGAGCGAGCACCGGTGGCACAATAAAGAAACAGAAGGGACAGGCTCAGAGCCTTCAGCGAAGCCATTCGGACAAAAGGAGAAACTGTAGCGGAAACAAACGCTGCGCAAACGCAAAAAAAAGCAATCAGATGTATCGACCGAAACGGTCTGCGTTGCGCCCTGGTCCAGACAATGAACCCAACCACGGCACCCGCTGCGAGTACGGCCCATCGTCCGCCTGTCCAGGCTCCTTGCAGAGGTATGTGCAGTCCGGCCCAAACGAAAGCCACGATCAGCAGAACAAAAAAACGCTGGTCGTACTTCCAGATGCAGGCGATCATTAATTCCAGCAACATGATCCCGCCCAGCAAAGACACGTTGCCAAAGTACTGAAAATGAGAGTAAGAAAAATACAGGACTATGCCTACGCCAAGAATGATCCCAACCCACGATAGTGGCTTCAGGTCCCTCATTGGTTCCCCGCAACCGCGGAGATAGCGGCCGCCGCCAAACCATCGGCACACGCTTCCGGCGAATTCCTTCGAATTCGCTCTAGGCTTCGCTCACTCATCTGTCGTTGCCGTTCCGGTTGCCGCACCACACAGTCAATCGCCTCGCGCAGCTTATCTGAATCTCGCGGAGGCACGATGTACCCGTTCCATCCATTTTCGACCAGATCCGCCGCACAGCCCGCGACACTGCTCACGATGATCGGAAGTCCGCAGGCCATCGCTTCGTTCACCACCAGCCCCCATGGGTCACTGTGCGTCGGCATGACCAGAACCTCCGCCAGCGCATAAACACGTGCCAGGTCTTCCCGCTGCGCGAATCCAGGAAAACAAACCGTCCCCGGACTTATGTGTTTCGCCTTTTCCGCTAATTTCGCTCGCGAGACTCCATCGCCCGCAAATACCAGCCCCACCCCGGATCGCAGGCTACTCTCTAGTTTGGCATAGGCTTCGAGGAGATCAAAGACACCTTTTCCAGGCACCAACCGCCCGACAAAAAGGATATAACGAGCGGGTAATTTCAGCTTCTCTCGAACTTCCGCAGCGTCAATTCTCGCGGCGTTCGCTTGGGTCGCGAAAAGATCGTTATCGACCGCATTCGGCGCGGTCGAGATACTTCCTTCTGCCGATCCCAATGAGGTGAGATATTCAAAGGAAGCCTTACCCGGAACTACAAACCCATCGCAGCGTCTCAAGAAATACGTCTTGAGAAACTCCACCCATTCCCATCCGCGGCGAGCATCATGGCGATTGCTCTCGGACCACAGAAGAAATTTGACCCCGCGCCGCTTCGCCCACAGGAGAGCCTGCCATGAAGCGGCATAGTTATATCCCCCGCAGATGATGACATGTGGATTAGCTTTATTCAGAGCTGACGACAACCCGCGGTTGACCAGCAAATCGATCGCGCCGAAACGCACGCGCAACGACGGAAGAACCTGATACGAAAAACAGATTTCATCCTTATAAACACGCCATCGTCGAAGCGTCGCATTTGTCTCGGCCAAGAATATTACGTGCAATTCCAGCCCCGGTCGGCGCGCGAGAGCATTGAAAACCGGAATGCGGTACGGTGCAATAATCTCCGTCAGGATCACCAGCCGAATGCTCATCTCCGACATTCCACCGATTCCGGTCGCGTTACAGTCTCCAGAATCGATGCCCAGTGCCCTGCGATGACGTCCCAATCAAACATTTCGCGACAACGCAGGTATGCTACCCGCGCCAGCGAGGCCCGATAATCCGGTTTTTCCAGCAGACTGGAGAGCGCATCAGCGAATTCCTCTACTTCTTCGGGATTCACCACGATCCCCGCGTCCCCCAGCACTTCCGGAATGCCACCGCGGTTTGAACCCACGACGGGAGTCCCGCATGCCATGGCTTCAGCATTCACCAAGCCGAAGGGCTCCTGAAATAAAGAAGGGCTGGCGAAAACCGTCGCTCGCTGAAACCAAGTTGGCAGGTCCCGATCGTGATCAATATATCCCGGGAAATGGATTCGCGCGTTCCGCATTTGGGTCAACGATTCCGCCAAATCGCGCACTTTGCGGACGTAATCCGTTTCGCGGTGAACTCCGAAACCGGTTGTCCCCCCAATCACCAGGACCGCGTCCGGATGCCGATCAAGCAGGCGAGCATAGGCGCGCACCAACTGAAGCACTCCCTTTTCCTCATCAAAACGTCCGACAAAGAAGATGGTCTTTGCTTCGCGAATGTCTTCGCGCGGGTGGAACAGCTGCATGTTGACGCCGTTGAAAATAACCTTGGTCTTGGCTGACAAACCAGGGCAGCGATCGGCAAATGTTCCGCGCAAAAATGAACTGCAGACTGCGACCCCGTCCAGTTGCGGAGCCAATTCTTCGAGCATTGGCGCAGTCCAATGCCCCAGATGGTTATTTTGAAGATGCAGCCAGATTGTTCCTTCATAACCGATCCGGCGCAACTCTCGAACCCACTGCGGGCGGTTATGGATGTGCACCACATCGAGTTTACGCAAGGACTTGATTAAGCCACGCAACCAGAGCGGGTCGTCCCACCGGCGCAAGAAGGGGATCGTGGAGATCACATCGCAAGTTCTCCACACGCCACTCGTATAGTGGGATAAGTCATAGCGCTGTTCGGAGGCAGTGGGGAAGCCAAACGCAGTAACTTCCATGCGATCTCTTAGGCGGTTGTAGACCTCGTAGGTCCAGCGTGCCAGGGCACCGCCGTAAAATGGGCTGAATTGCTCCCGGCCCGACAGAAGAACCCCGACTTTGAGCAACGGTGACGATGACACCGGTTCGACTACCCTTTTCTTGATCAGTTCAATGGAGTTTCTCACGAGTTGCCGCGTTTTGGATTGAGCATCATACAAAACCTTCGACCTCTCGTTTCAGAAGATTGCGGCCAGCGGCGGCCCAGCTGACCGTATAGACTGCGCACCCTACGCCGATCAGAATCAACGGCGGCAAATGCCGCGGAAGCGCGACCCACAATACCGCTGCCATGACCAGACTGGCGATGACGGCAAAGCTGATCAGCGGAGTTTTCGCGGCGGCACGCACATCCGGCGGACAGCGCAGGAAAGCAAAGAGCGCAACTCCGAACTCACCCAGCACAAAAGCGACACAAGCGCCGGCGATGCCGAACAATGGCGGGAGGATCAGATAGAGAACAACAGCGGTGATTGCACCGGCGAGCGTGGAGAGAAAATAATCCTGGTGGCGGCCCATCGCGTAAAGAATTGTTCCGGCGAACAGCGCCGCGGCAGGGGCGGTAATGATGTAAAGCGACACCCACTGGAAAGCACGTACCGCCTCTTGAAATTGTGCACCCAACAACCAAGGGACAACCACCGGGGCGGTCACCAAGCCGCCAATCGTCAAGGGGACGCCCAATAAGGCCAGCACGGAAGCGGCAATTCGAGTGGGCCGGAAAAGCCCATTTGCAAGATTGGCGCGCAACGCCATGCGCGGCATCATAACGGTCTGCGCTACCGAGAGAAAGTTGCGCAGCACGTCGGCGAGCCGAGCGGCGGCGGCGTACAAGCCGAGGGCGTGCTCCCCCAGATACCATCGGACTACGACATGTCCAGTGCGATGATAGAGATTCCCCATGAGCGAAGATGCCGCATAGTGCAGGCTCGGAACTAGAATCGCCGCCAGGCGCCGCGGTGCAATCGAAAGCCGAAAGCGATAGCCCTCCCTCCACAAAAATATCCAAGCGATTAAGCTGGTCAAGACTGAAGACGCCACGATACTAACCGGCACCCAGATCACATCCTTGGGAGATCGAACCAGCGTAAAAATACCGATGGCGTAAAGACTTTGCTGCATGATCAAGACCAAAGATTGCACATGGAACAGCTCCAGCGAAGACAACAGATAATCCAACGAGAGAGACGTGGTTAGGGGAATGGCCACTCCGTAAAATTTAAGCAGAAAGCGGACATCCGGACGGACTTCCAGACTCGCCACTACCAAAACCACGACTACTGCCACCCCGCTCGCAAGCACGCGCAACACCAGAACATCGGAAATGGTCTGAAAAGCTTCCTTACGCCGAGCAGCGAGCTGCTGGGCGGCATAGGTGGTCAGGCCCGGATTCGCGACCAATCCCGTGAAGGCGCAGATTGCGACGACATAACTCCACAACCCATACACATCGACGCCGAGGCGCCGCACCAAAAACGGAAAAGTAATGGCCGTGAGTATCGTGCCCACAACGCGGGCAGTGGTCACGGAGAGCGCAAATCCTCCGTAACGCAACAGCGACTTAGAGATGCTCAATAACCCATCCTATGTCCCAATCTTCACGACCAAGTCCGGACCACGATCGGCGCGCCACGATACCTATTAAAGCGCGCTCACTTGCAGTTCTGCCGCACTTCCGCGGACTGCTCTTTCTTGCGGCGTTTGACTGCCGCCTGCACAAAAACATTTTCCCAATCTCGCGTTACTCGGTCCCAGTCGAACTGCAGCGCATGCTGTGCCGCCGCCACCGACATCTTCCGCCGCAGATCGTGATCGGTCAGCAGCAAGCTTAGCTTCTGAGAGAGTTCGTCTTCGGATTTTACCAAGTATCCGGTCTGATCATGCGCAACATAGTCCGGCCGATAAATTTCCATGGCTATCGCGGGGAGTCCGCACGATGCAGCCTGCCCCAGCACTTGCGGATGACCTTCCAGCACACTGGGGAAAAGAAAGAGGTCGGCCTTCCGCATCTCCTCAGCTAACTGCGGCTGCGAAAGGTGGCCCACGAAGGTCACGTTGCGACATCGCAAATCATTCACCAGCGCCCTCAATTTGTCTTCCTCCACGCCCTTGCCCGTCAGTCGAAATTCGACGGATGGCCGCTTGGCCGCCTCTCGGATCACGACATCCACGCGCTTCCGAGCCTGTAAAGAGCCGGCATAAAGTACGGTGAGCTTCGATACATTCTGGCGACCTTGCGACGGCGGGTGGTATAACGCTCGATCAATACCGTCATAAATTGTTTCAGTGTTTACTCCGAAGCGCTCTTTGACAGTTCGTGAAACGTGGAGCGAGTTCCCAACCACACAATCGGCCTCGCGAATCGATCGAGTCATGGTTGGCTCAACAGCGATCTCATCCAACGCCATCACGATATAAGTGACCAGACCAACTCGCAGCCGCAGAGAACGCCGCAAGAACAGGAACATCGAATCCAGCGGCCCGAAACGCGGGAAAAAATAGATGTCGATTCCAGAGCGCAAAACACTTGCCAGCCATCGAGGAGTGTTGCCATGGCGGTGATAGGGCAGAATCTCAGTATTTTCGCGAGCCAGAATTCGCGGGTCCGGCGTTCCGTCACCAAGAAGGATCACTCTAAAGCGGTCGGGCGGAAGACGGCTCACGACTTCTTTGACCGTAAGGTTCTGTGCGTTGGTGTTCGCTTCATCGGCGAACGACGGAGTAAATATCGTAATCATGAAGTTTGGGAATTGCGCCTGGATTCGGGGATGCCCGGACACTCCGGTTCGCACAATCGCCGATTCAAATGGTTCAACGCGCCACCAGCGACCAACTCAGCGGCGTTCCGCGTTCCACGTTGCAAGCCGCGCGTTTTCCGAGAACTTCATCGAGGTGCCGCGGGTGCAATCCATCAGCGGGACGAATCGAACGCACGTTCCGCTTCGTAAATAACTCGCCCTCTTTTATATCTTCGACCGCAAACAGCGAGCGCCGAAACTTACGGCTATTGGCTTCGCGCGGGCCGGAGTCGAATTTCACCGAGCCCAGTGCCTTTTCCGCCGTGCGCACGGCCTGCACCATGGCCTTGAATTCCTCGGGCTCCAGCGAGAACGCGCCGTCCGGACCGCCATCGGCCCGCCGCAGACACAGATGCTTCTCTATGATGCACGCTCCAAGAGTCACCGCGACCACTGGCACCGTGACGCCCATGGTGTGATCGGACAATCCGACGGGGCAGCCAAAACGCCGCTCCAGTTCCGGAATCGTCAGCAGGTTCGCCTCTTCCGGTGGTGCCGGATACGCGCTCGTACACTTCAACAACGCAATCTCAGTCGCGCCGGCTATGCGCGCCGCTTGCAGCGCTTCGGAGATTTCATCTTCGCTCGCCATGCCGGTCGACATGATCAGCGGCTTGCGGGTACGAGCCATTTTTTGAATCAGTCCAATATCCACCAATTCAAACGATGCCACCTTGTGCGCGGGAACATTCATCTGCTCAAGAAAATCGACCGCACTCTCGTCGAACGCGCTGGAAAATAGCTGCATTCCTAGCTCATCTGCGATCTCTTTCAGTTTGGGCTGCCATTCCCAGGGCGTAAACGCTTCTTGGTAGAGGTCGTGAAGAAGGCGCCCATCCCAAAGCGTGCCGCCTCCAACCCGAAAGCATTCCCTGTCGCTGCGCAGCGTAATCGTGTCGGCCGTATAGGTTTGCAGCTTGACTGCATCGGCCCCCGCATCTTTGGCGGCACCCAAAATGCGAACCGCCTGGTCAAAGTCTTGCTGATGATTGGCCGACAGTTCGGCCACAATATAAACTGGCTGGCCGCTTCCTATCTCACGGCCATCGATCTTGATGGACTGCGCAAATTTTGCTTCGACCAGAATTCGCTCCTTGTCAGATTTTCAATTCTAATCTGGATGATAGCGGCGAGTAGCAGCACCTGCAACAAACGGGCATGCTGAGTTTGCCCATGTAAGCGGCGTCAATTCCGACTGGCTGATTACAGCTGAACAGTAGTGCTGCGAGTGATGGAACCTGATCTTTGCCGCGATGCGACTTCTGCGGGAGCAAACGGCGGACGCCGGCCGCTGCGAATTATCGCCAGCGAGCTTTCGCCTTCGTTAAATAGCAGATCGAGAACACTGGCCTGCGCTTCGAATGGGAGAAATAGCTGGCCATACTCCGGATGCTCGTAATGCTGAAAAACCACATCGACTCCCCGGCCAGTTAAGATGGGAAGATCGTTCAACAAATAATCGGCGGACCCGAGCGGCGAAATGTAGGTGGTCGCTCCCAGCAAGCAGCAAATCTCCGCCAGCAACTGCGTACGTTTTCCATCGACCGCAAGGTCCGAAGATCTCACGACCGGCGTTGTGATGCCGAGCACCTCTGTCAGCCAGCGCAGCAGTCCAATCGTCAAATCGGCGAGTCGCAGGCCGGACGATGCCGCCCGCAACAATTCATTCAACGCGGGGAAATATTTGTCGAAAAATCTAGCGCGCCGATAGTTCAGTTCGATCGCGCGCAAGTGATCGCGCCAGAATTCCGCGTCTCGAATTTCCACGTCCATGATCCGCTGCCCTAGCCGTCCGCGAAATACCACGGGTACAGTGAGCCACAGCAAGCCGGTTGGTGTCTTGATCCGGTTACGCTGCTGCCACGATTGCTTTTCAAACTGCACGGTATCGAGCAGCACGAACTTGTCTACCTGGTCGAGCAGGTCGAAATAGCCGAGCCATGGCAGATAGGTCGGCTGCGCAATCGCGATCTTCACAACTCGCCCCCGCGCAGCACAAAGCGCCCGGTGACTCTCTGAAACCCGAGAGACTCCCACAACGCCACGGCAGCGAATCTTCCGTCGATCACTTCGAGTTGAATCTTCGAGGGAGCATGCGCCTGGAGTTCGCGAATCGCATCGCTGGCGCAAATCGACGCAATCCCGCGCCTGCGAAACTCTGACGAAATGTAGAGTTCGTAGATAACCCCTGTCATCCGTGGAAGAAAGCGATGCTTCTCGAGTCCGAAGAGAACGAATCCCGCGCGTTTTTCTTCGACAACAATCCAGCGCAGAAAATACAGCGGATTCGCCATAATAGTTGGAAAGTAGTGCTCTTTCCAATCGTCCTGCGGCACAAAAGAAGAGTCCAGCTCGAGAAAATGTTTGGCCGCCATGCAAAGAAAATCGTCCCGGTCCGACACGGCGATCGGAATCATCCGAACTAAACTGGCTTGCTGCACGGCTTCGACCACACGCGCCGCGCCCCGGCCGTCGACCAGCGCTTTACCCCTGCCCGTCATGCGCTCTCGCGCCACGCTCGAGGCGGCCAATTCTTTTGCCGCGTGCACCAGCTTTGAGGAATCGAAATGATCGGTCTGTCCCATATCTACTAGCACCCCGCGACGCGACAACGATTGTATTACGCGAGCCTGTGCAATATTTCTGGAATAGCTAAATACTCCACACCCCATGGAAAGCAGTTCCCAGAGCGTTCCGCCGGCGACCACGATCGCCAGGTCCGCTTCTGTCATGAACTGCGCCATATTTGGAGGGTTGAAAACGACTCGGAGATTGCTCGTTTCCAACGCTCGCAAGTCATCAACCTTGTTGAAGCCCGCTCCCGCAATCACCGTAACTTCGAGATCAGGGCACGCGCCAAGAGCAGACGCAATTTCCGGCGTCAGATTCTCCGGATCGCTTCCACCGAGGGTCACAAGAATCCGGTTGCCGGTTTTGTGAATCGCTTTGTTTTCTATTTCCTGATGGAATTCCCGACGCAGCAGAATATAAGACGGGCCCAGCAACAGCCGCGCGGTTGCTCCTCGTTTCCGATATGGGTGCCCGTCGTCATCGAGATCGGCATTGACGATCAAGTCGGCAGGAAAGGAATCTCGGTCGGCGAAATCATCGATCAGGAGCACTCGAA
>Ga0187859_10000931_pt1 | contig 19092 bp, 15 predicted proteins | sample June2016WEW_10_1_2_FD_133019 | JGI IMG/M metagenome (GOLD analysis project Ga0187859, IMG submission 133019) | Peatland microbial communities from SPRUCE experiment site at the Marcell Experimental Forest, Minnesota, USA - June2016WEW_10_10 | ecosystem: Environmental > Terrestrial > Soil >...
GCAGTCGAGCCCTGGTTGTTCCGGCGAGACCGCGCCAAGTGCGTTACTGTAGAGTCTGTTGTCGTGCCCTGGACGTGAGATCAGCTTGTGTACAGGACAGACGTTTTCAGGTTGACCTCCAACGTTGCCGGCCGGCACGTCTCGCTCACTCAATCCACGAAACCCGCAGCAGCAGAGCAATACCGGGCAAACGAGGGATGGTGGGCCAGAGGAATCACAATGCAAAAGCGTTTCATACGTACGTTGTTGTTAGCGCTGGCAGGGCTAACGATCATGTTGGCGATTTCGGCACCGTCATTCGCGGAAATTGGTGTGGCAATCACCTTCGGTCCGCCTGCGATCCCCGTCTACGACCAACCGATTTGTCCGGGCGATGGCTACCTCTGGACACCGGGTTACTGGGCTTGGGACTACGACTATGACGACTATTACTGGGTTCCCGGCACATGGATATTGGCTCCAGAAGTCGGATTCCTCTGGACGCCGGGCTGGTGGGGATGGCGGGATGCCGGTTTTTTTTGGAATGAAGGCTATTGGGGCCCGGTGGTAGGTTTTTACGGTGGCATCAATTACGGTTTTGGCTATTTCGGAGTCGGCTTTCAGGGCGGACGTTGGGATGGCGGACACTTTTTCTATAACCGCGCCGTGATGAACGTGAATGTCACCGAAATTCACAACGTCTACAACACGAATGTAGTAGTCAACAACAATACCCGCGTTGCGTATAACGGCGGCAATGGCGGGATTGACCGGCGGCCAACTGCTGAGGAAGATGCGGCCGCGCGCGAGCGGCATGTCGGGCCAGTCGCGGCACAAACTCAACACGTGCAGGCGGCGCGATCCAATCCGGAGCTGCGCGCTTCTGCGAACCAGGGGCGGCCAGCCATCGCAGCCACGTCGCGGCCCGGCGATTTCAAAGGCGGTGTAGTGGCGGCGAGAGAGGCCGGTGGACGTTACACGCCTCCACCGAATCGCGGAAATCAGGCGAGTGGGAACAATGCGCGACCGGAGAATAATGCTCGACCCGAGGCTGGAGCTCCGGGCGCGGAGAATAACGCTGGGCGGACGAACCAATACACCCATGTCCGTGAGCTTCCGCCCGCGGAACGGCCGGCGGCTCCGAACACAGGGGACGCGAAGCAGGATCAGAAATACCAGAAGCAGCAGCAGAAGCTTTATGACCAGCAACAGAAAGAGCGGCAGAAAGTAGCGCAGCAACAAGAGAAGGAAGATCAGAAGTTGACCAAGCAAAACGCTTCTGAGGCGCAAAGGCAGCAGCAGGAGCAGCAGCATGCGCAGCAGACGCAACAACTGCAGCAGAAGCATACGCAGCAGACGCAGCAAATGCAGCAGAGAATACAGCCGGCGCGGCCGGCAGGAAGGCCTCCGAAATAAGTCTCGTTAGTCGCGGTTGTTATCTTGCAGTAAAGCGGAAGGCCTGTGCGTGGCGGCTGAACGCATAGGTCCTTCGCTTTGCTCAAGGATGACAGCTTGAATTTGTTGCCATCAACTTACAACTAGAACTGACATTTTTTATGTGCGCTCAAGCGGGCGCTCAATCCCGCTCCTATAGCGCAAAATCGCGCTGCCTGATGTAGATTGCAGAGCTATGAGATCAGATTGCAGAAGTAAAGATCGTTGCCGCAGCCGCGGTGAACTTCGCGTCTGCAATGTGTTCCTTTCCACCGGCCGCGCACTTAGCGGCGGCTGATAATAGATGCTTAGGATGCAGGTTGCGTCTTGGCCATTGTTATTCCGGGGTTCTGCCTTGAGAAGGATCGCTTGAGGCGGCAACGTTGAGGTCGACGTGCAATTTCAGAGCGGAAGAAACGTCAGGCGGATAGCAATTTCCATCCTTGTTATAGGTGGCGTGGCAGCCGCTGGCGAAATCGGGCCGCTTCGGCGATTGCGAGAATTGCCAGACATCGGCGAAAGCAATGCCGCTCGATGCAGGATCGAGATGGTTTGAAACGGTGCATCCCGGCGACGGCGGACAGGAATCATTGACGACCCAATATTTAATTTTTCGTCCTTCGGCGTGGTCGCGGATATCCTTCGCGGTCACGACTGAAATGCCGGAGCCTTCTCTCGCCGCGATGCCGGAGCAATACACGCCGGCGCCAAACTGAGCGGCGGTCACGCCATCGACCCAGGCGTGAAGATAGGCGCGCTGTTCGGGAAGCAAGCGGCCGCCTTGTTCCTGGTCGAGAAAAATTATCGTTTCGGCTTGAAATCCCTCGGCGCGCGCAGCATTGACCGCAGCCGCTGCGTCGGACCGGCCTAGTTTGGTTGCGTCTCCGGCCGATTTGATCTCGGCGTAGGTACGGCCATTGAAAAGAACGAGGAAGCCGAAACCTGCAGATTGGATGGCCTTGCGCTTGCCAATCCAGGAATTTGTCCTGGCACCCGGCGGATTATTCAGCCAGTAGCCGGAGTAAGAAAAGGTCTGGCGCAGAATTTTGAGGTTTGCATCGCCGGGATAATCGTTCCGGTCAAAGCCCATATACCCGGCCGGTGCAGCGGCGCGGGTTTGTGAATACGCCGTGAAAGGCGACAAAATAATTGTAGCCACGACTGCGGCGACGATCGCTGTAGTCAAGAACAAATTTCTCGGCGCGTTCAGGCGGTCATCTCCCGATCCTGTTCACGGTCGGGCCTGGCTGCGGCGGCGGGCAGTCGCAAGCGGAAGGTTGTTCCGGTCCCAACGATGGTGTCGAAGTCCACCGAACCGTAGTGCCATTGCATGATCTGGTAGGTTTGCGCGAGGCCGATTCCGCTGCCTCCTTTGTCACCCTTGGTGGTGAAGTAAAGTTCGAAAATTTTTTCCTGCGCTTCGGGCGGAATGCCAGAGCCCCGATCGATGATTTCGGCGAGAATCATGTCGTCATCGCGCCGCGCCTTGATAGTCAGCGTTCCTCCCTCCGTCATGGATTGCACACCATTGAGTACCAGATTCAGAATCGCCTGTTTTATCAAATCGGTATCGACGCGCACCAGGAGCAGATCATCTTCGCCGGGCGAGTCTTGGTTGAGCGATTCATGGCTTGGCAGCTCGAGCACTATACGCACATCGAGCCGGGCGGCGTCGGGGGCGGCAAGCACCGATACATCTTCGAGCAGCTTGCGCAGGTCAACGTCATCGAGGCGCAAATCGCGCGGGCGTGTGAAGTCGACGAGAATTTGTACCACTCGGTCGAGGCGATGGATTTCATTGCCGATGATATCCATGTGGCGGCGCGTGTCGGGATCGTCCTCGTGCATTTTATTTTGCAGCAATTGCAGGTGCAGCACGATGGCGTTGATTGGGTTTTTTACTTCGTGGGCCACGCCGCGCGTCAGGCGGCCGCTGGCAGAAAGGCGGCGTGAAATTTCAATTTCGTCTTCGATGCGGCGCACCGATTCGGCATCGCGCATGGTGAGCAGCGCTCCGATTGGCGTGCCTTTTTCCTGAATGAAGTCGAGCGAGACCTGCACGCGCCGGCCGTCGACTGCTTCAAATTCGTATTGCACCAGCGGGCGCTGCTTTTGGAACGCGGGCAATACGACTGCGCCGAGGACGGTTCCGTCGGAAAAAATTTCCTCGGCGGTGCGGCCCAGGATTTCACGGCGCGGACGTCCGAGGAACTTTTCCGCGGAAGCGCTTACCAGCACCACGCGCGAATCGCGGGTGAAAAGCATGAGGCCGTCCTGCAGTTTGGTCATGACCTGCTCGACGTTGTCTCGCAATGCGGAGAAAATCTGGTTGGTATCGCGAATCTGCCGGCCGAGGTGAGCGATCTTGAGTGAGACGAGGCCGACTTCATCTTCCGAGCCGGATCCTTCTTCCGGCAAGAGATCGCCGGCGCTGGCACTGTCGAGAGTGCGGCTGATGGCCTTCAACGGTCCTAGCGCCACATTCGATAGCACCGCCGCCAGCACTAGTGAACAAAAGATTGCGAGGACCGAAAAGAAAGCTGCCTGCTGCAATTTCGGCGTGAGCTCGTTACGCAGAAAAACCGTCGAGACGCCGACGCGAACGCTGCCAAAAGCCTGCCCGTCGAGTTCGACGCCAATGCTTACGTCATAGACTTTGCCGGGAGCGTAGAGCAAGCGCAACTGGCGGCGGAAGCCGGCGTCACGCAATACGCTCAGAGGCGGGCGATTCGGGACGGGGTGGCCGTTCAACGCAGGGTTCGTGTCGAGAACGGCCACGCCGTCCGGATCGATGATGGCGGCATCATAGATGATGCGCGAATTGCCGACCACCGATTCCAACATGTCGTTGAGGTTGGGGTCGGTCTGCAGATAGTTCGTAATGGCGACCCGCATCGCCTTGGGATTTTCGGTGTTCACGCGCGTGCTAGTCAGATCGGGCACCGCTTTAGAGGCGGCATATTCCAGTTGATTGGTGAGTTGAGAAGCGGTCTCATCGGCCCAGAGCAAGCGCTGGCGCAACAATTGCGAGAGGTAAAACCACGAAAAGAAGACGACCAGCGCCGTGAACAGCGTGGTGATCACGAGCACGATGATAAATTTGCGCGTCATCTAAAAGCAGGTGGCGAGGTCTTAGGTGACAGGTCCTAGGAAGAGCAGAACCAATTTTTTCCTGTGGTACCGGTTTTGCTCGCACCTGTCATCCTGCGACCTGATCTTTTACTCTTCCTCAGCCATTACTGCATCCTGCGGGCGGCCGTATTCCTTCAGTTTGTTGTGCAGGGTCTTCAGGCTGATGCCCAGCATCTCGGCGGCCCTGGTTTTATTGTTATTAGTTGCTTGAAGAGTCTTAAGGATAAGCAACTTTTCCGCTTCTTCAACTGTCGTCCCCACACCGAGGTGCACCGCATCAGGATCGTTGACCACCGGACGCACGGTCTGGCCAAAACCTGGAGGCAGATGTTTGGTTTCGATCAGGCCGCCTTCGCAGACGATTACGGCGCGCTCCAGGGTGTTGCGTAACTCTCGCACGTTGCCCGGCCATGAGTAACTCTGAAAAACGTTGAGCACGGCTTCACTTACATCCGCCACTTTGCGATCGTGCTTCTGATTCATGTCGGCGAGCAGGCTTTTGACTAAGTCGCGTATATCGTCCTTATGCTCGCGCAGCGCGGGCATATGAATATTGAAGACGTTGAGGCGGTAATAGAGGTCCTGGCGCAGTTCGCCGTTGGCTACGGCGTCGTCTGGGACTTTGTTGGTAGCGGCGAGCACGCGCACGTCCACCGATGTTTCGACCTTGCTGCCGAGGCGGCGTAGTTTGTGGTCTTCCAGGACGCGCAGCAGCTTTGCTTGCGTGCCCACAGGCATTTCGCCGATCTCGTCGAGCAACAGCGTCCCGCCCTCGGCAAGTTCGAAGCAACCGGTGCGCCGTTCCATGGCGCCGGTGAATGCGCCCTTTTCGTGGCCGAAAATTTCGCTCTCGATCAGTGTCTCGGGAATGGCAGCGCAATTTATGGGGACAAAAGGTTTGGTGCGTCTCGGGCTTAAATCATGGATGGTGCGCGCCACCAGTTCCTTACCGGTACCGCTGGCTCCGGTGATTAGCACTGATGCGGTGCTCGGAGCGACTTGCTCGATCAGGTGGAAAATTTCCTGCATTTTTGCGGAGGCGCCGACCAGGCTTCCCAGCGCTCCTTTATCGCGGAGGCGGCGGCGCAGCGACTCGTTTTCGACGCGCGCGTTCAGGATTTCGCCAATGTTGGTGAGAATAGAACGCAGGCGGCGGAAGTCGATCGGCTTTTCGATGTAGTCTTGTACGCCGAGGCGGCCGGCGTGGAAGGCGGTTTCGGTTGCCTTTTGCGCGGTTACCATGATCACAGCGATTGACTGCGCGAGGTCGGCGAGGCGTTCTACTAACTCCATGCCGCCCATGCGAGGCATTTTCACGTCGGTGATTACGATGGAGGGAGCAAAGGCGGGTATTTTTTCCAGGGCTTCGACGCCGTCGGCCGCGGTGTCGGTGCGATAGCCCCAACCGGAGACAAGTTCGGCGAGGCCGGTTCGTTCGTTCTCTTCGTCTTCTACAATCAGCACTCGTTCCTGGGTCATATTCCTCTAGTCATAGGTCGTCATAGCTATTCAGCATTATTCAGGGAAGTGCTGCGCCCCGCAACCCGGCCGACCGAATTGATATCAATTTGAGATTAGTTCGGCGCGACCTCATTCGGGGACTTGGCGGGTCACACACGAGACCGGGCAACGCTCCGCACCCGCATAGTACCTGCTTCGAATGAGCAAAAAGGAACAGATTGCGGGTTTCAGTCGTGCGAGTCTGCGATGTGCGAGTCGTCGAAAGCAGCAGCTGCGCCTCGAAAAATGTTCCATAAACACTCTTAAACTTTTTGCAAAAATGTCCATTTGCTGTAAAATTCGGTGTTTCCCGGTGCAGCCTACCTGAGCGTGCAGTAAGGGTTTATTGATTCCGGTTCTATTTCAATAGTTTTGCTGTGCATTTGATTTGGAGGGATTCCATGTCGCTCTGTAACCGAACATACCGAAGATGCGCGAGTGTCGCGCTCGTTCTGGTCATGGCTCTGATTGCGTTGCCAATAATGGCGAATGCACAAACTGCGCCCCCGCCTAAGCCAGCACCCGTTTCGTCGGATGACGCTTTTCCCAAGTGGGACTTATTCGTCGGCTATCAATGGTTGAACCCCGGGGGCAACGTTCCCGATTCAAGTTCTCCACCGAACGCCGTCCAGATGCCTTCTTTGTCGAAAGGCTTCGGCACGAGTCTCTCCTACAACTTCACCAAGTATTTTGCCGGCGAAGTCAGTTACGGCGGAAACTCGGATAGCAGCAATTACAGCGTCAACACCTTCACCGCGGGTCCGAAAGCGACCTATCGAGGCGAGGGCGTGGACTTCTTTGTACACGCGCTGATTGGGGCGGAACGCCTGCACGCTCCAACTGCCTCGACCAGCACGGGTGTCGCCGCACTTCTGGGCGGCGGTATGGATCTCAAACTCTGGCGGTCGATCTCGATTCGCGTGTTTGAAGCCGATTTCCAGTGGTCGCACCAGAATTTTGGTAATGTCGTGCCGCCGGACAATTCTTCATTGCGCCGTCCAAACTATGATGGAGCTCTGCTGCGGACCGGTCTCGTATTTAACTTTGGCGGCGAACCGGCCGAACTTCCTGTAGCGGCGTCCTGCTCTGTGCAGCCGACCGAAGTCATGGTGGGCGAGCCGGTGCACGCCACCGTCACTGCCAGCAACTTCAACCCCAAGCACACCTTGACTTATAGCTGGTCGAGCAGCGGGGGAAAGATCGAAGGCAAGGATACCTCCGCCTCCATCGACACCAACGGCGTCAGTGGCGGCAGCTACACCGCCACGGCGACCGTTAGCGATCCCAAGGCGAAGAAGAACAATACCGCCAGCTGCACCGCGAACTTCACCGTGAAGGAACCGCCGAAGAACCCGCCGCAGCTCTCCTGCTCGGCAAGCCCGTCAATGGTTCAGGCGGGCCAGACGGCAACGATAACCTGCACCTGCACCAGCCCGGATAATGTCCCGGTAACGGTTGGTGGATGGACGGCAACCGGCGGCAGCATCTCCGGCAACGGAAGCTCCGCCACGCTCGGCACCACTGGCGCTGCATCAGGGCCAATCACGATCAGCGCTACCTGTACCGATTCGCGCGGGCTGACCGCGTCGTCTTCGAGCTCGGTGACGGTGGAAAATCCGCCGCCGCCGGCGCCGCAGGCCACGAAGGTGAACGAATGCGCGTATCCGAACGAAAAGAAACTCTGGCGCGTCGATAACACCTGCAAGGCTGAACTGGACGATGTTGCCCTGAAGTTGCAGCAGGATCCGGATGCCAAGCTGGTCGTCGTCGGGAACGCTGATCCGAGCGAAATGGCCAAGTCCAAGCATAAGAACCTGGCGGCTGAGCGCGCGCTGAACGTGAAGGCCTACATTTCGGGCGGCGAGGCGAAACAGAACATCGATCCCAGCCGCATCGAGGCCCGCACTGGAAACGTTGGCACCGCGACCTCGGAACAGTGGATTGTTCCGTCTGGCGCGACCTTCCCCAACGCCGACAGCACGACCCCGGTCGACGAGTCGAAGGTAAAGGCGATTCCGGACCATCCAAAGCCGGTAGCCAAGAAGGCGAAAAAGGCCGAATAGCAGGCTTTTGGCCTATTTAGCACGAAAGGCCGGTAGGGTTCACCCTATCGGCCTTTCTATTTTTCGTTCTTCGGTAACCTTGCCGGAGTCGTGCTAGCCTGTCAATGTTGGGCGCAGGCGAATATCGTTCGCAGGGGTCAACCTACGCGCATGGAATTAACAGGGCACCAGAAAGTTCTCCGCACCGGTTTCTTGCTACTCGCTATCACCTTTTTGAGCACTGCGCTGCTGGCCTCGGGGCCCTGGCAGGTATTAGGTCCGGACGGCGGGGATGCCCGCAGCCTGGCTTATGACGCACGCAATCCCGATCACATATTGCTTGGCACTAGCACCGGCCAGATGTTTGCTTCGAACGATGGCGGGCGCACATGGTCGCGCCTGGCGCGCCTGGGCGGCGACGACTACGTGCTCGACCATATCTCCATCGATCCGCAGGATTCCCGGCGGATTTACGTATCTGCCTGGAGCGTGTCGAGCCAGCAGATCGGCGAAATCTTCCGCACCCACGATGGTGGCGCCAACTGGCAAACGTTGCCCGCGATGCACGGCAAGTCGATCCGCGCGCTGGCGATGTATAAGGGCGATTCCCGCATAATGGTTGCGGGCGCGCTCGACGGCGTCTTCCGCAGCAAGGACGGCGGGGATACGTGGGAGCGTCTATCGCCCGCGAACTCCGCCGAGATCAAGAATATCGAATCGATCGCTATCGATCCGAAAGATCCCAATACCGTTTATGCCGGAACCTGGCACCTGGCCTGGAAGACGGCCGATGGCGGCGCGAGCTGGCAGCATATTAACAAGGGTATGATCGACGACTCCGACGTGTTTTCGGTTATCGTCGACCATGACAATCCTTCGGTCGTATTTGCCAGCGCCTGCTCTGGAATTTATAAGAGCGAGAGCGCCGGCAACCTGTTCTCGAAGATTCAGGGGATTCCGTTTTCGGCGCGCCGGACGCGTGTGTTGAAGCAGGATCCGACCAACGAAAATATCGTCTACGCCGGAACCACGGAAGGCTTGTGGAAGACGACGGACCTGGGCAAATCGTGGAAGCGTGTGAGCGATCCTGAAGTGGTAGTCAACGACGTGCTTGTCGATCCGCGGGATTCGAATCGTGTGCTGCTCGCAACCGATCGCAGCGGCGTGATGGCTTCGACGGACGGCGCTTCGACATGGGCCACCTCGAACAAAGGCTACGCTCACCGCTATGTGTCGGCGATCCTGGCCGATAACAAAGATGCGAGCACTCTTTATGTTGGCGTGGTCAATGACCGCGAGTACGGCGGCGTCTTCCACTCCAGCGATGCCGGGCAGCACTGGTTGCAGAAGGCGGCTGGTCTCGGCGGAAAAGATGTGTTCGCGTTGAAGCAGGCTCCTACCGGAATGCTCGTTGCCGGCACCAACCACGGCATCTATTACCTCGAACACAGTGCCAGCCAATGGCATTCGATGAACGTGATCGTGATCGAGCATACGTCGAAGGTCGCGCGTAAAGGCGGAGGCAAGCCGGTCACAAAAACAGCCATCGAGAAGAAGGAATTGGTGGCGCGGGTCAATGATCTTGAACTCGGCCCGGTGCGCTGGCTGGCGGCTACAGCCGGCGGTATCTACATCAGTACCGATCAGGGTAAGACGTGGAAGGGCGGACCGGTGCTCGGGCAGCAGGATTTTGTCTCTGTTCGCGCCGAGGGTTCGATGATCGTCGCAGCGACGCGCTCGCGCGTGCTCGTTTCGAAGGATCATGGGTTGGTGTGGCAACAGGCGAACGGGCTGCCAACGTATCTGGTTGGCATCCGCAGCGTGGCGCTCGCTTCCGATGGTCAGGTGATGATTGCGGCGCGTGAAGGCGCATACCGCAGCGAAGATGGCGGCGCGAGGTGGGAGCATGTGGTGAACGGGCTGCCGGGCAAGGACATTACGTCTGTCAGCTTCGATTCCAGCCATCATCGCTTGCTGGCTACCAGCGACGCGACCGGCGTGATCTTCGAAAGCCGCGACGGTGGACGTTCGTGGCAGCGTGGTCCGGACTCGGGATTCCCGCTGCGCCGGGTCAGCGTCATCGGCGGGCGTCTTGTCGGTGCAACTCCGTTTGACGGCGTGATCCTGCAACCGGAAAACGAATCGATCAGCGCGACTGCGGAGGCCGGCAGCAGCGAGTAGAAACTTAGATAAACCGCAACACGAGCCGGGGAGCGGAAACGCTCCCCGTTTTTTTTTGTACTCGGAGCCAACGGGCTTGCGTTCTCAGCGAGGCTGGGGAACAATCCTGTTGTCACCTCTATGCGGGTTGTCTTTCCATTCACGGTTGCGCTTGCGATCGGTTTACTTGTTCCGGGATCGGTTGCCCGGCAACAAGACAAGGCTGGCTCGACGGAGGTCAACGGGCAAGCGGCGGCTCCGCCTGCTCCGTCGAAGTCGCAGACGGAGTCCGGGCCGGTCGAACAAGCACCAGATCCGCTTGCCACCCCTCCGCCTCCCGACACCCACCCACAGCCGGAGACAAAAGTGCCGGAGCCAGACAAGAAGGCGCCAGAAAGTGACGCTAAAGGCAAGACGGACAGTGATTCAGTGACCACCAATTCGACCGGTGGTGACTCGGAAAAGATTGATGTGGGAAAAACCAGCCCGGGGAAGACAGATTTGGAAAGATCCGATTCAACATCGGATTCAACAAAGACCGGCTCAGTCGCCAAGGACGCCGCCGCTGCAAGTTCCTCGAATGGAGCCACGAAGCGAACGCAGCGTTCAACGACGCCGGCTAGTGGTCCGCGCAAGATCGTCGTTCGCAAGGGTGGTGCAAAAGAGCCTGCGACACAGATTGCGCCCGGCATAACTCCCGCCGAAGCGGCCCGCGAGCGCCAGAACGCCGAACAGTGGCTGCGAACCACCGGCGATCAGATGCAGCAATTGTCCATACTGCCGGACAGCAGCCAGCAGGAGACGGTGAGCCAGATCCGCAACTACATGTTGGGTGCGCGCTCGGCGCTACAGGAGGGCGATGTACGGCGAGCGAGCACGCTGGCAGAAAAGGCGCGTTTGCTGGCGGAGGATTTGCTGAAGCGGTAGAGACGGTGACAGGTGGCGGGTGACAGGTCGCAGGAAAATCTGTCGCAAGCCACAGGATTCATCGCTTTTCCTGTCACCTGCGACCTGCCTCCTACCTCTCCGCTTATTCGCTCGTGAAGTAATCCACCGTCACCGGATTTTCGAACAGCGAGTAATCGCGTGTCACTACCGTGATTCCACTGTCAGTGACGAAGTAGCGCTCGCGGTCGGCTTCTATGTCGTACCCAATCGTGGTACCTTCGGGAATGTGGACGTCGCGGTCGATGATGGCTTTGCGGATGCGGCAACTGCGGCCCACATTCACGTGCGAGAACAGGATGCTGTTCTCGATTTCGCTATAAGAATTGATGCGAACGTCGGGCGAGAGCACGCAGCTCTGAACCAGGCCGCCGGAAATAATACAGCCGGAAGAAATCAGCGAGTCGAGGGCGTGGCCCATGCGTCCGCTCTCGGCAAAGACGAACTTTGCCGGTGGATACTGGCGCTGGTGGGTACGAATGGGCCATTGTTCGTCGTAAAGATTGAAGACCGGAGAAACGGAAACCAGGTCCATGTTGGCTTCGTAATAAGCATCGAGCGTGCCCACGTCGCGCCAATACAGGGCTTCTTTCTTGTTTTCGTCGACAAAATTGAACGAATAGACGCGATAGTCGCCCAGCATCTTAGGCAGAATATTCTTGCCGAAATCGTGACTCGAATCAGGGTCCTCAGCATCTTTTAGCAAGACGGGAATGAGCACATCGGTGTTGAAAATATAGATGCCCATCGATGCCGAAATTTTCGTCGGATCATAGGGCGATCGTATGTCGGTCTGGCGCGGTTTCTCAAGAAATCCGACGATGCGATTTTCGCGATCGATGTCAACCACGCCAAAATGGCGGCTTTCCGAGGGGTCGGTGGTTAAGGTCGCGACGGTGACGTCGGCGGCGGCGTCGACATGCTGCTTGAGCATGCGCTCGTAGTTCATTTTGTAGATGTGATCGCCGGAAAGAATGATCACGTACTTCGGCTGCTCGGAGCCGATGGAATAAATATTCTGGTAGACCGCGTCGGCCGTCCCCATATACCAGTTTTCGCTGACGCGTTTCATGGGCGGCAGGATTTCGATGAACTCGCCTATCTCGCGGCCGAAGATATTCCAGCCCTCGCGGATCTGGCGGTTAAGGGAAAGCGCCTTATATTGCGTGAGGATAAAAACGCGGCGCAGGCCGGAGTTGACGCAGTTGGAAAGCGTGATGTCGATGATGCGGTAGATGCCGCCGAAGGTCACCGCCGGTTTGGCACGATCGCGAGTCAGCGGGTAAAGCCGTTCGCCAGCGCCTCCCGCGAGCAAGATTCCGAGCGTGTCTTTCATCGGCATAGCTAGGATGCAGCAATCCCCGCGGATGCTGCTCCGGCTCAACGCGAAATACTAGCATAGCCGACGCCGTATCCTTCGTGCCGTAGAGCACAAATTCGGCGACAAAAAAAAGGCACGACTGGCGTGCCATCCGAACGGTCGGTTTTCTAACAAAGGCCGCGGACAGGAGTGTCCGCGCCACACGGGCACTTAGCAGTGGACGATTTTATCGCTCTTGATGCCGCGCGTGGCGTTGCGTGAATCGACTACCAGTTGTGCATCGTTGACGATCTTCTTGTAGTCGTAGTCGGAGTGATCGGTGACGATGAGCACGCAGTCATACTGGCCAAGATTGTCGAGCGGCGAGCACTTCATCTGCAGGTCATATTTGCGGCCGCGACCGACGAAGGGGAAGTACGGATCGTTATAGCTGACCGTGGCGCCCTCCTTTTGCAGTAGCTCGATGATGGTCAGGGCGGGCGATTCGCGCAGGTCGTCAATGTCTTTCTTATAGGCAACGCCAAGCACCAGAATCCTCGAACCATTGATCGCTTTTTTGCGGCGATTGAGAGCGGAGATGGTGGAGGCAATTACGTTGTAGGGCATGGCCACGTTGATTTCGCCGGCCAGTTCGATGAAGCGCGTGCGGAAGTCGAACTCCTTCGCCTTCCACGAAAGATAAAAGGGATCGACAGGAATGCAGTGGCCGCCCAGACCGGGGCCGGGATAAAAGGGATGGAAGCCGAACGGCTTGGTGGCGGCGGCATCGATGATCTCCCAGATATTGAGGTCCATGCGCAGGCAGAGCATCTTGAGTTCGTTGACCAGGGCGATGTTGACGCAGCGATAAATATTTTCGAGGAGCTTCGTCATCTCCGCGGCAGCGGGCGAAGACACCGGAACAGTGCGGCGGAAGATCGAACCATAAAGCACGGCGGCAATGGCGCTGGCTTGGGGATCAAGCCCGCCAATGACCTTGGGAATATCGTGACGCGCGACCTGCGTGTTGCCGGGATCCTCGCGCTCGGGCGAGAAGGCGACCCAGAAATCGTTGTCGCCGGCTGTGCCATTTCGCGAAGCTTTGAGGCCAGCCTTATTTTCGTTTTCGAGGATCGGAATCAAAACCTCTTCGGTCGTGCCCGGGTAGGTGGTGCTCTCGAGTATGACGATCTGGCCGGCGCGCAGATGGGGCGCAACGGCATGCGCCGTGTTCGTTATATAGCTGAGATCGGGCTCGTGATATTCATTCAGGGGAGTGGGGACGCAGATGATGATGGCGTCCATGGCGGTGATCTGCGAATAATTGGCGGTAGCTTTAAAGCCATTGGACTTGGCCGCGGCGATCTCTTCGGGAGTAATACGGAAAATATAAGTGCCGCCGCTGGCGAGCGTGTCGATTTTTCGCTGATCGATATCGAATCCGGTAACGGGAAATTTCTGCTCGCTATAGAGCAGGGCGAGCGGCAATCCTACGTAGCCGAGACCAATAATTCCGACCTTAGCCTGGCGAGCGTTGATGCGGCTCTGCAAGTCGGTAAATAGCGAAGAAGCGGTGAGTTGAGTAGTCATAAGCAACGGTTAATTCTAGCATCGGAAGGTCACAGTTAGGCCACGTAAGCTGAGCTTAATCTATGATTTTCACGCTATTTTCATGCTGTCGGTCAAGGCAGCTGCCCACCTTGATTACTCCGGTAATCGAGTTTTGCGCGGGCTGGTTTCCTTAGTAACATCGGAGTGCGCTCAGTTTACGCCCCGATGCGATTCTTACGACTTCTGATTGTGATCTTGATTGTGGTTGCGCTCGCCAGCCAGGCGGCGCGCTTTCTCGTGGTCGACCAACCGGAAAAATCCGACGCTATCGTTGTGCTGGCGGGAGAGACGAAGGTTCGCCCTGAGCGCGGTCTTGAACTGCTGCGCCAAGGCGTCGCGCCGCGCATTTTCTTGGATGCTGAGACGCGAGACATGATCTACGACCAGCGGCTGACGGACATTGCGCAGAGATATGTAAACGATCTAGGGGAGGGAGGCCGGATTTCGGTTTGCCCGATCGCTGGTTTTTCGACCAACGCTGAGGTCGACGATGTGGGCCGATGCCTGCAGTCGCTCGGAGCGCATCGCGTGCTCATCGTCACCTCGGATTATCACACCCGTCGCGCTCGGGTAATCTTTCGCCATCGCCTGCCGCAATACCAGTTCAATGTCGCGGCCGCTCGCGATCCTTCGCGTTTTGGCAACGCATGGTGGACGAACCGCGAATGGGCCAAGGTCACTCTCGATGAGTGGTTGAAATTAATGTGGTGGGAGGCGGTGGATCGGTGGCGGTAAGAAGTACCTAGTACCCAGTACCCAGTTCAAAATCCGCTGCCGGCGCGCTTTACGGGTCGTTGCATTTACTGAGTAGTGGGTACTGAGTACTGGCAACTTTTTTTATATTGCGATAGTTTGAAACTCGGAGGTTTCATGGCTCAAGTTACGATTACGGTGCGGCCTAATGGTCCTTTGCGCATAGACGATCCCAATGGTTTGGTTGAAATCGTGGACACCGAAGGCAAGAAGTATGACACGACGGGGAAGCCAGCGTTTTCTCTATGCCGCTGTGGCGCATCTGCTAATAAGCCGTTCTGCGATGGCAGCCACAAAGCGCTTTTCCCAGTTCCTGTCGTGGCGATCAAAACTGAGTGACGGTGTCAGGTCTTATGCATAACCAAGGAACGGTGTTCGAGCTGACGCTTCAATGATTAACAACACTGAATGCCATGCCATATGAGAGATCTGTTTCTGGACTTCGCTGGCGATTAATAAGCGCTTGTTTGGTTTTTGCGGGGCTGCTGTTGATGCCGATGGTCGCACACCAAGGAGCGCAGGCGCAGACGTACACCTACAGTGTCGTGTATTCGTTTGCGGGTACTCCGAACGACGGTTCAGATCCTACCGCTGGCACACTCTTGGACCCGCAGGGCAACCTGTATGGCACCACCTACGCTGGTGGAACCGCCGGCTACGGCACGGTGTTCAAGATAGATACGACAGGCAAAGAGACCGTTCTTCACAACTTCGCTGGAGTTGGTGGAGGGGACGGTGCAAATCCGTACGCAGGTTTAGTGCTCGACGCGCAGGGCAACCTATACGGTACTACCGTAAATGGCGGAGATCCTTCATGCCGCACGGGAGGTTGCGGGACGGTGTTCAAGGTGGACACGACCGGCAATGAAACCGTGCTCGACAGCTTCCACGTCGCTGGGGCGGACGGCGCGTTTCCCCGGGCAGACTTACTGCTTGATGCGCAGGGCAATGTCTATGGCACCACTTTCCGCGGCGGCGCCCACGGAACAGGGACGGTCTTCACGGTAGACACGACTGGGAATGAAACGGCGCTCTTCAGCTTCAATGAGTTTAGCGGCGTCGGCGACTCGCCCCACGCTGGATTGGTGTGGAGCGCGCAGGGAAGCTTGTATGGCACCACCGAGCTTGGTGGCTGCCGCTGTCCCAGCGGCTATGGGACGGTTTTCGCGGTGGATACGACCTGGAATGAAACCGTGCTCTATAGGTTCGGAGCGAGGCCGGATGGCGCGAATCCCCTGGCCCGTTTGGTGCTGGACGCGCAGGGCAACCTGTATGGCACGACCTGGAGGGGTGGGGCATACGGCGACGGGACGGTGTTCAAGCTGGATGCCTCCGGCACGGAGACCGTGCTTTACAGCTTCACTGGCAAGAGCGGCTTAGCGCCCTACGGAGACTTGGTGCTGGACGCGCAGGGCAATCTCTACGGCACCACCACACGTGGCGGCGCTTACGGTTTGGGAACGGTTTTCAAGGTGGATGCGACCGGCAATGAAACCGTGCTCCACAGCTTCAAGGGGAAGAATGGCGACGGCGCAGTACCCTACGCAGGGCTGGCGATGGATGCGCAGGGCAGCCTGTATGGCACCACATCCCGTGGCGGGGACGACGGCTACGGGACTGTGTTCAAGCTGACGCCTTGACCTGTCCCCTCGCACCTGTCACCTGCCTATCCACTAGTACTACGACTTCTGGTGCGGATGGGTACCTTTCTAACTGCTAGACTTTCCTCAGAGCATCAATGCTACGCTTTTTCTATTTCGGAGCCCGCCTGGGCTTGGCGGCGTTACTGTCCGTATCAGTTTCCGCGCAGACGGCCACACGGGCTGCCGCTCGCGTGCAGCACATTGCCATGCACGAAACTGATGCTGGCCTGGAGGTCGAGATACAAACATCCGGAGCGCCGGTTGCGCCCGACAGTCAGGCGATCACCGGACCAGACCGCATCGTCGTGGATTTTCCCGGAGCGCTTCCTGCCTCCGATTTGCGCGCCCTAAAGGTGAACCGCGGAGCACTGAAGGGAATTCGCGCGGGATTATTTTTCGACAATCCTCCCATCACTCGTGTCGTGCTCGATCTGACCGGGCCGCAGCCCTATCAGATTTCGACGGGTCAGAATGCGGTTGTCGTTAAATTAAGTTCGGCTAAGCTAAGTTCGGCTAAGCTTGGTTCGGCGCAGTTGAGTGCGGTGAATTCGAATCCCGCGACGCCGGCGAATAAGCCAACTCTGGTTACCGCCGTTGGAACCCAGCCTGCCAGCGCGCCCGCGCAAGCCGTGGCCGAACTTCAGAATACTTCGCTCGCTGCGCGCGCCAGTGTCGTTGTTCCGTCGGCTCCTGCGGCCGCTCCGCGGACGACCGCCCCGGCACAAGCTATAGGCGCGGCGCCTGCCCGTGTTATTCCCGTGCAGCCGCCCGTTTCTGTAAGTTTTATTGACGGATTGCTGCAGATTCATGCAGAGAAGGCTACGCTTGCGCAGGTGTTATTCGAAGTGCAGCGCCAGACGCGGGCTGACATCGCGATTCCGGCGGGAGCGGAGCAGGAAGAAGTGGCGGCCGATCTCGGCCCCGCTCCGGCGCGCGACGTGCTTGGTGAGCTGCTGAATGGCTCCTGCTACAATTTTATTTTCGTGGGCAACGAACTCAGTCTCGATCAGGTTATCCTTACCCGCCGCGACTCTAATCCTTTCTAGCTCAGCCCTGAACCCGTCAACACTCTCGCACGAAGGCTTGCTGAGTTGGGCGCGGTCTCGTTAGATTGAACTCGGGGTAGACGATGGGAAGGAACGTTGAAAGGTCTCCGCGGGGGAGGAAGCGGAGTTTACAAAAAGTCAAAATAAACGGTCGCGCACGATAAAACGTCAGCCCAGCAGAAACACTTACATGGTGCTGATTTTTATGTAGCGAACCATGTCGGGTAACGACGTCAGAATCGCATATCCAACCAGGAACAAGCCAGCCGCGGCAAAAACCTTCCCCACTGTCAATCGCATCGTGACTCTCCTCAGCGCTTCTCGCAAGTGTTTTGCCAGAATAATCAACTAAGAACTTCTTCTGCCATCCGGTGATCTGTCTATTGCCCTCGGGAAAACCCTGTAGATACTTTCCCACTTCAGCGACGACTTACAGATCGGCCGGTCGCCGCATCCGATTTTTTCATCTGAGGAATGAGCACAATCCTTGGACAGACGCCTTCATCGGGCCTGTGCATCTCTCGTCAGATAAGTTCTCGTCAGATAAAGAGGATCGGTGAACAAAAAGATCGTTAAAATGAGTCCTCCCGCGCTGGAATCCACCATCTCGACCCGCGCCGAGAGAAAACAGGTCGAGGAGCGGCTGGCCATTGGCCCGCAGGTAGTTTATGAAACCATACGGCGCGAGGGCGAAGAAGAACTGGCGCGCACGGCCTCGGCGCTGGCCTGGTCGGCGCTGGCCGCCGGGCTGTCGATGGGCTTTTCGTTCGTAGCCGAGGCGCTCCTGAGCAGTCATCTGCCCGATGAGCCATGGCGTCCGCTGATTTCCCGCGCCGGATACTGTATAGGCTTTCTCATCGTCATCCTCGGGCGGCAGCAGCTCTTTACCGAAAACACCCTCACGGTTGTGCTCCCCCTTCTGGTGAGGAAAGACCTTTCGACGTTATTGCGTATGCTGCGCCTATGGGCAGTCGTACTGACGGCAAATCTCGTGGGAACGTTTTTGTTCGCACTCTGCATCGGGAAAATCCATATCTTCGATGCGCACACACAAGAAACCTTGACCAGCATCGGCGTGGCGCATCTCGGAGCGGGGTTCGGGACGGTGCTGATGCGCGCGATTTTCGCGGGCTGGCTGATCGCATTAATGGTGTGGCTGCTGCCCGGTGCCGAATCCTCCCGCATCGCCATCATCATCATCATCACGTATCTGGTCGGAATCAGCGGATTCAATCATGTGATCGCCGGCTCGACCACCATGTTTTTTCTGATCGCGACAAAAGTCATCACCTGGAAAATCTACTTAGCGCAATTCCTGCTTCCGACGTTGCTGGGAAATGTGATCGGAGGATTCGCGCTGGTGGCCGCGCTTGGGCATGCACAGGTGGTGGGCGGAAAAGAATAAATGCGGGAATGAAGGGTTAGAAGAAGTTCCGAGGTGAAGTCGCAACCGAAGTCTCGCGACTACGACCCGCTAATCAACCGTACCACCACGGGAGACGCGCCGTTGCCGACGATCGGAGTCCCGCTGGCGACGGATCCGCAAC
>Ga0187859_10000944_pt1 | contig 18957 bp, 17 predicted proteins | sample June2016WEW_10_1_2_FD_133019 | JGI IMG/M metagenome (GOLD analysis project Ga0187859, IMG submission 133019) | Peatland microbial communities from SPRUCE experiment site at the Marcell Experimental Forest, Minnesota, USA - June2016WEW_10_10 | ecosystem: Environmental > Terrestrial > Soil >...
CGCGGCGCCGCGGCACGCTTCTGGGTCAGTCGCTGGTGAGGCACGGGGAGAAGCCTTCGCATTGGATCCTGCCCTTCCTGGCGGTTCTCACGGTGGTGCCGGCGCTCCCCTTGCCGCAGCCAGTGAAAACCGGACTCGAGCACATCGCCGGCCTGGGGCTGATCGCTGCGGTCGCGTGGCTGGCCGTCCTGCTGATCGAAGTGACCTCCGACATCCTCAGCGCCCGTTACCGCATTGATGTTGCCGACAATCTCGTGGCGCGGCGCATCCAGACGCAGTTTCAGGTGGTGCATCGGCTGGCCATGCTCCTCGTCGGCGTCGTGACTGTTTCGATCATGCTCATGACCTTCCCGGCCATCAAGCACATCGGCATCAGCATTCTCGCTTCGGCAGGCGTGGCCAGCCTGGTGGTTGGCATGGCCATGAAGGATACTCTCGCCAACCTCATTGCCGGCGTGCAGATTGCGTTCGCGCAGCCGTTCCGGATAGGCGACGCGGTGGTGGTCGAAAACGAGTGGGGATGGATCGAAGAGATCGGCATGATGTATGTGGTCGTGCGCCTCTGGGACCTGCGCCGGCTGGTGCTGCCATTGAGCTACTTCCTCACCAACCCATTCCAGAACTGGACGCGGACCAGCGCCGATCTGCTGGCCTATACCTACCTTTACGTGGATTACACCGTGCCAGTTGACGCGGTGCGCGACGAGTTCCGGCGCATCCTCGACGCGACGCCGCTGTGGAGCAAGAAGGTCTGCGTGCTGCAAGTGTCAGACAGCGACCAGCGCACCATGCAGCTACGCGCGCTGATGGATGTGCGCAATTCTTCCGATGCGTGGGACCTGCGCTGCCTGGTGCGCGAAAAGCTGATCGATTTTCTGCAGAAAAACTATCCGGGCAGCCTGCCGCGCTACCGGGGCGAGCTTGAAGCGCAGGCTGAGCCTCGGGCCATGCCGGCGCATCGGTCAGGCACAGAAGCCACGAGCGGCAGCACGACGCCAGCGGAGATTTCCTCCCCCGCCGTCGAGAATGAACTGCGACGCAGCGCGTAAACAGCAGCCGCTGCAATCCGCTAAAATCCTCAATAGAATGAAATGTCCTTACTGTGGATTTGGCCAGGATCGGGTGGTGGACTCGCGCGAAAGCAAGGAGGCCGACTCGATCCGGCGGCGGCGGGAGTGTGAGCGCTGCAACCGCCGCTTCACCACCTACGAGCGCATCGACGAAATTCCTTACATGGTGGTCAAGAAGGACGGGCGTCGCGAGCGCTTCGATCGCCATAAGATCCTGAACGGCCTGGTGCGCGCCTGCGAAAAGCGGCCGGTCTCGTCGACCCAGTTGGAAAAGATCGTCGACGCAACGGAGACTTTCCTCGTGGACGCGCCGGAGCGCGAGCGCTCAACGCGCGAGATTGGCGAACTGATCATGGAGCACTTGAAGAAGCTCGACACCGTGGCCTACATCCGCTTCGCATCCGTGTATCGCGACTTCAAAGATGTGCGCGAGTTCAAAGAAGAGCTGGAGGGGCTGTTGGAAGGGCACGGGAAGAAGAAAAGCAGCTCCTAGCCGCTAGCTTCTAGCTCCCAGCTGTTCGTGCCGCCTGGAACGCCGCTGCCTGAGGCGGCGGACGGCCGAAAAAGGAAGTTGATGTGGTACGCACTGTTGAATGAGCTGGAGGCTAGCAGCTAGTGTGGTGTCCCTGGAGTTCTCAGCAAATTTCAAAGCCCCGAAATGCAGGTCCTTCGACTGCGTTTGCCGCAAAAAGCGCGGCAGACTCCGCTCAGGATGACAGACTGAATTTACGTTGCGAGCTTAAGAGACAGGACACTGGGAGCTGGAGGCGAGGAGCTAGAGGCTAGAAGCTATGAAAGATAACAAAACACACAAAGTCACGTTGATCCCTGGCGACGGGATCGGGCCCGAAGTTACTCAGGCCGTCGTCCGCATTCTTGAAGCCACCGGTGCAAAGTTTGATTGGGAGCGCTACGCCGCCGGCGCCGAGGCATTCGAGATTCACGGCGAATATATTCCCACCGCGCTCTACGAGTCCATCGAGCGCAACAAGGTTGCCCTGAAGGGGCCGGTCACCACCCCGGTTGGCGGCGGCTTCAAAAGCATCAACGTCACTCTGCGCAAGAAGTTTGAACTCTTCGCCAACTTCCGCCCCATCAAGAATCTGCCCGGCATGGCGACGCACTGGCCCGGCCTCGACCTCATCATCGTCCGCGAAAACACGGAAGGTGAGTACGTCGGCCTGGAGCACGAAGTCGTCCCGGGTGTGGTCGAAGCCATCAAGGTCATCACCGAAAAAGGCTCCACGCGCATCGCGAAATTCGCATTTGAATACGCCCGCAAACACGGCCGCAAAAAGATCCACTCCATCCACAAAGCCAACATCATGAAGCTCTCCGATGGCTTGTTTCTGCGCTGCGCGCGCAAAGTGAGCGAGGGCTTCCCGGAGATCTTCTATGGCGAGCACATCATCGACAACACCTGCATGCAGCTCGTCATGAACCCCTTCCAATACGACACGCTGCTGCTTGAAAATCTTTATGGCGACATCGTCAGCGATCTATGCGCCGGCCTCGTCGGCGGCCTGGGGCTGGTTCCCGGCGCCAACCTCGGCCTCGACTGCGCAATCTTCGAAGCCGTTCACGGCTCCGCGCCCGACATCGCCGGCAAAGACGTCGCAAATCCAACTGCGCTACTTCAATCCGCAGTCCTCATGCTTCGCCATATCGACGAGCACGCCGCCGCCGACAAAGTCCAGGCCGCGCTTGACGCCGTCTACGCAGCCCGCAAGACTCTGACCCGCGACGTAGGAGGTACCGCCGGTACCACCCAGTTCGCAGACGCAGTGCTTGCCGCGATGGCATAGGGCGTTCGCCGAAAAGTTCTCAAAGATTGCTACGGAGGCCTCTTTGATGACGAAGACTGTCAGATTGTTCATTGCAAATGCGGCTTTGGGAATGATTCCCTTTGGCCTTGTAATCGTGGCCGCGCGATGCGACGCGCAGAACGCTCCGGTGTCGTCCCCCAAAGCCCAAGCGTCAGTTGCTCAGCCTGGGACCGACGTTTCCCCCGGTGCAACCGTCCATGCGACTCATGGCATTGAGCTCCAGGCCACCATCAACGGTCAGGGACCATTCGACGCCATCCTCGATACCGGGTCCGCCAATATCATGACCGCCAGCCTGGCCAAGCGGCTGGGCCTGAAGCCGGAAGGCTCAGGCACATTGATTGCCGGCGGGGGAAATGTTGCCGGTCAGGGCGTGAACGTGAAGACGGTGAACATTGGCGGACTCATCATGTCCGACCAACCATTCACAGTGGTCGATTCGGCAGTTGGCGACGGTCAGGACGGCATCATGGTTGGCATTCAGTTGCTGCAGGCGCTGCCCGTCCGGGTTGATTTCGAGAGACAGCAAATCACCTTCTATGACCCGCAGCGCTTCAAGTACCCCGGAAATGGTGATGCTGTACCCATCCACTACCAGGATGGATTCCTCGTCGCCGATGGCAGCGTCGATGGAATTCCGGCTGTCTTCGGAATCGACACCGGAGACATGTACTCCTTCACGCTCTACGCTCCGTTTGTGAAGCAGCACAATCTCATCGCTCAGTACGGCGCAACCATCCACGGCTACGCGGGCGAAGGCTGGGGCGGACCCGAGCAGGGTTTCTATGCGCGCGCACATGCACTGCAACTCGGCAAAACAATCGTCAGCCAGCCAATCACAGTTTTGTCCACAGACACCCAGGGAGCCGACGTTTCACAGACCATTGCCGGTAACATAGGCCTGCGCATCCTCAAACAGTTCAGCGTGATCTTCGACTACCCGCACGGAAAGATGTATCTGGAGAAGAACTCCAACTACGGCGATCCGGACATCTTCAACCGCGCCGGACTGGTGTTTGACCCCGATCCCGATCACCTGGCAATCAAAACCGTGGTCCCTGGAAGCCCCGGTGCGGCCGCAGGCTTGAAACAGGATGACGTGATTACCGCAATCGACGGCCGCCCACCCACGGACGACACGCTGCAAAGCGCCTTCACCCAGCCGGTCGGAACCGTTCTCCACCTCACCGTGCGCAGTGGTGGAGCAAGCCGCACAGTTTCTGTTGTCCTCAAAGAGGTTCTCTAAACACCGGAGCACCCTGAACGGCGTCGAGTTGTACCCTGCCGATGCCGCTTCGCCAATAAATTCGGCAACGAATCTCCTTAGCTATGCAATTGGCACGAATTCAGCTAAACAATTCCTGCCTTACTGCCGATAGTGTGCGCACCAGCTTTGGGAATCTTCCCCCCGGAATCCTTGGCTCAACTCGCTTTTGTTCTCTCTGAACCCGAACACAGCCCCCGAAAGGAGCTACCGTGTCTGAAACCACAATCGCGTCAGAAACCACCCGTCCTGGCTTCTCTGACAATAGCATTGCCGCATTGGCCTACATCACCTTTGTGCCGGCGATGTTCTTCCTGATGCTTCCACGCTACAAGCACCGTTCTTATGTCCGATTCCACGCGTGGCAGTCCATTCTTCTCGACCTCGCTGCCTTTACAGTGAGCCTGGTTCTTTCCCTTCTCGCGGAACCTGCATTGCATCGCGGAGCGTACTACCTGCTCAGTGCTACGCGGGTCGCATGGGCTCTGTGGTTTGGGCTTTGGATCGCAACTTCACTGTGCGCGTTGACCGGAAGGAGATTCCACCTCCCGCTTATCGGCAGAATGGCCGAGCGGCTGGCAAGGTAAGTACCCGTTCTCCCCCTCGAGCCTGTTATTAACTTTCGCGGGCCGCAGGAAAGTTAGTAACAGGCTCTAACGGGTCGCAGTCTCCAGCGGCTTCACCGAACTGAACGGCACTTCCATGGTACCCACCTTGCGCGTGGCCTGGTCGTAAACGCCGGTACGCAGCCAGTACTGCCCCTTGGGCACTTCAATTTCGACATGGAGTTGCACGCCCGTCTGCTGGAACGCCTTGTAGACGTTGGGCTTCAACTTGAGCTGAACAATGTGGTCCTTGCGATTGGCCACCGATCCGTACTTGTCATACACAATCAACGTCAAATTCAGCGCCCCGTCGTGGTTGCCCTCTGCATCCGGCTTCAGGCTAAGGTCTTTCAAGTCCACGGCAAAGTCCACCGCGTAGCGGTCATGCGGACCTTTCACCTCGGGCTTTTCCGTGGCAGGCATATTCGGTTTTTCAGGTATTGGGCGAATCAAAGTCTTATAGAGAATCTGCTCCGTCTGCGGCATGCCGAATTCCATAAAAGCCTTCAGGGGATCAACCAGGGTTGGGTCTTCAGTGGACTGATTCACCAGGGCCTGCCGTTGCGCCGCTTGCGCCGCGCCCGGCAAATCCTGGTCCAGCGCATAGTACCCGCGACGAAACGAAAGCGTGTATTTGCCGCCCGTCACTTTCACATCAATTGTGCGCAGAGTCCCATCCATTCTCTCGTCTGTGGGTGAATACGACAGCGTGTAAAAGTTGGCACTCCCAGAGATGACCCTATTGATCGCATCCGACAACCTATTGGAGTTGTGGAAGGCCTGGCCGCCGGTTTCCCGTGCCAGCATCTCCATCGTCGAGTGACTGCTGTTCAGGTCCCTGTTCTCGTTCATCACCGCGGTTGAGAAGCCGCCCTGTCCCGCGTTGGGCGCTCCCGCCGTCATGCCAGCCGGCGGACCCAGCAACTGGCTCGGTGCCGAGATCGAATGATCGAGCTGGCTTTGAGCGGTGTAGAGGTTATTTCCTACCACGCCGTGCGCGTCAATCGGGTAGATGGAGACGCGCGCCGCATTCAGCAGGTTGATGGTCTTCCTCACGTCCGCTTCAAACCGCATATCGGTTTGACCAAAAAGGGCAAGCGGAAAGTCTCCCGACATCCAGATCAGGTTCTTGCGTCCCGGAAAACCACCAAGGAACGTGGCCAGTTGTTGTAGATTCTGCAGAGTGCGATATTCGCGATCGCTCGTCTGGGCGTAATGCGTCTCCGCCAGAAAATCCTGCATACCCGAGATCATGGCCGCCGACCCCGCGGTCGTGGTGCCGCCCGGCCCTCCGCCCACCGGGGCTGACATCATGCCCACCAGGTTGGACTGGGCGTTGGCTTCCTCTTGCGATTGCAGAAGGATCGCGGGTTCCGGAGTGGCATTCTTTTTGTAACCCAAAGCAGCGGCCAGAACGGCCGGGTCATCCGCGAATCCCTGCACAAAGCTCAGCCGGAGCGACATGATAAAGATGCCAATCCGCGAACCCGGCTTCAGGTTCTTCAGGTAGCTCCTGGCCTGCTCACGCACCACCATCTGGGAGTCCATCGGCGTATTCAACGTATCCAGCAGCAACAGATTTACCGCTGCCGGAGGCGCAATCGGTGAGAAGTTGGTGAACACGTCTGGCGGCAGAGTAGGGAAGACAGCTTGCTCGTTCTTCTTCGCCTCCTCCGCGCGGTCGTGCTCCTCAAAATAAGAGATGGTCTGGGGCTTTCCCTGGTCCAGCACCGTGAAGGCGTCTTGCTTCAATCCGGTCACAGGCTTGCCGTCATGGTCGGTTACAGTCACGTCCACCAGGACTGCCCGGCTGGTAATGCGCAGCGTCGTCTCTGAGCCATTGGGCTCAGTTGCATTGTTTTGCGGCCACAGCGGAGTTGCAGCCAGCAAACCGCCGAGAACCATGAACGAAATAAAGCGATTCACTTCAATGCCTCTCTTGAACCCCGAAAGATTAGCACAGCAATTCAACGCGCGCGACCCAAGCCGGATCACGCGGCTTTCCACATTTTCAGTTCGAGTAGTGTTCCTGAAAGTTAGACTGATTTCGTAGTGACCCGGTTATAGCATTTTCCGAACGGCTGTATCGGCCTCTTGACCCACTTGCGGCTCCGAACTCACAATCATCGTGGTTGGATAAAGGATAGGCCCGAGGGAAATAACGGAGTCTGCCTGATGCATTACCTCCTGTTCTACGAAGCCGCCGAGGACTACGTTGCCCGGCGCGCGGAATCCCGCGGTGCCCACCTTGCCATCGCTTGGAAGGCATGCGAGCGCGGCGAATTGCTGCTCGGTGGCGCGTTGGCCAATCCGGTGGACGGCGCAGTCCTGCTTTTTAAGGGCGATTCACCCAAGGTGGCGGAAGAATTTGCCCGCGCCGATCCGTATGTCACCAGCGGACTTGTCAAACGGTGGTATGTGCGTGAATGGACGACTGTAGCTGGTGAAGGCGCCGCCGCGCCGATCCGCCCAAACCCGGCCTCGTCCGCGCTATAACGCCGAAGGGGCCAATCTCATCCACAGAGGGTTTTTCCGGGTGGTCGCGCCCATCCTCCTGTACACTAGAGTGTTCACCGCCATGAAGAATAGACAACCAATCGGTATCCTCGGCGCCACCGGAATGGTCGGCCAGCGTTATATTCAGCTCCTTGAAAACCATCCCTGGTTTGAGGTGGCATGGCTTGCCGCCAGCGACCGGTCAAGCGGAAAAACTTACGGCGAAGCCGCCAAATGGCGCCTCGACACTCCACTGCCCGACCGCATTGCCAACATGACCGTCTCGCCGGCCGACCCTGAAGGCGCTCCGAAAATCATCTTTGCCTCCATCGATGCCGCCTTTGCTCGCGAAATGGAGCCGCGCTTTGCCGCTGCCGGATGCGCCGTCGTCTCCAACTCCAGCGCCTTCCGCATGGCGCCCAATGTGCCGCTGGTGCTTCCTGAAGTCAACGCCGACCACCTCCACCTCATCGAGGAACAGTCCTGGCGGAAGGAATCAGGCGGCTACATCGTTACCAACTCCAACTGCACAGCGATGGGTCCGGTACTCGCGCTCAAGCCCATTGACGACCTCTTCGGCGTCGAACAGATCTTCGCCACCTCCATGCAGGCCGTCTCGGGCGCAGGCTATCCCGGCGTCCCCTCCATGGACATCCTCGACAACGTCATTCCTTACATCGGCAACGAAGAAGAGAAGATGGAAGAGGAGACCCTCAAACTGCTTGGCAAGCTCGAAGGCCACACCGTAAAGCCTCTCGCCGCACGCATGAGCGCAAGTTGCAACCGCGTTGCGGTCATTGACGGCCACACCGTCAGCGTCTCCATCAAGCTCAGGAAACCGGCCACGCACGAGCAGTTGCTCGCTGTCTGGTCTGAGTTCCGTCCGCTTGCCGGCCAGGGTCTGCCCACCGCGCCCGATCAGCCCGTCCAATGGACGCCGCAGAACGACCGCCCTCAGCCGCGCTTAGATCGCAATCGCGGCAACGGCATGGCTGTGACGGTCGGCCGCCTGCGCCCCTGCCCGGTGCTCGATTGGAAGTTCACCGTGCTCTCGCATAACACCATTCGCGGCGCTGCCGGTGCCACCATCCTGAACGCTGAACTGCTAGCCAGTCTTGGCAAATTTGAACCTGTTGCAGAGGCGGTCGCGCGCGCATAAGCCGCCGTCATCCGTTGGAAAGAAAAGATTCGTATGAGTTTGGTAGTCATGAAGTTTGGCGGCACGTCGGTCGAGGACCCCGCCGCCATCAGGCGCACCGCGGCCATCGTCGCCGGGCGCGTAGCCAAGGGCAACAACCCCGTCGTTGTGGTTTCTGCCATGGCTAAGGTCACAGACCAGTTACTGCGCGCCGCTGCCGCCGCGGCCGCAGGCGACCGCACGGGCGCTCTCGCCATCAGTTCGCGCCTTCGATCACGCCATCGCGATACCGCTGCCACCCTGGTTACGGCCCCGGCCGCAATTGCCCCGCTGCACCACCTCATCGACCAGAAATTTGACTCGCTCGACGAAATGCTCCGCGGCCTCTCGGCGCTCCTTGAGCTGTCTCCGCGCATCTCCGACCGCATCGTCAGCTACGGTGAACGCATCTCCAGCAGCATCGTCGCCGCCGCCTTCTCTGAGCTGGGCATCGACGCCGTTCATGTGGATGCCCGCCAGATCATCATCACTGACTCGCAGTTTCAGAAGGCCGTTCCCATCGACTCCGCCATCGAATTGCGCGCGCAGGAAAAACTTCTCCCGCTGACCGCCGAAGGCAAGGTCCCCGTGATGGGCGGCTTCATCGCATCCAACGAGGCAGGCATCACCACCACTCTCGGCCGCGGCGGTTCTGACTATACCGGAGCACTCATTGGCGGCGCGCTTTCCGCGGATGCAATCGAAATCTGGACCGATGTCGACGGCATCATGACCACCGATCCCCGCGTCTGCCCGGATGCCTTGCGCGTCAAAGTCATCAGCTTTGAAGAAGCTGCCGAGCTTGCCTATTTCGGCGCAAAGGTTCTTCACCCGGCCACCATTCTTCCCGCTGTCAAGAAGAACATTTCGGTGTACGTGCTGAACAGCCGCAACGCTACCTGCGAGGGCACGCGCATCGCCTCCCTGGCGCCGCATTGCCGCAGCCCCTTCAAATCCATCGCCGTCAAAAAGAAGCTTTCCATCATCGACGTGGTCGCCAGCCGCATGTTGATGACCCACGGCTATCTCAGCGAAATCTTCGCCATCTTCGACAAGCACCAGTGCGCCGTCGATATGGTGTCCACCAGCGAAGTCAGCGTCTCGCTTACCGTCGACTCGAACGACAAACTACCCGCCATCGCCGCCGACCTCAGCAAGCTGGCCGATGTAAAGTACGAAGGCCGCAAGGCGCTGGTCTGCATGGTGGGCGAGGATATTCGCGGACAAAACGGCATGGCAGCGCAGGTCTTCAGCGCCATCCGCCACGTCAACGTGCGCATGATTTCGCAGGGCGCCAGCGAAATCAATATGAGCTTCATGATTGAAGAGGACGACGCCGACGAGGCAGTCCGCTCGCTTCACGCAGCCTTCTTCAAAGACCCCGACCCCGCCATCTTCGACGTTGAAGCAAGAAGCAGATGACAGGTTACAGATTCCAGATGACAGTTAAAAGCCCGCTTAACAGCCTATGGCAGCTCCGGCGGGTAATTGCGTTGGGCTCGATTTTGCAACCGCTTTCCCAAAAGATTGTTAATCTCCCCGCTGCCAACTGCACCCGGCCTATTGTAATCTGTCATCTGTAACCTACCAACATGCTCATTCTCGTCCTCGGAAAAGGAAAAACCGGCAGTCTGGTTGCGCAGGTCGCCCGCGAACGCGGCCACGGCGTGCGCGCGCTCGACATTAATGAAAACCAGGCGGCCTCAGCGCTCACCGCGCCCGCACTGGCCGGTGTCGACGTTGTCATCGACTTCACCACCGCTGAAGCTGCCCTCGAAAACATGCGTGCTGTCCTGGCCCTCGGCGGCCGGATCGTCGTCGGCACCACCGGCTGGTATGCGAATCTGGCCGACATGAAGGCGCTGGCAATCAAGCGCGGCGGAGCGCTGCTCTACGGAACCAACTTCTCTATCGGTGTGCAGAAGCTCTTCCGCCTTACTGCGGAACTCGCCAAACTGGAAGGTTACACCTTTTCCATCAGCGAAACCCATCACGAGTCCAAGCTCGACGCCCCATCCGGCACCGCGATTACGCTAAAGCAGATCATCGAGACTGCTCAGCCAGGCACCCACATCGAAGTCACTTCGCACCGCGTCGGCGATGCCAAAGGCGAGCACATTGTCACCGCCTCCGGCTCCGACGACGTTCTCGAACTCCGCCACGACGCTTACAGTCGCAAGGGATTCGCGCTGGGCGCCGTCCGCGCCGCTGAATGGCTCCACGCCAAATCCGGCGCATGGGAATTCCGCGAAATCTTCGACCAATTATAGGGTCGCCGAACTGCTGGGATCTGGAAAGTCAAGCGTATGCAAGATGGAACCCGTGCGCGGTACCTCGCGCGGCATCCAGATTATTCGGAAAGGAGGAGCGGCCCGTGGAACACATCCTTTATGTCAGGAATGCCGGCCTGGTGCTTACCGGACCCTATCTTCCCAGGCTTTTCGAGACCCTCGAGATGACAGAGAACGTCGACGGAGCTATCCGCTGGAAGACCCAATCCGCAGCCGCCCGCGCCGTGCACTTGCTGCAGTTTTTGGTTGATGGTCAGACGTCCGCACCGGAGCCAACGCTGGTTCTGAATAAGATACTGCGCGGTTTGGATTTGGGTACGCCGGTTGAGGCGGGCATCGAGATTACGGAGAGGGAGCGAGACGTATCCGAACAGCTCCTGAAGGCCATGATCGCAAATTGGCAGGCGATCGCGCAGAGCTCCATAGCCGCCCTCCGCGAAACGTTCTTGCAGCGCGAGGGAAAACTAGAGCAGCACGAGAATGGATGGAAACTCCGCGTGCAGCGAAAAACCGTCGACGTGCTTGTGGACCAAGTCCCCTGGAACTTCTCCGTGATCCTTCTACCTTGGATGCCTCTTCCGCTCTACGTAACCTGGTAGTAGCCCCGGCTTGTAGAAAATATCTGTGTCGCCGCTGCACCACAATACGTCGGCTGAATCCCCTACGGCTTAGCAACCTTCCTCACTAAATCCTCCGGCGCATCCGGACCCAGGATCTGCCGCACACCCTCTTCCAGCACCTCGTCCCGCCCGTCTCTTATCCCCTCAATCGTAGGCCGCACCGTCCTATCGGGAATGATTCCCACCTGCTGAGTCGGGCGACCGTCTGGATAGAACACCCCGATTCCACTGATCATGCCGCGAAATCCGCCCGGCAGCGGAATCGCTGACACATTCCCGTCAGCTCCAGCCGTTGTGCTGCCCACCACCACGGTTTGCGGCGATGCGCGAAAAGCCATCGTTGTGTACTCGGCTGAACTCTGCGTCACTTCGTCTACCAGCACCACTATCTTGCCCGCGTAATGCGGCGCAGCCGGCGTCAAAATCTCAGGACTGCCCCAGTGAAATGCGCCTGGATTCGACAAATCGCCCACCGTGAATTTGACGAATGGCGTGGGCTTCTCAACAAAGTGCGACCCCAGAGCAAACACCACAAACTCCGACGGGTAATTGCGAATATCCACAATCATGCCCTTCGTCTTCGCGGCAAGATTCAGATAGTGGTCCACCTCCGCGGCCTTCACCGAAGATAGCTTGAGATAGGCAACATCGGGTGACAGCAGGTGGAACGTATCTCCCGGTAAGTCGTGGGTAGAACCAATGGCCGTCATGCCCGTTGCAGGGAACCGCTGCGCCTGCACGGATACAGCATCGTTCTCCCGCCGCACACCGACTGTTACCGGACCGCATGCACTGTTAGTCATGGTTCGCGCGATATCGCGCAATCGTGCTGCTTCATTGGAGTCCGCGTAATACGGAATCCAGCTCGCAACCAGCTTATCCACCGGCTGACCATCCAGATCGGTCACCGCATCGCCTGCCATTAAGCCAGCCTTCGCTCCTGCATCTGCGGAGGCAAAGCCCGCCACCACCGCGCTTGCACCGATAAAACGCATGTTGACCGGAAGCCGGCACTCGCCCACCGGCGGCCTTACGCTGAGCGAACTCCACAAATTCGCATGTGTATCGTGGACCGTAGCAATCAGTGCCATCAACTCCCGCTGATATTCCTCTGAAGACTTCGCCAGCGCAATCCGCGGCAGAAACTCGCGCAGCACGCCGTTCCAATCCTCGCCCACAATGTCCCGATTCGGAGCCCAATACTCAATAATGTTCCACAGCCGGTAGAGCGCAAGAATCTGAAACCCCGCATCCGGGTATTTGATGTTCCCATAACTTAGTTCATGTTCAAACGAAGGATTCCCCACGCCCGGCGCAAGCGAAACATAGAACTGGCTCGCGTTCTCCCGGTTCTGTTGAATCGAACGCAAAGCCTTACTCAGATCGCTGCCCAGCAAAACCTGGTCCCCAATCCAATCAAGGTCCGGCCGCAATTCAAGGTCCACCAGGGACAGCGTTTCGCATTGCTTACAAGCCTCAACCGGACCCAGTCCATTGACCCACTGCAACAGCACGGCGCGCACAGCCACCCGATCCGGCGCAGCAAGAACAGCCGGCAGAATGCGGAACAACTCATAGTCCCAATGCAGTTTTCCGCTTGTCACCAGGGGATGGTTATATTTCAGAAATCCCCACACCTTGCCCAGCAAGACAAGGTTCTCAATCTGCACCGGAGTCAGATCCGACAACGCAATCCCCGACCCCGCATCGAACTGGTGGTCGCTGTCCAGCACGCTCTTCGGAATCTCCACCTTCGGCGCCTGCGAAATCGGCCTTCCATCCACCAGCAATTCCAGGTCATCCACCCACGCCTTGCCGGTTCCCGACACGAGCGCGCCCACCACCAGCCGTTGCGCGCCCGGATGTACTGGCAGCGTGATCGAGTACTCCGTCCAGTCCGTCGAGCCCTTGATATTGCGCCGCTGCATGTTATCGAACTCCGCCGGGGCGCCGTCCATGTCCTCGCGCATCCACAGTCCCGCAAATCCCGAAACGTCCTCCGTCTTCAGAAACCCACGCCACTCAATGCTGCTGCCTGCAAAGTCCATAGGCAGCGTTTTCGTAAGCGTAGAAAAAGACCGATCGCCCTCCACTTTAGGCTCGATTCGAACCGAGTGCTGTCCCGAATGGACAACGCTGCCGTCCACCTGAACCGTTCCGATCGGCGCGCCCCACCAGCCCGCCGGCGCGCTTCCCAGTGCATCGCCCTCAAAGTCGAAAACGTCATTGCCGCCTGCAGCCTTGGCTGTTGCGGAATCTTGGCTTGCAGGTTTAGCCTCCGTGAAATCCTTTTTGGAAACCGGGGAGACGGATTGGCCATCCACTCCGCAAATCAACACTGAGCAAGCGCAGGCCAGAGATACGAATGAAACCGTACGACGCATCGTGAAAATCCTCATGTATTACAACTTGTACGACGATCGGAGCCAATGGTAGTCCACTTTAGAGGGTCCTACAACATCAATGCCGACACCGGGTCCGGATGTCATCCCGATGCCCGCAGCCGCAGCGAATTTCCTGCTGTGGAACCCATGGGCCTGGACTCGCCGTTATAATCAGCCCTGTCATGCAAATTACAGGTTGTGGTACGGCAATTGTTACGCCCTTTCGGGCGGATGATTCAATTGATGAACAAGCACTGCGAGCGCTGGTCAACTGGCAGATTGGCGCAGGCATCGATTTCCTGGTCGCCTGCGGGTCCACCGGCGAGGCGGCCACGCTCGATGAAGAAGAGTGGCTGCATGCGGTCTGCATTGTGGCCGATGCCGCAGCGGGCCGCGTTCCCGTGTTCGCAGGCTGCACTCACAACTCTACCCGCACGCTGCTGCGCAGTGCCAACCTGCTCAAGCAGATTCGCGGTGTAGACGCGGTGTTGTCGGCGAACCCGTACTACAACAAGCCCTCGCAGGAAGGGCAGTTCCAGCACTTCCTCGCCCTCGCAAAGACCATCGCCCCGCTCCCCATTGTCCTCTACAACGTGCCCGGCCGCACTGCGGTAAACCTCGATCCGGCCACGGTGCTCCGTCTTGCTGAAGCAGCGCCAAACATCCAGGCCATCAAAGAGGCCAGCGGCAAACTGCCTCAGGTCGCCGAGCTGGTGCATATCATGCCGCGCGATTTCAAAATCTTCTCTGGCGACGACAATCTCGCCCTCGCCGCCATCGGCATCGGCGCACACGGTCTCATCAGCGTGGCCGCAAACGAAATCCCGGCCGAGATGGGTCACATGATCCGCTCTGCACTGGAGAACAACTGGGCCGAGGCCAGAAATCTCGAACGGCGCTATGCGCGCCTCATCGAGGCCAACTTCTGGGACTCCAATCCCTGCCCTGTCAAAGCGGTGCTCAATCTCATGGGCCGCTGTTCTGACCACGTGCGCCTTCCGCTGGTGCCGCCTTCCACTGTCGTTCAGACAAAACTGGAGCGCCTGGCCGGCGAACTGGGCCTGCTCAAGCACACTCCGGTTCCCGATGGCTATGCGGAGGTTTTTTAGAGGAGGCTTCAGTGAGCTGGCTCACAAGCAATCGCTCGCGATCTTGGCTTATAATCCGGTCCGTACATCTAATCAGCTGCACGATGCCTGTTCCAGACACATGCAACTGGGGAGGCTGATTTGTTGAAACCAATTTTCCTGTTCTCTGCCGCGGTCCTCTTCGCGGTCAGCGCTATACCCGCATCCACTCATGCATTGGGAGCCACGCCGCAACTGCAGGTCCAGGACTCAACCAATCCCGCTAAATCCACGCCCGCGTCCCAGGCCCAGGCAAAGAATCTCTATGCGCGCGATTGCGCCCTGTGTCATGGGGACAACGGCAACGGCAAAACCGACCTGGCCAAGGACATGCAACTCAATCTCCTGGACTGGACCGACCCCAAGTCTCTGGGGAACCGGTCAGACAAGGAATTGTTCCACGCCATCCGCGTCGGCAAAGACAAGATGCCCCCCGAGGAAGATGGTCGCGCCAAGGACCTTGAGGTCTGGAACCTCATTCTGTACATTCGCGGATTCTCGAAGGGGCAAACTGCACCCGCTGAAGCACCAGCGGCAGCTCCTGCACCCGCGGCAGAACCGGCACCAGCGGCGGACGCTACAAAACCAACCAATTGAGGCAGAGGTGGAGGTACTGGCGCAAACAAGAGTCACCTCCGCAATGAATCTCCTCTTCGTCTGCAGCAGGAACCGCATACGCAGTCCCACTGCGGAAGCCATTTTCTCAGCCTATGAGGGGATTGAAGCGCTCTCGGCGGGCACCAGCCCGGATGCGGCGAATCCGGTTTCCGCGGATCTCATCGAGTGGGCCGACCTGGTCTTCGCCATGGAGCGTGTGCACAAGCGCAAGCTTCAGGAGAAATTCAAATCTCAACTCCGGGCCAAGCGAGTGATCGTCCTCGGAGTCCCAGACAATTACAAGTACATGGACCCCGAGTTGGTGCGGATTCTGGAATCCGCCGTTCATCCGCATCTGGCAGGGCGAAAGGCTGCGGCCACGCACACTTCTGCAAACCGGAATTCCGAACCTCCCAGTTGAGGCTGGCGGGCAGTCGCGCCCTCCCTTCGGGGCGGTTTTTTTAAACTCCTCAAGCATGGTAATATGTTGCCGAATCAATGCTGAAAGGGAGATTCTTCGCCAAAAATGAATGCCTTCAATTTCCGTCGATCTAACCCGCTTCAACCCACTCTTTTGCGTCGTATCGCCGTGGCGCTGCTCCTGGTAGCCGCGCTTGCTTCCGGCCTTCAGGGCTTCTGCGGTCCAATTCATGAAGCAGCCCGGAACGGCGATATCAAAACCGTCGAAGCGCTGCTCAAGGCCCACCCGGATCTGGTCTCAAGCAAGGAAGAAAAATACGGCCAGACCCCGCTCCACATCGCGGCATTTAATGACCGCATTGACGTCGCGAAGCTTCTTATCGCCAACAAGGCAGACGTCAATGCCCAGGCAAACAATGGAGCGACCCCCTTGCACCTTGCCGCGGCAAAAGGAAACAAGGATATGGTCGAATTGCTCCTGGCCAGTAAGGCAAACATCGACGCCACAGATCATGACGGCTGGTCGCCTCTACACTCGGCTGTGACATGGGGTCAGAAGGACATTGAGGACCTGTTGCGCCAGCAGGGCGGACAGGACCTTCCCGCTCCCAGGGTGCCCCCAACAGCTGCCGCCGATACCCATGGTGAGAAGACTCCGCCCAAGGAGACCGGAAAAGACGGCCAGTTCACCGCTTATCAGGACGGAACCGTACTGGATACCAAAACCAACCTCATGTGGACAGCGCGGGACAACGGTTCCGCTCTCAGCTGGCCCGGAGCCAAGTCCTACGCCACAACCTCTCGCATCGGCGGCTACACCGACTGGCGGCTCCCAACCTCTTCTGAAGTGGCGGCATTATTCGATAAGACCAAGACTCGTAAATCCTACTGCGCACCTGCTGTTGACGAACTCGGCGCAGCTGCGGACGACGTCCATGTGACAACAGAACTGATTCACATTTCCTGCACCCGCCAGTGGACCGCGCAGGAAACTGACGCCAAATCGGGGTCTGCCACGGTCTTCGATTTCCACTCCGGGAAAGATGCTGCACGTCCTGATTCGCCGGAGTTCATCGACACCGCAAGCCGCGTGCTGCTGGTGCGGGATAACAAAACAAATAACAGTAGCGACGACAAGAAGTAGGGGCAGACGCCGAGACATCCCCGAAGAAGGACCGGGACTAACTGATTGATTAGTCCCGGTTGCGCTATTTTGAGAAGAAGGCAAAGGTCTCTTCATCATCTCCGAATGCTCCGTCGAAGAAGAGCATGGGGGCACCACGGGCAGCATCCGTGCGTTTCCGCTGAATGTATTGAGCTTGGAGACAGGAGTTCGCTGCACGTAGAGTCAAACTGAAAGGGCCCTGCGATACTTGAGCATGGACTCCCAACTCTTGGCATCCATTGTTCAGTTAGCCGGAGCGCTTGTTGGTCTTTCCATCCTCGCCATGGGGGCGGTTCTTGTCCATGAAGCAGGTCACGCCGTGGCGGCGGTTCTAAGCGGCCTTCAGATCATTGCCGTGAGAGTCGGGCCGATTGAAATCAAGCGGCCTAAGTCTTTGCAATGGGCGTTTTCACGGGATAGCTTTCTCTCAGGCTTTGTACAAGTCCAGTTTCGCAAGGTACCGGGACGGTGGGCGGGCTGGCAGTGTGCTGCATTCATTCTCGCCGGTCCTCTGGCAAATTTCTGTCCAGCTCTTCTAGTCCTACCTCTTCTACATAGCAATAGTGTCGCTGCCAACATAGGCAGCCTTTTCCTTTTCGTTTCTGTGTTCGTTGGAGCTATGCAGTTGATCCCCCTCAGAACCCAAGAGAACTGGAGCGACGGTGCGAAATTATGCCTGCTGCTTTTCAGCAAGAGAAAACGCGCCGAAATCGTTTTCTTTCACAGCTTTCTCGTGCACATCGACGAAGTCTTCACCCTTTACAAGGCCGGACAGATTCCTTCGGCATGCGATAAAGCCGAGATCCTTATCACGAAGTGCAATGCCACTTCAGGTATAGGATCGAATGCCGACCTGATGAATCGCCTCACGAAACTCCGGGATGTTCTTCGGAACATCATGAATGCCACCGAGAATCCCCCACAAGAAGTCTCAGCAACCACTACCTAGCCCGCCAGTGCCTTCTTCACGGCCTCACTCACCAGCCGTCCTTCCGCACGCAGTCCGGCAGCCTGCAACTTCCCCTGCACAGCCTTGATCACCACCCCAATCTCCTTCGGCGTGGGTGCCTTGCCCGTCGAGGCCGTAATTTCGGCGATGGCTGCAGTGACCAGCGCCAGCAGCCCAGCTTCATCCAGAGCCTTGGGCAGGAACTCCTCAATCACTTGAATCTCCGCCGCCTCAATTGCGGCCAGCTCAGGCCGGTTGCCCTTCGTGAACTGCTCAATCGAGTCACGCCGCTGCTTGATCATCGTGGCCAGCGCCTGCTGTTCCTCGGCCACATTCAGCGGTTCGCGCTTCTCGATCGCCTTGTTCTTCAGGGCATTCTTGATTAGCCGCAGCGTTCCGGTCCGTACCGAGTCGTGCGCCTTCATGGCGATGACGGTCTGTTGAGTGATAAGAGCTTCCAGTGCGCCTGCGTCGGTCATTACTCTCCTGCCTTCCGGCTGAATCCAGCCACCTCCCAGTCTATCCGGCACGCGCTCGCGAGCAAAGATCGCAGCTTTCCCAGGGGCCGGGACAGGGCACAGTTCGGGTAGAGGCGGTTGAGCATTAGATGCGAAAACATTGCGTTTTTATTCATTATTTCGCTTCTTTGATCAGACAGAAACCATCTGGCATTCCTCGCCGTTTCGCACCGGAACCTTTGTGAAATTTTCGCATTTATACGGGTGAGGTGAAAAGCGATGAAGTCCAGGTCAATGACGATTGCGCTGATAGGAATTGGGGTCCTCGGCGCGTCGGCGTTAGGCGTAAGCCAGGCCCCAGCGTACGGGGGCAATCAAGCTCCAGGTTATGATGCAGCACAGCCTCAGGCTGCCCCGGCAAATCCAGGCGCAGTGAACTACGTCGAAGGCACAGTCCTTCTCGATGGAAATTCACTCAGCCGCCAGGATGTAGGGCGTGCCTACATGC
>Ga0187859_10000950_pt1 | contig 18927 bp, 11 predicted proteins | sample June2016WEW_10_1_2_FD_133019 | JGI IMG/M metagenome (GOLD analysis project Ga0187859, IMG submission 133019) | Peatland microbial communities from SPRUCE experiment site at the Marcell Experimental Forest, Minnesota, USA - June2016WEW_10_10 | ecosystem: Environmental > Terrestrial > Soil >...
ATCAAGAACCAGCCGCTCAAGGGCGTCCGCGTTTCAGCCTGCTTGCACGTGACGGCCGAAACCGCCAACTTAATGATTGCCCTGCGCGACGGCGGCGCAGACGTAGCCCTGTGCGCCTCGAACCCGCTATCGACTCAGGATGATGTGGCCGCCAGTCTCGTCCGCGACTATAACATTCCCGTGTTCGCCATCAAAGGCGAGGACAACGACAGCTACTACTCGCACATCATGGCAGCCATCGACCACAAGCCACATTTCACTATGGATGACGGCGCCGACCTCGTCTCCATCCTGCACACCAAGCGTAAGACCGAGCTCGCGAACGTATTCGGCGGCACCGAAGAAACCACCACGGGCGTCATCCGTCTCCGCGCCATGGCCAAAGAAGGCGTGCTGCCCTATCCCATCATCGCCGTCAACGACGCCGACACCAAGCATCTGTTTGACAATCGCTACGGCACCGGGCAATCAACCATCGATGGCATCATTCGCGCCACTAACTTCCTGCTCGCAGGATCGAAGTTCGTTGTCGCCGGCTATGGCTGGTGCGGACGCGGCCTCGCTTCTCGTGCTCGTGGCGCGGGCGCGGAGGTCATCGTCACCGAAGTCGACCCGACAAAGGCGCTCGAAGCCGTGATGGATGGATACCGCGTTATGAGCATGGAGGAAGCCGCCAAAATCGGCGACGTTTTCTGCACCGTTACCGGCAACAAGAATGTCCTCGCCAAGCAACACTTCGAACATATGAAGGATGGCGCCATCATCTCGAACTCCGGTCACTTCAACGTCGAGATCGATATTCCGGCGCTCGAGAAGCTGTCATCGTCAAAGCGCACTACTCGCAACTTTGTCGATGAGTACTCCTTGAAAGATGGTCGCCGCATCAACCTGCTCGGCGAAGGCCGCCTCATCAATCTGGCCGCCGCCGAAGGGCATCCCGCATCGGTAATGGATATGAGTTTCGCCGATCAGGCGCTGTCCTGCGATTACATGGTGAAAAACCACGCATCGCTAGAAAAGAAGGTTTACACCGTTCCCGTCGACCTCGACAAACGTGTAGCTAAGCTCAAACTCGAGTCGCTCGGCATCAAGATCGATCGTCTCACCTCTGAGCAGGAAGAATACTTGGCCAGCTGGAACGAAGGGACATAGATAGATGTCAGTCGTCAGTTGTCAGTTAAAGCTTGAGAGGGCGGCGCGAGCCGCCCTTTCTGCTGCAAGCGGCTTAGTCCTCAAGTTCCGGCCTGCCGCGGCCGATGAATCCGACGAGGTTCGCGCGTGGCGGTTTTGAACTCCAAAGTGTTGTTGGTCGAAGACAGTAAGTTTCTACGCCTAGCCAACGAGCGGGCCTTGTCAAAAGCGGGTTTCGAGGTCAGCACGGCTGCCGACGGTGAGGAAGCTTTGAAAGTCGCCAACGACAAACGGCCTGACATTATCTTGCTCGACATGATGCTTCCCAAGATCAGTGGGACGGAGGTTTTGAGAGCTCTCAAAGGAAATCCTGCCACCATGGACATTCCGGTGATCGTGCTTACCAGCCTGTCGCAGATGAACGAGGAAAAGTTGCTCGGGGCAGGCGCCGCAGCCTACTTCGAAAAGTCCAGCCTGGACCTGGACAAAAGTTCCGATCGGCTCGCGGCCACGATTCACAGCATCCTCGGCCGGGTCAACAACCAAAAGAAACAGACCGCCAAAGCCTAAGTCAGGCCCATCTTCAAATCCGCCGCCAACAGCCGATGAAACAATTGTTCTCCGGCCTCCCGCCGCACCGACAGCCGACCCGCTTCATAGGCTCGTGACTTTAGCCCTCTCTGCACCGCTTCGCAAATCCCTAAATCTTCGTCCTGAACCTGATTTCCAACCTCGACGCTTTGCTCGTTGTAAGCCCGCGCACTCTCGCTCACGTCGCTGAAGTAGAAATCGAAAATCACCCGGCAATGATCAACGTCAATCGGCACAACCAGATTCGTATCCAAGTATCCTTCATAGCAATTGAACATGAAATTCGGATGCAGCCAGAAATACCATGCCCGGTTACCGTGCCGGGTCATCCCCGTCGCTGCATCGGTATTGGCACTTACCATGGGACTTGATTGCAAACAATAACGCCCTTCATTTTCGATCGTGTATTGCTTGTAATCCAGAACCGAATTAAGTCCCTTGTGCAGATGAGGAACGTGATAGCCGCCGTCCAGGTAGTTATCGACGAATACTTTCCAGTTACAATGAATGCCATAACTACGGCTGGTAAAGTAATGCAGCTTACTAAGTCCGAGCGGCGCTACGCGATCGACTAATCTGCCGAGAAAGTCGGTCAGCGGAATCGCGGCGGGATCCAAATTCACAAATACAAACTTTTCCCAGGTATCCACCTTGATGGGAATCAGCCCGTTGTCTTTCCGGTCAAAGTTCTTGACCCCATCGAACTCGGGCATCCCTTTGAGTGATCCATCTAATCCATAATTCCATCCGTGATATGGGCAATGTAAAATCGATGCCCGGCCACACGGCTCGGTCACCACCGCCGCCGCATGGTGCCGGCAGACGTTGTAAAAGGCCCGTAGCACGCCGTCGTTCCCACGCACTGCGACCAACGGCTCGCCCGCTACTGTCGCTGTTACAAACTGTCCGGGCTCATGCACCTGATCGGATCGTCCTATCACTTGCCACGTACGGGAAAACACCGTGTGCCGTTCGAGTTCCGCAATTTGCGGATTCACATACCAGGCCGCGGGAATTGTTGAAGCTTCCGCCAACGGCGCGGTGTCATCATAACTCGCGATGATTTGCTCTACCGTCAGACTGGCTCTCACGCTTTCTTGCCCATAACTTGAGCTTTCTCGGAACCCACGGCTCGCCGCAATAACTCGACGAACTGCTCAATCCTTCGTTCTTTCTCCTGCGGGACAGGTCCCGACTTTCGAAATAACCCAGGATCTAACTCCTCGGTCAACAGGGCATCCTGAAAGCGGTCCATCGTCCACTCCAGGATCGAGCCGATCAGATCCGCATCAAGATCGGAGCGCAACTCTCCGTGTTTTATTCCGAAGCTGACAAACTCGCGCCAGCCGTAAGGATCCTCCGCCACCAGGAAGCGGTTGATCTCGCGCCGCAGCGCCAGATCGGTTCCGTAGTTGCCAATCAGATAGATTCGGTAGGAGGACCAGTTATCGCGCACCATATTTTCGGTGCGCGCCAGCCAGTAGCGGAGCAGTTCAAAGAAGCCTCGCTCCTGCACACTAGCCGGAGTCTGCATATATTTCGGAAAGGATTGCACCGCTTTCTTGTATGCTTCGAAAAACAACCCGTCCTTGCTTTTGAAATGCTGAAACACCGATCCTTTGGCGATATCTAATTGTGCAGCGATATCCTCGACCCGCGCCGCGCTGTACCCCCGTTCGGCAAAATGACGGATCGCAACCTCCACAATCCGCGCCCGCTTCGCTTCCGAGCGTGGACGCGGCTTTCCGTCCCGCCTGATCTGCGTCGGTTTTGCCAAACTGCTGGTGATTCCTTCCATGGCCCAACTCCCCTGGTTCTCTCTTGTTCAATTGACTCTGGTTTAATTGACCCTCGGTCAAAGTACGATACAGTACCAACAGACCACTTTTCAATCGTTTTTGTAGGGCCTATTCGCTCGGTTTCTTAGATGGTAACTTTTCCTGATTGACCAGTGGTCAAGTGACGTAGACCGCTCAGATTCCGCAGCCTGAATCGTCCGCTTAGCCAGCAGTAGTTCATTTCTGAATCTGCTACTATTCCCCGTCATCTGAAATTTCAATCGTTATGCATTGGTGGGCCTCGATCCTCGGCTTTGCGCTCATTGTCGTGATCCTCATGGATGCGTTTGAGACGGTAGTATTGCCGCGGCGCATCCGGCGGACTTTCTTTCGCATTTCTTCCCGCTTCTACAAGAAAACCTGGCAGCTCTGGACCCGAGTAGCGCTGCACATTAAATCGCCGTATCGCCGCGAAGGTTTTCTCGCGTACTACGGGCCACTGTCGCTGTTTCCACTCCTCGGCTTTTGGGCGCTTGGGCTGATTTTTGGTTTCGCCTGCGTGCAATATGGGCTGGGCGAACATGTCACGCTGGCCAACGAGAAAATTACCTTCGGCAAAGTTATCTATTTAAGCGGCGAAACTTTTTTTACGCTGGGCTATGGAGACATTACGCCCAACAATTCTGCCGCGCGGGCGCTGGCCGTGCTGGAATCGGGCATGGGCTTTGCGTTTCTCGGCGTGGTGATCGGATATTTGCCGGTTGTCTACAATTCCTTTGCCGGGCGCGAAATTGAAATTTCACTGCTCGATGCGCGCGCCGGATCACCGCCGACCGCCGCCGAGTTTCTCGGCCGGTTGGGCTGCTGCCCCGAGCAAACCGTGCTTGATAATATTTTTCGCGACTGGGAACGATGGTGCGCCGACCTATTGTCGAGCCACATCTCGTATCCGGTGCTGGTTTTTTTCCGGTCGCAGCATCCGAATCAATCGTGGGTGAGCGCCCTGACGGCTATGCTCGACGTCACTTCTCTGATCATGACCGGCGTTGACGGAATCCATCCTGACCAGGCGAAGCTGACCTTTGCCATGGCGCGCCACGCCGCCGTCGACCTCTCTCAGGTAGTGAACGCACAATATAACCCCGACGACCCCGAGCGGCTAACGAATGAAAACCTAACCATATTGCGAACAACCCTGGCGCGGCATGGCGTGGCTCTCTATGAGGGAAACGATGCATCGACGCGGCTGGCCGAACTGCGGCTTCTCTATGAACCTTATCTGAACGCGCTCAGCCGCCGGCTTCTGATGGCGCTGCCGCCGTGGCTCCCCACCGAGCATAAGAAAGATAACTGGCAAGGGAGCCCGTGGGACAGCGCGATCCAGGCGCGAGCGCTGGAGCATCCGGGGCGTGCCACAGACGATCACTTCTAATGAGTGCCGCGGCGAGAGAGGCAGCAAAATCAGTTGAAGAATCGCGCACCCTAACCGAAGGCGCAGCCTGGAGACTGCGCCTTACTCTTCCTTGCAGCGCGCGATGATACGGCCACGTACTTCTATGAACTCCTGATGATCACCTTGCCCCCGCCTCCTGAAAACACGGTCTCCTCTGGGCACGGGTTATTGGATGTAGCGGTGTAGAGGTATTCTCCCGGAGCGGAACTCGCCGCGTGCGAACTCGTGCCGGATGCGCCGAGAGGTGGAGTGACCGGGTCTGTGCTGCCCCACGCGATGGTGTAGTTTCCACTACTGAGGGCGGGCATGATTACGAGTTGACCCTTCCCCGTAGTCGCGCTCCCTTGCGGAATCGCCACGGTGGGAGGCGCGTAGCTTACACCGGAAAGGCCGCTCAGTTGGACAAACATTGGACCGATACCAACCTGGACAACCCAGGGACCGCTCTCCTGAGTTGAACCCTGGTAGATGCCATAGTTTGCGCTTGCATCGTAACTGGGCGCCGTGAAACTGGCCGTGGTTCCGTTGGCCACCGGCAGGTTCATATTGGGGTAAACCGGCTGGCCCGGAGGGTTGGCGGCGAACTCAATAATGATGTCGACTCCGGAACCGTTTTGAAACTCAACTTGATCTCCCTGTTGGACAACGACGCCTTGTGGGGTGGGAGTGAAGGTATTGTCGATGGCGATGGTGCAAACTGAGGCGGTAATTGGAAGGTGACGCGCTGCCATGGCTTGGCTCCTTGAGTTGAAATTGAACTTGCTTACTTTCCGGTGGCCTTAAAACCAGGATCCGCGAGCAAGCCTTGCAAGTCCAAGGCATTCTTCAACGCGCCAAGACTATAACCTTTTTGCAGGCTCTTTTCGATGTACTGCAATGCCTGGGCGCGATCGCCGAGGTCTTCGTAGGCTTCGCCGACGGCTTCCAGAACGTTGGGGTCGTCGGGCGAAAGAACGAGTGCTGATTGTATGCGAGGAATAGCTTTTTCGCGAACCTTTTTCTTGGCATAGAGCAGGCCCAGGTTAGCCTGTACCATCGGGTCTCGGGGTGTATCCCGTATTGCCTGCTCCAGCAGGAAAATTTCACGATCGCGCGCCTTGTCAGCTTTCTCTTTGTCTTTGAGATTGTCATAGGCGATTGCCAGATCGCCCCAAACCAGGTAATTCTTGTCATTCATCTGTAGGGCTTTCTCCACTGCGCTAGCGGCATCGGAATATTTTTGTTCCTGAATATAGAGAGCGCCCAGATTGGCGTACGCGGCGTAACTCGGCTCCAGAGCTATTGATTTGCGCAGCACTTTTTCCGCTTCGGGATAGTTAGCGGGGTCCTCGGTGTCGCTGTAGGCCGCACCCAGATTGAGATAGACGGACGCATTATCGGGAGTAAGCGCGACCGCATGACGAAACTGCGCAATGGCTTCGGCATAGCGCTGGTGATCGTAGAAGAAGGCTCCGAGCGAATTGTAACCATCCCAAAAATCCGGACGAAGCGCGATGGCCTTCTTATAGGCAGCCTCTGCATCGGCCGTGCGCCCGGCACTGTCGTAGGAGTCGGCTAGACCAATGATCGCATCCGCGCTGCGCGGGTCGAGTTGTAGCGCGCGCTGATATTCCTGTAGCGCGAGATCGTATTTGCCGGTGTTGCGGTGGATGTGGCCCAGTGTCACGTACACCGCAGGCAAGCGATCATTCAGTTGCTGCGCTTTCTGACAATTTGCCAGTGCCTCATCGATCCACTTCTTATCCTTATCCAACTGGTACTTCAGGCGGTAAGCTTCGCCCAGTTGCGCGAATCCGAGCGCAAAGCGAGGATCCGCCCTGACCGCGTCGTTGAGGGCCGCGATGGCGAGGTTGAGATTCTCCGGCTTGTCGTAGCGCTGGGTGTAGCCGAGCGCCTTGAGGTATAACTCATAGGCGCCGGCATTGCCCCCCGCTTCACCCATGGCGCGCACCATCGCGGGCGTCATCTCCACGTGCAGCATCTTTGCCAGGCGGGTTACGACATCGTCTTCCAGGGACGAGAAATCTCCGGCATGATCTTCGAGGTTGACGGAACCAATCTGGCGCAGGTTCTTCGTGTTTATGAGGTTCACTGTCAGTTGAATCGTCTGGCCGTCGCGGCGCAAACTGCCTTCGACCGCGACCGTCGCGCCAAGTTCACGCAGCGCTGAAGCGGGATCGGAGATCTTGAGGCGACGAACTTCGCTCGTGGGCACAACCCATAGCGATTGCTTGCCCGCCTCGAGGTTGGTGAGGCGACTCGCCAGGCTGTCCATCAATCCGGCGGAGACCTGCTCGTTCGCCGGATCGTTGCCAACATTTTCAAAGGGCAGCACAGCAACGTGCTCTTCGGGACGGCTGAACCATCCGGTAACGCGATCGCGAACGGGCGGCAGCAGCAAAACAACAGCCAGCAAAACCCCAGCCACAGCTATGACGACCAACCATCGGTGCCACTTCGGCGAGGACGCGACGTCCGAACTCCACACTGGACGCGAGGCTTGTTCAATGTGCCGACGCAGGTCAGAGGCGGAAGAAGTTACGCGGCCGGAGGAACGAGCCGATGGCCGATTTGTTGTCCGATTTGATGGCCTGCTAGACGGATTGCCGGTGACGGGCGATGTCGTCGCGGCGGGATCGAGATGACTGCGAACTTCTTTCAGATCGGCCACCATCTCGCGGCAGCTTTGATAGCGCGTTGCCGGCTCCTTCGAAAGGGCGCGATAGATGACGCGCAGCAAATCGATGGGTACCTGCTCGGGCGTGGCCTCCGCCATTTCATCCATCGGCAACGGCGGCTCGTTGAGGATGGCGAAGATCGTCGCAGCGGGCGTGTCGCGAGTAAAGGGATTCTTGCCCGTCACCATCTCGGCCAGCACGATTCCTAGCGACCAGATGTCGGTGCGCTGGTCGATGAGTTTGCCCATGGTTTGTTCGGGGGACATGTAGCCGATGGTTCCCGCGGTGCTGATGCTCTGCGTGCTGCCGGTCGTGGAGGTCAGGCGGGCGAGGCCGAAGTCGACGATCTTCGCTACTCCACTTTGGGTGAGGATGACGTTCGAAGGTTTGATGTCGCGATGCACGACGGTGCCGGCGTGCGCCGCCGCCAGACCCTCGGCAATTTGGATGGCGATATCGACCGCTTCGGCCAAGGGCAGCGGCCCGCGGCGCAACTTGTGCACCAACGTTTCGCCGGCGTAATAGGCCATGACGATGAAGGAGTGGCCATCGGCAGTTTCATCGAGCCCGTGGATGACACCGACGTTCGGATGATCAAGCGAGGATGCGGTGCGCGCTTCGCGCAGGAAGCGCTCTTTCTCGTCGCTGCTCGAAACGACATGCTCAGGGAGGAACTTCAGGGCGACGGTGCGTTCGAGCTTGATATCGAGCGCGCGATAAACAACGCCCATACCACCGGCGCCGGCCAGACCCAAAATCTTGTAGTTGCCGATTACATCTCCGGCAGACAGCGTAGAAGTTGGGTTAGACACTTTGCGCGTTCCCCTGGGAATCTATGTTGACCGCAGCCACCGGCGCCCTGACCCGCAATTAGCTGGGTCTGATCGTCAACTGATTTACAGCGAGAAGAACTTCAACAAAACCGTTAACCCCACTCGTTGCGCCGTCGATCCTACTCTTCGTCCAGGTATTCTCCGGGCACGTCGTCTTCGGGCACCTCGCGGGTGCGTACTTCTTGCTCTTCGTGGTCGCCCGCGTCTTCGACACCCGCTATCACGCCGGCCTCAAAGGCGTTGCCTTCCTCCGCCAATTCGTCGACACTTTCCGAATCCACATCTTCAACGTGGGATAAGCCCTCGAGATCTCCCGCCTGCTCGCCTGAGCGCGGGCTCGCAGTGTCACGCGAGAATGCAGCTGCACTCGGCGAGGGTGTTTTCCTCAGGCTCTTTCTTTTGCGCGCGGCGGCAGGCTTTTTCTTTCCTATTGTTCGTTTTAAACTGGTCGCCTTTTTTTGAGTTTTGACGGGAGAAGAAGCCTTCTGTGCCGTTCTTTTTGGAGTTGCTTTTTTTTGCTGCCGCTTTTTAGCCGGGGTCGACTTAGGACCGGCACTCTTGGCGTTTCTCTTCTTTTTGGTTGCCATGGGCGCAGTCTAGCACCGTCGGTTGCGGACGGCAAAACTGGTGCTGGTGCCGGGAGAGCTGATGTCGAAACAGTTGGAAGATAGTATTGGCGGCACCGAGGTATCAGCCCTCCTGGCTCGCGAAATGTGGCGAACCAGGAGGAGTATCCGTTACGAGCACGCAGTCTTTTCACGCGGCTTTTGTGGCCGTGGATTGAGCGGCCGAGACGAATTCGAGCAGATCGGCATTGATCTGCTCCGCGTTCGTAGTTGGCATGCCATGCGGGAAGCCGGGATAGAACTTCGCCGTCGCGTTTTTCAGCAGCTTCGCCGAAAGAGGGCCCGCATCGGCAAAGGGGACTATCTGGTCGTCTTCTCCGTGCATGACAAGCGTGGGTACATCGATGCTCTTGAGGTCTTCTGTAAAGTCGGTTTCAGAGAAGGCCTTGATGCAGTCATACTCGGCCTTGATTCCACCCATCATCCCCTGCCTCCACCAGTTGTCTCTGACGCCTTGAGAAATCTTCGCCCCCGGACGGTTATAGCCATAGAACGGAAGGGTGACATCCTGAAAAAACTGCGCTCGATTGTTGGCCGTCTGCTCGCGAAATTGGTCGAAGACCTCAATCGGCGTCCCACCCGGATTTTTGTCGGACTTGACCATGACCGGCGGAACCGAGCTGATCAGGACTGCCGCTGCGACTCGTCCCTTGCCGTAGCGAGCAACATAGCGAGCGACCTCGCCACCGCCGGTGGAATGACCGATATGGATCGCATCTCTCAGGTCGAGCTTTTCCACCAATTCGGCGACATCTGCCGCGTATGTGTCCATATCGTTTCCGTACACAGTTTGCGTAGAGCGGCCGTGTCCGCGGCGGTCATGAGCGATTACACGGTAGCCGTGCCCAAGGAAGAACATCATCTGTGTATCCCAGTCGTCAGCAGAGAGCGGCCAACCGTGATGGAAAACTAGAGGCTGGCCTGTTCCCCAATCCTTGTAGTAGATCTGCGTGCCGTCTTTCACTGTTATTGTGTTCATGTTTTCTCCTTATATTCTTAGTCGGACGTTGATAAATGGGCCTCGTTGACCCAGGACTTGATCCGGCACCCGAAAACTCCATGAAACCGATCCGCCAGAAGCGGAATGAGGTCGTGGAACTGGTACGACGACGAGGGAAAACCGTGGAGCAGGACGATGGTCGGATTCGAAGAGTCCCCGGCCTCGCGCCGAAGGATACCACCACACCCGCCGCTTGCACGGCTCGCTGATGGCGAGGGTCGCTGGAGGAGGCCGTAAGGGCGTGACCGAGCGGTTTTAGCTTTTTCGCGAGGCGGCTCCCATCTCAAACCGCCGTGGCCATCCGCCTGTTTTTTAGAGGGGTGTACTCCACCGCTTCATTGACTTGCTAGTTTCAGCGACGTAAGATTTGCCTCGATGATCGGCCAAATCATCTCGCATTACCGCATAGCGGAGAGACTGGGCGGCGGCGGGATGGGAGTGGTCTACAAGGCCGAGGATATAACCCTTCATCGTTTTGTTGCCTTGAAGTTCCTGCCGGAGGATGTTGCCAAAGACCCGCAAGCGTTAGCTCGTTTCCAGCGGGAGGCGCAAGCCGCTTCCGCGCTGAACCATCCTAATATCTGCACCATTCATGAAATCGGGCAGCAAGACGGCCATCCGTTTCTGGTGATGGAGTTTCTCGAGGGCATGACGCTGAAGCATCGCATCGGCGAAAAGCCGATAGAGACCGAGGTTTTGCTCGGTCTGGCGATTGAGATCGCCGACGCGCTCGATGCCGCTCACGCCAAGGGCATCGTCCACCGCGACATCAAGCCCGCCAATATCTTTGTTACTGAACGCGGACACGCCAAGATTCTTGACTTCGGACTGGCGAAGCTCTCGCCCGCCGCGGGTTCTTCGACCGAGGTAGCCTCGGCAAACACCATCACCGGAATGATTGACGAGCAGCACCTGACCAGTCCAGGTTCTGCGGTCGGCACCGTCGCCTACATGTCGCCGGAGCAGGCACGTGCCAAGGACCTCGATGCGCGGAGCGACCTGTTCTCGTTTGGAGCGGTTCTCTATGAGATGGCCACTGGCCAGTTACCCTTCCGCGGGGAGAGCACAGCGACGATATTCGACTCGATCCTGAATCGCGCTCCAGTGCCAGTTGTGCGCATGAATCCCGATGTGCCGCTGGAACTGGAGCTGATTATCAACAAGGCGCTGGAGAAGGACCGCAATCTGCGCTATCAGCACGCAGCGGAGATGCGCACCGACTTGCAGCGCCTCAAGCGCGATGCGGAGAGTGGATACCGTTCCGGAACATCAATCTCAAGAGCTTTGCCCGCGCCCGTTCCTGCGCCTGCAATTGCTACGGCTCGGAAGACGAATCTTTGGAAAATCGTGGTTCCCATCCTGTTATTGGTTGCGGTGTTGGCCGCCGGGGGGCTCTACTACGGTTTGCATCAAAGCAAACCCTTGACCGATAAAGACACCATCCTGGTCATCGATTTTTCCAACAGTACGGGCGATGCGGTGTTCGATGACACGCTGAAAACAGCCCTCAGCATTTCCCTGCGGCAATCGCCGTTCCTCAATGTGCTCTCGGACAGCCAGGTTTCGAAGACGATGCAACTGATGACCCTGCCGGGCAGCACGAAGCTCACGCCGGAAATGGCGCGCGAACTCTGCTTGCGGGCGGGCAGCAAAGCCTACATTGCGGGAGCGATTGGCAGCCTGGGCAGTGAATATATGCTTGCGCTCAAGGCGGTGAATTGCCAGAACGGAGCCACACTGGCGCAAGAGCAGGCTTCCGCGGCGTCCAAAGAAAAGGTGCTGGGTACGCTCGGTGAGGCGGCGTCAAAATTGCGCGGTGCGCTCGGCGAATCGCTGGCAACGGTGCAGAAGTTCGACGTGCCGCTCGAACAAGCTACCACATCTTCGCTCGACGCTCTGAAGGAGTATAGCCTGGGCAGAAAGGCCGACGCCGAAAAAGGTCCCGCTGCATCCCTGCCTTACGATCAGCACGCTATCGAACTGGATCCGAATTTTGCCATTGGCTATGAGGCAATTGGCGGCGATTACGGCAGTCTCGGCGAGGTAAGCCGGGCGGGCGAGTACTACACCAAAGCATTCCATCTGCGGGAGCACGCGAGCGAGCGAGAAAAGCTGAGGATCACGGGCCAGTACTATCAGAATGTGACGGGAGAACTCGACAAGGCGGCCGAGACCTATCAGGAGCGGGTGGAGAGCTTTCCCCGCGAAAGCATCGCATATGCCAATTTAGGCATCGTGTATTCGCAGCGCGGGCAGTACGAGAAGGCCACGGAAATCACGAAGCAAGGCCTGCGCCTGGCACCTGATCGTGTAGGTTCCTACGACAATCTGATTAATTTCGCCCTCGCTTTGCAGCACTTTGACGAGGCTCGGCAGTTGATTCGCGAGGCGCAGGCGCGAAAAATGGATGATTCGATCTTCCACAATGCTCTTTATGCGCTTGCCTTTCTAAGCTCGGATTCCGCGGCTATGGCGGAACAGCAACAGTGGTTCGCCGGCAAGGCCGAGGTTGAGACTTACGGACTCGCGCTGGCATCCGACACCGAGGCCTACGCTGGGCATATGGGGAAGGCACGAGAGTTGACCAAACGCGCTCTGGAATCCGCCATAAAAGCCGATAGCAAAGAAAATGGTGCGATATGGCAGGCGATTGCCGCACAGCGGGAAGCGGCGTACGGCAATCCTGCCGCGGCTCGGCAGATAGCAGGAGAGGCGCTGGCGCTGGCCCCAACCAGTCAAGGTGTCAAGAGCGAGGCCGCGCTTGCGTTTGCAATGGCCGGGGATACGGTGCAAGCCGAGTCTCTGGCACAAGACTTAGAAAAACTTTTTCCGCTGGACACGCAGGCGCAGTCCCTCTGGCTGCCCGCGATTCATGCGCAATTGGCGCTGAGTAAAAAGAACCCGGCCATCGCCTTGAGTGCCCTCGAAGCTTCCACACCCATCGAGTTGGCGCAAATCGCGTTTGTCAACAATATTTCCTGTCTCTACCACGTATATGTACGTGGAGAGGCCTACTTATCCGCCGGACAGGGCGCGGCTGCCGCTGCGGCGTTTCAGAAAATTCTTGCTCACAGCGGAATTGTGTGGAACTGCTGGACGGGAGCGTTGGCGCGCCTGGGAGTGGCTCGGGCCAATGCCCTGGAGTCAAAAAGCTCGCAGGGCGCCGACGCGGATGCAGCTCGCGTCCGAGCGCTCGCCGCTTACAAGGATTTCCTGGCGCTCTGGAAGGATGCCGATCCTGACATACCAATTCTGAAGGAAGCGAAGGCGGAATACGCTAAGCTGCAATAACAGGTGATGCTCCTCCCGTGTGTTTTCCCCGTTAACCAGATACGCTTCATCGAGGAACAGGTTAGCCGCTTAATATCTGACCCGAACTCAGTTAGCCTACTCACCTCACCAAGAGAACAACGTATCCAATATCCTAGTGCAAAGTTTTGCCACCTGTATGTGCAGTGGATTGGCGCAGTGAGCCGCCAACTTTATCTCGACTATTTAACTTGACAAACAACTTGTGGCCGAGTAAGTTTGCTCCACTCTGTTTGTCCTTCCCCTCGAGTGAAATCACTAGCCAGTAATTAAAGAAAGTAAGAGTGCAGGACCAGGTTGTCGCAGCGCAAAGGCAAGTTGCGTTTGTCTTGGGGGAAATTATACCTACACAGCTCTTAAGTATTTCTCGGGACCTATGCGGCGTGACTCGCTCAGTCAGCCTCATTCATGTTTTCTTTCTTCGGGAAGGACGCTTGTTTGAGGTCCACGATTCTCCCCATGGTTCGCAAAGGCAGTTGGGATGAAACGCAGTTCATTCACTCGGAGAAGTTTTCTAGCAGGAACCCTAGCGAGCGCGCCGTTGGCGCGGGGTCTGAGTCTCGTCGCACCAGATCTGCTAGCTCCAGAATCAACCAAGCACTCAAGCGCCAAGAGCGAGAGGGCGCAAGCCGCGTTCGAGCTACGCAAGCAGACTGCGCTCACGCAGAGCAAGAGGCCAATCGCGCCAATGACTACGAATGGGGACGAGGACTCTCTCCCCAATCGAATCGCTTGCTTCGCCAAGGGTTTGCAGCAAAACCAATTTGGTGAGGTTGACCCGGCGGTTTATAACGCCCTTCTCGCCGCCATCAAGTCCGGTAAACATGGTGATTTCGAGGGGCTCCCGCGAGGAGGAGGACGCAAGCTAAGCAATCCGCAATCGGCATACACGTTTCATTTGGAAGGCGGAGATCCGCACAGCTTCAGTCTCCCGCCAGCGCCTTCGATCGCGACTGCAGCATCGACATTCGAGGTTTCCGAGTTGTATTGGCAGGCGCTCTGCCGGGACGTGCCGTTTTCGAGCTACGAGATTTCGCCGATCATCCGGCAAGCCGCGAGGCATCTGGGAGCTACTCCATCCACCGTCTTCCGTGGTTCGACAAAAGGCGACTTGACCGGCCCTTACGTTTCGCAATTCCTGTTGAAGCCAATTCCCTACGGAACCACCAAGGTCGATCAACGGTATAGCGTGCCCGATGCCGAAACCGCATTCATGACGACAGTGAACGAGTGGGCTCAGATTCAAGTTGGCCTGCCGCCCTGGCGCGAGGCGTCGTATGACTCAAAACCTCGCTACATTCGAAACGGCCGCGACCTTGCCGAGTACGTGCATTACGACTTTCCTTATCAGGCTTATCTGAATGCCGCGTTGATTCTAATCAACAGTGGTCCGAAGTCGATTCTGAACTGCAATCAATTCAAGAGCCCAAGTAACCCGTATCGGTATTCAACGATTGAGGACGGTTTCGTCACCTTTGGTCAAGCCGAGGTAACAGACTGGTTAGGTCGAGTTACAACTGCGGCACTGAAGGCGAGTTATTGCCAAAAGTGGATGGTACACCGGCGATTGCGGCCGGAAGCGTTGGGCGGTCTCATTCATCAGACGCGAACTGGTAGTCGCAACTACCCGATTCATTCCACGCTTCTTGAATCAGAAGCGGTTGATGCCGTCCATGCCAGGACCGGTTCCTACCTTCTACCGCAAGCATATCCGGAAGGATGTCCTTTGCATCCGTCCTATCCTGCCGGTCATGCGGCCATCGCCGGGGCATGCTCGGTGGTGTTGAAAGCATGCTTTGACAGTTCGATGCTCCTGCCGGGTTGCGTGGAACCGAGCGCAGACGGGCTGATGCTGACACCGTGCTTCAATTACTCGCCCACGGTTGGAGAAGAAATCGACAAGCTTGCCTTCAACATTGGCATGGGCAGGGATTGGGCTGGGGTTCACTATCGTTCGGATGAGATTGCAGGCCTGCAACTTGGCGAGGATGTAGCTATCTCCATCCTTCAAGATCTGGCCCGCACTTATACCGAGGAGTTCAAAGGGTTTTCTTTTAAGCGATACGACGGTAGAGAGGTTGGAATTACGCCACAAGGTGAGGTCGTTCAGGGCGGGGTCGTTTAAGGGATAAGTGCTTGGTTAGTGCCTGGCATCAGGGAGATGGTTTCTCCACTTAGAGCAACGCGATGGTTAGCAGGTTGGTGAGGGCAATGTATGATTAATGAAGCGAAGCGAGTTCTGGCGTTTCTATTGTCCTATGCCGTTGTAATGGCCCAGTTCGCTCCTCTGGAAGCGCAGTCTCAAAATATCCTCCCTAACTCGGCAAGCGCTCCATGGGCGGAAGGATTCGCCGGTACTAACTTCCGTACAAGCGCACCCTTTCAGGCACAGAACTCACAGTCTTTGCTCGCTTGGAATTCGGATCCGTCAATTTCCTCGGCTTGGGCCTCATCGAGTATCGAGCAACAAGGTCAAAGTGGAGGCGCGGCCACGCTGACGGCTTCGCCTGCCAGCTTAAAGTTCTCGGCACAGCTGATCGACACGGCTAGCTCCGCGAAATCCGTGACCCTCACCAACAGCGCCGCGTCGGCGCAGCCCATCGTGATTACGATGACCGGCGACTTCAGCGAGACCGATAACTGCGGCGGCAGTATCGCAGCCAGCGGTTCTTGCACGGCGCAAATTACGTTTACGCCGTCTCAGACTGGGCCTGTCAAGGGCGCTGCGACCATTGACGACAACAGTAATAATTTGCTTGCATTTGTTGACATCACCGGAACCGGCGAAGCGCCTGTGAGCGCTGCTCCCACAACACTCGCCTTTACTGGCGGGACGATTGGGACACTCAGCGCGGCGAAGACCTTTAAGATTACGAACAACACAGCGAGCCCGCTCACCGTCAATAGCATCACGACCAGCCTTCCGGACTACACGATCAATTCCGGAACTTGTTTAACCACCGCCATCGCTTCCAAGAAGTATTGCACGGTGAGCGTGCAGGTCACGCCATCATCGGCTACTGACGACGGCGCCATCATCATCACCGACAATGCCGCCAATGCCCAGCCGCTGGCGGTGCAAGTGACGTCGTCGGCAAGCGGCGGAACTTCTCCAGTCTCCCTCAGCAAGACCAGTCTCACATTCAAGACGGTAAGCGGAGGAACCAGCGCCGCGCAGACTATTACCGTGACCAACACCAGTTCGAGTGCGGTTACATTGGGCACGATTACCTCGACCGCTTACTACACGATCCTGAATAACAATTGCACAACCTCGCTCGCAGCCGCGGCCAAATGCACATTCGAGATTGAGTTCCAGCCTGTGTTTGTGGGCAAGGTCGACGGATCGGCTGCGGTGCCGGTAAACTCACCCAACGCCAACAGCCCGCAAGTCGTCAGTCTGCTTGGCACTTCAGAGGCGCAGTTGACGATGGCCCCTGCCAGCCTGACTTTTCCGTCGCAAGCGGTAGATTCAACGAGTGCGGCGAAAGCGGTCAAGATCACCAACAACAGCGCCAGCAGTGTGACCTTGAGCAGCGTGGTGCCCTCGGGCGATTTCCAAATCCAAACCAGCGGCACCACCTGCCCCGTGAGCGGGGGCACCCTGCTGGCGGGCAAAAACTGCACGATCGAGGTTCAGTTTTCGCCGACCGCAGTCGGATCCAGCGTCGGTGCGCTTACCGTGGCCAGCAACGCCAGCCCCAATCCGCTCCTCGTCCCACTTGGCGGCACTGGCTCCGGCAGCGGTTTCACACTGTCGGTCTTACCCAGTACTTTAAACGTTGCCCAGGGAAACAACGGGGCGAGCACGATCACGGTGGCTGACGTCGGCGGCTTCACAGGCAGTGCGAGCTTGACCGCTTCCGGCCTGCCCAGCGGAGTGACGGCATCGTTCAACCCACAGAGCACCACTGGCACAAGTACATTGACGCTGACGGCGAGCGGTTCAGCAACGACAGGAACTGCCACGGTGACGGTTACCGGCACGTCGGGCGCTTTGACGCAGACGGCGAAGGTCAACCTCACGGTAACAGGTGGAGGCCCGGCTCCCACGATCACCGGGTTCAGTCCTGGCTCCGGGTCTGAAGGAACACCCATACAACTTTCGGGAACGAATTTCACAGGGAGCGGCAGTGCCACTCCGGTAGTGACGTTGTCACATCAAGGTGGAGGAACGCTTAGCGCGCCTCTCTCCAACTTCACCGCGACCAGCATCAATTTTGTCATTCCCTCCGGCGCGGCGACCGGCGACATTACGGTTACGGTCGGAACGCAAAGCGCAACCTCAACCACTGCGCTGAATGTCACCACACCGTCGAACTACACGATTAGTGCGTCGCCCTCATCCGGTAGCGTGATTCAAGGACAGTCCACGACATTTGCTGTCACGCTTAACAGCTCGAACGGCTTTACCGGATTGGCCGCCCTAAGCGTGACGGGCCTACCCGGCGGTGTGACGGCTAGCTTTAATCCAGCCTCCATTTCCGTCAATCAAACCTCGATCCTGACTCTCTCTGCTCCGACGACTCAATCGACAGGCACGTCATCACTCTCCGTGACAGCCTCGGCCAAAATTGCGGGCCAGTCCGTTACGCAGTCTGCTACTTTGTCGCTGCAAGTAGCCGGGATCAGCACCACCTTCCTTGGGCGCACGGTGGTCGCTAACGCTGCGCAAACCCCGATTGCGGGTGTGTTGGTTATGTTTCTCGGGTTGGCGCCCAACGGAAGTGCTACGGGATGTTCGGCGCAGACGTCTTCCGATGCCAGCGGCAACTTTGTATTGTCAAATCTTCCGGCTGCCTGCACAGGACCCCAATTAGTCTATTTCAACGGGACGACAGCAACTTCTCCGGCGGGCACATATGCCGGTGTGAACCTGTCCTACACCATTGTTGCTAACCAAGTGGCGACCTCGCCGGTTCTTATTAATCTGCCGAGGATCGACAACGCCCCCATGAACTCCGTCACACAGAACGCAAGTGTGGATCAGGTTTTCACCTATCCAACGGCTCCGAATGTCGTGGTCACTGTCTATGCGGGAACGACGTTCACCTTGGAAGACGGAACCCAACCCAATCCCTTCCCCCTGGTTGCGATCGAGGTGCCGGTTGACCGATTGCCGGACCAGATGGCGACCAGTGGCATGGTCATGCCCTTCATCGTGGCCTTCCAGCCGGCAAACGCTTTCGCCAGCCAGCCGGTCGCGGTGGATTTCCCCAACGAATTGAATACTGCTCCGGGTAGCTCGGCAACCCTGATGACGCTGAATCCGACGCTCGGCTATATGGTGCCTTACGGCACCGGCTCGGTCTCCGCCGATGGAACAAGGATCGTTCCCGATCCCGACCCGAATAATCCCGGCCATCTTTATGGATTGATCCACTTTGATTGGCACGGACCGATGGCTCCGCCTCCGCCGCCGGCTGGCCCAGGGCCATGTAATAGCAGCCCGTGCGGTGGTGGGGGTGGAGGCGGTGGTGGTGGGGGCGGCGGGGGGGGCGGCGGTGGCGGGGGTGGTGGCGGCGGGG
>Ga0187859_10000961_pt1 | contig 18852 bp, 10 predicted proteins | sample June2016WEW_10_1_2_FD_133019 | JGI IMG/M metagenome (GOLD analysis project Ga0187859, IMG submission 133019) | Peatland microbial communities from SPRUCE experiment site at the Marcell Experimental Forest, Minnesota, USA - June2016WEW_10_10 | ecosystem: Environmental > Terrestrial > Soil >...
ACGGTCACTGCCGGAACGCCGGTGGTGGTGACGGTCAATCCAAATAGCGGACAGCAGGGGCAGCAGAATCTCTCGGTCGCCCTTACCGGTCAGTACACGCACTGGGCGCAGGGCACAACGACGGCCAGCTTTGGAACAGGGATTACCGTCGCCTCGCTGACCGTGAACTCGCCGACGAGTGCCACGGCGATTGTGAACATCGACCCAGCGGCCACGCTGGGAGCGAGCACGGTCACGCTGACGACTGGCACCGAGATTGCGAGCCTGAACAACGGCTTCACGGTCACTGCGGGAACGCCTGCAATCACCGGCTTTAGCCCGCAGTCCGGTCCAGTTGGCACTGTGGTCAACGTAAGCCTGAGCAATTTCTCTGTGGTTCAGGGTGTCAGTCCCCAAGTAACTCTCTCCGGAATCAGTGGCGGCTACATCTCGGCGCCGGTGTCCTCATTCTCAGCATCAGCTCTAACCTTCGTCGTTCCAACCGATGCGGGCACAGGCGTGATTAGCGTCACTTGGGGCTCTCAACAAGCCTCGTCACAACAGCAGTTTTCGGTTACCACTTCCTCAAGCTTTAGCTTGAGCGTCAGCCCTTCAAGCGCTGGTCTTATCCAAGGGCAACAAGTTAGTTACGCTGTCAATCTGACCAGTTCCAATGGTTTTGCCGGGTTGGCGGCGCTCTCGGTGAGCGGTGTTCCCGGTGGAATCCAAGCCACCTTCTCGCCACCTGCTATCGGTGCTGGCCAAGAATCCACTTTGACTCTGTCTGCTCCTTCAAATCAGGCCCTCGGCGTATCAACTCTCACGGTTTCCGCCTCGGCGACTATTGGCGGACTGCCTGTCCAGCAGTCCGCCACCGCAACACTGCAAGTTGAGGCGGTCTCGACTTCTTTCGTTGGCCGCACTGTCGTGGACGATTACCCGCGCACTCCGATCGCTGGTGTCACTGTGGCGTTCCTCGGAGTGGATGGTTCGGGCAATCAGACCGGCTGCACTGGCCAAACGGTTTCCGACGGAGGGGGCAACTTCTCGTTCACGAACCTTCCTCCGAACTGCACTGGCCCCCAGCTGATCGGGTATGACGGTTCTACCGCCACATCGCCTCCGGGCCGGTATGCCGGTGTGAACCTTTCCTACACCCTGACCCAAAACCAAGTTACTCTACCGCCGGTGCTCATTTGTCTCCCGCGGACCGACAATGCGGAAACAGTTCCAGTACAGCAGAACGCACCAACCGATCAAACGTTCACCTTTCACACGATTCCCGGGCTCGCGGTCACCGTATACGCCGGAACGACTTTTTCGTTAGGTGACGGCAGTCAACCGGATCCATTCCCGCTAATAGCTATCAACGTGCCGGTGGACCGGCTGCCGGATGTGATGCCGGCCAGTGGCATGCTCATGCCGTTTATCGTGGCATTTCAGCCGGCGAATGCGACAGCCAGCCAGCCCGTGGCGGTCACTTTCCCCAACACACTGAACACTCAGCCGGGCGTCGACATGACGCTCATGACCCTTGACCCTACGCGCGGTTTCATGGTTCCTTACGGCACGGGAGTGGTCTCATCTAACGGAACACAGATCATCCCCGACCCTGACCCCAATTACCCAGGTCACGGTTATGGGCTCGTACATTTTGATTGGCACGGACCCGTGGTGCCCCCACCGCCGGGCAATAACCCCAGTTTCTGTGCCACATGTGCCAACGGACAGAGCGACCCCAATTTAGCGGGCCCTGACGAGTTCGGCAACGGCAACTACCCCGTCGACCTAGCCTCAGGTCTTGAGGTCTTGACCGCGACAGACATCGCGATTAGCGGGTCTCGCGGATCGATTTCGATGGAGCGCACCTACCGAGCCGGATCCGGTAATCCCGGACCCTTTGGGATTGGCACCGGCCATAACTACTCGTACGAGCTCAATACCGTTGCTGTCGTACAAGGACTGGGGGTCATTTGGCTGGTGATGCCGGATCAAAACCAATTCCCGTTCAACCAACAGGCCAACGGCACTTTCACCAACTCGACCGTTCCGAGCCTTGCCGGCGCGGTACTCACAAATATCAATAATACTGTTTACAACTTAAGGTGGGAAAACGGTACCGTCTATCAGTTCCAGATAAGCTCTTTGGGTGCGCTGACAGCCTATCTGAACTCCATTACAGACTCCAACGGCAACACCGTTACCCTGACTCTAAACCAGTCGCAGCCCTTACAGATTACCCAAATTACCGACCCCGTCGGCAGAAGCCTGAATTTGAGCTATGACGGTTTGAATCGAATCACATCCATAACCGATCCGATCGGCCGGACCGTTCACTACACTTACAATGGCCAGGGGACGCTCGCCAGCGTAACTGACCCGGCCGGCGGGGCGACTAATTACACGTATGACTCCAACAATAACCTACTAACCGTTACTGACGCGCGCGGCGTGATGGTAGCCCAAAACACCTACGATGCGAACGGGCGAGTCATTCAACAAGTGGAAGGGGATGGAGGACTGTTTACCGCCAGTTATACACTGCTCAATCCACAAACTCCCGCCACAAGTCCCGTACTCAGCGCAACGGTGACCGACCCGCTGGGTAACCAATCAAATCACCGCTTCAGCCCGACTGGGCTTTTTATCGATACCACCGACGCGGCTGGCCAAATACGGACAATCGGCAGAGATCCGGTTCACAACAACATTGTCAACTCAATCACTGGGAACGGGTTGTGCGAAGTTTGTCCGAGCGCTGCTCTGGGCTCGCTTAATTTTTCCCTCGACGCAAATGGCAACGACTTGTCGCTGACAGACGCTCTGGGGGATGCAACCACTCTTACCTATGATCCTACGTTCAACCAGATTACTTCGATCACGGACCCGCTTGGAAACTCCACCCGGTTTACATACGATTCCAGCGACAACCGCCTGACCGACACGGACGCGAACAGCCACACTGTTTCGTTTAGCTACATTGCCTTCGGACAAGTTACTACCATCACCGATCCCCTCGGTCATACAACAACGTTCTCCTACGACGCGTTTGGGAATCAAACATCTGTCACCGATCCACTCGGTAACACAACCACGACGACCTATAACGCGGTATCTCGACCTGTCCAGGTCATTGACGCCCTGGGCAGGAGAACCACCATTAGTTATGACGCGCTGGATCGTGTCGTCGCTCAAACCGACGCCACGGGAAACACTGCAAGGTTTGCCTACGATGCCGTCGGAAATCTCCTGTCAGTCACTGACCCTCGCGGAAACACGACGTCCTTCACCTATGACGGGCTAAATCGGCTCTTGACCATGACAGACCCCCTGGGCCATACGGATACTCGCTCATTTGACAAGAACGGCAACCTCGTGACGTTCGTCGATCGCCGCGGGCAAACTGGCCACTTTACATACGATGTGCTCAACCGCCTGATCGGTGAAAGCTACTCGGACGGAAGCACTGTTGCGCGCTCGTACGACGCCGACGGACGGCTCATCCAGGCAACAGATTCGGCCAGCGGCGCATTCGACTTCGTATACGATGCGGCAGGGCGTTTACTCAGTTCGGCAACGCCGTTTGGCAACGTGGAATACTCTTACGATGCGGATAGCCGAGTCACCGCTCGCCAGGTAGCTGGCCAATCAGCCCTTGCTTATGTCTATGACGCAGGCGGGAATCTCACTTCGACGAGTCTTCCCTCAGCGTCGGCAACGTTTACTTATGATTCGGACAATCGACTTCAGAACATCGGGCGTTCGAATGGCGTTTCGTCGTCTTATGTTTATGACTCCGACGACAGGCCTTTAACACTCACTCATTCAGGCGGGCAGGGAATCCATATCCCCCTGTCTTACTCGTACGACGCAGTCGGAAATCCAACGCTGCAAAGTACCAGTGTTGGCCAGTCTTTAATCACACAGGCGGTTACGAATACCTTCGACAATGCAAATCGACTACTGACCAATGGTTCAACCTCTTACTCCTACGACGCGAATGGTAATCTCGTCTCCTCAAGCGGCCCCGGCGGTACTTCAACATATACGTGGGATTCACGAGATAGGTTGACTTCAATCGCCACTCCAGGCCAGACAACCAGCTTTATTTATGATTTTTACGGAAACCTAATCTCCGCGAGCGATACTGGATCGATCAACCTTAGTCGGAACTTCGTTTTGGACGATCTGACCAATATCGCCTATCTGAGCCAGAGCAATGGCGATAACTTATCGGTGCTATCCGGGCGATTAAGTGACCAGCACTTAGCGGTCATTCACTCAAGCGGCCGAACCGAGTACGGGCTGCCGGACTTGCTAAGCAGCACGATGGAGACTGTGGATCAAACCGGCACGCCCCTATCTTCGTTTTTCTACGAGCCTTTTGGGCAGACCACCACTACGAGCAGCTATCCGTTTCAATTCACCGGCAGAACACCCGTAGCGATCAACCTATATTACAACCGTGCCAGATATTACAACCCGGTGATTAGTCGATTCATCAGTGAAGACCCGGAAGGATCCGGCGTCGGAAGCAACCCTTATAGCTATGCGAATAACAACCCCGTTTTGCTTGTCGACCCGTCCGGGCGAGATGCCAGAGTTACTTACTACCCACCGGCTCCGAACAACCCCTTCGGTCATATAGCAATAGAAATAAACAACACTGGGACGAGGGGGTTCTGGCCCCTAGGCCACAACTTCGATTGGTGCTTGCTTCGGGGTTGTTCGAAGCGAGCACATGAGTATGCGGAGCCGTTCAATCCGCAGGAGCGGCAAGTCGTTATTCATAGTACGAGAGGTCAAGATGCTCTCATGCTAAGAGAAATAGACAAGGTTTACTACAACCCTGGGTTGTATAACTTATACACGTCAAACTGCGCACAGTTTGTAGAGGATGTTCTCCGGGCTGCTGGATTTAAAAATGTTCCTGGTACACCAGTGCCGTATGACCTGTTTCAGGATTTGTTAAAAATTCCGCTTTACTGAGGAAGTGGAAGGCGGGGAACATTTAATTTGTTCGGATAATTCTGGGTTCTAACTGGTGAAAGTATGGTGAGTTGTCTGTGGAAACTCGTTAGCGGTTTGGCTGTCGTCGTACTCGTGCTGACGCTTGCCGCGCCGGTGTGTGCACAGAACAATACTATCTTTCAATACTTCTATGACGACACCGGCCAACTCATCAAAGTCATCGACTCCAGTAGCAACGAAATTGATTACGCTTACGACGCCGTTGGCAATATAACGGCGATCACACGTGGCACGGCTCCCGGCGGCCTCGCGATCCTCAACTTCACGCCGCAACAAGGACCTATCGGGACCGGTGTCACGATACAAGGGCAAGGCTTCAGCGCCAATCCGTCGTCTAATACTGTCCAATTCAACGGCACGCCAGCCACTGTCACCTCGGCTACTACGACCACGCTGGTGGCTACCGTCCCATCCGGTGCGACAACTGGAACGATCTCGGTAGCTGTTGGGAGTTCGAGAGCAAATTCATCCACTAACTTTACCGTTCTTCAAGTGCCCGCAATTAGCTCGGTGAGCCCGACTCAAGTCAACTTCAATACGAATGTCCCCAACTTCCAGGTGACGGGTGTGAACCTGACCGGCGCAACGTTTTCGTTTGTCCCTGTGTTCTCGCCGCCTGCTATCACGGTTACGTCGGCTTTGATCAACGGTACAGGTACAGCGGCAACCTTGAGCCTGAGCATAGGTGGAGGCCCCGCGGGTACGTATGTTCTCGTCGCAACCAACTCGAATGGGACTTCGAGTACTGTCCCATCTCCTGGCAATTCGTTGCAAGTCTTGAACCCGAATCAAGACCATACTCCCCCTACCGTCTCGATTACCAGCCCGCTGCCGGGGGCTCAGCTTATCCAAGGCCAGAACATAACGGTGATGGTCAACGCAACGGACCAGTTCTCGGTGGTAACCGAGGTGGGGATCACAGCAAACGGTACGGGAGCGGGTTCGCTTACTTATTCACCCTACAATTTCAGCTATGTTGTCCCGACCGTCACTACGATAACCTTCCAGGCAACGGCGCGAGACGCTGCTCAGAATGTCGGAACCTCGAGCCCGGTTGCGGTTACGGTGATTTCCGATCCCCTGACGACGGTTACTGGTACGGTAGTTGATGTGAACAACAACCCGGTTTCCGGCGCGACGATGACCACCCTGGGAGGACTGTTCTCAACCACCGGCGTCAACGGAACATTTTCGATCCCCGGCGTTTCAACCGTTCAGGGCGACGTTTATGTAACTGCGTCTTTCACGGCCTCGAACGGGACGGTGCTTACCGGGACGTCACCTAGCGTTGCGCCTGTGCGCGGAGGGACCACCACGGTCGGAACGGTGATCGTCGAACCCCCTGAGACGAAGGTGTTGGTTGCAACCGGAGTTGCCGATTTTAGTGGATTGTTCACCAATACGTCAGAGGTGTTTGATCCTGGCCTTGGCACGTGGACGCAGGTACAGAACGTGATTCCCAATATCCCGCCCGCTAATGACATGGGTTTCTATGGCTCGAATATGGTGCTGCTGGCTAACGGACAGGCGCTGTTCGCCGGTGGCGGCGACGGCAATGATGGGACGACAACAAACGCTGCGAGCCTCTATGACCTGAGCGCGAACCAGTGGACATCGGCAGGAGCGCTGAACTTTGGACGCGATCAGTTTGGGATGGTAACGCTGAGCACGGGGAACGCGCTGGCCTTCGCCGGATGCGCCGGCGGGTGTCAAGGGCCGAACGCCCAAGGCCAGTTATTCAGTCAAGTTGGGCCGTCGGCCGAGATTTACGACCCCAACAGTAATGCGTGGACGAGTGTTGCCATGTTGAATACGGCGCGAGGCAACTTCGGATACGGTAACTTCTTGCAGTCGGCTGCCAGGCTGATCGACGGCCGAGTCCTGGCCTGCAATGGCAGCAATGGGTTCTCTACGCCTTACGACACCTGTGAGATTTACGACCCAGTGGCAAACCAGTGGTCGAACACAGCTTCCATCGGCGAGACTGTACCGACCCAATTTGTCGTTCTGCTGAGTGGCTTGGTGCTGGCGGTGGAGAACGACGGTCTAGGTAGCCTGTTTTTCGATCCGGTCAGCAGTTCCTGGATACCGACCGGTTCACTCATCAGTCCCCAACCTGGCGCCACACTCACCCTGCTCAGGGATGGAACGGTCCTTGCGTCCGGAGGAATCAATAATTCCGCATCGGTTCCTAGTGTAGAGATCTACAATCCGACTACTGGCACGTGGGCCGCGACGGGGCAGATGAATGCCGCGCGTTATGCCCACATCGGTGTCCTGCTCGATGACGGCCGTGTTCTTGTGGCTGGCGGTCAGGATCAGAACGGCAACATTCTCTCTTCGGCTGAAATCTATGACCCGAGCTCTGGGACGTGGACGCAGACGGGCTCAATGTCGCAAGGGCGAGTTGCGGCCAGTGCCGTCGGTCTGCCGGCAGCTTCGGCGGGTACGGGTGCCGTGGCAGGACAGGTTACGAACGTGGACGGCAGCGCCGCACCCAACATCCTGGTAACAATACTAACTATCGACTCGTCAGGCGTTTCAGCGCGCTCGGCTCGGACCGACTCGGTGGGTAACTACATCTTCGGCGATGTGCCAATCAACAAGGCATTCACCGTGAGAGCATATACCCCTGACGGAGGTTCGTTCATTGATTCAGCCAGCACCACGCTTTCGATAAACGGGCAGCAGGCAATCGTGAACCTGACGTTGCCGGCCCTGGCAACCGTGCAAGTTACAGTCCTTCAAGCGAACGGAAGCCCGTTCGACGGCGCGCAGATCGATATTCAGACGCGTTCGAATCAGTTCTTCCGACCGGTCGGCGGCACCACAAATTCCAACGGGATCCTCAACATCCCGAACGTGCCTCAGGGAAGCTTCACGGTCGAGGCACTGGTTCCCCCTGCCCTGACCCTCATCGGAACCGTCAGTGGCACGGTTACTGTTGGCGATCAAGGGCACACGCTCTACGTCACGATCGCTGATCCAGGGACGACCGTGACGGGCACAGTCGTGGACGTGAACGGCAATCCTGTGGGAGGCGCGACAGTCACCATAAATGGTGGGCCAACGGGAACGACACTGAATGACGGCACTTTCTCGATTTCGAATGCCCCCACCGTCTCCGGCAACATAGTTGCGACCGCGACTGCGACGATCAATGGCGTTTTCGTCCTGGGAATCTCAGTACCCGTTCCGCCTGTCAGAGGAGGGGTCACAAACGTTGGAACGATCGTGGTGACCGCCTGCACCGGGGTAATCTACGAGAATGGTCCAGTCAATGGCACTTATAACGCTTATACCATTGATTACGGATTTATCGTCAGTAACAGCTTCGTTCCCAGTTCCTCATCTCTTAGGAACTTCGACTTCTATGCCTGGGAATCCTCGCCGGGTGACCAAATGCTTGCGGTGCAGTGGTCTATCACTGACTCCCCGAATGCCGGAACCGTTTACGGCTCGGGTATTGTAGCGAGTCCAAATTTGACCGACACGTTTCTTTTTCCCAATGGATACGGCTACAGCGTCGATAAGATTTCGGCGTCAGGCCTCAACGTGGGCTTGACTCCCGGTAGCACTTACTATTTGAACTTGCAGAACGCAACTATGGCCAGCGGCAACGCGGCATACTGGGATGCGAACTTTGGCGCCGGCTGCCAGTCAGCCGGTTGTCCCTCACAGGCATTCTCCAGTGGTTTATATGGAAGCATTCCTTCCGAAGCTTTCGATGTTGCATGCCGCCAGCAGTAGCGGAGACTTGCAAGACAATGACTCCTATGGTGCTCACACGGGCTTCTAACAGGTGAATGAGAACAATGACGAAAATATGCGCTTTGTTGCTTGCTTCCACTGCCATAGTCCTATTTTCAGCGTCAATTCTCGGCGCCCAATCAGCGCCTACACTGAAACCTGCGTTCTCTGGTGCAATAGCTGTCGCAGGGTCTGTCGCACGCGGCATTCATGAGGTGTCCGTCTATGATCTCAGTTATCCTACCGAGGTAAAACTCGGGACAAGCAAGTCGGTAGACGAAAACGGCAAGTTCGTAGTTGTGGTTAAGCCGCCGTTGATCACGGGTCATCGCATTGTGGCAGTTGATGGTTCTGGCGCTAAGAGCGAGGCGATAGTTGTGGCAGCACCGCCTGCGGGCCCAAATGTCCAGCCAAAGGCGCGGCCATAACAGCCCTAATGCGGGCGAAAGTGCCACATGGCAATTGATGTGCGCTTGTGGCATGCAGGGACGCTCGCCACTTCGACGTGTAACCTCAAGATCACCTTTGTGTTTGGCGACTCGCGGGCACTAGTGACTACATGGCAAGAATCAGGTTCGTAGAGGTAAAGCGGAACAGTTTAGAAAGCCGCCAGTTGGAGTCGACGGGCGCATTTTTTGTCGACCCGGCGGCATTTGCGTTTCATCGGCCCATTCTGCAGTTAAATTGTCGCCCAACTTCTTCATTGCGACAGCTTATGGAGGGCAGCCTCTAGCTCCGCAGGTTTGAACCCAAACGGACCAGGCCTGCTCTTAAAAAAGATCCTGCCTTCGCGATCTACCAAATAGATACGATCAGGCCAGCTGCTGTAAGCCGCCTCAGTCCGATTGTCGAAATCATCGACGAGCGACGGGAACTTCACTCCGAGCTTACGGACGCAGGTGCCAGCTATCACGTCGCGTTCAGTTGCATTCCTGGGACTGGCCAAAACCACGGCATCTCGGATGTTGCTTTCTGTTTGCCAAACATCGCTCGGATGCGCCTCCAGAATGTAGACGGCGTAGAAAGCGACCCAATTGCCATATTGCTCGTACAGTCTGTTCAGGGCAGGAACCTCCCGCCGGAAAGGCGGTCAGGTATAGCTTCCAAAAACAAGTACAACCGGCTGCCGCCCGCGGAACGATGACAGTTGGACTTCATTCTTGTGATCGAAAGTGACCAACCGGAACTCAGGAGCCATGTCACCATTCCGAAGCGTTCCGGCACGGGCGTGAGTCCACATAGCCTCAAAAGGAAAAAGCAGAAAGACAACAGACGGCACGTGAGCCATAATATGTGCAAACTCCCCGGGTGTTTGCCACATGGCCCAATCAAGAAATAAGAAGCTACCCCCATAGCCGAACATGATTACTATAACGATCCATGTGAAGGCGGCCCGCATTAATATAGTCTATGTAGTGTTCCTGCTCGGCGCAAGGAGAGTCTTAGCGGTTTTGACGCCCCCGCTATATAGTAGGCAATATAGTAGGTGCGGACGTTGGACATGATCAGATATGCTTACTCCGGAGCGAGTTCTCAACAGGTGGTGTTTGAGCCGGACTCTTCCAGTTGCGCAACCTAGGTTCGCCCCAATTTGTTTGGCGCTGAGTGGTGCCGTGAACTGTGCGTATGCTCCTGGTTGCAATCCAATCGCTAGACTTTGCAGTCAAGCCGTACACGTCTTAGGCACGGTGGCGGACACCACATCATATGCCGAGAGCAGCTTCTTCCCGTATCAAGACCCTCGGAGGAAATCGAATCGCGACTCGTCTCGATAAGCAGTTGTTTATTGGAACTACAAACGCGCATTCACCGTATCCCTGTTTTCTGCAACTTAGGGACGAGCTTTCAGAGGGGTTTTCTGGGACGAGATTGGTGGGCACTACAGGTGAGCCTACTAGTGTCGTCCTGCCGACCATTGGAAGAAATCCGGATAACTGAGGCTGCTGGGCAAGCGTGGCTTTCCTGCCGAGCTATCCAACGCTATGGCCGGGGCGTGATCTCCCTAGGTTACTGATCCGCCTTGAGAGGATTTCTCACTGTCAGATCGTTTCAGCCAATCCCTCGCAAAGGCTTATTCGGACACTCTGCATCCGACGTTACGCGAGTTAGGCCGCGCAAATACTCCCGTGTGATCTGATCCGCAGAGACGACTTGCGCCCCAAGATCGCCTACGAATTGCATTGGAACGAGTTTGCTGGTAACGACCAAGGACACAATTTGGGCGCTTCCAATTCCGGTGATGACGGAGAGTTCGGTAGTATGCCCCTGTAAGAAGCGCACTCGCCGGAGGTGTTTGTCGAGATCGTCTCCTGGCTTACCGCGAAAGCGTACCAGTTGATCTGCCACTTCTCCGATCGTTCTCGCGAAAAGAAGTTCTTTGCACTCGCAAATGCAGGCGATGTTATCCCTCCAGGCGAGAACATCCACATCTCCCATCACGTCACGAGCAGGAGCCCCGAGTTCAGTCATTGCGACTTCGGTTCGCACGCTCCACCCTTCCTTCTCGAAGATCGAGCCAATTGCGGAATTGAAGTCCAGCCCTCTCCTCCCATTGATGGATCCGCAGTATTCCCGCATTCGGCTCGTAAGAAAATATTCCGTTTCAAACGCACCTTGAAATGCCTCCATCACGTTATGCCGAAAACTGTCTTCACAGAAACCCGGTGCGTAGACAACCTGACCATTTCCAATATCTACAATGGGCCTCGACATTAAAGAGAGTCGGCGGCGAAATCGCCATGAAAACCAGTCCTTGTCTTTGAACGGTTTTTGCGAAGCATCCCATCGCTCCCGCGGTCTCAAAACAAAACTGCGCCAAAGACCGTCGATTTCGGGCTGACTCAGACCTACTTGAGCCAGCATTTCATTCAGCGACGTAGCTTCTCGTATGACAACAAATGATTTGTGTTCCATCGCATCTTCCGCAAGGAGCACTCCAACTTCAGCGAGCCGAGCTGGGGTGATGCCAAATTCACCGAGAAAACTTTCAACGAACTCCTTCCCAAAGAGATCCTCTTCCGGCTTCTTAGCTTCTGGTTGAGGCTGGAACCATTCTTCGTACCTATGGACATCAGCCATATAAACTTTTTCGAAATGGCTTGTCAGGTACGGAACCATTACATGCATAAAGTTGTCACCAAACGTGAAGTCGCCAAGTCTTGATATTTGTACCGAAGGCTCTGCGCAACTTGCCCGTATTGCGTCCGAGTGCGCTGCAGTTGCGATGAGCAGAAGCGTCTGACTCGCAATGTAGTCGACATCTGCCTGGGTTACCAGTCGCCCGCCTGTCAAGGGGCAAGTGCAAATCGCCATTTCTACAAGAATACGGTTTGTGATTTGAGTGCGGTCGCGCCTCTCCTTCAATGACTGTGACGCCTTGAGTACATCGTCACGATCAGCATGCAGGGAGAGAACGGCCCGGCTTGTCCTTTGCCATGTATCGAAGTCACGAAGTAACCGCTCGTGGTTCGTAACGCAGGCAAGGACCAAACTGGTTCGATCTATCTCGCGAAGGCGCAACTCAATTCTTCTCCAAAATGCATCCACCAGCTGATGAAGTACAGGATTCGAAGACTCGATTGATTTTGTTTCTGATGGAGTTCGTAGGGATGCCTCTTGAGCGATGTGGATTGCCCCGAAAGCCAGTTCATCATCGTACAGCAGCTCTGGTTGCTCGTGATCAAATGCATGCAGATAATCCCTCGCGTCCCGCGCCCGAAACAAATGCATAAAGCGGTCATCGTTCGTGAGTCTCAAACAGTTTTCGATGGCTTCGATTCTTGCTTGATCGTCTACTCCGGCAAATGTGAGCGCCACCCGTGCAAGGGTAGTCACTAAGAGACGCTCCGCCACATTCGTGGGGGAATATGCCATCGCGATTAGAGCAACCGGCAGCCGGAGCGATACTGTGTCGCCTACTTTCTGAATGTCTATGGAGGGCACTGCTCCAATGGGTTTCACACCCTCTTCAGTCCAGTCGTCGAATTGCTCGATCTCGGAGATATCCAAAGTTAGGACTGGATTGATTTGTCCGAGCTCAGGAATGAGGTCATCGAGTGCGGGAGCAAGTCTGTCGAGCCAATTGACGACCGTCTCCCACAATTGGTAGATCAAGTGCTTCCGGTGTAGATCGGAAACACTCATTGAACAATCGATCCACCACGCTCGTTTTGCGGTTTCGACAGCGCCCTCCAGGACGCCATATCCCGGTGGTGATAAAGCACCGTATGTTTTATTGAGAGCGTCTTCCTTGAAGTATGAACGAGGGTTGAGCTTACGTACCCGTTCCCATCTAGCTCGATCGGGACGATAGATGCAGTGATCATCCATGCCGAGCCGATTATCTCGGCGCATATCAAAGATGAACTCTGCCCCATATCCGATAAAGTTGGGAGATTCAGGACCTGAATTCTGTGGAATGAGGCGGAAATCATGATGCGTCCACATTGAATAGAGATTTGCATCACTGTGAACTTGAAATGAAACACCGAGTTCTTCGAGTGCAAGTCTCTGAGTCGAAAGTTTCCAGAGAAGCAGCTTCCAACGGCGCTCGTTCGTAATCAGCCGATCGATGTCTGCAGAAGACCAAACTTGCAAGCCACATCCCGGAGGTAAGCTTTTGGGCAGCCGCATGGCGCAAGCGCGCCATACGCCCCCCATAACTACAAGCGTCAATCCGCCGGCACAGCGCCCATCATCAAGGAGCTTCTTCGCACAGCGTTCGATAAACTCACCAAATGCTTCTTTGAATGGGGGCTCCCAATGTGAAGTGATGGCATTGGCCTCGATGTCATGGACGTCATCGTGAAGAAACAGAAGGTGAAGATACTTGTCGCTATCAAAGCGAAAAGCCGTCTGGCTGACGAAGCGCGGAGGCGGCGCGCCTTCTTTCGGCAACAAACGGGTCAAAAAATCGGCACGAGTGGTGTCACGGGTGGCTTCCCGAAACGTGCGCCTGGCTTGGAGTGCGCCAAGGCTATTTTCTAAACCAGCAAGCAGTCCTAGGCGACCTAGAGAGGAAAAAACATGTGTGGTTACCGCCCAGGCAATTGCGGTCGGATGCGCAACGATATAAAGGTCGCCAAGAAGCAAGAGCGGTTTGCGTCTGATTGTCCCTATCGTCCTCTGTCGCGCTTCTGTGCAAAACTCTTCAAAGGTAATCGCAAAAGCCCGAATCGATTCAGGCTGGAGTCGCATGCTCGCAAGCTCATGGAAATGAACTAACATGGTTTGGCTGAGATCCCAAAGCGCTTCATCTGTAGTTGGTATCCACACATCGGCTGATTCGCTCTCTGGCTCGCCGGTGTTCCGTCCGTAGCCTCTACGAGAGGCCAGCAACTCCGAAATGTTCAATAAGGAGTGACATTCCATCCGAACTACATCGAGCGCTGCGGGGCCTCCGTCCAATGCATCAATAACATCCTGAGCGTAGTAGTCTGGGTTACTCGAATCGCCTGTAAAGACGCGATAGTTTCCGGCTGATGTCATGACATTGCCGATCGCCACATCCTCCGCTGGATCTTCTCGACGGGATAACAAAGAACCTGCGAGGAAGTAATTTAGCCAGCGATGTAACGATTTGACATTTGCTTGTTGCACACCACCGCAGTGGATTCCAACAAAATGCAGCAGTGCATCGAGACGCACCACGCGCGTGCGGTTCTGTGCAATCGAAGAGAGCGCTGCGATTGCAGTGACGCACGAGACGGGATCAAAGGGAGCCAATTCCTTGATGAGGTCGCTGAACATTCTACCGAGGCGGTCAAAGCTGTAGCCCTCGACTTCTTGCGATTCCTTGAGGAAAGCCTCCAGCGCCGCGCCGGCGACAGACGGCATTCCAGAAGAACCACCATGACATTTCTTGAATTTCTTGCCCGATCCGCATGGACAGGGATCATTCCGGCCAGTTTTTGCCATCCGAGGCTCGCTTGTAAATTCTCGCTTTTACTTCACGCAACATTTAGAGTAGTTGTTCAGGGCGGGGCACTTCAAGAATATCAGCCAGAATCGGCATCGATATGGACGTGATAGCCGAAGATTATCCCTTCCTCGAACTGTTCTCGACGAGAGGCCGAAAGTCCGACGAGCCGGCGCCGCTCCCAACACTCGAAGAGCGGACCATTAGTCGAACTCCAAACGTCTCGATCAACGGCAAGGTCAATAACGGCACTATTGGCGACTTTCTGGTGACGAGTGTGCAGGTCGACCGTTAGATTTCATCCATTACAGCGCCTGCTCCAGCGCCGCCTTCGCTGCTTCCGCGGTCATCCTACAGAATGCGCCTTTCGTGGCGGTCAATATCGCTATCAGTATTGCTGACGCCATCGCCGTTACCGCCCCTTCATACGCGCCTATCTGCTTTGCAAGCCAAGCCGAAAGAGCAACGAGAGCCGCGTGGGTCGTAGCGCCCAAATTCCGCGGATTGCCCTTGCAAATCAGGCGACGGATTTCGTCGAAATACAGCTCAATAAATCTCAGGATGTTTTTAGCAGCCCTGCTCCTAAACGAAACAGCAGGAGCCGGTCGTGGCGTAGGTTCCGCGGAATCCAGACCAATCCCGCGCGTCACTGGCATGAGGAACTGAAGAAGATCGCCAGCAGTAACATTGACGTCACCACCTCCCCCCTCCCGACCCTCCCAACGCAAGTGGACGACTGTAACCTGCCGCTGCGGCATGTATCGGCCATCCACATACTCGATAGATCGTCTGAGACTGGATTCGGCTTCCCGTGCGCTGTCCAGAAGTTCTTTTGGCAGCCTGTACGGGCGATCACTGCGAGAATCTTCGTTGGTGTCCATTGCGCAGATAAATATACAACCGCCACCCACTTCGTATGGCAAAATGCCTCAAGGAATCATCGAGTATGGCAAGCGGCCCAGTACTGATTTTCGACAAATCCTCCCTCGAGAGCCTCAATCTTGATGAGGCTGTCCTCCTCGACAATTTCTATCGATCAAACATCACGCCGTTATTCTTCGTAGAATGCCTTGCCGATCTTGAGAAATCGATCCGGAGCAAAAGCACCCCGGAACAACTGGTGGCCTCATTGGCGATCCGAACTCCCGAAATGAATGCATCGTCAAATGTCTTCCACATGAAGGCCCTCGCCGGGGAACTCGGTCGGCGACATGACTTGAGTAACCAAAGAGGAAGGCCCATGCTTGATGGGGGCAAGGCCGTTCAACTCGGGAGGATGATGTCGCACGCGACAGCCTCATTGAGCAATGGCTGCAGGAACATCATGATAAGTTGCTATTGCTTCGGCAGACGTTGGAAGAGATGGCAACACGCCTGGAAGGGTTAGGGGAGGAGATTGACGAGCGGATACAGAGTGAAGGATACCTTGCTCTGCTGCGTAAAGCTTTTCGTGAGTGGGATGAGGCTGACACCGACGAGAAGCGCCGACTGGTGGTGAAACTGATTACGAACGCTGGCGGCACGAGGATGTGTTCCGACGATATCCTGCGGTTGTTCTTGGATTGGGTCGATAATTACCATGAATCCCATTTTGCAATTATTCGGGTGATTTACGAGCAAAGAAATGACCCGCCTACTCGGTATGACATCTGGGTTGCGGTCTATGGTGAACCTGTGCCGCGCGACGACTCAGCGCAGGCGGATCTGTACAAGATGCTCATCTCAGACTTGAGCATTGGTCGAGTGATAAGGCAGCCCAGGGAAACGGATTGGCAAGGGCGCTTCAAGAGGCGGCCGCGGGGCCCTCAGCGATCACCCAAAACCGGCCAATAGTTATCACCTGAAAACCGGCCAACGAGAATAGCGTCCGGGACGTTGACGCCCGCAGAGGCCTGTAGCCTCCGAGGGCATGGCCAATGTCTTGAACGAAGAGAAGAAACAGCAAGTTTTAGCTCTGGGACGGCTGGGCTGGCCGCTGCGGAAGATCCAGCAGGCTACGCGCATCCGTCGTGAAACCGCCAGTCAGTACCTGAAAGCAGCCGGGATTGCGGTGCGTCCGCCGGGAGGCTGGGGGCGGCGGGCGGCAAAACCGGCCAACGAGGTGATCACCGACTTTGGCGCGGGAAAACCGGCCATTCCGGCGACCACCACCCCCAACTGCAACCCCAACACCAACACCAACCCCAACCCCAACCCCAACACCAACCCCGAAAACCTTTCCACGAAGGGAAAAGCAAAACCAACTTCAAAACCGGCCAATGAGGTGATTACCGACTCTGAGGTGATCACCAACTCCAACCCATCCCAACCAGAGGACGTGTGCGCTCTTGCCTCAGCGCCAGTGGCGTCTCCACAGCGCAGTCCCAGCGCCAGCGCCTGCGAGCCTTACCGCGAGGCCATTGAGTTAGGACTCAGCCGGGGCCGCAATGCCGTGGCGATCTACCAGGACCTGGTGGATGAGTACAGCTTCGCCAGTAGCTACCAGAGCGTGCAGCGCTTCGTGCGCAAGTTGCGTGGCGCGCAAGCGCCCGAAGCCCGGGCGGTGATCGTCACCGCTCCCGGCCAGGAAGCGCAAGTCGATTACGGTACCGGCCCGATGGTGCGCGATCCCGAAACCCACAAGTATCGGCGCACCCGGCTGTTCGTGATGACGCTGGGCTGCAGCCGGAAAGCCGTTCGACTGCTAACCTTCCGCTCCAGTTCGCGCATCTGGGCCGAGCTGCACGAACGCGCCTTTCGCCGGCTGGGCGGGGCTACTCGCATCGTCGTGCTCGACAATCTGCGCGAGGGCGTGCTCGTCCCCGACATTTACGATCCCGCGCTCAATCCGCTCTATCGCGATGTGCTTGCCCACTACGACGCGGTCGCCATGCCATGTCGCATTCAAGATCCAGATCGCAAGGGCAAAGTCGAGGCCGGCGTCGGCCACGCGCAGAAAACGCCGTTGAAAGGTCTGCGCTTCGAGAGTCTGGAAGAAGCCCAAGCCTACCTCGATCGCTGGGAAGAACGCTGGGCTGACACGCGCATCCACGGCACCACCAAACGCCAAGTCGTGGCCATGTTCGCCGAAGAGAAGCCGTTCCTGCTGCCGCTGCCCGTCGAACCCTTCCGTTATTACCAGTACGGCGAACGCATCGTGCATCTGGACGGCTGCGTCGAAGTCGAAGCCGCTTACTATGGCGCCCCGCCGGGCTGGATCGGGCGCATGCTGCGAGTGCAATGGGATGAGCTGTTTGTCCGGCTGCTCGATCCCAAAACCGGCCAACTGCTGCGCGAACATGTGCGCCAGAAACGCGGCTGGTATCGCATCAAGCCCGAAGACCACTCCAAACGCACCCCGCTGCGCACTTCGCAACTGCTGTGGCGCGCCGGTCGCGCCGGCGCGCACATCGGCACGCTCTGCGAGGCCATTCATCGCCAGCAGGGAGAGGTCGGCGTGCGCCGCATCCTCGGCGTCCTCTCCCTAGCCAAGAAGTACGGCGCCGCCGCAGTCGATGAAGCCTGCGCCGCCGCGCTCGATATGGGAGTGCAGGAATACCGCTTCGTGCGCCGCTATCTGGAACGCTGTCCGCAAGCCCCGCTCAGTTTGCAGCAAGTCGATCCCCTGATCCGCGAGCTAGTGCAGTACCGCGACTTCATCAATTACAAAACCAAGGAGATAGAAGAATGAATCTGATCGAACTCGATCGTGCACTCAGACAACTTCGCCTGGGCGGCATGGCAGCCGTGCTGGAGATCCGTCTGCGCCAGGCCCAAGCCGAACCGCTCCCCCCTATCGACCTGCTATCGTGCCTGGTCTCTGACGAACTCGCCTTGCGCGGCGAACGCCTGCTGGAGCGACGGAAAAAACAGGCTCAGTTCCGCGACTCGCACAAGACTCTCGACAACTTCGACTTCAACTTCAATAAAAAGATGAATCGCAGCCTGGTCTTCGATCTGGCCACCGGTGCTTTCATCGCCCGCCACGAAGACGCCTTGTTTTTAGGTCCGCCGGGCACCGGCAAGAGTCACTTAGCCCAGGCCATCGGCCACGCCGCGATTCAACAGGGCTACCGCGTGCTCTACCGCGAGACCCACACCTTGCTCGATGAACTGGCCGAAGCCACTCTCGACGGCACGCGCAGAGAACACATGGAGTTCCTGGTGACTGTGCCCCTGCTCATCCTCGACGATCT
>Ga0187859_10000967_pt1 | contig 18784 bp, 15 predicted proteins | sample June2016WEW_10_1_2_FD_133019 | JGI IMG/M metagenome (GOLD analysis project Ga0187859, IMG submission 133019) | Peatland microbial communities from SPRUCE experiment site at the Marcell Experimental Forest, Minnesota, USA - June2016WEW_10_10 | ecosystem: Environmental > Terrestrial > Soil >...
CAACCGTTTTACAGCGCGCTGCCCAGAGGTCGGGCCCTTCGCCGGCAACGCCGTACCCCTTCGATGTGCAGAGGCGCATGCTTCGAGAAACGGCTCAAAAAACGGCAGCCCGTGCCGACACGTGCTTTTGATCCGTTGAGCACGCAAATATCCAAATATTCGATATCCACTTAGGTGATGGGACGTGCGCCTTCCGCTTCCACTGCAATGGGCAGGCTTCTCGTCGCTCGCCCACGGCGCCCGACGTGCCCCCGCCGCCTGGCGAAGGCAGCGAACCCGGCACGACCTTCCAGCCCGCCGTGCTTAGCTCGTTTAGCTCGCGTCCCGCTCGATCGAAACCGTGTTCCCACCTTCCGCCTTGGCGCGGTACATGGCACGATCGGCGCGCTCGATGGTGCGGTCGACCGCGTGATCGGCGTTGCGTAGGACCGACGCGAGACCGATGCTCACGGTGACGACAGGCTTGCCTGCGCTGGGGGCGTGCGCGATCCCGAGGTGTTCGACCGTCGTGCGCACTCGGTCCATGGCTGCGGCCGCCCCCTCGAGCGACTGCTCCGGCAGAACGATCAGGAACTCCTCGCCCCCGTAGCGATAGACCTGGTCGGCGCGGCGCACGCTCGCGCTGATCGCACGCGCGATCTGGCGCAGAACGGCGTCGCCCGCAAGATGGCCATAATGATCGTTATAGCGCTTGAATTCGTCGAGATCGCACATGGCAATCGAGACCCGCCGCTCGTAGCGCATCGCGTGGGCCTGAAGCTTTGCGAGATCCTCGTCGAGTCGCAACCGATTGCCGACGCCCGTCAAAGCATCTACCCTTGCGTCCCGAAACGAGGCCTCGCTGTCACGACGCAGGCCTACGTTCCGATCCGCGAGCTCGCGGTAGGCCCGGACGACGCGATCGGCCGCGATGAGCTTCGCCTCGAGGTCATCCACGTCGATGGGCTTGGGCAGGTAGTCGTCCGCGCCAGCCCGTACGGCCTCCACGAAGTCGCGCTTTTTCGCATGACCGCTCGCGAACAGGAGATACGTGTAGGTCCCGCGATCGAGATCGCGAATGCGCCGGCAGAGCTCCATGCCATCCATGCCGGGCATCGCCCAATCGCTGATGACGACATCGGCCCGCTGCGCGCGGTGCGAGCGCAACGCCTCGGATCCGCTGGTCGCACCTCGGCAACGGTGGCCGAGTGCGGTCACGGCGGCGCACATCGCCGCCCGTGCAGCGTCGTCGCCGTCGACGACAAGGACCCGAAGCGGTCGCAGAGGCAACGCCATGTTGTTCGGCGCTGGTTGACCACTGTCTTCGGCAGATTGAATCATCACGATGGCTTCAGGGCCATCATGCAGGTGGCGTGCCCGCGGTCTGGGCGCTCCCTGAGGCTATTGTCATCCGGGTGCGTCTCTTGAGCGCGCAATGTTTTCGGCGGTACGCACGTTCCGGGTCTCGAGGATCAGGTCCCCCGCTCCCATGGTCATCGGGTTCCATAAGGATTGTTGGCTTCGATAGGACGAAGCGGCGCACGGCCTCCGGCCGAACCCACGCCGGTTTGCGCGGCCACGGTCGGTTGCGGCCGGGATCGCGGGGGCGGCGGCGATGGCGGGTCAGGTGCGGGATGAGCCTTGGCCGGAGGGGGCGCCACACGCTGTGGGGACCGGTGCGTCACGACGGCCGGGAGCGGCGCGCTCGCACGACGATCCAGGCGGATGTCGATCACCGTGTCACCCGAGAACGACACCTGCTCGCTCTTAGTTTCGTAATCATCGGCCGAGACCACGAGGGTGTGCAGCTGATCGTCTTTCGCCCGCTGCATGCGGGAGGGATTGCTCGGCACCGGCTCTCCGTCGAGCGTGATCTGCGCGGTCGTCGGAGAAGCCTGGACAGCGAGATGGATGAACACGGGCTCCGGAGCCGGCGAGGCTACGGCGGCAGCCACCGTCGGGACGGTGCCCTGGGTCGCTGCTGGGGAGGATTTTCCGACGCGATAGGCCACCGCAACGGCGAGAGCCACGGCGAGCACAACGGCGACACCGCGCGCCGCAACGGCGCCCGCGAGCCAAGACACGAGCGACCTGGACGGGGGAGCTTCGATGGCGCCATCGTCATTCGCGTCGCCCGGGTCCGGCGCCATGATCGATCCCTCGACCCACAACGACGGCGCGCTCCGGCTTCCGGAGACAGGTCCGTCGCCGAGGCCCCCCGTCACAGGACTGACGGCCTGGGTGCCTGAAACGGGCGACGGCAGACGAGGCATGTGGCCCGAGCGCGGACCGTTCGGAAAACGCGAGACGGTTTCCTCGATGATGAGGCTCATCTTGTCGCGCTCGGCCTGGAACGCTCGACCCACGATAAGCCCGATTTCGCGCATCGACATCGCATCGTCGCGCTGGGCGAGATACGACTCGAGAGCATCGACGAACTCGGCCGCGGTGGGATACCGATCGTGCGGATGCCGTGCCGTTGCCCGAGCGCAAATCGCATCGAGCTCGAGCGACGCGTGGGGGCAAACCGCTCGCAGCGAAGGAGGCCCTTCGCTGAGCACGCGCGATAGAATTTCGACTTCGGTCATTTGAGGCCAGAGCCTTCGCCCGGCTGCTGCCTCCCAGACCATGACACCGGCCGAGTAGATGTCCGCGCGACGATCCACCTTGCCGCCGCTGGCTTGCTCGGGCGACATGTACGCGATGCGGCCTTTGAGAATGCCCGTGCGCGTCACGAGCGCGGAATCCACCGATTTGGCGATTCCGAAGTCGAGCACTTTCGCCTGACCGTCAAACGTCACAACGACGTTGAGCGGACTCACGTCGCGATGCACGATGTCGAGGGATTCGCCGTCGAAACCTCGCAACTCGTGCGCGTAGTGCAGTCCGCGGAGCGCCTCGGTGATCACGCGCAGGTGCCCACCGACCGACAGCCCATCGTGGCGCGCGAGGTGCCGGCCGATCCGCTGCAGGGTGCGGCCATCCAGAAATTCCATGATCATGAAGTGGCGATTGCCGTCGGAACCGACTTCGTTGGTCTGCACGATGTTCGGGTGGGTCAGTCGTGCCGCGAGGCGCGCTTCCTCGAGGAACATGGCGACGTAGGTCTCGTCCTCGCAAAATGAAGGTTTGAGCTCTTTGACGGCCAAAAGCTTGTTGAAACGGCCAGGGCCCTGGGCGATCGCGAGATAGACATTGCCCATACCACCCTTCGCGAGCTCGGCGACGACACGGTACTTGCCAATCTCGATCGCCGGTGTCTCGGATTCTGCAACAGAGATCATGTCACGCCCCCTCTCAGGCACGATGCGGGCCACATGGCCGACTCCCCGGCGCCGGCGAGTCCCGCCGGGGAAACATGGGCATCGTCGTTCCCTTCCGCTACAGGATGTTGCGGTCACCCGGCGTCATTGAGGACGAGCGGCAGCAGCGGTGCCCGGTGACCGTCGGAGAGAAACGGCTATCGGTCTGGACGTGTCGGCGCAAGCCTACACGCGTCCGTCGTCGCGCAGGCCGTCTGAGATGCGGCCGGCCGAGGAGCCATCCACCGAGCGAATGGGCCAGACCAGCCCGCGCCCGGCCCCCGATCGCGCCCCGATCGCGGCCCCGAAGCCCGCGACCGCGGCAGCTCGATCCGAACGTCCCCGTGGAGCGCGGGAGCGAAGCATGGAATGCTGGCGGCCAGCAGGGCTCCGGGCGTTGATCGCTACCTACGTCGCGTCGCACGTTCTCACCGTCCTGGCGGCCATCGCCTCGCTGGTGATGCTCTTTCGTGTCTTCGATTCGCCCCGCACTCCTCAGAGCACACTCGCCTGGCTTCTGGCGATCGTGTTCCTGCCGTTCGTCGCGATCCCGCTCTACCTTCTTCTCGGAAGCCGGAAGTTCCCCCGGCACGCCAAACGGCCGGGGCACGAAGCGGCCCGGTCTGCCGACCTGCCGACAGACGACAAACCTACAACGCGTCTTGCTCGCTTGTCCCTGGCGAGCGGATTGGCACCGGCGCGGGCCGGCCATGCGTTCGAGCTTCTGACGACGGGCGAGACGGCCTACGCACGCCTGATGGATCTGATTCGGAACGCCGGGCGATCGATCGACCTGACGATGTTCATCCTGGGCGACGACGCGACCGGCCGAGCGGTCGTCGACGCGCTCGCCGAGAGTGCGGCGCGAGGCGTGCGCGTGCGCCTGATCCTCGATGCCGTCGGTTCCAGGCGATCGCTTCGCCGAGCGACGCGGCTCCTCAGCGCGGCGGGCGCCCACGTCCGAGCGTTCATGCCGCTCCGGCACTCGCCCGTCCGGGGCCGCACCAACCTGCGGAGCCACCGTAAGCTCGGCGTCTTCGACGGCGAGCACGTCTTCGCGGGAGGAATGAACCTGGCCGACGAATACATGGGCCCGACCGCGCGCCCGGCGAGCGCGCCTCGATGGCGCGACGTCGCAGCCGTGGCGACCGGACCGGCGGCCGCCGATGCCGCGGCGCTGTTCGAGTCGGATTGGCGATTCTGTGGCGGCCCCGGGCGGGCGGTCGACGAGCCGAGTTTCGCCGATCGCGCCGTCGCTCGCGGCGACGCCGTCGTCCAGGTGGTCGCGAGCGGGCCCGACATGCCCACCGACACTTTCTACGATCTCTTGCTGACCGAGATCTTCGATGCGCGCGAACGGATCGCGATCGCGACTCCGTACTACGTACCGGACGCGCCGCTGCAGCACGCTCTGGTCCTGTCGGCGCGTCGAGGTGTGAGGACCGAGATCCTCGTGCCCTCGCGATCGAACCACGGGGTCGCCGACATCGCTCGGAGGCAGTTGCTCCGCGAGCTCCGGGCCGCAGGCGCCGTCGTGCACTATTACGGGCTCGGGATGGTTCACGCAAAGGCCATGGTGATCGACGACGCGTTCGCGTACGTGGGATCGCCCAACTTCGACATGCGGAGCCTATTTCTCAATTACGAGAGCGCCTTGTGTCTGTACAGTTCCGACGCGATCGGGCAGGTCCGCCGCTACATCGACGATCTCGTGTCCGAGTCCGAATCGGACAGTCCGCCTTACCGGCAGCACTGGGTGATCGAGCAGGTGGCCCGCCTGCTCGCTCCGGAGCTCTGAGCGAATCGACCGCCGTCACGCCGGATCGGCTGCTTCTGGCCCATCCCGAAGCCCTTTTCGCGTCCAACTCGACTTCGACGCATGTATGATTCGAGCCGTGCATCGACGTCGCCCTTCGCGGGGTCCGAGCCCTCTGTCGAGAGAACCCCGATGCCGGCTGCCACCGGACTCATGCGCGCGCGCGATCGCCGTCCTTTAGCCGCTCGAGGTCCGACCTGTGCACTCGCGTTCGCGTTCTTCGCGGAAGGATGCGGATCGCCGGTGACGACCGTGATCCTCGACAACCGCTACGCGCCATCGCCGACCACCCCGCTCGTCGTGGTTGCCGCGTACTGGCAGGCGGTGTCGTTTCCGGTTCCCATCTCCCCGGGATCGTCCTCGGCTCCGCAGGGCACGGTGCCGGCGTCCGCCAACACGGCTTACGTCGTCCTCGCGCCAGGGTGGAATCCCACGAGCTCGATTCCGCCGACCTCCTTGGTCGTCCTGCAGTCGCGAATCGGGTTCGGAGTCCAACTGGGCGACACCCTCCAGATCCCGGTCGACGATACGACGTTCATCGGTCACTGTGCGTCGGGGAGCTTTCTCTCCCAAGCCCAGGCCGACTTCATTACGGAGCTCGTCTTCCCGAGCCTCTTCACGACGCTCGCCTACGACGCGGCGACATGCACAACGACCCCGGTCGGAGACGCCGGTGGGTCGTAGCGCTCGGGGGTCCGCGCGCGCGCTCGGCGCCGCATGGGCCGTACGCCTCCTCCTCGGTGCCGTTCCGGCGAGCGCCCAACCGGCACCTCCGGCGGCGCACGAGGACGATGCGTTCGACTTCATGAACCTGCTCGCGCACCACAACCTGCACGACATCGATGACGAGAGCTGGAACGCGTACGGACAGTTTACCTACATTTCGAGCTGGCATCCGCCGTTTTCGGCTCCCTATACGAACGCGGACGGCACCGACAAGTCGCTCGTCCCCGACTGGGAGCGCAGTTACACGCTCACGACAACGCTGTTCTTCGGGGTCCGGCTCTGGCCCGGCGCCGAAGGTTACTTTGTTCCGGAGTTCATCGCGGAGGTCCCCTTTTCGGGACTGACGGGAATTGGCGGCGCCATCCAGAATTTCGAGCTTCAGAAGACGGGGTCTCCAACCGGCCAGCTGTACCGGTCCCGCGCGTACCTCCGGCAAACGATCGGATTCGGCGGCGAGCGCGTTGCGAAAACGTCGGACCCGATGCAGCTCGCCACGACGGTCGACAGCCGGCGACTCGTCCTGACGGCGGGCAATTTTACGGTCCTCGATTTTTTCGACAAAAACTCGGCCACCTGGGATCCCCGTCAGACGTTTTTCAACATGGCCTTCATGACGCACGCCTCGTGGGACTTTGCGGCCGACGAGCGCGGCTACACGGATGGCGTCATCGCCGAGATCTACTGGGACGACTGGGCCTTGCGATTCGGGCGAACGCTGCCGCCGCAAGAGCCAAACTCGCAGGCCGTGGACTTCCGGTTTTGGGAGTTTTATAGCGATCAGCTCGAGATCGAGCACGACCACCAGATCCTCGGACAGGCCGGAGCCGTGCGCATTCTCGGATATCGAAATAGCGTTTATGCGGGGCGTTTCGCCGACGCCATCGCGGCGTTCGAGGCCAATCCGGCCGACAACGCCGCCGCGTGCGGGCCTAATCTTTACAACTTCGGATCGGGAAACGTCGCGGCCCCGGACCTTTGCTGGGTGCGCAAGCGGAACGTGAAGGTCGGCATCGGAATCAACCTGGAACAGCACGTCACCCACGACATCGGCGTCTTCTCTCGAGCGATGGTTTCCGACGGACAGACCGAGGTGGATGCCTTCAACGCGGCCGACCGGGACCTGTCGTTCGGCGCCGTCGCCAAAGGCTCGGCCTGGCACCGCCGCTTCGATGTCACCGGCGTCGGCTTCGGAATGAGCTGGATCTCGCAGGTGCACGCCCAGTACCTGCGCATGGGCGGTGTCGACAACTTCATTGGAGACGGCCGCCTCCGGCAGGCCGCCGAAGGCGTCGTCGATGTCTTCTACAGCGTGAACTTTCTGAAGGCCATTTGGCTCACAGCCGACTACGAGTACCTTTGGAACCCTGCCTACAACGCGGATCGAGGCCCCGTGAACATCTTCGGCGGGAGAGTCCATGCCGAGTTCTAAGGGCCGTCACGCACTGGGCTTCGCCGCGCTGCTCGCCGCAAGCGCCTTCGCGGCACGCGCCGGTGCGCAGCAGCAGCAGGCCCAGGGGTTTGCGGTCGAGCGCTTCTACCCCTCGGCTCCGGGCGGGGGCTGGTTGGTCATGGACGCCCTCGACATGCACGGGGGTCTCGGCGGCGCGATGGAGCTGCAGAGCGGCTATGCGTTGAATCCCTTGCGGGTCACCGACGGTGTGACGCATCGGGCCGTCGTCTCGAGCCAAACCTCCGCCGCCTTCGGCTTCGCCGTCACCTACGATCGCTTTCGCTTGTACCTCAACATCAACGCACCTCTCGTCATTGTCGGCCAAAGCGGAGCGGTGGGCGCCTATCGGTTCACCGCTCCGTCCGTTGGTTTTGCCGAGAGCCCCGACATCCTGTCGGACACGCGCGCCGGCTTCGACGTTCGCCTCGTCGGCGGCCCCAAGAGCGCCTTGCGGCTCGGAGCGAGCGCGCAGCTGTGGATTCCTGCCGGTGACCAGACCAGCGACTACGACACCGACGGCACCTACCGCGGAATGCTCCGTGCACTGGTGGCTGGTGATCGGGGCCTCCTCACGTACGCCGGACAGATCGGAATTCACATTCGGCCACGCGACGATTCCCCAACCCCTGGCAGCCCACGCGGAAGCGAGCTGCTCTTCGGGATCGCTGCCGGATCCCGGATCCCGGTCGGCCCAAGCCATGGCGCGGTCCTCGTGGTGGGACCGGAGATCTACGGGGAGACGGCCTTCCGCTCCATCTTCGGCACGACCACGACCGGCGTCGAGGGGCTGCTCACCGGCCGCATCGAAGGGACGGCGGACGACGGAGGGCAGCTGCGGGTCAAGATCGGAACGGGAGCCGGGCTCAATGAGCATTTCGGCGCACCCGAATGGCGCGTGGTGGTCGGGGTCGAGCTTTTCGACCACAACACGGACCGCGACAGGGACGGCGTCACCGACAGCCAGGACGCTTGCCCGGACAAACCGGGGACCCCAACCAAGGACCCCAAGACGAACGGCTGCCCGGCGGACCGCGACTGATCAGAACCTGACACCCAGCTGGCCGTGCGCCGTGAGCGCCGCTCTGGAATGGGCGAGCTCTGGGACCCAGAGCGCGTTGGCGTCGACGCCGAGGAGGAAATGCCAAAGGAACACGATCGCCGTCACGCCCGGCTCGAGGTACACATCGTGAGCCGTGCCGTCGAGGCCCTCCAGCCCGTCGTTCACGACCACTTGGACGGGGCTACTCTGGTAGAGGGCGATCCGGCCCACGCCGAGCTGGGGGCGGACGATGAATCGAGAAAGCAAGCGGAAGTCGTAGCCCGCGTCCAGTCCGTATCGGATCGAGCGCACCGAGAATGGGAGAACGCTCGTCGTGCCGGTCGTGCAATAGGCAACGACCGGACCGACGCACAGGGCCCTCATCGTGACGGTCGGGGAATCGACGAACGACAAGCCGCCATAGAAATGACGCCACGATACGCCCGCACGTGCGCCCGCTTCAAAGCCGAGCTCGTTCGCGGCGCTCGACGCCAGATTCGTCCCCCCACCCACCCCCGCGACCTCGGCGTCCACCGGGCCGATGGCGTGCGCGGCACGGGCAACGAGAAGGATGCCGGCGACCACGGCGACCGCAAGGCGGTCGCGGACGGTCTGCCGACTCAGCGCTCCGCCCGAGCCGTGCGCCCGCGCGCTCAAGCGCCCGCGAAGAGCCCGAGTCGAATGCGGCCGGGCTCCCGCTGGGCCCACACGGGTCGATCGGTTTGCGTCCATGAGAGTCGATGATCCGCTACGCGACGCGAAACGTCGAAAGCTGATCCTGGAGTTGCTCGAGCCGATCGGCGAGCCGGCTCATGACGTCGCCGAGCTGTCGCGCATGCTCCACGTTGCCCTGCGCCGCGCCTTCGAAGACACTGAGAGCCTTCTCGATCTGATTGCGCTCGCGGCTCTGCACTTCGCTCGCGTGCGCGATCGTCTGGAGCCGCCCGGTCATGGCCTGCACCGCCGTCGTGATCGTCCGGCTGTCCTTGCGTTGGGCGATGGTTGCGGTCCTCACGTCGGTACAGACCGAGCGGACCTCGTCCAACGCTTGCGCCACCTTTTGTTGGACCTGCCGCTGCGAGTTCGCGATGGACGAGATGCGCTGGGTCGCATTGTGCACCTCGCTGACGGCCACGGCGAGAAGATCCACGCGCGACACTTGGTCCCGGCTCGCCGTGGCGATCTCCCGGACGGTCATTTCGGCTTGGCCCGCGCTCTCGATAATCGCCCGCAATCGCTGCCCGGCCTCCTTGGAGAGCTGCTCGCCCGCGCCCACCGCTTTCTGACCGGATGCGACCGCATCGACGGCTTGTTGGATGTCGATTTGCACCGAAGTGATGAGATCCGTAATTCGGTTCGTGGACACGGCGGTCTCGGACGCCAGCGCCCGAACTCCGTCCGCCACGACGCTGAACCCAGATCCCTGTTCCCCCGCTTGGGAGGCGATGATGGCGGCGTTGATGGACAGAAGGCGCGTGGCGCGGGTGACTTCGTCGATCACCCGCACCACTTCTCCGATGGCGTCCGAACGATCCGACAGGCGCAACACGGTCGTACCCACGGCGTCAAAGCGCTCCTGGATCTGACTCATCGCGCTCGCGATGCGGTCGACCGCGTCGCGCCCGACGACGGCCGCGGACAGCGCATCGCGCGCGAGAGCCTCCTCGTGCTCGGCGGCGACCCCGACCTGCTTGATCGATTCGGTGAGCAACTGCAAGGAGCCCGACGTTCGTTCGACGGTGTCCGATAGCAGCACCGTGCTCTGAACGACGACGTCCACGTGCCGCTCCGCGGCGGCGCCTTCCGACGAGGCGCCGTCGACGGTCGCCGCCAGCTTGCGCACGCTGTCGACAATCCGGACGATCTGCTCGTCGACGCTCATGATGGACGACATGACCTCGGATGCCGTCTTCGAAGCGCTCTGCACGCCGTCGCCCACTTTGTCCATCGAATCATTCATCTGAACGATTGCGGCCGAACTCTTCGTGACTCCGTCGCGCTGTTCGTTGCTGTCTCCCAGCATTTGCCCCACGGCACGCGCCAGGAGCTGAGTCACGTCCGCGATCGAGGAGACCGCGCGCCCCAACTGCTTGGCGAGTGGGTTCAGTCGCCCGAGCATGCCCTCGACCGATGCGTTGAGCTCTTGGAGCTCGCGCGGGTACCACGCTTTGAGCGGTTCGGGGTGAACCCGCAGATCCCCCTCGCCGATCAATTCCACCAGGCGCGAGAGCCGCGAGATCGGTCGCGCGATCGTCCTCGCCAAGAGGACCGCGGCGACCAGGCCGACCGCGAGCGCACCGAGCGCGAATCCTGCCATGGTTGCGAGTGCCTTGAGTGCGCGCTCGCGCACGACTCGTTCGGGCCATGTGGTGACGACGCGCCATTTCACGACGTTCGTTTGGATGGGCGCGGCGGTCCCCCGGCGCGGCTCCCCCGTCGTGCTGTAGCCAAAGCGACGTTCGACCGCACCCGCCAGCGGGTCATAGAGATGCACGTCCCGCAGGCTCTTGAGCGGGCTCACTCGCTCGTCGCCGGCGACCGCCACGACGCGGCTGTCCTCGTCGAGAACGACGCTGGTGAGGCCGGGCGCCGCCTCGGTCACGCGCTCGAGCGCGTGCTGCACCGCCTCGAGGTAGATCCCGTTCGATACGAGCCCCAACCGGTTGCCGGAGCGATCCACGACGGCGGCCGCAAAGGCGACGGCCGGTCGCGACAGCATTTTGGATGCGACCAGTTGGCCCGAGAACGCCGCTCCCTGGGCAATGTCCTTGAGCCACTTTCTGTCGCCGAAGAACGCCCCTATGGCCGCTCGGGGCTCGCGGCCCGCCTCGCGCACGGCTCCACCCACGGACCAACCCTGCATGTCCAGAATCATCACACCGTAAAGCTCGGGAAAGAGACGGAAGTAGTCCTTCGCTCTCTGACCGTCGACATCGACGTCGAGTCTGCCCGCCGCTCCCACTTCGCCCGCCGCCGTTCGAGCGATGTTCGCTTCCGCTTCAATCAAGCCCCCGAGCTCGCGAGCCAGGGAAGTGCCGGTCAACAGCGTCTCGCGGTCGGCCAGATCGGCTGCGTGGGTGGCCGCAACCCGCGCCTGGGCGATTCCAAGAAGCACGGCCGGCAGCGCTGCCAGCGAACCAATCGCGACGAAGAGCTGCGTCTGCAGCTTGAACCGCCTACGGCCGTCCGTTCGGGCCGACTTAACCTTGGTCACAGAATGCCGTTCACACATTACAGGAGGGGGACGGCCGCGCGAAGCCGCAACCGCCGGGCGCTTGCCGTCGACGACGGGCGTCCATGCCGTCGAACGCTTCGCCGGCCGACGGCCGTCGGAAACGCGTGTGCCCTCTGTTCGGGACGGGCCCGTCGGAAGCGTCCCTCATCGTACACAGCGTCGATCCGGGCGCGAAGGAACAAAAGGGGAAAGATTCATGTCACGTCTCGGAGTCCTAGCCACAGCAGTAGTCGCGGCAGCCGTCAGCATGGCGGTCGCCGGAGTCGCCCACGCGGAGGATTCCGCAACGCCGCAGACCCCGCCGCCTGCACCGGTGCCGGCACAAACCGGCAGCGGAGTGTCCCACGCGGACGATGCCGCGACGCCACAGACCCCGCCGCCTGCGCCGATGCCGCCGCAAGCCGGACCTCACCCGCTCCTCGTGGGAACGCACCTGGCCTCTTACTTTCAGGTCGCGTCGCAACCGACGGTCGCAGCCATGATCACCGTGGACGCCTTCTTACTCGGCATAGGCGCGAACTTCACTTACAACGGAAACGGCAACGTGAACGGGGCCAGCCCGGCAACGAAGGACAAGTTCGCATTTGGAAGCGTCCTCTATGGAAGCTACGCGATCATCAATCGCGCTCCGTTCTTTCTGCATCCGGAGGTCGCGTGGATCACGACGTGGGCTCCCGGATCCGCGTTTACCCAAATGAACATCATCGCCCCGGGTCTTGGCTTCGGATTCGCCCCATGGGCCGCGCCGATCATTTTGGATGCCGCGTGGGACGTCAATTTCGTTTTCGTCAATGGCGCGAAGCCCGTCATCTCGAGCGGATCGCCCGCGCTGAGACTCGGCTTCCTTCTCTTCTGATGTGAGGCTGGCCCCGCAGCATCCTCTGCATCGCCGGCGGCGACGGGTCGCTCGGACGCCGCGCTAGGAACCGCCCCCCCGGGACGGGGCAGTTCACCGGGACGAATGCGCCTGCCAGATTCGTTTCTTTTCGATTTTGCGACCCCGAGGGCTTTTTCGGTTTCAAGCGATCCAACGACGACAAGACCATGAATCCGCGAACACGAGGCGTAGCCTCCCTTGCCTTGCTCACGCTGGCGAGTGCCTGTGCCGCCCACCATCCGCCATCGGCGAACAGGGCCAGCCTCGTAGGCCCGAGTTCGGGCAGCGCCATGAGCGTCGACGAAGCGACCCGACAGGGCGCTCGCGTACCGTCCGCCGAGCGCGATGGCGGCAACACGCAAATGAGGCCTCTGCCAAGCGAATTGCTGGCTGAGCCGATCGATCTTCCTGAATGCCCCGGCATCCGAATCATCGAATGGCGTGTGACTGCGGGTCACACGGCATCGACCCGACCGTCTGCGGCGGCGATTCGCATCATCGATCGCGTGTGCGACGCGGCGCGACGCGGATTCGACGACTTCGTCACTCGGCAGGGCATTCCGACAACGAGACGCTCGCCCCTACACGCCGATGTCTGTTTGTTGCCGGCGGATGCGCGCTCCGGCGAGGACTATCGAAACCTGAACGACGTCACCTGGCGGTTCAGGAGCCGAACATTCGCCCACGAAGGATCCGCGCTTCCGCGCGTATGGGGATACCATCAGCGAAGCACGCAGACCGTCTACGTGAGAAACGACGTGTTCAACGAAGACGGCACACCCAATCGCGGCTTCGAGACCGTGTTTGCCCACGAGATGTTTCACGCTCTGTCGTACGGATCCGGCCTCTACGAGCGGCACGCCGGCGACAAGGACGCCGAGGAGGAGGCCATGGCCCGGAGATTCACGAGGGGGCTGGGGATCGGCGAGTAGCGGGCATGGGTCCGCGCGGGCCGGAGCCCGCGCGCCGAGACCGCCCTATCGATCCGCGAGCGGAAGAGCCGCGTACCCTCCGCAGGACGCACGGGAGGGCAGCGAGGACTCTGCGTCGGGACAGGACGGTGCCGCACCTGCCGGTCCCGGGATCGCGTACGCGCTGCCGGATTCGGTCCCGACGGAAACGCTTGTCTGGCCACGGTCAGCCCATGATCGGGCCGAAAACCCGGAACAAACCTGCCGGGACGCCCACGCGCCATGCTCGCAGGACTCGACCCATGCGACTTCCGTGTTCTGGGTCCGCGCGGCGCATCCCATCCCCGCCAGGGCCCCGAAACCGAGAACCGCCACCACACTCCATTGGGCCATTGGAAACTCCTTCGGCGGATCAGGCTGTCGCACTCGCACACTGCAGCGCGCCAGGTTAACGTGGATGGAGCTTGATGTACGGTCGCTTGGGTGTCAAGGAGCCGAACCCCCGCGCAAGAGGGCCGAGGCGAGTTCAGAGCCGCTCCGGAGCGCCAAAACCCAGCACGACCTGCTCTCGGCGGGCCGAGATCCCATGCGACCGAACGAGAACTCGTCGCCAGCGACGAGCCGCGATGTTGCTGCGAAATCGGCGACACGGTCGGGGGGCCGGGCCGCACCGGCAGCTGCTATGCGGATCCCGTGATTCGCAAATGGAACTCGGCGGCTATCGATGGGCAGTGGAGCCGCGAACGGAATCGGGGGATTGCGAAGGGGCTTTGTCGGCGCCCGCAGCCACCCCCTGCCTCAGCCGGTAACCGACCCCGCGCACCGTTTCGATCATCCCGGCGCGATCGCCGAACCTTTCGCGCAATCGACTGATGTGAACGTCCACGAGGTTCGATCCCGGATCGAAGCGCATGCCCCAAACCTGCGCCAGAAGGTCGGACCGCTTGACGATCTGGTTTGCACGACGGAGCAGGTGGAACAGTACCGCGTACTCGCGGTTGGTCAGCGTCAGAACGGCGTCGGCCAGCTTGGCCTGGCGCGACACGGGGTCGACTTCGAGTTCCCCGCAACGCAGTGCCGCAAATCCGGAAAGACGCCGCAGCAGCGAGCGCACCCGCGCCGCAAACTCGTCGACCTCGAAGGGCTTGACCATGTAGTCGTCCACTCCGGCGTTCAGTGCGAGCACGCGCTCGCTGATCTCGCCGCGGGCGGTCAGCATCAAGATGGGAGCGACGCCGCCCGACCGTCGAATCTCCCGGCAGACGGCCAGCCCGTCGGTCTCGGGCACCATCCAATCCAACACGATCAGGTCGTACATGCCCCCTTGCGCTTGAGCGATGGCATCGACCCCTCGTGCGCAGAGGTCGACTTCGAGCCCCTCCTCGGAGAGCACACGCGCGAGAAAGCGCGCCAGCTTCTGATCGTCCTCCAAGACGAGCGCCTTCACTGCGCACCTCGCATGCAAACGGGGCGCGACAAACCACGACAGCGGTGCCCGCGCGTCGGGGCGACCTGCCCCTGCGAAGGGAGAGGGATGCCGGCATTCGTGTGTCTTGCGTGCACGAACCGGCGCACAGGGCACGTAGCGCGCCAGCCCGTATGACGAATCTGCAATTATTGATACTCCGTTGATATCGAGCTCTGGATTCGCTCTAGCCCGAGCTCGGACATGCGAACCTAACGACTATTTCATGAAATGTTTTTAATGTTGAATTCATTCTCCGCGGCGCGCAGCGCAGTAGACCGGAGCGCATGATTCAACGGGTCGTCGCGTTTGCCCTCCGATTCCGCCCCATCATCCTCGCGAGCACGCTGCTCGTCATCTTCGGGGGCGCGATCGCTTACTCGGAGCTCGACATCGAGGCGTACCCCAACCCCTGCCCGCCGCTGGTCGAAACGCTGGTGCAGCCGATGGGGTGGAGCGCCGAGGAGGTGGAGCGCTACGTCACGATTCCGATGGAAGTGGGCCTATCCGGAATGCGCGGGCTCACGTACATCCGGTCGCAATCGCTTTTCAGTCTCAGCGACATCAAGTGCTATTTCGCGTGGGGGACGGACTACTGGGCCGACCGTCAGGAAGTCATCAACCGCATGACGACCTGGATCCAGCTGCCCAACGGTCTGTCGTCCCAGATTTCGCCGTGGAACGCCATCGGGGAAGTGTTCCGCTACACGCTCGAAGGCAAGGGATACACGCTGACCGACAAGAAGACCGCCGAGGACTGGATCATGGAGCGCCAGTGGCGGCAGGTGCAAGGCGTCATCGACGTGACGAGCTACGGCGGGACGACCAAGCAGTACCACGTCGACGTCGACCCGTACCGGCTTCGTGGCCACGGCGTGACGCTCACCCAGACGATCGCCGCTCTCCAGAACGCCAACGAAAACGTCGGCGGCCAGCGTCTGTCGATCGGCGAACAGTCCTACGACGTTCGCGGGATCGGCTTGCTCGGCTATTTCGACTCGCCGCTCAGCGACATCCAAGACGTGGTGATCTCGCAAGGGCCGACCGCCAATGGGCTGAACACGGGCACCCCGGTTCGCGTCCATGACGTCGCGGACGTCACCGTCGGATACGCGCCGCGCCTCGGCATGGTGGGCCACGACGACGAGGACGACGTGGTGCAGGGCATCGTGCTGATGCGCTACGCCGGCCAGGCCAACCCAACGCTCGCCGGAATCAAAGAGAAAGTCCGGTTCATCGAAGCGAACAACCTCCTTCCGCCCGGCATGAAGCTCGTCCCCTACTACGATCGCGGCGAGCTCACGAAGCTGACCATTCACACGGTTCTCGAGAACGTCCTCATCGGAATGGGCCTCGTCGTACTCGTTCTGGTGCTCTTCCTCAGCGACTTCCGGGCCGCACTCATCACCGCGCTCAACATCCCGCTGGCGCTGACGGTGGCGATCATCGCGCTCGTCGCCACGGGCCAATCGGCCAACCTGCTGTCGCTCGGAGCCGTCGATTTCGGGATCGTCGTCGACTCGACGATCATCATGATGGAGAACATCTTCCGGCGCCTGGGTCCCAGTGGAAGCGGAACGATGAACGAGCGCGTGCTCGCGGGCGCCCGCGAAGTGGGCACGCCGATGACGTACTCGACGCTCATCATCGGCTTGGCATTCCTGCCGCTGTTCACGTTGGTCGGCGTGCCGGGCGCCATCTTCGGGCCGATGGCGCGGACCTACGCGACGGCTATCGCCGGAGCGATCCTGTTTGCGCTGACCTTGACCCCGGTCCTGGCCGCGAAGTTCGTCCCCGCGCAGCACGAGGAAAAAGAGAACTTCGTCATGCACTTTCTTCACAAGGTCTACAACCCCTTCTTCGACGCCGCGCTGCGCAGGCCGAAGACGGCACTGGTCTTTCGGGCCATTCCCATATTCGCGTGCGTCGTGCTCTTCCCCCTGCTCGGGCGCGACTTCATGCCCAAGCTCGAGGAAGGCAATCTCTGGATCCGCGCGACGATGCCGATGTCGATCTCGTTGGAAAAGTCGGCCGAGTACACGACGCGAATGCGCCGAATCCTGCGCGGCTGTCCGGAGGATGCGTCGAGCCCGTGCACCGAAGCGAACCGCAAACATCCGGAAGTCGTCACCGTCATCTCGCAGCTCGGACGCCCGGACGACGGCACGGACGTCACGGGGTTCTTCAACATCGAGTTCTTCGCGCCCCTCAAGCCATTCGACCAGTGGCCGCGCGGCATGACGAAGGACAAGCTGACCGACGAGCTGAACAAGCAGCTGTCGGAAGCGTTTCCGGGCACGCTTTTCAACTTCTCGCAGTACATCCTCGACAACGTGGAGGAGGCCACCGCGGGCGTGAAGGGCGCCAACTCCGTCAAGATCTTCGGGCGCGACATCGATCAGAACGAGAAGGTGGCCGGGCAGGTCGTCGACGTCATGCGGACCGTGCCCGGCATCGTGGACCTCGGGCTCTTTCGCTCGCTCGGCCAGCCGGACGTCAAGATCACGCCGGACCGTAAGGCGCTCGCCCGCTACGGCCTAAACACCGGCGACGCCGCCAACGTGGTGCAGTCGGCGCTCGGCGGACTCACGGGCAACGGCAGCCCGATTGTCGAGGTGTACGAAGGCGACAAGTTCTTCGATCTCACCGTGCGATGGCAGGAGAAATACCGATCGTCGATCGAGGCGATACGCGAAATCACGGTATCGACGCCTTCCGGGGCGTACATTCCACTGGGACAGATCGCGACGGTGGAGCAGGTCACCGGTCCGACGAGCATCTATCGCGAGAACCTGCAGCGTTACGCCCCCGTGAAATTCGGCGTTCGCGGCCGCGACCTCGCTGGGGCCATCACGGACGCTCAAAAGAAGATCAAAGAGCAGATCCACCTTCCGTACGGCATGCATCTCGAGTGGGAGGGCGAGATCCAAGAGCTCAAGAGCGTCGAGAACCGCCTCATGATCATCATCCCGCTTACGATCTTGCTCATCGGGTTCGTCGTCTACATTGCGGTCGGCAACTGGGTGGACACGATGATCATTCTCATCGACATCCCCGTCGCGTGCACCGGCGGAGTGCTCGCTCTGCTGATCACGGGAACGACTTTCTCGGTCTCCGCGGCCATGGGGTTCATTTCGATCTTCGGAATCGCCATTCAAGACGCCATTCTCATCGTCACGTATTTTCAGCGCCTTCGCAACACGGAAGGTCACTCGATCGAGCAAGCCGCGCGCGAGGCCGCCGAGAAGCGGTTCCGCCCCGTGCTCATGACGACGCTGGTCGCCATGCTCGGTCTCATGCCGGCGGCCCTTTCGAACGGCATCGGGGCGCAAACCCAGAAGCCGCTGGCCATCGTCGTCATCGGCGGGTCGCTCATTCTGGCCATTCTCACGCGAATCCTGCAGCCGCCGCTCTTGGTGCTGGCGCATCACTGGCTGGAGGACTGGAGGGCGCGTCACGGAGGGGACGGGCCGGCGGAGCCGGTGGAGGCCTGAACTGGCTCGGACGCAGCGCAGAACCTCCGCGTCAGCTGCATTGGGGGGCCGGAGGCCCGCCGTCCTCATTTCAAATGGGACCCGATGGCCGGGGTGACCAAAGGCTCGGCCGAGCGCCGCTCGATCTCCCGTCCCGCACGGTCGATTGCGTCGGCCGGTTGACTTGAGACCACCTCGCCGGGCCCGGTCTCGGGATGGACCCACTTCGCGATCCACGGATGCTCCTCGCCGGCTTGGTAGTGAAGCTCGATTTTGATGTCGATTGTGGCAGGGAACGTCGTGCCCGATTCATTTGGACACTTCCAGATCTTGCGACTGCCGAACTCACCGGCCGTTTCGATGTGCGCTTCTCTTGGGAGACCGCAATTGTTGCACTTCATGGGAACCGCCGGTGCCGTGAGTGGTTCAGAAGCGGTCATCGCGGAGGCGGCGGGGGCGGCATCTGGGGCGGCACGTACGGGACGTACGTGTACACCCACTGCGGGAGATG